>Ga0126384_10000137_pt1 | contig 33696 bp, 29 predicted proteins | sample PanSoiMetPlot_36_FD_92543 | JGI IMG/M metagenome (GOLD analysis project Ga0126384, IMG submission 92543) | Tropical forest soil microbial communities from Panama - MetaG Plot_36 | ecosystem: Environmental > Terrestrial > Soil > Tropical forest > Bulk soil | place: Panama | collected 2016-02-17 | reverse complement strand
GTCCGGACCCCGATGCAATGGACCGGAGGCCAAAACGCCGGGTTCTCGGGCGCGCCGGCGACGGCGCTGTACTCGCAGCCGATCACCGATCCGGTCTACGGCCACGCGGCAGTGAACGTCGAGGCCCAGCTGCGCGATCCGTCCTCTTTGCTGCACTGGATGCGGAATCTGATTCGGCTGCGGAAGCAGTTCCAAGTGTTCGGGCGCGGCACGCTGGAGTTCATTGCGACGTCGAACCCCAAGATCCTCGCTTACCTGCGTCGCTGGGGCGATGACACGGTGCTCTGCGTGGCGAACGTGTCGCGCAACATTCAGCCGGTCGAGCTCGACCTTTCGTCGTTCAAGGGCGCCACGCCGGTGGAGATGATCGGCTACACGGGATTTCCCAAGATCACCGGCGAGCGCTATTTCCTCTCGCTGGTCGGCTACGGGTTCGCCTGGTTCGAGCTGCGCGGCGTCCGGCCAAGCGGCAGCGCCGCGCAGAGCAGGTGAGACTTGCAAAGGATCACACGTGGTGGATCCCGCCGCGCGGCTCCTCCTGTTCCGGCGGAGCCTCGGCCGAGCCGGCGTCTGGAAAGCGGCGCTGCAGGGAACGGGCGACCAGGTCCTTGGCCCCGAGGCCGACCGCCAGCGCCAGCGCGAAGACGATGCCGCCAAAGAGGATGCCGAAGGCGAGCGGCACGACGCTTGCCCCGACGCCGGCGTGATCGAGCGCGATCGCCGCTCCGAGCAGAACGACGAGCCAACGCGCGCCGAGGGCGATCAGGCGCGCCGACTGCATCCCCATGTTCACCGCGCCGATGAGCACGTTGCGCTCGACGACGCGAGCGATGCCGACGGCGATGGCGAACATCGCAAATGCCACAAGCAGGCGCGGCGCATACTCGAGGATCCGCAGGTCGATAGCCGATGCCACGGGCGTGTCGAGGACCGACAGTCCGAGGAACAGGCCGAGGAGCAGCACCGTCCAGAACGAGATACGCGTGAGCAGCTTCGTCGGACTGGCCCAAGAATCGCTGCTCACCGGCGCGACGCCCCACTCGCGGAGGCGGCGATCGAGCGCGAGCTTATTGCACAGCCTTCGCACCACGCTTCGTACCGCGATCGCCAGCACCAGGGTGAAGATGAAGATGACGAGCATCGCAAGGACACTTGGCAGCAGTTGCGCGGCGGCGTTCAGGATGTGCTCGACCGAGTCCAGGAAAACCCGCTTGGTGTTCTGCCACATCGCCATTCCTCCTCAGGGATTGAAGTTGTCGGGCCAACGCCAGCGGGCGATGCCGTACCGCTTCTCCCGTTCAAACCAACCGCAGAGCGCTTCGACGCGCTCCTCCGTGCCGTCGGCGTCGAGCTCGCGCACGTCCTCGACGAATCCACGCACCCATCCCAGGTAGAGCGGCGTCATGGAACGGAGCAACTGCTGCCGCTCGACGGCCCGGACGGAGTACGCGACTGCGAAGTCGTAGACGATTCGCGCCCAGACGGGGTCGCTGACGCGGGCCTTTCCCGCCGGCGCGGCGGCGGCGCGGCGCAAGGCGAGCAGCGTGGCCGGAGGGAGCACGAGGCCCCAGAGCGACTCGAGCTCGCGCAGCCCAAGGCGAAATCCATCCTCGAGCGCTGCAACGTCGACGTCGGAGCGCTCGCCATCCAGGGCGGCGCCTTGGCCGAAGGTGGGGACGGGCTCGGAGCCTTCCACCCGCTGCCATCGCTCGGCGTGTCGCTCCATTTCGTGGAACCAGGGCCCGACGATCCGGGCGAGCGCATGGCTCGCGTCCTCGGCGGGTCCCGCGCCGCCAGGCCAACGGCCCAACCATGCCTGACACGCGCGGCAAGCACCCGCGAGGATGCTGCCAACGAGCCATGCGGGGGACCCTGCGTAAGCTGGATCCCTTCGCCACGCTGGCTGCGCGAGGAGGGAGCGCGCGAGCGTGACGGAGAAGGCGGCTTCAGACCCCGTAGGCTGTCGAAGCCGGCGTCCGAACAACGAACGAACGAGCGGGTAGACGATCGCGGTGTTGAGCATGCCGTCGAACCGGTTGCGGCGGTATGAAGGGGAAACGAAATCGAAATCCGCCTCCAGAATCGGCTGAAAGAGGTGTCCCAACCAATCGAGGCTCTCGTCGTGCGCGGCCGAGAGCAGCGCCGCAGCTCGAGCGCCTCGTCGGTCCGCCTCTTCGAGCACCGTGCGCAGCACGCTCGGCTGTCCGGCCATTGCCGCCCCCGCCAACGTCGGGGCCGCGGGCGGCACGTCCGGCGCGTCGGCGGGATCCACGAGGGCAGGATCCGTCCCCGCAGTGGTTACCAACACCGTCGCATTGCAGCCGCTGAACCTTTCAGAGAGACGAGCGCGGATTGCGGCAGCGGAATCGGTCGCCGAACGGCGATCGGCCGCTTCGAGCGCGATCAGGATCTCACCGCCCGCGCGCGACTCGGCGACTGCGCTCAGCCCTGTGGACGTGGCCGACATCAGCTAACCATCGTACGACCCATGCTCCCCTCGCACCGGACACGAGCGTGCGCACCACCACGGGCGGGCGCAATCCCGAGTGCACGCATGATGCTCCGAGCATGAGCAGCATACGATGTCAAACTGTCGGTTGCCGGTCAGGTCGGCGTCGGTCAGACGGAAAAGCTCTCGCCGCAGCCGCAGACGGATTTCACGTTCGGGTTCTGCACTTTGAACATCGAGGCCATCAGCGTCTGCTCGTAGGTGAGCTCGGACCCGGCGAGATACAAAAAGCTCTTCCCTTCGATGAACACCCGCACGCCGTCGCGCTCGAAGACTCGGTCCTTCTCGCGAGGAGCGTCGGCCCAGTCCATGGTATAGGACAAGCCGGAGCACCCACCGCCCTTTACCGCGATTCGCAGACCTGCGGTGGAGGTTCCGCGGTCCTCCATCAGCTTTCGCAGCTGCCGAACCGCGGCGTCTGTAATTCCGAAGGACTTCGCCCCCGCCTTTTCCACCTGCTGCGCCGCGCCCTGCGGAGGGGCCTCAATGTTTGCTTGCTCGCTCATGATCTCGAAAGGCGTCTTCCAAGCCTTACAGTAGGCATTCTTAACATGGACTTGTAGCTGCGCGCTAACCGCTCACCGAGCCAGCTTCCCGAGTTTTCCGGAACTCGGCTGCTTGGCGGTAGAGGGGAGACTGTTGACGCAGGTGCTCCACCTTCTCGGCGACCAGGTTCGCCACGTACTCGACCTCCTCCTCGGTGTTAAAGCGACCGATGCCGAAGCGGATCGAGCCGTTGGCCGTCTGCTCGTCTACGCCACATGCTCGCAAGACGTACGACGACTCTAGAGAAGCCGAGGTGCAGGCTGCCCCGGAAGAGACTGCCACGTCCTTGATCGCGGTCATCAGTGAATCCGCTTCGGTGAAGGCGAACGAGACGTTCAGGTTTCCGGGCACGCGGTGCTCGAGCGAGCCGTTGAGCACCACGCCGGAGATTTTTTCGAACAGCAGCTTTCGCAGCTTCTCTCGAAGGTGGAGGATCCTCGGCGCTTCCTGCGGCATCTCGAGCCTGGCGAGCTCGGCCGCCTTTCCAAATCCGACGATTCCCGGGACATTCAGCGTTCCCGATCGCATTCCCCGCTCGTGCCCGCCGCCGTCGATGATCGGCGCCAAACGAACGCGGGGTTTGCGGCGCACGTAGAGGGCGCCGATTCCCTTCGGCCCGTACATCTTGTGCGCGGTCACCGAGACCAAATCCGCGTTCGCCTGTTCCACGTTGAACGGAACCTTGCCGATTCCCTGCACGGCGTCGCAGTGGAAGAGCACGCCTTTTTCTCGGCAGATGGCTCCGATCTGCTCGATTGGCTGCAGAGTGCCGATCTCGTTGTTGGCAAGCATCACGCTGACCAGAATCGTCCGATCGGTGATCGCACCGCGCAGCTGGTCGAGGTCAATCCGACCGTCTCGCTGCACCGGTAAGTAGGTCACCTCTGCGCCGGCGGGATTGTCGCGGCGCCAGCGGTCGAGCACCGGATCTCGCTCCAGCTTGAACTGCTGGGCAAGCGCCGCCAACTTCTCCTCGGGTACATCCTCACCGGCGAGCTCGGCCAAGCGCAGCCGCTGAATTTCCTCGAAGCGGTCCGCCCGCATTCGCTCCAGGCGCTTGCACGAGTCGAGCACCGCCTTGTGCTCGGTCTTCACCGTGATGATGTGGTGCCCCTTATTTCCGTACGCTTCAGCCACCCCTTTGATCGCCAGATTGTCCGACTCGGTGGCTCCACTGGTGAAGATGACGTCCTTTTCGGAGCAACCCAGCAGCAGGGCGATTTGGGCACGCGCTGCCTCGACCGCGGCTTCGGCCCTCCAGCCAAACACGTGGCTCTTCGATGCGGCGTTCCCGAAGTCTTCGCTGAAGTACGGCAGCATCGCCTGAAGCACGCGCGGATCGACCTGGGTCGTCGCGTGATTGTCCATGTAGATCGGCAGCCGCACGGTTTATGTATGTAGAATCCACGCCGGGGGGTCAAGGGTCACTGCCGGCGGGGGTTTTGCGAGGGCCATTGCAGACGGGTGCTGTTGAGGGCATTAAATAGCGTAACCCTCCGCCTGCGCCCGCCGTAAGTCCTGGGGGCGCATCGAGACCGATGAAGGTGAAGAAGACGATCGTATTCGCCGTTGCCGCGGCCCTTGCCGTCGCGGTGGTTCCCTTGCTCCTGCCGACCGGTCCTGCAGCGGGCCTCGGTTCCTCCGAGCTCTTGAGCGCCGGCCGGCTATGGGTAGGAGGAGCGGTGGTCTTCCTGGGCGGACTTTTGACCGCCTTAACCCCCTGCGTCTACCCGTTGATTCCAATCACCGTCGGCCTGTTTGGAGCGAGAAGGGCGGATGCTCGCGGCAAGTCGGTGCTCCTGACGTGCTCGTACGTCCTGGGAATGGCCGCCGTATTCACCATTCTTGGCGTGGTCGCCGCAAGAACAGGACAGGCGTTCGGTTCCATCTTGGGCGACCCGCGTTTTGCAATCGGGCTGGCGATCTTCCTGGGCGTCCTCGCCGCGTCGATGTTCGGCGCCTTCGAGCTTGCGATTCCCTCTGGCTTGGCGCAGCGCCTCAACGCGGTGGGCGGCGCCGGGCTTGCGGGCGCCTTTTTGATGGGAACCGTCGCGGGATTTCTCGCCGCGCCGTGCACTGGCCCGGTTCTCGCCGGCCTGCTCGCCTTCGTCGCGAAATCTCAGAGCATCGCTTTGGGGGCCGCGCTCCTGTTCGTCTACGCGCTCGGAATCGGCGTTCCCTTCGTGCTGATCGGGGTGTTCGCATTGCGGCTGCCCAAGGGCGGCGCTTGGATGGAGTGGGTGAAAAGCGTGCTCGGCGTCGCCTTGCTCGCGCTCGCCGCCAACTACGTCAAGGACGCAATCCCGTCGGTTCGCGAAGCGGTCGCGCGCATTGCTCAAGAGCTGGGGCGCGCTCCGGGAACCTGGATCGCCGCCGCGCTGGCCGCCCTCGGCGTGCTGCTCGGTGGAGTCCAGCGTTCGTTCAAGGAAGGTCGGCGAGACTTTGCGCTGAAAGCGGCCGGCGTGTTGCTTCTCGTCGGCGCCCTGGTGTTCCGCGGCGCCGCGCTCAATGCCCCGGTGCGAGGGATGGCCTGGGCGAAGTTCTGCGCTCCACTGCAAGAGAATCTCAACTGGCGGGTGGTGCCGAGCACAGGTCCTTCGTCGTCAGGGCTCAGCGGCGCGCTGTTGGTAACCGTTTGCCGGCTTCAGCCTGAGTCCGCCCCTGAGCTCAAATGGCAAGTGCAGTTTCCCAGCTCACAGACGTCCACCGTCCATCAGTTCGACGCCGCGCTTCAGCGGGCTCGCGAAAGCGGTCGACCGGTGATGATCGACTTTGGCGCGGAGTGGTGCGCGGCGTGCAAGGAGTTGGAGCGCGACACCTACGTGGACCCGACCGTCGTATCCGAGGCGACGCGGTTCGTGAACATCAAGGTGGATGGGACGAACGAGGTCGACGAGGTCGAAGCGCTGTACCAGAGGTTCGGCGTTCAGGGTCTGCCGACAGTTGCTTTCATCTCTTCGAAGGGGGAGGTCCTCGCGGATCCGCGCGTCACTGGTTTCTTGCGCGCGGATAAGTTTTTGGCGGAGCTGCGAAAGGTCCGGTAATCCCCGCGGCGCTGCAGCCGCGCTAGAAAAATCGGTAACCGAAGCCGGCTCTCACCTGATAGCCCAGGCTCCACTGAGGGACTCCGAGCGGCTCTTTTAGGTAGTCGACGCCGAGTTGACCCATGAGCAGGGCGGTGAAGTCCGAACCGAGGTAGATCTCGGCGCCGCCGCCCACCAGCGAGCTCCACCGCGCTACTTGAGCCGGGCTAAACGAGAGGTCGAGGGGAACGTCAAGCTCGGCGATGACGCTCACGGTGCTGCTCACGCGACGAGTTGCGACTGCGCCCGCGAGCAGTCGCACGCCGGTGTATTCAAAATTGTCCGATCTTAGATACTGCGAGCCCGTGTCGTGCACGAAGCCCAGGCCCAGGAACGGCGCCACAGACCACGATTCGTTGCCAGCGATGGCGTGCTTCAAAAGCACTTCAAATGCGAATGAGAGCAGAAAGTAGTTAAACTTCGCGCGCGCTTCCAGCTCTATGGTGCTCACGCCTTGTCGGTATCCGACGGCCAATTCCTGAGCTCCGCCGTAGGCATAGGCCGACGCAGCTCCTTCCGGGAGCGTGGCGGGAGCTACGAGGGCGCCGAAGTTTTGGCGTCTTTCGTCCAAGCTCGACGCGCGAGCGGTGGACGCCGACGGCGAGGCGAGGAGGCAGGCCAAACCTGTAGCAGCGACCGCTCTCGCCAAGCGAGAATTCGTTTGGCGAGACGGTTCAGCGGCCATCGTCGGCTTCCCCGCCGCCTCGACTTGCCCATAACCCACAAGGTAGCATGTCTCCCTTCAGCACCTTCTAAAGTGAAGCCGTCCCTTCGCAAGTTAATCGCCGCCGCACCCGAGCGGGTCGTTGCTCAGTGCGCCCTCGCAGCGATTTCATCCGCTGCTCCGAGCGGAGCTTCCGCAGGGCGCGAATTCGCGGCGTCAACGGTGCGCATGCGACCGATTCGGGATAGCTCCATCGCCGGCTCCGAGCCGGCTCGGGTGTTGCTCGTCGAGCCAGACGAGCGGAGTCGCTCGGTGATGGAAAGCGCGCTCGTGCGCGAGGGCTTTCAAATCGCATCCGCGCTCTCTGCAGACGGCGCCCACGTGCAGCTGGCCCCGGGCCGGCCGTTGCCGTCGGTCGTCGTCTGCGAAGCGGCGCTGCAGGGCGCCGACGGCTTTGCCCTGTGCAAGTGGATTCGGGACGAGCCGCGGACGGCGATGTTGCCGGTGATCCTTCTCTCGAGTCGCCAGGAGAGTCACCACGCCAAGCTCGCGGGAGGGGTCGGGGCGGACGACTACCTCGCCAAGCCGACTTTCGCCAACGACGTGGTGGCGCTCGTTCGCTTAAGAGCGGGCGCGAACTTCTTCGACACCTCGCTGCGCTCGTCGACGGATGTGGTCCCGCTGGCGAAGTTGCTGCGCGCCTTGCTTGCCGGAATCCGCTCCGGCCGCGTGGAGATCGAGAGCGGAGGACAGATCACATTTCGAGAGGGTCTGATCGTCGACGCGTCGTTGGATCAACTCCAAGGAGCGGCCGCCCTCACTCGGATGCTTTTGTTGGCCGACGGCGAGTACACCGTGAGCTTCAGCTCCAGCCCTGTCCAGGCATCGCTTTCGCTCGGGCTCGAGGAGCTTTACACGGCGATCTTTCAACGACTCGCCTCTTGGGAGAAGGAAGTGGCATCCGGTCCGCCACTGGACGCCAAGCTGGTGGTGAACTTCGCCCGTCTCGGCGCGGTGCTGAGCCAATTGCCGGTCGGCGTAAAGGACCTGATTCGCCTCTGCGATGGGCGCCGCACGGTTCGGCGGTGCCTCCTTGACAGCGCTCTGTCCGAGTCGCTCGGGCTGGCGTCGCTGGCTCGCCTGCGCGAGTCGGGTGTGCTGGTACCCGCTCCGGAGCCGAGCGAGATCTCGGTCAAAGCACCGGTTGTCCCCTGGGGCGTCGGCTCCACGGCGAATGTGATCTCCCTTCGATCCTTCGACGCAGCCGGGAACGCGGACCAAGGAGTTTCCGCAGGCAAGTCCGAACCGGGCGCCAAAAGTCCCATCCCCTTGATTCACGCGATCGACCGAATCTCCGGCGAAGCGCGCGAAGCAACCGAGCCGGCGAATGCAGCGAAAGAGCGATCGGCCTCTGCCCCGGTTGCGCTGCCAAGCGCGCAGGTGTCTGGAGGAGGCGCGTCCAAAGAGGCGAAGAGCGTCCACCTGAGCGCCGGCGAAGTCGAGCGCGCGCTGTCGCTGAACGAAATCGATGCCGATGTTCGAAGAGCGCGGGCGCCAGCGCCGGTTGAGCGGGTTCGCGGACACCGCATCGCGCGCTTTGCGGCTGCGGCTGTCGCCGTGATGCTCGTCGCTGCAGGAGCCGCTTGGGTTACTGGAAAGGCCGCCACCAAGCGCGCTTTCCTTGCCGCGAAGCTTGAGGAAGCGGCGGTGGCTTCGCGGTCGGCAGCTCAGTCGCTCGAACTCGAGGATATTTCAGCGTCGGCTCCTCCAGTGCCGGCCGCCGGAGCGGAGGGCGAGCCGGAAGCGAAGAGCGAAGGGAGCTCTCAGGCAGCTCAAGCGCCAGGCGCGATGCCCTCGTCTCATCCAACATCGACCTCGTGGCTCATGCTTGGCCGCGCCCGGTTCGATTCGGGAGACCATCGCGGTGCTGAACAAGCGGCGGCGAAGGCTCTGGAGATGAACCCGAGCGACGGCGGAGCAATGATGCTGCGCGTGAGCGTCTTCTTGGCAACGCACCAGCGAGAAAAGGCGGCCGAAGAGCTCAAGCGTTATCTGCAGATGCACCCAGATGGTCCCTATGCGGAGGAGGCAAGGCAGCTGCTTTCTTCGTGGTAGAAGGCGTTCGGGGAAGTGAGATGTCCGGTCACAATCGTTGGACCAAGATCAAGCGCCAAAAAGAAGCGATGGGGGCGAGCAAAGGGAAGCTCTTCTCCAAGCTGATCAAGGAAATCACCGTTGCCGCGAGGCTGGGTGGAGGAGATCCTTCTGGCAACGCTCGGCTTCGGGCGGCGGTCTCCGCGGCTCGGGAAGCGAACATGCCCTCGGACAACATCGCGCGCGCGATCAAGAAGGGCACCGGGGAGCTCGAGGGCGTGCACTACGAGGAGGTGACGTACGAGGGCTACGGGCCGGGCGGCGTCGCCCTGATGGTCGAGTGCCTGACCGACAATCGCCACCGCACCGCCGGCGATGTTCGAGCGACGCTCTCGAAGGGCGGCGGGCACCTTGCCGCCGAAGGATCGGTGAGCTGGGTTTTCACCAAGAAGGGTTCGATCGCAGTGAAGGCGGGGCCGAGCGAGGAAGAAGTGATGGAAAGAGCGCTCGATGCCGGAGCGGAGGACGTGATTCCACAGGGGAGCGACGGCTTCGAGATCCGTACCGACCCGGCGACTCTGCACACCGTCGCGCTCGCGCTGGAGAAGTCAGGCATCAAGCTCGGCGAGCAAAGGTGGACGTACGTGCCGCAGAACACGGTGAAGCTGGAGGGTGACGGGGCGCGAAAAATGCTGAAGCTGATGGACCTCTTGGAGGACAGCGAGGACGTGCAGAACGTCTACGCCAACTTCGAGGTGGACGACGCGCTGATCCAACAGCTGGCCTGAACGGCCAAAGTCGACACGCCGCGACCGCCGGGGTACAAGGCTAAACACCTGTTCCGTTCAACGTCGGAGGGGCCAGTGCGGGTGATTGGGATCGACCCCGGGAGTCGATCGCTGGGCTACGGCATCGTCGAAGACCGCCGAGGTCTGGTCGCCCACGTCGCTCATGGCGTTATCCGGGCGTCAGCCGAGGCCCGGCTCGAGCACCGGCTTCGGGAAATCTTCTCTCAGCTTTGCGCGGCGGTATTGCTGTATCGCCCTGACTCCGCAGCGATCGAAGGAGTCTTTGCGTTCCGCAATCTGCGAAGCGCGCTCGTGTTGGGACATGCGCGCGGAGTGGCTTTGCTCGTCGCGGCGCAAAATGGCCTTTCCGTTCACGAGTACGCGCCGTCTAGGGTAAAGCGTTCAGTCGGAGCAAGGGGCGCCAGCGGCAAAGACGCGGTGGCGCGCATGGTCAATTGGTTTCTTCGCATCCCTCAGCTGGAGTCCGGGGATGCCACGGATGCGCTCGCCGTCGCGATCTGCCACTTGAACCATTCCCGATTGGCGCGCGCCCGGCCGCAGGGCTCAACCCGCGCGGAGTTCGACAAAATGGGCATGGACCACCGGCTGGCGCCATCGTACCGTCGCTTCGAGGTCGGCGGCGGATGATCGCTCAGCTTCGCGGAGTGGTGGTCGAGAAGAACCTCTCGGACGCCGTGGTGGACGTCAACGGCGTGGGCTACCGCGTTCACTTTTCCCTGCTCACGCTTGCTCGCCTACCGGAGGAGGGTCAACCCGTTCGCATTCGCACTCGCACCGTCGTGCGCGAGGATGCCCTCGACCTCTTTGGCTTCTTGAGCCGCGCCGAGGAAGAGATGTTCCTGCTGCTCACCTCGGTTTCCAACGTCGGACCGAGATTGGCGATGACAGTCCTCTCGGGTATGGAGGTGCGGGAATTGAACGATGCCATCGGCCACGGCGACGTTGCGCGTCTGACGAAGGTGCACGGCATCGGCAAGAAGACCGCCGAGCGGCTGGTGGTCGAGCTGAGGGAAAAGGTGAAGCTGGTGCAACTTCAAGCGGAGGCAGAGGGCACGGCGGCACCAGCCTTCGACGTTCGAGGCGACCTGGTCTCCGCGCTGGTGAACCTGGGCTACAAGTCGGCCCAGGCCGAGAAGGCCGCCGACGTTGCGTCCCAGCGAGCCGGAACCGACGCGCCGTTCGAGCTGCTGTTCCGCGAAGCTCTCAAAGGCCTTAGGTCAGGAGCGTAAGCGATGGCGTCGAGCTCGCGCGCGACGCGAAACAAGCTGCGAACGGCCCTCGATCCCCTGCCGGGGGATGCTGCATCGCTCGGCGGGAGCGACTCGTTCGCGCCGCACGCCGTCGGCGACGAGGTGCGCTTGGAGGCGTCGCTTCGGCCGCGGAATTTCCAGGAGTACGTCGGACAGCCTGCGGTGGTGGAGAAGCTGAAGATCTACGTCAAGGCTGCGCGCAATCGCAAAGATGCGCTCGACCACTGTCTTTTCTCGGGTCCACCCGGCCTTGGAAAAACCTCGCTCGCGTACATCATCGCCGCCGAGCTCGGGGTCGGCTTGCACGTCACCTCCGGACCGGCCATCGAGCGCAAGGGAGACCTGGCTGGAATCCTTACCAACCTCCAAGAGCGGGATGTTCTCTTCATCGACGAGATCCACCGGCTGAATGCCGCAGTGGAGGAGTACCTCTACCCGGCAATGGAGGAATTTCGCCTGGACATCACCATCGACTCCGGGCCGGCAGCGCGAGCGATGAAGATCGACCTTCCCTCATTCACTCTCATCGGGGCGACCACCCGCACCGGGCTGCTCACTTCCCCGCTGCGCGACCGCTTCCAGATTCAGGAGCGACTGGATTACTACGAGGCGAAGTACCTCGAGCAGATTCTCGATCGATCGGCGCGAATACTCGGCGTCTCACTGGACAGGAGCGGCTCGGCGGAGATCGCCAAGCGCTCGCGCGGAACCCCCCGAATTGCCAACCGACTCCTGCGGCGCATCCGCGACTTTGCGCAGGTGGAGGGATCGGGAACAATCTCGCGCGATGCTGCGGACCGGGCTCTCCAGCGGCTGCAGATCGATTCAGCCGGCTTGGATCCGATGGATCGAAAGATCCTGCTCACCATCCTGGAAAAATTCGGCGGCGGGCCGGTGGGCGTCGAGACCATTGCCGCGTCCGTCGGCGAGCAGCGCGATACCCTCGAGGACGTCTACGAGCCGTACCTTTTGCAGGAAGGATTGCTGCAGCGCACACCGCGGGGGCGCGTAGCGACAGCTCGCACTTATCGATACTTTGGAAAGACCCCTCCGGAGGCGCCGCAAGGCACGCTCTGGTAAAACTAGGGCCGCTCGATGCGCAGTTCTGTCACTGCGCGCAAAGTTCGCACATCCCGAAAATGATTTGCGGCGAGCCCTTGCTTGCTATATGGGGAAGCGCGCGTCTTGCGGCCTTGGACAAAACGGCGAAGCTGGTTGGCGAGAACGGCGTTTTGGTCGACACTTCTGACATGCATGTCGCGTTTTTTCGGCCGCATCCAGTCATTCGATGGGATTATCGCGGACCAGCGATGCTCACCGAATATTTTTCGAAGAGATTCTGGATCGTTACGTCGAAGAGAAACTTGGCAGAAGAGCCGTCTGAGCTCGATCCACATGGCACATCGCTTGCTCGTTCGTTGAGCGCGGTAGCGGGAAAGGGAACCTAGAGCCGCGGGGAAAAACGGCGACCGCATCGACGAGGGACCGTCACCGACAATGCCTTCAGCTTCCTTCAATCAGCGGACCCTCAGCGGTCCAATCGGCTGCAATGGTGTGGGGCTTCACAGCGGAGCCTCCGTCAACATCACGTTGCTTCCGGCGCCGGCAGATCACGGGATCGTCTTCGTGCGCACGGACCTGCCCACGCGGACAGAGATTCCGGCCGTCGCGCGCTATGTGGTCAACACCGAATTGGCGACCACGCTCGGGCGGGACGGCTCCGAGGTTGCTACCGTCGAGCACCTGTTGGCGGCGATGTCGGGACTGGGAATCGACAACGCTCGGATCGAACTGGACGGCCCGGAAGTGCCGATCATGGACGGCAGCGCGGCGCCCTTTGCTTACCTCATCCGCTCGGCCGGAGTTCGCGTGCTCGATGCGCCGAAGAGCTTCGTGGTGATCAAGAAGCGAGTATCGGTTCGCGAGGGCGAGAAGACCGCCGGTCTCGATCCCTGCGATCGCTTCAAGATCAGCTGCCGGATCGACTTTCGACATCCGCTCATCTCCAATCAGGCGTTCCAGATGGAGTTTTCGGACCGCACCTTTGCTCGCGAAATCGCGCGAGCCCGCACCTTCGGATTCCTTCGAGACGTCGAGACGCTGAAGAAGGAAGGACTGGCTCGAGGCGGCTCGCTGGAGAACGCAATCGTGGTCGACGAATTCTCCATTCTCAATCCGGATGGGCTCCGATTTCCGGACGAGTTCGTTCGCCACAAAGTGTTGGACGCGATGGGCGATGTCGCGCTCTTTGGTTGCCCCGTGATCGGCCACCTGCGCGTCCACAAGAGCGGTCACGCGCTGAACCACAGATTGGTTGAGAAGGTGCTCTCCGATCCCGCGTCATTCGTCGTCGCGCGAGCGAGGAAGCGGGACGTCGAGCGCCTCGACCTCCGTTTGCCTGACCTAGCGGCAGTTCTCGAACCGTCCGTGGCCTGATCGCCGCCGCTCGGCGGCCGCTTCCACTTGCGCATCAGTGACCGAGCTAGGAAGATGGCATCCTATGAAGCCTACTTTCAAAATTGCAGCGTTAGTTTCATCATCCACCCTCCTCCTGCTGGCCGGCTGTGAAAAAGGGAAGTCCTCGCCGGCGAGCGCTGGCGCCTCTGCCTCATCGCCGGCCGAACTGTCGCCGGAGACGGTGGTGGCGACGATCGGCAGCGAGAAGGTCACCGCCGCTCAGCTCGATGACTCCATCAAAAGCCAGCTCCAGGGGCTGGAGAAGCAGAAGTTCCAGCTGCGAAAGCAGGGCCTCGACAAGCTGGTGATGGACAAGCTGATCAAGGCCGAAGCGGCCAAGAAGGGGATGACGCAGGAGCAGTACGTCAAGTCGGAGATCGAGGACAAGGTGCCTCCGCCCTCGGATCAACAAGTTCAGGATTTTTTCAACCAGAACAAAGCTCGCCTGCCGCCCGACAGCAAGCTGGAGACGTTCAAGCCGCAGATCGTGAATTACCTCACTCAAACTCAGCGCCAACAGCGGGCGCAGACCGTGTACGACCAACTCCGAAAGGAGAACAAGGTGGTGGTGAAGTTGAGCGAGCCCCGCCAGCAGGTCGAAGCGAAGGGTCCGGCCCGCGGTCCGAACAACGCGCCGATAACGCTGGTGGAGTTCTCCGACTTTCAATGTCCCTTCTGCGGCAAGGCGCACGACACGGTCGAACAGGTGATGCAGAGTTATGCCGGTAAAGTCCGGCTGGTCTTCCGCCACTTTCCGCTCGAGTTTCACAAGAATGCCGAGAAGGCCGCCGAAGCCTCGATGTGCGCCAACGAGCAGGGCAAGTTCTGGGAGTACCACGACGTGCTGTTCAAGAATCAGCAGACGCTCGAGGTCCCACAGTTGAAGGACCATGCGACGGAAGTCGGGCTCGATGGGAGCACCTTCGCCACCTGCCTCGACTCCGGCAAGTACAAGAAGGCCGTGGATGAGGACATGGCAGCGGGCCAAAAGGTCGGAGTGTCCGGGACCCCGGCATTCTTCATCAACGGAGTCATGCTTTCCGGAGCGCAGCCTTTCGACGAGTTCAAGAAAGTGATCGACCAGGAGTTGGGCGTCAACTAGCCTGCCGGGCTCGGGGTGCAGCCGGCCTTCAAATCCTCGATTCTCAGTGCAGGTGACAGCATCTCGATCGAGCTGCCCAGCTCGTTCCGCAGCTGGCTAAAGCCGGGGACCGAGCTCTCGGGCTTTTCACACCCCGATGAGGCATTGCTCTTGCTCAAGGACGCGTCCGCTGCGAGCGGTTACCTCGCGGGGAGCATCGGCGCGCTCTCGATCGCCGAAGTCTTGAGCCACATCGTGTCCGGAATGAAGACGGGCAAGCTCGTCGTCGCCACCGGAGCGGCGCGCAAGACGGTGAGCTTTCGCGACGGGCAAATCATCTTTGCCGCCTCGACGCAACCGCATGAGCGCATCGGAAGGTTGCTGGTGCGCCTGAAGATGATCACCGCTGACGTTCTCCGAGAAGCGCTCGCGCAGGTCAAGCCGAGCATGAAGATCGGCCAGGTCCTCACCAGCACCGGCCGAGTCAGCCCGAGCAATCTCTACAGCGCGATGACCTTCCTAGCGCGCGAAATCACCATCTCGCTGTTCGAGCTGACCGAGGGTGGGTTTCTCTTTCTCGATGGGCCGGTGCCCTCGGAAGACGTTCTCAAGCTCCCGGAGCGGACGCGTGCCATCCTGCTGGAAGGGATGAAGCGAGGCGAGGACGTAGAGCGGCTGCGCCGCAGGATTCCCGCGACCATGAGGGTACGGCGAGGGCCGCGGCCTCCTCCGCCCGGGGGCGAGGACCTGGTGTTGGCTGCGGGGGCAGGGAAGGAGCTTGCCGCGATGCGATCGTCGTTCGAAGGAGGGGAGTATGCCTTCCTCGGCGGGGTCGACGAGCTGCTTCGATGCGGCGCATTGCTGCAGATCGCGGAAGAGGCTGGTCCGCCTGGCGGGCCGGTGACTCAAGCGCGCTCTGCGATCGAGCTGTATGCGGTGCTGATCAAGACGATCTGCGACGCGTTGAAGTCGTCCGGAAAGGACTTGAAGGATTTGCAGTCCTTCTTCACCGATCTGCCTCCCGGGCTGGAGGAGCCATTCGCCGGCGTGGCCCTGAGCGACGAAGGCAAGCTCGACTTCGATCGAGTGATGTCGAACATGGGTGGCGCAACTTCGGCGCTGCGCCGCGCGCAGGTCTATCAAGCGCTCGACGGATTCGTCTGCTACGCCCTCTTCTCCGCCAAGAACGCGATGTCGCCCGAGCTTGCCGAATCGCTCTCGGACGAGCTGCGTCGCATTCAGAGTGAGGTGACGTGAGCCCTGCGTCTGCGCGCGACCGCCTGGCCATTGCCCTTGACGTGTCGCTTGCCGAAGCTGAGCAGCTCTATGAGCGCGTGTCACCGTACTTTGCGACAGCCAAGATCGGGCTATCGCTGTTCGTCGAGCATGGGCCGCGCGCGGTGGAACGCCTCCAACGCCTGGGTGCGAACATATTTCTCGACCTCAAGCTCCACGACATTCCCAACACCGTCGAGCTGGCGGCGAGGCGATGCGCCGAGATGGCGGTGAGCTATTTCACGGTGCACGCTCAGGGCGGTGCGGCGATGCTGCGCGCGGCGCGGTCGGGCGCGCTGCAGGGCGCGGCGCAAAGGGGCCTCAATCCACCCAAGCTGCTCGCAGTCAACGTGCTCACCTCTTTGTCGGACAAGGACCTTCGAGCAACCGGACATGCGTCAAGTCCTGTCGAGCTGACGCTGCAGCTCGCCCAACTGGCGCTCGATTGTGGCGCCGACGGCTTGGTTTGCTCGGCTCAGGAGGTTGCCAGATTGCGGTCGGTGTTCGGCTCGCAGCCGCTCCTTTGTACGCCCGGGATACGCTTCGCGGCCGACGCCCAGGGCGATCAGCAAAGGGTCGCCACTCCTCAAGAAGCGGTGCGATCGGGAGCAGACCTCTTGGTTGTCGGGCGACCCGTCTATGCCGCCGCGGATCCCCTTGAGGCGGCGCGGCTGCTATGGGCAGCGGTATCCGATACCTGACAGCCAATTGGTCTCCGGTCTGCGGGCTGGCGGAATCCACTCGGCGTGGGCAGATAACCAGGAGCGGAGATCTGCGATGCGTGAGTGGGCAGCAGGGCTGTTGGCAGTGGGAGCGGTCGCCTGCAGCGCACATCGCGAGGCGTCCGCTCCAGCGGGAACCGGCGGTTCTGCGGCAGCCGCATCGCCGACTGCTCAAAATCGCAAGTACGTGGACCGGGATCTCGGGTTTGAAGTGGCTCGCCCGGCCGGCGATTGGCAGCTGGACGCGAGCAGCGAATCGACTCCGGAGGGAGTCGCAATTCCCGTCGTCCTGCGGCACCGCGACAGCGGCGCGCAGGTTGTAATCCAAGTCGCTCCCGCGATTGCCACGCCCACTCAGTTCGCTGAGCGACTTGTCTCCGGCCTTCGGAGCTACGAGGGGTTCACCGCGTCGGATCCGGAGCCGTTGCCGATTTCCGACGATGCGGTTGGCTTCCGCTTCGCAATGGAAGACAAGGTCCTCGGCCGAATTGCCGTTCGTCCTGGCGGAAGCGGAAAGGTGCTCATGTTGGTGGCTACCTGGCCGGCCGATGCGTCGGCTGGTGTTACCGAAGACGTCGATCAGATCTTCGTCAGCGTCCGGCCCTTCCCTTCCAGCTAACGAGCAGCCGAGGATCGCCGGCGCACGAATTCCACCAGCGTTCGCACTCCCACGCCGGTGGCGCCTTTGCCGAAGTAGCCCCTCTCTCGCGGGCTGGTTGAAGGTCCGGCAATGTCCAGGTGCACCCACGGCGTGTCGCCGACGAACTCCCTCAGAAAAATCGCCGCGTTGATCGCAGCACCCCAGCGCTCGCCCGAGTTCTTCATATCGGCGACATCGGAGCGCAGCGCGTCCTTCTGCAGATCGCTGATCGGCAGCTGCCAAGCTTCCTCGCCCGCGTGCTCGGCGGCGGCGAGGACGGCTCGCGTAAGCGGTTGGTTATTGCCGAACGCTCCGATGATGTAGTTGCCCAGCGCGATGACGCACGCGCCGGTGAGGGTCGCGAGATCGATGATCGCAGCGGGTTTTCGCTCATTCGCCCAGGCCAGCACGTCGCCGAGCACCAGGCGACCTTCAGCGTCGGTGTTGGTGACTTCTACGGTCTTTCCCAGCCGCGAGACGAGGATGTCCCCCGGCCGATACGCCGTTCCCGAGGGCATGTTTTCGGCGGAGCCGATGAAGGCATGCACCGGAAATGGAGGACGCAGCTCGCCGATCACTCTCATCGCCCCTAACACGGCGGCAGAACCCGCCATGTCCGTCTTCATGTCCACCATTCCCTCGGCGGTTTTGAGCGAGAGGCCACCGGAGTCGAAGGTGATCGCCTTGCCGACGAAGGCAACCGAAGGTCGCGCTGCGTGCTTCGCATTCTTGGGAAGGTAGCTGAGGTGAATCAGCTTCGGCTTTTGCGCGCTGCCCTGCGCAACTCCGAGGAACATGCCCATCTTGAGTTTCTCAATCTGCTTCCGACCGCCGATCGAAACCTTGAGACCGCTCGCGTCGGCGGCTTTGCGAGCTTCATCCGCCAAGCGCGTGGGCGTCATCACCCCAGCCGGCTCGTTGACCATGTCGCGCGCCCAGTTCGTAGCCTCGGCGACTCTTTGCCCGAGCTCCACAGCGCGTTTGATCGACGCGCTGGAGCGCTTGTCGGGCGGCAGAAGGAGCTGCACCTCGTCCAGCGGCGTGTCCTGACTTTCGTCCGCGCTCTTGCTTCGGTACCGATCGAAGCGATACGAGCCGAGGATCAGCCCTTCGACGGTGGCCCGCGCGCCGTCCTCAACCGGTACGCTGCTGGGGAGCGCGAAGGCGATCGCTGCCGACTTCGACTTACCGGCTATCTTGGCGGCGCGCCCGGCGGCAAGCCTGAGCGTTTCGAGGTCGAACTTCGCCCGCCGACCCAACCCAAGCAGTAGCAGCTGGCTCGCCTTGAGCTTGCCGTGGGTGTGGAACGCCCAAGATTGCTCAGGCTTTGCCTTGAAACCCTCGCGCGTCGCGCTGGAAAGAACGAGCCCGCCCAGTGCCGTGTCCGTCGCGCGCAGAACCGATGGTATGGCTTTGTCGTCCGCGAGCGAGTCTTCGAAAACCGGAATCACCAGCAACTCGCCGCCGGCCTCCGCGGCACTTTGTGTCGTTAGCGTGAACCGCATCTAGCCATCGCGAATGGGTTTGGCGGATTCGTGTACAAGAAGCGGCGAAAAAAAGCAGTCTTTCTTCGTGTACTCGTCGAACGCAAACGCGAACCGGTAGCTTGCTGCGGCGCGCTGGTTGCAGTCGGTTCGTTCGCAGAATCGGCAGGAGATACCCGTGGGCACCGCGTCCTTGCGCAGGTCGGTGGTGGGCAGACCGTACGCCAGGTGTTTGGCGTTCTCCGCGTGCGTTCCGAGCCCGATTGAATACGCCGTCCCGCGGACGATCGAGCCCTCCACCGGCTGGAGTTGGACTTTGGCAAAACAGAAGTACGTCGTGCCGTCGGGCATCATCGAGTATTGGCGCGTCAACTGGGATGGGTTGAGGAAGGCGAGGTGGAGCGCCCACTTGGCGCAAGAACCGCCTCCGCTGGCGAACTTCAGTCCGGTGCCGCTGTACTTCTTCGAGATGTTTCCGGCGATGTCGGCGCGCAGGAAGTGGAAGGGGAGTCCACTGCGCTTGGCGTCGGACAGGTTGCAAAGTCGGTGGGCGACCGTCTCGTAGGTCGTTCCAAAGATGTTGGAGAGCAGCTCTACGTCGTAGCGCGTGCGCTCGACCTCCTTGAAGAAGTCTCCATAACTAAGCAGCAAGGCACCGGCGAAATAGTTGGCCAGATTTACCTTGATCAATTTTCGGGTCTCCACGTGCCGGGTCTTTCCATCGCCGAGGATGCGTTCGACCAGCTTCTCGCGGTCAAGCACAAGCAGACCGACGCAGGCAGCGAGCTGGAATTTGAGCGGTTGCTCGGTGAGCCAAGGCGAAAGGGTCAAGCTCCGCTCTTGCGAATCCAGCCGGCGGACCACTGAGCTTCCGCTGGCGGCCGCCTCGAAGCCGACGCGATATTTGAATCGCTCTTGGAGAAGGTGGATGAGTTGGTTCGAGGTGACCTGGCGCTCCAGCTTGAAGTCCCTGCGCAGCACTTCGGCCTGTTCTTCGAGCTCCGGAAAATAATTTCGGTGTGCCTGCAGAAAGTCGCTCACCTCGTCGAAGGGCGAGTAGTCGAAGCGAAGCCCCTGGGCACCGGCGTCGCCAAGCTCCGGCGCTCCCCCTGCGCCGCGCGCTTGTTCCTCTGCGGAAAGCCGAGCCAGGACGTTCTCAAGCTGAGTCCGCGTGTTCTTGTAGAGATTGAACAGAGCGGCAACGGTTCCGGCCAGCTTCGGCTCGGCCGAGAGGTGTTGGATGGATTCGGGATCGATATCCAGACTCTTGAGAAGCGGCTCGTCGAGAAGCTTAGCCAGCGCCTCGTCGGCGCGGCCTTCCCCGAGGCTCGACATGAACTGCTCGGGATCCTGCTCGAAATAGCGCAGTGCCTTCCACAGAAGCGGGAAAGGCATCACGCGCTTTCCCTTCTCGATCAGATTCAAATAGGCCGCGGAAACGCCCAGCTCACGCGCCGCATCGGCCTGCTTGATATTGCGGGAGAGCCGAAGGCTTCGGACACGGTAACCGACGTTCGCGTTCAGGGCGCTTTCATTCATGCCAGGCCTCGCCTTACTTCCTGCTCCCGAACGCAGGGTCTCGGAAAACTTCGGAGTTTTCAAGAAGCGCTCGGGCGCGCCGTTCCATAGTTGCCCGTGGCGAGGTATGAGCAGTGCAGAACTCGAGTAAACGATGGCCACCCTGAAACCCTTTCGGGGGCTTCGCCCCCCTGCGGCGCTGGTTCGCAGCATCGCCTCCCCGCCTTACGACGTGGTGACCACGCAGGAGGCCCGCGCCTACGCGGCCGGAAACGAAAAGTGTTTTTTCCACGTCTCGCGCCCAGAAATCGGCTTACCCGAGGGAGCCGACGAGCACAGCGAGGCGGTCTATCAGCTGGGGCTGAAGAACCTTCGTCGATTTGAGGCGGAAGGCTGGCTGCGAAGGGATCCGACGCCGCGCTTCTACGTCTATCGGCAGCGAATGGGCGGACACGTGCAATCGGGTCTGGTGGCGGCTGCCAGCGTGGACGAGTACGACCGGGGGCTGATCAAAAAACACGAGCTGACGCGGCCGGACAAAGAGGACGACCGCGCTCGGCACATCGAGGTTTTGGGGGGAAACGACGAGCCGGTGTTTCTCACGTATCGCGCCCGAGGTGAGATCGATTCAGCGATCGCCGAGGTCGCGAAGGGCGCGGCGGAATACGAGTTCACTGCGGAAGATGCAATCGAACACACCTTCTGGATCGTCCCCGGTTCCCTCGGGGAGCGGATCGAAAGTTTGTTTCGAGAAACGCCAATGCTCTACATCGCCGATGGCCATCACCGTTCCGCGGCCGCCTCGCGCGTGCGGCGGCGCTACCGCGATCTCGGGCGCCCGGTAGGCGACGAGGAGCGATTTCTCGCGGTGGTGTTCCCTCACGACCAAATGCAGATCCTGCCGTACAACCGGGTGGTGACCGATCTCGGCGGTCGCACCCCGGAGGCGGTGCTCGAGACGGCGCGCTCGACTTTCGAAATCGAGCAAACCACCATCGCGAATCCGCCGCACCGGCACGAGTTCGGGATGTTCCTCGCCGGCAACTGGTATCGCCTCAAGGCAAAGCGCGGGAGCTTCAACGACTCGCCGGTGGGCGCCCTCGATGTGACGATACTTCAGAACAATCTGCTTGGCCCTGCCCTTGGAGTCGGCGATCAAAGGACGGACAAACGAGTCCAATTCGTCGGCGGAATTCGCGGCGCCGGGGAATTGGAGCGGCTCGTTTCGTCACGGTCGTTCCAACTGGCCATTGCGATGTACCCCACCAGCCTGGAAGAGCTGATGGCGATCGCCGACGCCGGGCAGACCATGCCGCCGAAGACGACGTGGTTCGAGCCGAAACTGCGCAGTGGACTCGTCCTTCATCCTTTTTAGGCGCATGCTCGAGCCCACACCCCCGCTGGCGGATGCCTCAGTCGACGTGGCCGCGTCCGTGCCCGAGCCTGCTTCGACACCACAACCGTTCCCGGGTTTCTGGCAGAGCCTTGGCCTGATTCTACTGGTGATGGCCTGCAGCGCGCCCGCCTATGCCGTAGGGAAGGCAATATCGGCGTTGCTACAGGCGCTGGGCGTGCCGCTCGGTGCGAGCTTTGACTTGGTGGGGAAGCCGATAATCCGCGCACTACCGTATGTCGTTGTGCTTTGGCTTGGGGCGCGGTGGGCAGGGACAACCTGGCGCGAGACGTATCCGCTCAGGCCGGTTCGACTGGTTTGGCTTCCGATGTTCGTATTGGCACAGGCTGGCATTTCGGCCATCGTCGCTGCCGCGGCGTCCGTTTTGGAGCAGGTGCTGCCTGCCCCTTCGTTTCTGGAGAAGCTCATAGTTCATGCTGGCCCGTTCGCCGTCCTCTTCTTGGCCCCGCTGACTGAAGAGCCTCTTCATCGCGGGCTCATGCTCGGTGGAATGTTGAAGCGCTATTCGCGCCCCCAAGGCGATCGTCCTCAGTGCTTTGGTCTTCGGAATGGCTCATCTGAACCCGTGGCAGTTCACGAGCGCGTTTCTGCTCGGTCTTTTTTTTGGCTGGGTCGTCGCGGAAACCGGGAGCTTGTGGCTTCCGATGCTTGGACACGGGCTGCACAACGCGACGTTTTTTCTGCTTCACGAGAAGGTACCGGAGCCACCTAAAACGGTCGTAGCGTCGCTGTTGCTTGTCGCTTTGGGTCTACCTCTCCTGGGCGCAGGCGTGATGATGCTCCGCCGCAGCTTTCGCGAACGCACTGTGTGACGGATTGATCACGCTCGTCAACGTACCGACCTGCACCGCCCGTCCGCCGACCACTGCTCGCTTCCAACGCAGTGGTGGCAAAAGAAGAGACCTTCAGGATCGTATTTGCGCTTGATCTGCGACAGCCGATCGTAGTTCTCGCCCCAAAACTCGCGCTGCCAATTTGGCTCGAAGTAATCCGTTTCGTTGACGTAGCTCCCGGCGCCGGGCGTCGCTTCGCGGATGATGCTCATCGCGGCCGACACCCGATCCCGAGCAGCTTCGCCCTTGGCCCGGTCCGGCTCATGACCCGGCACCCCTGGATACGCAGTTGCGTCGGCGCCGAGGATGACCAACGCTGCTGCTTTGAAGACCGCCGGGTTCATCGATGTTTCTCCACCGCGCTGCACCGCCTCCGCGGAAGCGCCGGCTTGTCCCTTGTTGAAATGCAGCGCAACCGACCAGTGGCGCGACGCTTCGAACAGCTTGGCGGCAAAGGTCTTCGCATTGGCAGCTTCGAAAAGCTCGAGTGGGATCCAACGCGATTGATAGGTGTACCAGTAAGTCGAGACCTGATCGGCGTCGCCGGCCCACCAGAAGCGGTCGGCGGGTTGATCGGTTCGCGGATCTCGCTCAATGGCGCTTGGCGCATATTGCTTGAAGAATTCGTAGTCCCACATTCGACGGCCCGGTACCTCGACGTAGTTCACTTTCATCGTGAAGGCGTCGGGGTTTCGCGAAATCCAATCGCGAAAGGGCTGCCATACTTGCTCGGCCTGCTTTGCCGTCGTCCCCTCGAAGACCATGGACAACTGCAGCGAGTTGTTCCGCCTTGCGCGCACTTGCTCTCCCCAGTGCTCGTTGCTCAAGCTCTCCCGATAGAAAAGGAGCAAGCGCTCGAGGAGCTCTTTGAAGGCGGCGTCGCTCTTTGCTTCGATGGTGCCGTTCACCGCGCCGAAGTAGCTCGGCAACGGATGCGTCTTGAGGGTCACTTTGGCGACGATTCCGAAGGTACCGCCGCCCCCGCCGCGCAGTGCCCAGAAGAGGTCCTGATTCTGACAAGCGTTCGCTATCAGCAGCTTGCCATCGGCGGTGACCACCTCCGCCTCGAGCATGCTCGCCGCGGCGATCCCATACTTCTTGGACCAACTGCCGAAGCCACCGCCTTGAATGAATCCGCCGGCGGCGCCGACCGAGGTGCAGCCGCCGCCTTGGACATAGCGACCGTGCTTCACCGTCACTTCTTGGTACGCTTCGAGCCATCGGGTGCCTGCTTCCAAGGTGACCGCCGGGCTGGCAGCGTTCTGCCCGCATCCGCGCGGCACGAACGCGTCGTCCACCGAGATGCGGCGCATCTTGTGCGTCCAGACCAACAGCGAATCAGGCGCGTTCGAGCGACCGAGATAATCGTGGCCGGTGCCTTTGACCACCAGGCGCAAGCGGTGTTCGCGCGCGAAGTTCACCGCCGCGGCGATGTCCGCGGCATCCTCTGCTGCGACCGCGTACGCGCTTGAAGCGGCATCCCAAGCCCCGAGCCAGCCACCGGACTGGGTGCCTCCCGGCTGGTCTTGGAGATAGAAAGGATTTTTCGAATTCTTGATCGCGGCAGCGCAATCCTCTCCTGTGGCATCGGTTCGGCAGGGCGCGAGCGGCGACTGCGGCTGCTCGAGCTTGCCATGGAGGCGCGCTCGAAGTCCTTGCCACTCAGCTTGTGTCGGCCAACATGGGTTGTCGGGCGTGCAGCGACACATTGGCGCTTCTCCCTGTGCGGGGGGCCGGCTCGCCGCGCATCCGCTACCCACGAAGGTGGCTACTAAGACGCCCGCGCCTGCGATCGTTCGCGTCATGCGCGCAGCCGTAATACAGATCGCGGTCGCGTGTCGGCCAATTTCTCAGTGCCCGCCGGGAGAGCAGCCGCGATTGCTTAGTTCGAGCACGTCACTTCCGGGACGTTGCGTCGCGCTTCACAGCTGGGGCCTTCGATGGTGATACCCCCGCTGCCGACGAAGTTGTTCTCTCGAACGCGAGTTCGGCCTTCAGAGCTCATCGCCGCTTCCTCTTCGGCAACGATCCGGTTTTCGTCAACCGTCGTTTCACCGGCTTTCCCAGAAAAGATGTTCACGGTCGTGCCGGCATGAATGCCTGTCAAACCCCGCTCCGAAACGCAGCGATTGCGGTGGACTCTGGTGCGTCCCTCCTCGCCAGTTTGAATGACGATTGGTCCAGGAGATTCCAGGCAGCTCTGCTCCACACGAATCCGACCGGCACCGCGAGGCGCCATTGCGCTCGCCAGAATGGAGATCCCATCGAAGCCGGCGACCAGCTCGCAAAGCCTCATCACCGAGCTTCCGTCGCGGCCTCTTCCCGACGAGCCGATATGGATGTCTCCCGCCCGGGCTCGAAGCAGGCTCGATTCGACATGCAGTTGCCCGCGATCAGCTGCGCCGGTTTCGAGGTGCACGGTTCCAACAAAGTCGAGAGTCGTGGCATCCAGGCGGAGGTGATGCGCGCGAAGAAGTATATTCACCGGCTTGGTGAGCGACGGGCTCTGGATTATCAGGCTTCGCTCAACTCGGATCTCGCCGTCTGCCTGGCCATCGATCATGAGGAATCCGATCGCGGCGAATTCGACGTCGCGAAAATCGATCCGAGCAGCTCCGAGTTGAATTCGGCATTCGGCGATTTCCGCACTTCCACCCTCGACGAGCAGGTCGGCGTCGATCGCCAAGTGGCCCTGCGCTTGGGCACATCGTTTCGCGAATTCTTCGGCATCGATTGACTCGGCGCCCCGCGCGCACAGGGGCGCGAGTACGGCCGCCGCAGTCACCCAGAGCGCCACGATCTTTCTATCGCCGCGCCGCAGCCTTCCCTCCCGAGCGCAACGGATCAACTCCGCGCTTCAGAACCAAAGGTGAGACACCGAAGCTCGCTGCGCGTTGCAGTTTTCGCAGCGCCTTGAGCCGGCAACGACAAGCAAACGGATGGAGAAGACGAATCAACTCGCCGAGCTGCGTAGGCAAAGGGAATCGAGCGTTTCGATCAGATCATCGACCGACAGCGGTTTGCGAAAGTATGCCGCGGCGTCGACGGCCTTCGCCGCCGACTCGATGTTGGGCTGCGCCGAGAACACGGCGAGGGGAATAGAGGCCAGCTCGGGATCATTTCTCTGTGCCTTCCTGAATTCCCAACCGTCCATGACCGGCATCGTCATGTCCAGGAGTATCACCGACGGCTTAGCGGACGCGGTGTGGAGGACCTCGAATGCCTCGCGGCCATTCGAAGCGGTCAGTACTGCGAAGCCGTCCTCATCGAGAACCTCCGCCAGTGAATCGCGAATGTCGGCGTCATCGTCGACGATCAGAACGCTGATAGTCGTTTGAGACTCAGTCATCGGGTCACCTCGCCACCAGAATCTCGGTCCTCTGAGACGTCGCACGAAAGTCTGCGCGGGTCGTGGCATGCGGGAGAACATCGCGCAGGGTGAATCGTTCAACGAGCAACGGATCGCGACTACTCTATGAGCGGGCGGCGCACACTGCACCACGGTTTCCCAGTGGGTGTGCGTCGACCTGGAGCCAATGACGGCAACGTGGAAGATGCACCTGCGGCGAAGATTTGCTGCGCTGATGATGACGGAGTTCCGCCTCAAAGAACGATCTCGCGCCCACAATCGACCTTGCGTTTGAGGTCGGCTCTCTGCAATTTAGCGAGCGCGAAATGGCCAACCAGAACGACGTCCGACGCATCGCGAAGTCACTGCCCGGGACAAGCGCAGCCAAGGATCGCTTCGCGTTCTGCGTTCGCAACGGCCAGAAAGAGAAGGCGTTCGTCTGGGTCTGGCAGGAGCGCATTTCACCGAAGAAGGCTCGCGTTCCCAACGCGAATGTGTTGGCCGTCCGTGTCTGCGACATGAATGAGAAGGAAATGCTCCTCGCGTCCGACAAGGAGAAGTTCTTTACCGAGCCGCACTACGACGGGTTCCCCGCCGTCCTTCTCCGATTGGCGGCGGTCGGCGTCCATGAGCTAAGAGAGCTGATCACCGCCGCGTGGCGCTGTCAGGCGCCGCGGGCGCTCGTGGAAGACTTCGGAAGGCATCGGAGCGAGCGACGCAAGGTTCGGAAATTGAATCGTCAGGAGAAATAAATGCGAATCATCAACTTCAATGCGGGCCCGGCTGCCCTTCCGCTTCCAGCGCTCGAGCGCGCACGGGATGAGCTTCTCGATTACGGCGGCTCCGGGATGTCGATCATGGAGCACAGCCACCGCGGAAAGGAGTATGAGGCGGTGCAAGCAGAAGCGATTTCGCTTCTGACCGAGCTGCTAGACCTTCCCAGCTCGCATCAAGTGCTGCTCATGCAGGGCGGAGCCAGCCTTCAATTTGCGATGGTGCCGATGAACTTTTTGCCCATAGGCGCAAGCGCCGACTACATCATCACCGGCACCTGGTCGGAGAAGGCGCTGGCTGAGGCGAAGATCGTCGGCAAGCCGCGTGTGGCCTGCACCACCATTCTGCCTGACAAGCGCTATGTGCGGATCCCGAAACAGTCGGAGCTCGACTTGGATCCGAGCGCTTCCTACGTCCACATCACCAGCAACAACACCATCTTCGGCACGCAATGGATGGAATATCCGAGCACAGGCGGTGTGCCGCTGATCGCGGACATGAGCTCCGATTTCCTATGGCGCAAGTTCGATGCTGGCCGCTTTGCGCTGATTTACGCGGGCGCGCAAAAGAACGTCGGGCCCTCGGGTCTGGTGGTGGTGATTGCGCGAAAGGATCTCATGGCCAAGGGCCGCAAGGACCTCCCGAAAATCCTTCGCTACGAGACCTTCGCCGAGAACAACTCGATGTACAACACGCCGCCGACGTTCGGCATCTACCTGATGCGCAACGTGCTCGCCTGGGTGAAGCAGGTCGGCGGCCTGGGACCGATCGAGTCGTGGAATCGTGAAAAGGCGAGGCTGCTCTATGGCGCGCTCGACGCGATGTCCGGCTTCTACAGGGCACCCGTCGAGAGGGAGAGTCGGTCGTTGATGAACGTCGTCTTCCGTCTGTCCTCGGAGGCTCTGGAGGAGAAGTTCGTCGCCGAGGCCAAAAAACAAGGGATGGTCGGGCTGAAGGGCCATCGAAGCGCCGGCGGCATCCGAGTTTCAACGTACAACGCGGTTACGGTTGAGAACGTCAAAACGCTGGTGTCCTTCCTGGAAAGGTTTGCTAAGGCAAACGGCTGAACGCCGAATCCACCGTTCCAGGAGACGATCGATGACGATGCGGTCGACATTGATTCTTGCATTCTTGCTCGCCGCCACGACTGCCCCGGCCAGGGAGCAGTACGGCGTGAGAATGCCAGACACCGTCACCGTCGAGGGAAAGCAGCTCAAGCTGAATGGGATGGGTCTTCGCCGCAAGCAGATCATCTTCAACCTCAATGTCTACGTCGCTGGCTTCTACGCGGAAACACCGTCCAAGAACCCCACCGAGCTCATCTCCACCGATGAGAGCAAGCGAATGACCCTTTACATGCTGCGCGATCTCGGCAAGGACAAAATCACCGAGGCGCTGCGCAACGGCTTCGAGAAGAATTCAAAGTCTCAGATGCCGGTGCTCAAGGACCGCCTCGATCGGTTGATCGCGCTGATTCCGGACGCCAAGAAGGGCAGCACGATCGTGATCACCTACATCCCTGGAACCGGGACGGTTCTCGCCGGCCCGGGCGAGCGGTCGGTAATCGAAGGCAAGGATTTTGCGGACGCTCTGTTTTCGGTTTGGCTCGGCAGAAGCCCAGTGGATGAGGACCTCAAAAAGGGCTTACTCGGCGAAGCTCATGATTGAGCGGCTCGCCGCTGGCAGCCACCCAAGTCGGCCGGCATTTATTGCTTCACCTTCAGCCGCGCTTCATTTTCGCGGATGAACTCCCGTATTTGATCGGCCATGTCGAGAAGCTTCAGCCACTGCTCCTTGTAGAGGGTCACTGGGAACCTCCCCAGGCCGTAAACGGATACCCCCCCTTTGTCGCTCACCTTCAGCGTGGCTCCTCTCGCGTTACCCTTGCGCAACGACTCGTTTTCCGCCCTGAGGCGTTCCAGTTCGGCTTTCAGTTGTTCCTCGTTCACGGCGCCCCTCCGGTGGACATGGCCGAAGACTGACCGGGAGACGCAGCACCGTCAAGCGTTGAAACGCGGGCCCGGCAGTTTGGCCGCCGGCGGCGATCGCATAGGATGCAGCGCCCTTTGTCATCGTCCGGTTGAAGCCATGAAAACTTCGCGAAATAAGAACAACTCGTCCCAGACGAGAGTCGAGCTGGCGCCCCTTCTGAAAGACGCATTCGCATCCGGCAACCTCAAAGTCCTGGCGTCGTTTCTTGGGCCTGCCTACCGCGGTTTCATCAAGCAGAAGGGAAAGCTCGAGGACTCCAGCCGGATGACTGCCAAAAACCCCGCGCAGTTCGATTGGATCTATCGCCGGGATCATCCGGAGCTGGCGAGGCTCTACGAAGCCGCCAAGCTCTCGCAGTGGAACGCGACGAGCGACGTGAATTGGTCGATCGACGTCGACCCCTTGAACGACGAACGGCCGATTCTGCCCGACGAGTACCTGGTGGTGTCGGTGCTCCCCACCTGGCCCATGCTCTCCCGGCAGGAACGCGCTCGACAGCGGCTGGCGATGGTCGCATGGCTGCTGAGCCAATTCCTTCACGGCGAGCAGGGCGCTCTTTTTGCGGCGGCCCAGGTGACCCAGGCCGTGCCGTGGATGGACGGCAAGTTGTACGGCAGCTCGCAGGTGATCGACGAAGGCCGACACGTCGAGGTGTTCCACGGTTATCTGACGCGAAAGCTCGAGAAGAGATACGAAATCAACGACAACCTCTACGTGGTGATCGACGCGCTGATGCGCGATCCGCGCTGGGACATGAAGTTTCTTGGAATGCAGATCATGGTCGAAGGACTTGCCCTTGGCGCGTTCGGCATCATCCGGCAGGTCACTTTGGAGCCGCTGCTCAGGCAGATCCTGACCTATGTCATTTCGGATGAGGCGCGGCACGTCCACTATGGCGTGCTCGCGCTGGAGGAATATGTCGGCCAGCTCAGCGAACGGGAGCGTCGCGAGCGCGAGGACTGGGCATTCGAGGTCTCGCTCTTTCTGCGCAACCGATTCCTCGGCCACGAGCTGTACGACGAGTACTACGCGCATCAAATGAAGCGCAAAGAGTGGGACGAGGTCGTTCTCAAGTCGACCTTGATGCGGGAGTTTCGCGGGATGATGTTCCGGCGGATCATTCCGAACCTGAAGCGAATCGGATTGCTTTCGCCGCGAGTCCGCCCGCGCTACGCACAGCTGGGGCTGTTGGAGTACGAGACGGGGAAGGCGGCGCCCGAGCTGAAAGCCGAGGATCTGATCAGCGCCTAAGCGTCGCTCAAAGCAGCGGCAGCTGTGCCCCTGGCTTCGGCGGGCGGCGAAAAGGACTCGGGCCGGGATCGTCGAACTCGGACGTCAGTCCTAGGCGGCGCGCGGTCGTCTCGAACAGAGCACGGATTGCCTCCGCGTAAAGGCCTTCGCCGCGGCCTCGCACCCCGAAACGCGAGTCGTAGAGATTCCCGCCGCGCGTTTCGCGAATGCGGTGAAGCACCCTGTCCGCTCTTTCCGGGAGCGCGGCTCGCAACCTCTGCTCGAACACCGCTTTGACGGATCCAGGCAGGCGAAGCAGAACGTAACCTGCGCGCGTGGCGCCTCCCTCTTTGGCGGCAGTGAGGATCGCGGCGATGTCCTCGTCGCCCAAACCGGGAATCACCGGCGCAACGTTCACGCCGGTGGGGACTCCAGCCTTGGCGAGCCGCTCGATGACTTGGATTCGGCGTCGCGGCGTGGCGACGTAGGGCTCGATCGCCCTCGCGTGCTCCTGCCGCCAGAAGGGGATGCTCACCATCACCTGCACGCACCCGCTGCGGGAGAGATCCTGCAGAACATCGATGTCGCGTTCGATCAGCGGCGCCTTGGTAATGATTGCGACGGGATTTCGGTAATCGGCGCAAACCTGCAGACAGCCGCGGGTGAGGCGGAAGGATGCTTCGAAAGGCTGATAGCAGTCGGTGACTCCGCTGAAGACCACGAGCTCGCCTCGCCAGGAGGGTCGATCGAAGGCGGCGCGCAGCAGCTCCGGAGCGCGGAACTTGACGGCGATCTTCGTGTCGAAGTCCGTGCCGGCCCCGAAATCGAGGTACTCGTGCGTCGGCCGCGCATAGCAATACGCGCAGGCGTGAGCGCAGCCCCGGTAGGGATTGACGCTGTAGGAAAATCCCACGTCGGGGCTGTCGTTGCTGGCGAGGATTTGGCGAGTGTGATCTTCGTAAACCTGCGGACGGCACGTTGGCGCCTCCTCGAGGTACTCGACGTCCTGCGAGAGATACGGGTTCGGCGGATTCTGAACGGGACGCAGCTGCAAGCCCCGGGACATTGAACCTGAACATAAGTACAGTCAAGGGTCGTTTGATCGAATCGTCGAGGAGTGTGCTGCTCGTTGAGACTCAAGCCGCTGCGCTGCGCTCTGACTCGATGCCCTCACTCCAAACGAATCCCATCGGCCGGTGGCCGAAGCGATGCGCTCGGATTCGACGCGTTTTTTGAAAGTTGCCCAAAAGTTGACGAAGGAGTCAACAGCGTCTTGTCGCACCGATTTTGCGAGCGTTAACTCCGCGCGCTTCAGCCCAACTGCGCAGGAGAAAGAGGATGCGACCGACGTTTGTGTTCGCCGCGGTGTTGTGCTTTCCCTTGGTTTCTTTCGGTTCCGCAGTGCAACTGCCTGGGCTTCACGCCTCGGCGGAGATCATCCGCGACGGCGCCGGCATCGCGCACATTCGCGCCAGTGACGAGCACGACCTGTTCTTCTTGCAGGGCTGGGTGCACGCGGAAGACCGCCTGTTTCAGATGGACGTCACCCGCCGCCGCGCCTCCGGCACGCTCGCCGAGTTGCTTGGACCTGCGGCGCTTTCGGGCGACGTTCAGCTTCGTACCTTCGGGCTGCGCCGCGCCGCGGAAAGATCGCTGTCGCTCATTTCGGCTCGCGCGCTCGCGGCCGTCGAAGCCTACGCGGACGGTGTCAATGCCTTCGTCGGTTCGCACCCGCTGCCCCCCGAGTACGCCGCGCTGAGGCTGACGCAATTCGAGCCTTGGACCGTCCTCGATTCCTCAGCGGTGGCGAAGCTCATTGCCTTCGGCCTCGCCTTCGACTTGGGCGACATCGATCGCACGGTGGCGCTGATGAGCTATCGGCAAGCGGGAGAGCTGCTCGGGTTCGACGGCAACAAGCTCTTCTTCCAGGACCTCTTTCGCTCGGCGCCGTTCGATCCCGCCTCGACGATTCCGGACGCGGTTGCACCTGCGCCGAACGCCCTCGTCGGCGCGCGTGAGCTCGAACTCGGTGCGTTAGGAGTGCACCCGCGAGCGGTCGAGATGGGCAAGGAGTTCATGGAGCAAGTGAGAGCCAATCCATTCCTGCGCCAGATGCTCGACCACGATGATCGCGCCGGCTCCAACCAATGGGCGATCGCGGGCAGGCTGACGGAGACCGGATTTCCGCTGCTCGCAAGTGACCCGCACCTCGCGCTCGGGGCGCCCTCGACGTTCTATCCGATCCATCTTCACGCCGGCCGGTTCGACGCGATCGGCAACAGCTTTGCCGGCGCTCCTTTCGTGATCGTCGGCCACAACCGGAACGTCGCCTGGGGGGCCACCGTGAATCCGCTCGACGTGACCGACGTGTATCAGGAGCAGGTAGTGGTGGACCCCTCCTCGCCGAGCGGCATCAGCACGGTCTTCCAAGGAAACAACGAGCACGTGATCCCGATCGTCGAAACGTACCGCGTCAATCAGATCGAGGACGACCTCTTCGATCACGTGGTGCCGGCTACGCCGGGCCTGACGCTGATTGTTCCGCGGCGCAACCAAGGGCCGATCGTGCAGATTGACCTTTCCCAGGGCGTGGCGCTCTCGGTGCAGTGCACCGGTTTTTCCGGGACGCGCGAGGTGGACACGTTCCTCGCCTTCGACACGGCTCGCAACATTTCTGAGTTCAAGCGGGGGCTGCCGTTCTTCGACTTCGGCTCGCAGAACTTCGTCTACGCGGACACGCACCGGAACATCGCCTACTTCACCGGCAGCGCCGTGCCGATCCGAGAAGACTTGCAACAGGGCGTGGTGACCGGATTGCCGCCCTTCTTCATTCGCAACGGCACCGGCGGCAACGAGTGGATCCCGCGGCCCGACGCGGCCATCCCGTTTGAGATCCTCCCGCTCGACGAGATGCCGCACATCGAGAACCCGCCGAATGGATTTCTGATCAACGCCAACAACGATCCGATCGGCATCACGCTGGGCAACGACCCGCTGTCGCAGATGCGCCCCGGCGGCGGCATCTACTACTTGAACGCAGGCTACGACTTCGGCACGCGCGCAGGCCGGATCACGCGGCGGGTGCACGAACGGCTCGCGAAAGAGCGGATGTCGTTCGAGGCAATGCAGTCCATCCAGGCGGATGCGAAGCTGCTCGATGCAGAAGTCTTCGTGCCGGTCATCACCACGGCCTTTGCGAACGCGCAGCGCAGCGATGCCCCGCTTCCGCTCGCCGCGTTGGCCGCGAGCGCCGGAGTGACCGAGGCGGTGGGCCGCCTCGCGCAGTGGGACACGAGCACTCCCACCGGAATCCCGGAGGGCTACGACCCCGCGGATGATGACCACGACGACCAGTCCGCTAAAAAAGGGCCATCCGGAGTGGACCCGGCCCGAGCGCGCAACAGCGTGGCGGCGACGCTTTACTCAGTCTGGCGCGGTCAATTCATCGCCAAAGTCATCGATGCGCACCTGGGTACGCTTCCCAAGCCGCCGGGGCAACAGGCGACGACGGCGCTGCGCAATTTGATCGACCACTTCGCTGAGCGCCAGGGTGTTGGCGAATCCGGCCTGGACTTCTTCGCCCTTCCGGGCGTGGACCTGCCTGCCGAGGATCGCCGCGACATTCTCGTTCTGCAGAGCTTGAGCGACGCCCTCGACCGCCTCGCCGGCGATGCCTTCGCAGCGGCGTTCAACAACTCGACGGACCAGAATGACTATCGGTGGGGCAAGCTGCACCGGATCGTCTTCGCGCACCCGATGGACGACGTCTTTAGCGTGCCGCCGGCGTTCGGGCAGTTCCCCCATCCGATTGCGCCGCTCCTCGGCATTCCGAAGCAAGGCGGGTTCGGCGTCGTCGACGCCTCGGCGCACGACCCGCGCGGCGACTCGGTGGACTCGTTCATGTTCTCAAGCGGGCCCTCGAATCGGCTCGTGGTCAGCCTCGAGGCCGAGGAGGTGCGGGCGCGGTCCGTC
>Ga0126384_10000134_pt1 | contig 34151 bp, 23 predicted proteins | sample PanSoiMetPlot_36_FD_92543 | JGI IMG/M metagenome (GOLD analysis project Ga0126384, IMG submission 92543) | Tropical forest soil microbial communities from Panama - MetaG Plot_36 | ecosystem: Environmental > Terrestrial > Soil > Tropical forest > Bulk soil | place: Panama | collected 2016-02-17 | reverse complement strand
CCGCGAGACGCCCAGCCGCGCCCCGTTCAACCCGTTCGGATCCAAGAACGCCCTGTAGTCAGCGGGCGGGTCTGGCCGGGTGCGTCCGGTTCCTTCCCAGCCAAGAGGCACCCCCACCGTGGCGGGATCGCGCGGGTCCAGCGTGCGGCTGACGATGACGTTCAGCACCGTGGCCGCATCCGCAACGGTGCGTCCGTGCGGCCCGACCGTGTCCTGAGTGTGCGAGATCGGTACTACCCCACCGCGGCTGGTAAGACCCACCGTCGGCTTGATGCCCACCACCGAGTTGACGTTGGCGGGGCAGACGATGCTTCCGTCCGTCTCGCTGCCCAGCCCCACCGCGCTGAAATTGGCGGCCACCGATGCGGCCGAACCCGAGCTCGAGCCGCAGGCATTGCGATCCAGCGAGTAGGGGTTGTGGACCAGCCCACCTCGGCCCGACCAGCCGCTGGTGGACCAAAACGAGCGAAAGTTCGCCCATTCAGACAGATTGGTCTTCCCGAGGATGACTGCACCTCCCGCTCGTAGCTTTCCAGCCACGGTAGAGTCGCTGGTCGCTGGCATTCCGAAGAGCGCGAAGGACCCGGCGGTGGTTTGCATTCGATCTCCAGTGTCGATGTTGTCTTTGAGAAGCACCGGGATGCCGTGCAGCGGCCCCAGAACGGTGCCCCGGTCCCGCAACCGGTCCGCTTCTCGCGCCAGCGCCAACGCGTCCGGGTTGAGCTCGATGATCGAGTTCACCCCCGTCCCGTGACGGTTCTCGCCGTCGTCTCCGTGTTGGGGCTGATCGAGGGCCGCGATCCGGTCGAGGTAGTACTCGGTTAATTCGCGGGAAGTCAGTCTGTGCCTTTGCATCAAATCCTGAAACTGCGCGATCGTGAACTCATTGAAGCGAGTCGGCGGTGATTCTCCGTCGCCCCTGCTGGTCGACGCAGTCAACGCAACGCCCAAGAGCGCTGCGCGCACAACAATACTTCGCAGCTTTTGGCTTCTTTCTAGCATTGGTTTTTCTCCCCCCCGGCGAACATAGATGTCGGGACGGGCGCCCCGATAGCACGGTGAGCCAGCGGCACCAATCGGGATCAGGAGGAAAGGTCGCCTCGCCGACACAGCTTGGGACAACGCTGCAGCATTCGTGGGACGACGCATCAAAGTCACGTTGAAATCGAAAGCGCGACTTCGAGAGCGTTGCCCTGGTTGTCGGTGTACAGCGAATGTTGTCTACTGATTAAAAGGGGACTCGCGTGAATCCCTGAGCTGGTTTGCGATCGGAGGCTCGAACCTGCTGTGAGCGATGATCACACTCGACGTGAATCGGCTGGGGACGGTCCACCAAGCCCGCGGAGCCCGGCCACATCGGATCGGACCAGCGCCGCGGATGACACCTTTCCTCGGGGCAGCGGCGCCCCTGCCGAAATACCGATGCAGCTCGACGCGGTCGAGTGGCCGGTTGTGGAATCCGGACGTTTCGCCTCGCAAGGAGAGCATGCTCGAGGCGGGCTGGGCCGAATTGTTCAGGCTATCGACTGTCGCCTGGCCCGAGTTGTGGCTCTGAAGGAGCTGTTGCGAGACGGCGGAAGCTCGGAGGCGCGTTTCATTCGCGAGGCCCTGATTACCGCCACGCTGCAGCACCCGAGCATCGTGCCGGTGTACGAGGTGGGCCGCTGGCCGTCGGGCAAACCGTTCTACTCGATGAAGATGGTTTCCGGGCGGTCGTTGGCCGATGCGCTTCGGGACCGAAAGACTCTGACCCAACGCCTCGAGCTTTTGCCGAACGTGATTTCGGTGACCGACGCGATCGCTTACGCCCACCAGAGGCGGATCATCCATCGCGACCTCAAACCGCAGAACGTGATGCTCGGTGGCTTCGGGGAGACGGTAGTCGTCGACTGGGGTTTGGCGCTGGACCTCTCCCAGGCCGACCGCGGCATTGGCGAGGCCACCACCGCCTACCAACTTGCCGCCGCGGGCCTGACTGCGACTGGTGCGGTGATCGGCACCCCGGAGTACATGCCGCCCGAACAGGCCTCGGGAAGTCCGCTCGATGCGCGCGCGGATGTCTATGCGCTGGGAGCGATCCTCTATCACATGCTCGCCGGCGCTCCGCCGTACACCGGAAGAAACTCCGCCGAGGTTCTGGCCAAAGTATCGTCGGAACCACCCATCCCATTGGAGCAGAGGGAACCGGGTGTTCCACCGGACCTCGCGGCCATCGTGCGCAAGGCGATGGCGCGAAACGTGGGCGATCGCTATCCCAGCGCCAAGGAACTTGCCGAAGAGTTGCGTCGGTTTCAGACGGGCCAGCTGGTAAAGGCATACAACTATTCCTGGGCAGTGCTGCTTCGGCGCTGGCTCAAACGGCACCGAGCCTCGGTCGGAGCGGCCGCCCTGCTTCTGGTCGTCGCTGCGGTGATCGGCATCGTGGCGCTGGCGCAAATCGTTCAAGCGCGAAACCAGGCGCAGGCCAAGAGCGAGCAGCTGAGGCGCACTGAGGCCCGCAACGTCCTCGACAAAGACCCGACCAAAGTCTTGGCCTGGCTGAGGACCTATCCAGTCAATCTGCAAAACTGGAGCGAAGTGCGCAATCTCGCGGCGGATGCTCTGAGCCGAGGCGTCGCCCGCCATGTTTTGAAAACGGGGTCATCGGGAGGGTTGACTTCGATCCAGTTTTCGCCCACCGGTGAGCAAGTTGCGACGGCATCGATCGACAACACCGTCCGCCTCTGGGACGTGAACAGCGGCAAGGAAATTGCCCGCCACCTCCATTCCCGCTGGGTCGAGGTGGCTGAGTTTGCACCCAAGCCTGGATTGCTGGCGTTGGGAGGCGCTGATGGCCAGGTCCATCTTTGGCAGCTGCAGACCGGGGTGATCCGCCCCCTCCCGGGGAACACCGGCTTCCTTCGAGCTCTTGATTTCTCGGCGGACGGCACAGCGCTGGCTGGGGTGGGCGACAGTGGAGATCTGAATCTCTGGTCGATACCGGACGGCGAGGTCCGTGTATTTCGTGGCCACCGAGGTTCCGTTCGCGATGTCGTTTTTTTCCCGGACGGCACGAGGGTCGCCACCTCCGGGGATGATGGGACCGTGCGGCTATGGCATTTGCCTTCGGGCACGGGCCAGGTACTGCATGATCACTCCGGAGCGGTGAGCCGAATCCGAGTCTCTGGCTCTGGAGAGATTCTTGTTTCTGCGGGGAGCGACGGAAACGTCTTCGTCTATCGGCTGAGCTCTGGGTTGAGGCCGGTGCTCCGCCGACACGGCGAAGCGATGAGTGGTCTGGAACTATCACCCGACGAAAAATCGGTCGCCCTCGGCGGGAATGACCGGGCCCTGCGCCTTTGGACCCTCGAGACCGGCGCGGAGAGAGTGCTCCACTGGCACGATGGACCCATTCGCATCGTCCAGTTCAGCGCCGATGGTCGATGGGTGGCTTCCGGCGGCGAGGATGGCGCGGTCCGGCTCGCCTCGCTCTCCACGCTCGAAACCAAGGTTCTGCTGGGGCACACTCAGACGGTCAACGTGCTTCATTTCTCGCGCGACAGCAGGCTGCTCGCCAGCGGCTCGTTTGATGGCACCGGCCGTATCTGGAAGGTCGAGCTTCCCAGAACACAGATTCTTCGCGTCGACGATGAAAGCGGCGCCGTGTACCACATCGCATACTCGAGCGACGGCAAGAAACTGGCGAGCGGTGGATTGGACTGGAACGCCAGGGTGTGGGATCTCTCCACTGGAGACGCCTTGGTTCTTCAGGGCCACGGCGGCCAAGTCAACCGCGTCCTCTTCTCTCCTCAACAGACCTATCTGGCGACCACCAGCAGCGACAAGACCGCGCGGCTCTGGAACCTCAAGACGGCGCAAAGCCATATTCTCGCGGGACATACCGGCGTCCCTCGTCCGATGTGCTTCACGGCGGACGAGAGCACCTTTGTCACCGCCAGCGACGACCAAACTGTTCGCGTCTGGGACACCAAGACGGGCGCGCTGACAAAGAACATCGATGCACCGATCAGCGGCAGTGCTTCCAACGCATCACCGGATTGCCGCGTGATTGGCCTTGGCGCTCCCGACAACGCCTTGCATCTTCTTGCTGCGAACACCTGGGAGGATCGTGCCCTCCACGGCCATCGGGGGTTGATCTACACACTGCTCTTTTCGCCAGATGGAAACGTGGTAGCGACCGCGGCTCGCGACGGAACGGTACGCGCTTGGGATCTACGTTCGGGCAGCAGTACCGTCTTCGATCAAGGGGCCTCGGAGGTGAGACGATTTGCATTCTCGCCGGACAACAATTGGCTGGCAACGGCGGCCGATGATGGGTTCGTTCGCCTATGGAATCTCAGCAATCGAAGCGCCGCGAGACTCGGCGGACATGACTTGGCAGTCTGGTCGGTTGCTTTTTCACCCGATGGAAAGAGCTTGCTTTCGGCCGGCAAGGACAAGAGCGTCCGCGTTTGGGACCTGATGAGTGGAGTTCGACAGGTCCTCCGGGGTCACACCAATGTGATTACCAACGCGATCTATTCCCCCGACGGCCGCACCGTTGCATCCAGCAGCGCGGATCGCACGATTCGGCTCTGGCCTGTCGACTCGCAGAATAGCGTCCCGCAGAAGCCTGAAGATTTGCCGACGTGGTTGGGCTCACTGACCACGTACGACCTACCAACCGAAGAAGTTTGGTGAGGACCGGAGCCAGCCTGCGACATCGCTCACCGCGTGAGCCTGCCACGGTTACGTGCCACGCAACCTTTTTGGCTCCGCTGGTTGCCTGCCCGTAACACCAGCTCGTCGTTCTCAGCGCAGTTCCCAGGAAATTCGGCTCCTCGCCCTGAATGCCCGATGGCCCGGGTTCTGCAGAACGCTGCCCCGATTGCGGAAGCCAAAAACCAGATCCCAGGAGCATGCAATGACGAAGGCAAACAGTTTCGGACTTGTCCTGGCCATCTTGGCCGCTGCCGGCTGCGGTGGGTCTTCCGAGCTGTTGGGCGGCAACGTCTCGGACGGGGGCATCAGCGACAACGGCGGAAATAATGGAAGCGGGCTGGATGGTGGCTATCCCGATGGAGGCTGCCAGCCGATGAGCCTGCAGTCCGGAACTTCCGTCGATGGTTACGTCTCCGACGTCTACAACTGGTTCGACAGCGACTGCCGACCGCGATCGGCCGCGCTGGTGCGGAACAACGCCGTGGATCCAGGTGGGAGCCACGGGGGCTTCTTGCGAGTCTTGTCCTACCAAGCCGATGGACAGACGCGACGGTCGATTGGGCAGCCGGGAACGCCCTGGAACGGCTGGGGCTATGTGGTCAACCATTACGGCATGAACTCGGACGACACTTCCCACGACAAAACCGGAACTTACCGGACCGTGCTCAATGGCACTCACCACAGCATTCACGAATTCAAAGTAAGGGTATCTCCCGGGGGGCCGGTGGACGTCACCATTCATTGGTTCTTCGCCACGGGTCGATCGAATCCGGTTTACGCCATCACCCACGATTCATCCGCGGCGGGCCCCGACGTCGTCAGAGCCGACGCTCGAGCTCCATATGGCAACATCACTTTCGACGGCGTTACCTCGGGAGATAGCGAGGTGGCGGGCGTGGGCTGGGGCGATCAACGTCGCTTCACCACCACCGGGCCAGGGCCGGTGACCTTCAACTCGCCTTGGGACTACAACGGGAGCAACACCGTCCCCTTCACGTTGATGTGGTCGAGAGCCGCGGACGCCGAGATGGGCGCGGTGCAAACCCAAACCTTTGCCGCTCATGTCTCCGGCGGAGATTACGGCGAGGGACTACTTGCGAACTGTTGGAATCGAACCAGCGCCAGCCCCGGCTCCTGTACGCGCCAGCCCGGAGGCAGCATGTTGATCGAGTGGCTGTGGCCATTTCAGCTCAACCAGTACGAGCTTCCTTTCGTGACCACCTCGAAGCGAATGGCCTGGGGGATGAACTTCGGCGCGGTAGGCCAGCGCAGCTACTCCGCTTTTGGCCGTACCCTTGTGGGCTATCCCTATCAAAGCTACTCGGTTTACCTGGTGCTCGGGAAACGAACTGATCATCCTACCGACAATCAAACCACCGAGGTTTCGGTGGCTGCGGGGGTGTCCCTGACGGCAACGGTCGGCACTGTGGTCACCACCGGCCCGGGCGGCGTAGGTCGTTCGGACAACGTGCCCTATTCGCCGGCTGGATACGATCCAATCTATGGAACCTGGGTGATTGCAGGCTCCTCCGGCTCGGCATCTTTTCGCCTCGACCCCGGAGCGGGCTCGCTTCTCAATCCGATCTTCCGGATTCAGGGATGGACCTCCAACTCGGGGCCACGGCACGTTCAACTTGCGGGTGCCGAGCTGTCTCAGTACACGGATTACTTCGCCACCGTGGATGCGGCGCACCAGGAGCTTTGGCTGACATTGAACCGGCGCGTCTCCAGCCCGCTAAGCTTGTCGGTCCAGCCCTGAGAATGGCAAGCGCCTCTCCGCGGCTTGCGCGCAGAATGCGCTCCTGCGTCCCGGTTCGAAACAAACTCTTTGCCCAGATTTCACGTTGCGTCACCCGTTTTGCCGGTAACTGCTGCCGAGCAATCGGGGGGGAGACACATGCGAAGGCTGGTGCCGATGCTCGGGCTCCTGGTGGCATCCCTGGAGTCTGCCGCGCAGACCGAAGAGCCGTGGCAACCCTTTGTCTTATCGCGCGTTGCTCCGACGCTCGAGCCAGCGCAAGCCGCCGTCGAGGTCGGAGCGGGCTACAACGGCCTGCCCCAGGGGAAAACCGCGCGCCTCGATGATTCGTACCAGGGGAGCTCCTGGGTCAGCGGATCCGTGGGGTTGATCAAGGGGATCGAGTTGTCCGGTACCCTCGGGATATCGGAGGTTCCGAGCCGCGGCTGGGGCCTCTCGGACGGCCGAGCAGAGCTGCGATTCAAGTTGTTCGATCGACCCTTCGGACTTCCCGTCAACATCGGCGTCTCCGCGGGTTATCAGCGCGATTGGCTTCAGCAGAACGCGGCCGAGGCGGCGCTGCTCTTATCGTCGGACATCGGCCGGTTGCGATTTGTCGCCAACCTACGAGCGGCGCATTACTTCCACGCGAGCCGCGATTCGATCGACGTATTTGCGACCGCGGGTGCAGCGTACCGATTATTCCCCTGGTTGCAAGGAGGCGTCGAATACCTCGGCGAGGAGCTGGAAGGAATCGGCGGTTCAGAGGTGGACGCCGGACGCGGAGGTCGTCACTTCGTAGGTCCCAGCAGCACCGTCGTGCTGCCAGGGACCAAGGTAAGGCTGAACGTGACCGGAGGTCCGCTGTTCACCCCGCTTGGGTCCAGCCTGCTGGTGCGCGGCTCGATGGGATACGTGTTTTAGAGAGATTTCCGACGCTCATTCCAGCTTGCGAAGCTCGATCGCGGCTTCGGCGGGCGAGAGCGGTAAGTATCCTTGTGGGGAGGCTGTGACCGCCTCCTGGCCCTCGCGAGACAGCGCGAGCCGGAGGAATTCGCGCACCAGTGGTGTGACCGGGCGCCGCGCGTAGATGAGGAGGAACCGGTCGAGTGGGTATCGGCCGGCCGCGACGTTTTCAGCAGTAGGGGCCACCGGTTGACTTTCCGGGCGCGGGGCAAGCGCGAGCGCGATCACCGAAGTACTTGCCCGGTTGGCCGCGGCGAAGCCGATGCCCGACGAGTCCTTGGAAATTTTCTCCACGACGTCGGCGGATTGCGGAAACCCGGTAAAGGTTTTCGCGAAGGCACGGCCCTCCAGCACGTTCTCTCGCGCAAAGATTCCAAGCACGGTCTCGGGTTTGACCCCATAGGCGTGAATCGGCCGGTCCGCCCAAGGCCCGACGGCACCGAGATCGCCCCAGCGCAGCGACTCTCCGCCGAACGCGCGGGCCGCCTGAGCCATGGTCAGCGACCTCTGCGGATTGTCCCGGTGCACGAAGATGGCCAAAGGACCGCTGAGCGCACGCGGACTGAGGCAGGCGTGGGCCACGCGAAACAGGATCGGATCCGACCCCGTCGCGGCTCGATAGTCCTCGAGCTGGTGGGGTGTGAACTCGCCGCCCATCGGGGCGAACGCCGAGGTGCCGGCCGCCAGCGCCGCCGGCGCGAAACGCGTTCCCCTGAGGTCCAGCTCGAATCGGATCGCCGGATGCGCCGCGACGAAAAGCGTTACCATCGCCTCGAGCATCTCTTTCATGTCGTTGTAGACCACGACCGCGATTGCGCCCGACGGCGTCACGAAACTGGCGGATTTCGAAATCTCGATCGCTCGGGGCCGGTACTGGACATGACGAGGAGGTTCGTTGCCCGCACGCGCTTCCAGGGCGACGAAGGCCATCAGCGGAAGCCAAGGGAATGGTAGCGGTGGCACGGCCGCGATGCGCATCGAATGTCGAGCCTACTTACCCCTTGAAGATGCTTCCACTTCCTCGGGGCTGTGGTGCTGCTCGCAATCAAGGTGTCGCGTGGCCGCCTGTTGAGCCTCTGCAGGAAACGGTGCACTTTTCGCGCCCTTTTCGCCGGAGGCTTCGCTAACCGCTGCGTTCTGTACGGCTATGCCCTATCGTTCGCCGAGCGGCCGAAGCTAAGGAGCTCCGTGGAGGGTCGCGCCGGCTCATGCTAGAGGCCGCGCATGGACAAGGCACATCGTTCGACGGTCGTCGTCGAGAGAGATCACTTTGCAGTGGCGCCCGCTGTCTCCGGGCTGCCGCTCGCCAGCCGCTTCCGGCGCGTGATGGCGATGCTGGTGGATCTGGCGATCATCGCCGCTCCCAGTGTGGCAATTAGAAATCCGATCGCTCCCGTCGCCGTTTTGCTGGCGGCGTTCTTTTATCGCTACAGCAGCAGCTGGAGCGGCTCACGCTGGAAAAGCCACTCGGGGTTGGTCTCTCGCCGAGCCATCTCATTGGGCATCGTTGCCGTAGGGCTGGTGGCGGGGCAGATATGGCGTTGGAACGAACGCAAGCATCAGCCGCCTTCGAATGAGTTATCAACGGACGATTCCGCGACTCTGGCCGAAGTCGAGTCTGCTGTGGCTAGTCTCACTAACGTTCAGGGAATCACGCCGGAGGCACGTCAAAAGCTCGACTCGGTGCGCGAGGCCCTGGCCAATCTTCAGGCCGATGGTCGCGCGGGAGCAGCGGAAGCGAAATCCGGCGAGCCTGAGCAGGTCAGGCGCTTGCGCTCGCAAAATCTCGCTCTTGCGCACCAGGTAGATTCGATGCAGCAAGAGCTTGCGGAGGCACGCAAGGACCGCGGGATCCTTCATTTTCTCAAGACCACCGCCCGGGACTTCGGCATTGGACTTGGATGGAGCGGGCTCTATTTCATCCTCTTTCCGGTGTTCTGGAATGGGCGAACTCCGGGTAAGCGGCTGATGCAAATCCGCGTTGCTCGACTGAATGGAATGCCGATCTCTTGGTGGAACGCCTTCGAGCGTTTTCATGGCTACGTGTCGTGTCTGTTGGGAGGCCTGATCGGATTCCTGCAAGTATTTTGGGATCCTCAAAAGCAGGGACACCACGACAAGGTCGCCGAAACCGTGGTGGTCAAGGATTTGCCGATCGCCATGGCCTTGCCGATCGGCTCGTCCGACCATTGAGGGGCAGCGAAGCGCAATTCGGTCGCGGCACACCCGTACACCAAGCTGGCTTCAGCAATTAGAAGGAGATCCCCATGGGTCCTCCCACTCGCTCGAAGAACCTCGTCGTGCCGCTGCTCTACCTGGCCGCCCTTTCGCTCCGCTGCGGTGGTGGGGGGTCGGGAACTCCCCTGCTCTCAGTGGGAGGCACCTACCAAACCCAAGTTACCCTGTTGCCGGGAAACACCTGCGGCGACGTCGCGGTACAAAATAACCCCACAACCGTGACGCACACGCCCGGCGCTCAAACCCTGTCGCTCAGGCACGCGAGTATCAACGCGACAGGGACAATCGACAGCACCGCGCGCTTCTCGACAGATCCGACGAATGTTTCAGGTTTCACGATCACCATCGCCGGGCAGTTCAGCGTCCGGGGATTTGATGCAACGGCGACGCTCAGCCAGGCCCAACCGGCGTGCCAATACATGGTCCACTGGGTCGGGACGAAAGACGGTGCTCCCAACACCATCCCGTGAATAGCTAGCGACGCCCGCCGACGTGCCCGGCACCGCCATGAAAGCCACCCCCGCCACGGAAGCCCCCACCCCCGCTGGGATGGAATCCGCCGCTCCCGCCGGTATGTAGCCCGCCAGCGGGGTGGAACCCGCCGCCACCGATGGGCGCTGCGGGATGGAACCCACTGCCACCTAAGCCTCCCCTGGTTGCACTTCCGAAGTTGCTCGGGACACCGCTGTGATAGCCGCCAACGGTGCCGGCGCGATAAGCGCTTCCGGGAGCGACACCGCGATATCCACCCTGGAAGCTACCGACGGGCGCTGCACTGCGGGAGCCGGCCTGAAAAGCGTTGGTGGTAGCTGGATGGTAGTTGGTCCCGCCGACCGGCCGGGAGGCGTGAGGCACCGGAGTGCTGGGATGGACCACGCGGCCTGCGGGCCGGTAGTAGCTCCCCCACCCGGGATGGATGTACGTCGGTCCGCGGTACCAGGCGAAGTGCCACGGCCCGTAGTACCCGTAGAACGGCACCACGCCCCACCCCCAGACCCAGGGAGCTTCTACCCAGACCCAGCCGTACGTCGGGTAATACACATACGAGTGCGGATAGGCTCCCTCGACCGGAGGTTCATAAACGTACTGCGGTCCGTAAGGCATCCAGAGCCAGCCGTATTGAGAGGTATAGACCCACTGTCCATTGGCCAGCGGCTGATCGGGCATGTTGTTTTGAAACACCCAGCCGTAATGATCCTTGTAGAGCCAACGTCCGCTGGCTGCTTGGGCCTGTTCGGACACGTCAGTCTGAAAGACCCAGCCGTATTGATCGTCGTAGACCCAATGTCCATTGGACGCTTGCGGCTGTTCGGGCGGGTTGCTCTGAAAAACCCAGCCCTGTTGATTGTCATACACCCAACGCCCGTTCTCTTGCGGCTGCGCGGCCTGAGTTTGAGGGGCCGGTTGTGACTGTTGCGGCGGGGCCGGCTGCTCTGCAGGAGCGGGCGGAGTCTGACCGGGCGGCGCAGTCGGGGGTCGAACGGGTATCTCGGTCGGAATCTCGGGCTGCGCCCAAGGAGAAGTCGCGGAGAGTAACACGGCGATGAAAGCAACCAGGGCGATCTTCATGGGCAGGCCCTCGGCGGATACCGCACCGCGAGGTCTCTATACCACTTCCACGGATCAATGGGGGATAGACCCGCCCAGTGCGGCTAAAGCATTATCAGAGCAAGGCAGATCTCAAGCCAGCGGGCTTCGCTCCGCCCACTCCGATCGGGATGGCGAGCCAGCTCAGAAAGCGCGTTCTTCAACTGCGCTGGCAGCTTTTCTCCGACCCGGATGCTGTGAAAGGCGTCGAGCTCCGCGGCGAGCCAGAGGCCGTCCAGCTCTTCCTGTGGCAGATGCGTCTGGGTCCTCTCGCCAAGAGCAGAAGCGTGATCGAGCGTAGCCGCTGCCCAATGGGCGGCTGCCGCCCGGTCGGCGCGCTCGACCGCGTTGTTCGCCAGCTGGATCTCCACCAGGGTCAACTCCCGAAGGTCTTCGTCGCGGTCGGACTGCTTGAACTGTTCCATCAAAAGCTCATGCCTGCGTTCCAAGGCACGCGTCGCGTCCGCTCCTCGCCCCAGCTGGCGCAGGGCATTGACCTGCAGGCCGCTGCTGATGAGACGATAGTTCCGAATCACGTCTTTCGCCGCGGCGTGCGGCAGAGCGAACGCGGTCGCGGCTCCCGGCGAGTCGAGTACCTCTTGGACCGCGGTTAAATCCGCCAAGGTCTTCTCGGGCTGGCGCGCCCCGAGCGCCGCCGCCGCGTGGCCGAGCCTGGCGGCGACGCGATTGCGCTGGTTCGTCGAAGATCCCTCGGTAAAGGCGAGCACGGGCTCATAGTGCGCCAGCGCCTGCTCGAAGCGACCCGCCGCCAGCGCATAGAGAGCGGCGCGATCCAGTGCCAGGACGCGGTACGCCGCCAGCCTCGGGGTGTGGTCGACGATTGCGAGAGCCTGCTCGGCGCTGTCGGCTGCCTGCTGGGTGTGCCCGACGTGTAGCAACGCCCGGGCCCGGGCGATCCGAACCGCAAGCCCGGCCGCATCGTCCACGTAGGGAAGTTGCTCCCGCTCATCCAGCGAGGTGAGGGCGATGCGAAAGTTGCCCACTTGCGTTTGCAGAAGCCCCAGCTGTCCCAGCAGCATCGCGCGAAGTCGGATGTTCGACTTTAGCCCTCTCAACGCGACCTGATAATTCCCGCTCGCTCGCTCCGCCTCGGCGAAATCTCCCGTCTCCAGGTAGGCCTCATGTCGAATCGCTCCGATCAACGCCTGGGCCAAACGCTGCCGGCGCAAGTCAGCCCAAGATCCGCGAAGCAGCGCCAAGGCGGCGTCTACCGCGCGTGCGTGCGCCTCCCCTCTCAGAGTCCGAAGGTCGTGCGCCTTGAGATAGGCTTGCGCGAACGCCTTGAGCCACGCGGGTTGGTCGCTGGCCAGAATGCGAGTGGCGATCGCCTCATGGCGCTCGCCTGCCCTCATGCTCAGATCGATCGAGCCAACGAGCGCCTCTAACGAGTGTGTGTGCTGAACCACCCGATCAAAGTCCGCGCGTGCGGCCGTCAAATCTCCCTGAGCGCGCTCTCGGAATGCGCGCCCGAGCCATGCATGTCGGTAGAGCGCCTCGGCCCGCGTGCGCTCCGCCGTTCCGCGCGGCACATCATCGACATAGTCCTGGGCGAGGTCCTCGATCACCCCATCAGCGCCGAAGTCGGAAGCCCGCGCAACTGCCTCCAGCATCACCGCCCGTTGCCGGTCTGGCCGCCGCTGCCGCTTGTACAGTTCGAGAAGCGCGTCCCGCGCGCCAGTGGAGCGCGCATCCCGGATCAGTCGTAGGTCGCGCCCGAGCTCCAGTGCAAACGCGAGCTCACTCTCCGCCGGCTCGGAGCGACCGACTTCCGCGAGCAAACGGTCGTCCTGGTCGTACCGTCGACCTCGATACATCGCCCGGACTGCGGCTCGCGCGTAGCCGAGCCGGACGTCCGGATGAAGCGATGCGATCCCTGCCAGCCGCCGGTACGCGGCGAAAAGCGGCTCCCGTTCGTCCAGCGATCGATAGAATGCGTCCGCCCGTTCCGCGTAAAGCTCAATGATCGCGCGCGGAGTCTTCTCGTGGGGCTCCGCCGCCTCGAGCTCCCGCCGCGCCTCTCTCTTGTCGCCCAAAGCGTCGGCTAATTCGCTGCGGATGATGTGCCCCACTAACAGCGCCGCGGGCGAGTCTTCGCCGTCCGGTGCCAGAGCCTTGATTCGTTCCTGGGTCAGGCGAGCAAAGGCGCCCACTTCCCTGCCTTGCTCGCGCTCGCGCATTTGGCGCCGATGATCCACCAAAATCTGGAGCCGGCGGCCGAGCCCCTTCGTGTTCACATCCTCGGCTACGCTTTCGGCTTGAACATAGAAGCGCGCCGCATCGAACTGGCTTTCTTCCAGATGCAAACGAACCATCCGGATCAGGCCGAAGTGGCGTCCCACGGGTGTCTTGGCATCCCGCAGATGCCTTCGGTAGAGCAAAAGCTGTTCCGAACGGCGGGCGACCAGTTCAAGCTCCAGGCTGACGCGGTCTGCCTTCCAATCTTCGGGAATCTCCCCCGCCAGCGGAAGCTCGAAGACGTCAAGATTGTCGTTTTGCACGCAGGTGGCGACCAAGCGCGTCTTGGAGGTTGTCGGGTACTGGCAATTCCACGAAGAATCCGTCAGTTGCTCCGGCTCGCTGGCATCGGGGCCTGGAGTAAACGGTATTCGAAAGAGAATTCCCGAGTCGGAAGCATCGACCACGCCGTCGTGGTTCGAGTCCGCCAGAAACTGGACGAAGTACAGGAAGCGACCGTCGCGAGAGAAAGTCGGCTGCGTGGTCAAACCGGGCAAATTGATTTGAAGTGCTGATGGCGGCGCGGACGAACCCAATCGAAGTAGCGCGAGCGACGGTGTGGCGTGAGCCGCAAACCCTGGGCCGACGACTGGCACGTCACGTTCAATCGGCACGTAGACGAGCCACCGGCCGTCGGGTGATACCGCAGGGCTGGTGGCATCCCCTGAGACGATCGGCCTCGAAACCAGCTCCGAGCCCACGGTGACTTCGAGAAGCTGAAGGTGGCCTTGGAGCGAACTTCGGTTGACCAACGCGATCCGCGAGCTGTTGATCCATTCGGCTTGAACGGCACCTGAGAGCGAGAGGCAGACGCGTCGTTCTGCCGATGGCAAGTTTCGTAGGCACAACTGGCCGGCTGCCTGGTCCCGGTAGGAGATGTAGAGCAGCGTCCGCCCGTCGGGGCTTGCCCGCGGCCAGGTCGCGTCCGCTCCTTCGTCGAAGAGGCGCTTGCGGCGCCCGTCGTGGACGTCCATCACGTAAATACTGCTGGACGCTTCGGCAGTGGACACGAAGTAAAGCGTCTGATCGTCGGGAGCAAATTGCCCCAACAGTTGATCGGCCACGCCCGTGGTCAGGCGCAAGGGAGCGTGAATTCCATTCCGTCTTTCGTCCTGCGCCGGTGCGGCGGAGGCGACGAAAAACACGCCCGCGCAGACCAGCAGGCCACGCTTCAACACGGCTTGGCCTCCCAGGAGCCGTCGGCTTTCTGGCGCCACGCTCCGCAGACGAGCCCCTCCTCGTGCGCCGTCCTCCAAGCGCGACGAACCTCGTCCAACGAGGTCTTGGGCCGCTCATCTTGCATCCATTTCCACAGTTGGGTGCGGGCGCGATTTCCCCGCTCCACCAGCTGAGCGATTTGCTCCGGGTCGGCCGCGCCAGTGCACGCGTCCGGCGTTTCCGCGAGTAGCCCATCCCTTCCCTCGCCGATGCATCTCCGTCGCAGGAATCGATCGACTTGATCCGCTTCCGTCATTTCGCTGGCATTCGAAATGTCCTCGGTCCGGATCCCAAGTGCTTCCAGTTGCTCCGGCGTCAAGGGAACCGGGCGCGGTGCAATGCCTGCCCGGATGAGCTTCCGCTCAACCTCGTCAAACGAACCGCCTGCCTGTTCCTCGAGCGCGGTGGCGCGATCCACCACGATCAGCTGCGGCGTGCCCAGACAACCAACCGAGAGCGCAAGCACCAGCGATGCGAGCGCGAGCTTCACGGTTCCTCCTTGACGTACTTCACTAGGTATTTGTCCAGCAGCGGCTCCATCGGAATGCCTCGCAAGTCGTCCACCTTCACCAGCTTGGCGATCCCACCGAACGCGATGTGGACGTTGGCGAACCCGCGGTCGAAGGTGATCTTCACTTGCTCCGGATAGCCCAGCGCTAACGCCGTCCGAACCCGATTGAACGCCGGCGCTACGTGCTGAGGATCCTGGAGATCGAGCAGGTCGAGCAGGTGCCGGCGCCCAATCCGCAGGATCTCCGCTCGTCCGTCGACGTTGCGATCATGCAAGGACACGAAGAGCGATGCGTTCCCGTCGAAGGGTTCTCCTTCAGAGGACAGGATTCCGGTGGCCCGAAGTTGCGCTCTGGCGCGAAGGTTGTTGGCGTCGGTGTCGAGGAGGCATTGGCCAGCGAGGTGACCCCCACGGACCGACATCTCCATTTGGTCCACGGAGATCAAGTTGTGGTCCACCTTCAGGTTGCCGGCAAAGGACTCGACTGTGAGCTGAGGCGTCGCTAGCCGCCGAATTGAAAAGTAGCTCCGCCGCTGGAACAATGGATGTTGATCCCAGAAGCGCAGCGCGGAGTAGGGATTAAGCCGGTGTCCCCGAACCACCGCCCACCCGCGCGGTGTGCGTGCGAAAGTCGATACCAGCGGAATTTCACTGTCCACACCTTCTGCGGTGACGCCCCAAGGCGGCAGCTGCAGAGAGACGCTTTCCAAGGCAAGCGCCGCTGACGTATTGAAGACCGCGAAGTCGGAAGATTCCACCTCGAAGCGGAGCTCGGCGTGTCCCCGACCCGAGAAAACATCCGCGTTCCGCCAAACCTTCAGTAAGTCTTGCTTGAGAACGCCTTGCGCCGACAACTTGGGGGGACTTTCATCAATCGCCACGCCGCCTCGCAGCTCGAGCATCGTCCCGGCAGCAGCGTTTTCCAGGGTGGCCTTGGGGACATGAATCACGCCGTCCCGGTGGCGCTCCAGCGAAAAGGACAACTTCAAGCCCTCGAGGGGGTAGCCAAAGTTCTGGCCAACGACCAGGCGCTCGAGGTTCAGCTCACCCTGAGCGTCGAGCTCGCCTGAATCCCTCTTCAAGACCGCCGAAAAGGCGAGGGAACTGGGCGCCGCGCGGTAGGAGTCCTCCTCGAGGGCGTACTCCGCGCCCTGCGCATCGAGCCGACCCTCTAGAGAGGCTTGCTGGAGATCGGCCTTTGCCTTCGCCTGAAATCGGACCGAGGAGATCGCCGCCGTTTGATCTCCGGTGTGCCAGCGCGCATTGCGTATCGTTCCCTGCAGCTCGGCGTCTCCGCGTGCACGCGCCAGCAGGCCTGGTTCGAATCGCGAAACGCCTTGGAGCCTCGCGCGTCCCGAGAGCGTGGCTTCCATCTTCGCCAAGTCGAGTCCTGCGACCCGAGGGAAGTCCTTGAGAAAGGGAGCAAGACGGGACAGGTGACTGGCGCTGGCCGAGAGCTCCGAGACCAGCTCGCGGCGCCCGCCGACGAAGCGCGCTTGGACTTCTGCGGAGACGAGCGGCGCGAGCGCGCCGTCTGTTTTTAGAACCAGGTGAAAATTGGGCGCGGCTGCTGCGAAGTCCAAGGCGGCGTCCAAGGTTTGATCCGAGGGCGCGCCCCCCCGCCACTGGACACCAGCCATCCGCACAGCAAGCTCGGCGTGATGCTCACGTGTCGTTCCTTCGGAGCGCAGGTTGGCCGATAGCGTCCGAATGGCCAACGGCCCTGCAGGGAGCCGCGCCACGAGGTTCTGCAATGCGATCTCGGACCTCTGATGAATCCATGCTCGCTCCGATCCAATTTGCCCGCGCAAGTCGATACTTCCCGAGGCAGAGGCGCCATCCAAATCCACGGACCAAGGCATTTTGGGGAGCGCCGGACGAAGCACCGCAAGGCTTGGGAGACGGAAGGTGACGTGGGCTGCTTCCTCGTGGGCATGGTGCTCGTCCTCTACCAAAAGCTCGCCCCACGGACCCGCAACGGTTCCTCGAACGCGCGCCCGCCTGAAGTCTTTGGAGACATGGTCGGCTTCGAGATGGACGTGAACATCTTGGTCGAACCAGGGCTTCGCGCCTACCGCGGCAACGATGCAGTGTCCATTGACCTTGGCTCGAACGAAATGGGGCCCGCGCGGTTGGAGTGTTGCGGTAAGGGATGCGCCGGCCAAAGAAACACTCGCGCCACTGCCAGCAAAAACGACGGTATCCACCTTGCCATCGACATCGATGGCGTCCGTGCTCTTGGCGCGGAAATGAAGCGCGCCCCGGTCCACCGACACCGGAAACTTCAGCGGCGCGACGAAGGCAGCGAGGCGCTTCAAGTCAACCGCGCCCTCCATGTCGTGTACCGTTGGGAACGCGGTCGGGTCATCGGGCAGCAGCGCGGCTCCTTTGAGGGTCACCGCGTCGTCCAGGAGTTGAAGGTGGTCCAGATCGAGGTCGACGCGCTGATGTGCGGTGTCGAACTTCGCCTCAAGGTGAAGGCTCAAAAGTTTTTCTGCCGAAAGATTAGGCGCCCAGTCCTGTCGCGCGACCTTGATCTCCGCGCTTGCCACCAAACCGCGTCGTTCCGCGCTGCCCCGGGCCTGAACGTCCAGCCCTGCCGTATGTACGGTGTCCCCGAACTCGTGCTTGAGATCGAGGCGGACAGGCTTGGCGGCCGTCCCCAGCGTGACTGTCCACCCTTGAAGTTCGAGGCTCAGCCCACTCACAAAAACGCGCTCGATGGGGTGCCCGGGATCCACGTTGATCCAGGTGAACGTGCCGCGATCGAGCGACCCCGCGGATATCGGCGGAGGCTTTGAGAACAGCGCGGCCAGCACCGCGCTCAAGCCCTGTCGCCTCTGCGTGGCGCCCTTCGCTGTCCGCTCCCAAGATCCACGACCCCCTGCTTGGACCAAGGTGACGTCAGCGTGGGTAATGCGAACAGCGCGAATGCCGGCGAAGACCGAACTTTCGACAACCACGGAGTCTGCTCTGAAGAGGTCCGGCGCCCAATCTCGAAACGCTGGCGGGGACTTCACTTCAAGGCCCTCTAGCTGGACGCCCGATCCGAGATCTACGTGGATTGAGCGCCAATCCACCTCAAAAGCGGCGACCCCCGAGATCCAACGCTGCACGGGACGCTTTAGCCATGGCGCATCCAGGTGATGAAGGGCGATCAAGACGAAGGCCACGCCAAGCGCTAAGAGCACTCCCGCGCCGGCAAGCAGCCGCAAGGACCAACGTGTCCACCGCCTCAAGACTTCGGATGCTAACTCGATTTGACAACACACTCGAACGCAGTTTTCCGCAGATTTCGTACCTCTGCCCCGCGCTCAATGCGTTAGGAAGTGGGCGGCACTGCGCAGTCCGGCTAGTGCGTCCCCTCAAAGCCACCCGCCTTGAGCACCGCTGCTGTCTGGCGTGAGGTCAGAAATTCGATCAGAGAGCTGGCTGATCTTCGGTCTTTGCTGGTGGCAAGCACGGCCGCCGAGAACTGGGTGATGCTTTGAAGCTCGCGCGGGAGCGGGCCGACCAGCTCGGTTCCCGATACGGACATCAACTCGGGAATTTGTTGGACCGCGATGTCAGCTTCGCCCTTGGCTACGGCCTCTCCGTTGGGTACGCCGCGGCCGAGCTTGGCCTTGGCATTGACTTGGTCGGCGATGCCGAGCTGCTGAAGGACCTTGACAAAGTGGATGCCGCTTGCACCACCGCCCGCAGGGTCCGAATAAGCCACCGCCCTCGCTGAGAGCAGTGCCTGCTTCAGCTTCTCCGGAGTCGAGATATCGGGCTTGGGCGCGCCTTTGCGCACCGAGACGCCCGCGCCGCAGCTTGCGACCGGCGTGGTCGAGCCGGCCACAATCTTGTGGTCGTTGGTCAGAGATTCGATGGCGCTCGCGGTGCTGAGGATCACGTCGCCTACCTGGCCCTCGCCGATCCACTTTGAGATCATCCCGCTTGTTCCGAACACCAGCTTGAGCGTGTGACCCTGGGCCTCGAATTGCGGTTTGAGATGGCTCCAGGCGTCAGAGAACGCATTGCTGCTAAAGACTTTGATCTCGGCTGCAGATGCGCCGCTCATACCGAGGACAGCGGCAGCCGCGACCACCTTCGCGATATCGGAAACGATCTTTTTCATCCGCGCCCTCCGGACAGGGCCTTTGACAACCGAGGGAAGAGAGCCTATCTGACCACCCGCAAAGCCCAGGTGGTGGAATTGGTAGACACACTAGATTCAGGGTCTAGCGCTGGCAACAGCATGGAGGTTCGAGTCCTCTCCTGGGCACTTCCTCACCCATCCAGCCACTGACGAAGTTGCCTGTCGCCTTCCAACTCGCCCCGAAGCCCGGCCTCGAGTGACAGCGGCACCGCCCAAAACCCGCGAGAGTTCAGCCCCTCGAGCATCGCCGAGCGCACCTCGTCATCCGGCGCACAGAGGACGCAGCCATCCCCCCCGCCCGCGCCCGACATTTTCGCCGCGCAGCCATAGCTCCTGGCGATGGCCACGATTCGGGCGATGGCGTCCGTCTCCAACGGGCCCAGGGTTTTGAGGTGATCATGAAGCTCCTCGAGCGCCTCCCCAAGAGCGGGAAAGTTTCCGCTCAAGATTGCTTTCTCCGCCAGCTCTCCGAGCTGATCCGACTTGAGGACGAATCCCTCGCGGTCCTCGGGGCGCAGTCGAGCCTCCGCGTCCTCGATCAGCCTCGTAGTCGACGCGCTGGCGCCGGAAAACGCATACGCCAAATGCAGCCGAGGAGCGGGCAATCGCCACAAGTCGACTGGAGGCGAGCCGTCCAAGGCCGCGGCAAGCTCGCCCGAACGGCTGGCCTGTAGCAGCGGCTCGACCGGATAGCGGCGGTAACGGATCAGTCCTCCCGCGAAAATCGCAGCCACATCCGCGCCGCTTCCCAAACTCGCCTGCCCTTGGGCGTGCGCCAGCAGCGCCAATTTGAGCGCGTCGAAACGCTCGTCGAGGACATAGCGGGCCGCCTCCGAGGCGAGAACCGCGGCGCGGGCGCTGCCCCCAAGGCCCAGTTTCTTCTCGCCGCGCAGCGTGGGGGAAGAAAGCGCGACCTCGAATCCCAGCGCCTCCCGACCATGCGCTCTGAGGACCTCATCGAGGGCGTGGCACGCGAAAGAAAAGGTCTTCGGTACCGCCTGCGACCAGTTGACTCCTCGAGGCGTGCAGTACCCCCGAACCCGACCCTCCTCGAGCACCAGGTGGACCTCCCGATCGTCTCGGCGGCGCACGTAGGCGTCACCTCGTGGCGGCACCGCGGCGATCCGCGCGGTTCCGCCCCACAGCACCGCGTACTCGCCGGTGAGAAAGAGCTTGCTCGGAGCCGAGAGAAAGCGCTCCATGGCTTAGAAGAGGTGCGCTTCCGAAAGGCGCGCGTCGGTTCCCACGCCGCACGCGATGCTGCGCTGCGCACCAACCCTGGCCACCAGGGCCTCCACCGCAGAAAGATGAGCCGCGTCGGTCAGCAGCACCGGGTTAGGGCCGGCATCCAGGGTAAACCACGCCGGCAGTCCCCTTCGTCGCTCCTGCTCGAGCGCCAACACCATCCGCAGGGTTTCTGGGTGAAGGTAACAAATCGCCGGATCGGCGCCCAAGGCCGCGGCATGCATTCTCCAGGCATTGCGCTCCGAAATGTTGCCGACACCGGCCAAGTCGCGATCTCGGATTCGCTCGGTCGCGCGAGCCACTTCCGCCTCCGCGTCTTGCACCCATGCCGAGTAGTAAGGCGAGGTCTCCACGGTATGCTTCATACCCTCCCGCGAGGTGATTTCCTTTTTCTCGCCGGAAAGGATGGTCACCAGCAAACGCAGATCAGGCCAATGAGCCTCGGAGAAAAGCTGCGAGGCGTAACTGTCGCTCCCATCCGGCGCTTGCCCGCGGCGCCAGACGCAAAACCCACCCTGAATGCTGCGGCAGGCGGACCCTGAGCCCAATCGCGCCAGGATCGAGGCTTCCCGGACGTCGAAAGGCAGCCCCGCCGCGGCGCGCACCGCCACCGCCAGAGCTGCGAATCCCGCGGCACTGCTCGCCAGTCCGGCAGCCGCGGGGAAATTGGCAACCGAGGAGACGCGCGCCGCTCCCAGCCGTTCCGACGCCCGCTCGCGCAGGCGCTGCAACATCTCGATGACCCGGGCCCGCTCCTTCTCTTGAGCCGGCTTTCCCTGAAGCGTGACCTCGTCCTGCTCCACGCCAAACTCGACCGTGGTCGAAACCTCGAGCTGCCCGAGCGTCACCGACAAGCTCGACTGATGCGGCAGCACCAGCCGCTCGTCGCGCTTTCCCCAATACTTCACCAAGGCGATGTTCGGGTGGGCCACCGCCGTTGCCTTGTGGCGTGAGCTCACAGCGCGCGCGGTCCCGCAATCTGGTTGGCGAAGCACTGGAACCCCTGCCGGGTCAGCTGCGCGACCGTGGGCTCGGGCTCGCGAAACAATCCAATCACCGCCCCGCCATCCCCTCCGGCACCGGTGAGCTTGGCGCCAAGTGCTCCCATCTTGAGCAGCCGCTGCACCATCTCGTGGATGTTCGTCGAGGAGAGCTGAAGCGAGGTGAGCAGGCCCTGGTTCACGGTCATCGCATCGCCCAGTGCCTCCAGGTCGGCCCGCTCCACCGCGCGTGCGCCCTCGGTCGCCAGCTGACCGATTTCGGCGAAAATTCGTTGGTAGCGCACGGGCCAGCGTTTGCTGCGCTCGCCCAGCGCGGCGACGGTGGTCTTGGTCGCCGGTCGTTCCCCGGCGATCACCACCAGAATCTTCAGCGGCTTGGGGCATTGCACCGGCCGCACCTGCGGGCGCTCTTTGCCCTTGCCGCGGCGAAATAGAATCATCCGCTGCTCGGCGCTGCAGGTGTGGTCGATGCCAGAGGGGTTGCCGTGGAAGACGCGCTCCATTTCGCCCGCTGCATCGATGACTTTCTCCAAGGTTTCGGGTCTTCCCGAAGCCTGGAGCAGAAGCTTGGAGCAGGCGACGGACAGGGCCGCCGAGCTGCCTAGCCCCATGGCCGTGGGCAGGTCGCTATCGAAGCCGACTCGAACCTTGGGCCGGCCAAAGATTTCGGCGGCGCGCGCGAACGCTGCCTTGAGGAGAATGCTTCCCGCCCGTCCGAGCTTGGGCGGAAGCGCCAGCTGACAGCTTCGGGAGGGCGCGCCTCGCGCGGTCACCCCCCAGGACAGCGGTGCCGCGAGCGCCGGATAGCCGTACACCACGCTGTGCTCCCCGAGCAGAATGACCTTCCCAGGACCGAAGGACGCGAGTGGGGCCATGAAGGGTCGACCGGCCGAACCTTCAGATTACCCGGTGCCGGTGGCGCTTGCTTCTTCCTTGGACAACAACGCCAAGAACTCGCGCGCCTTGTCCACTTTCACGTGCCCGGCCTTCACCATCAGATTCGCGATTTTCTCCACCGAAGCTCCCCGAGCTCCGGCGGTGACTGCGACGCATCGAGCGTGCAAGGCCATGTGCCCTTGCTGGATGCCGACCGAACCCAACGCGCGCAGCGCCGCGAAATTCTGGGCAAGCCCAACCGAGGCGAAGATCATCGACAGCTCGCGGACCGAGGAAACCCGCAAAAGCCTGAGCGCCGTCTGCACTCCGGAATGGACCTTGATCGGTCCACCCACGGTTCCCAGCGCGAGCGGCAACTCGATCGTCCCTAGCAGCAGCCCATCCTCGAGATACCAGTTGGACAGCGGGCGGTATTGCCCCTCTCGGCAGGCGAATGCATGAGCACCGGCCTCGATCGCTCTCCAGTCCTGCCCGGTGGCGATCGCCACCGCGTCGATGCCGTTCATTACGCCCTTGTTGTGAGTCGCTGCTCGGTAGGGATCGGCCCGCGCGAAACGGCTCGCCTGGGCGATGCCCTCGGCGATTTCCTCGCCGGAAAGATCGAAGTCCGCTAGCAGGGGGACCGGGATTCTGCACGAGGCGCGCGCCAGCCGGCGGTCCGCCAGGTTGGACAGAATCCGAAGATAAACCTTTCCGCCGGTGAGCTGCTCGATCAGCGGAGCGACGCCCTCGGCGACGGTGTTGATCAGGTTCGCGCCCATCGCCTCCTGGGTGTCGATCAACAGATGAACGATCAGCAGCGGTTCGCCTCGAGGCCCTTCGGGCGCCGGCAGCACCCGGACCTCGACGTCCTTCGCCCCACCACCGCGGTTGACGAGCGCGGGATGAAAACTGTTGGCGAGGGCGAGAATTTGATCCTTGGCGGCGAGAATCCGCTGGCTGGCCTCGGTGGGGTCTCCGTAGCGCGTCACTTGCACCTGGCCGATCATCATCGAGTCGTCGGCCTCGGCGATGAAGCCGCCGGCCTCGCGAACGATCTTCGCGGCGAACGAAACCGCGGCGATCACCGAAGGCTCCTCGACGGCCATGGGCACGATGTAGTCGCGGCCGTTGACCACCAGATTCAGTCCAAGGCCCAGGGGTAGGCTGAAGGTGCCCACCGCGTTTTCGATCATCTGGTTGGCGATCTCCGGGGCCAAGGAGGTAGCGCCGTGAAGGTGTTCAACCTCCTCCGGAGTGAAGTGAAACATCCGGACGATTTGATTCAAACGTTCTGGAATGGGCAGCTTGTAGAAACCAGCCAACCGGGACGTCACCTTCTCGGACATGCCTCCTCCTATAGTGCTGCCAACCAATCCTTCAACTTCCCACTGATCACCTTCGGTCGCGAGCGCAGCTGACCCACGTCTCGGCTGCCGGTCAGCAGCAGCCCGTGCTTGAACCCGGTAAGAATCGACTCCATCGCCCGATTTGCGCCGGTCCGACCTCCGTCTTGCAGCGCGCGAAAGATTGGCAGGGCCATTCCGGCCAGATTGCCTCCGAGCGCCAGTACCTTGAGCACGTCCAAACCGGTGCGAATACCCCCGGACGCGATCAACGTTACATCCGAGCCAAGGGCGCGCCTGACCGATGCCACCGCCGCCGCGGTCGGAATTCCCCAGCCGCAGAACGCGCGACCCACCTCTTGAGCGACTCCCTGGGCGCGCAGCTCCTCGACGCGCACCCACGAGGTGCCGCCCAAGCCGGAGATGTCGAGGGTTCGCACGCCGCAATCGACGAGCTTGCGCGCCACCGAGGGCGAGATTCCACATCCCGTCTCTTTCACCAGCAACCGATCTTCAAAGACCTTGGCCAGCGCGCTCACCGTGCGATAACCGGCGCGAAAGTCGCGATCGCCTTCGGGCTGGGTCAGCTCCTGCCCAACGTTGAGATGCAGCGCCATCCCGTCCGCTCCGATCGAATCCGCCAGGCGGCGCACCCCGTCTTCGCCGAGCGCCGCTGCCTGGCGAAGTCCGATGTTGCCGATCACCACCGCGCGCGGGGCCACCTCTCGCACGTGAAAGCTGGCGGTGCGGGTCGGGTCTTCGCTCATCGCCCGCTGACTGCCCACGCCAAAGGCCAAACCGTGCGTCTCCGCCAATTCAGCCAAGTCGCGATTGACGCGCGCCGCGCGCTCGGTCCCGCCGGTCATCCCAGTGACTACCACCGGAAAACGAAGCGCCTTCCCGAATAGAAAGGCGCTGGTGTCGATCTCTTCGATGGCCAGCTCGGGCATCGCGCAGTGCACCAGGTCGACGCACTCCAAGAGGGTGCTGTTCTCCTCCGGCTCGACCTCGGCCGACGCGCACAGGTCCAAGTGCGAGTCTTTGCGGCGAGCTGTGGTGTCGTCGGACATGGCGTCCTTGCTAATCGCCAGTTGATCTCATTTCCCCGAAATGACCGGGATACAGGGCTCCACCCGCCTCGCCCATACGGCACAGCACCCGCCTAAGTACTTGAATCGTTGGGAGTTCCTAGCAGTGACCGGCCGCCTCACGCAAGGCGAAGGACACGTTGAGCATTAGATATAGAGACAACGAGTAGCGAAGGAGAGAACCATGGCACAGCGGGACGCATGGAACGAGGCCCAGAGCTTACCGGACCAGCCTGGAGTCCGACCGGTGCGCCGCTTGAGCAACTACGCGAAGACGGCAGTGCTGTTGGCGGCGCTTACGGCGCTCTGCCTGGCGGTTGGACAGTGGGTCGGAGGGCCCCGCGGATTGATGTTCGCCGGGGTCTTCGTCCTGGTGATGAATTTCGTGTCCTATTGGTTCAGCGACCGAATCGCGTTGGCGATTCACGGTGCCCAGCCTCTGGACCGAAGCGAGGCTCCCTGGCTGTACGAGCTGGTTGAGGACCTCGCGCGTCGGGCCAACATCCCCGCGCCACCGCTCTACTTGATCCCGATCGCTACCCCGAACGCATTCGCCACCGGGCGCGATCCAGCCCATGCCGCGGTGGCCGTCACCAGCGGCATACTCGAGCTGTGCGATCGCCGCGAGTTACGAGGCGTGCTGGCACACGAGCTTTCGCACGTCAAGAACCGGGATACCCTGACCAGCACGATTGCGGCAACGCTCGCCGGGGTGATTACCCACCTGGTTCAGATGCTTTTTTGGTTTGGCGGCTCGCTTTTGAGTGGCAGCGAGGAGCGCGAGGAACGCGGCGGAGGCTTGGCCAGTCTGGGCTTGCTTCTGGTGGCACCCCTGGCCGCCACGCTGCTCCAGCTGGCGGTGAGCCGCTCACGTGAGTACGAGGCAGATGCGACGGGGGCGGCGGTTACCGGGGATCCCGATGCGCTCGCGGACGCCTTGGCCAAGCTCGAGCGCGGAGCTCAAGCGCTGCCGTACGACCGAGCGCCAGCCACGGCGCACCTTTTCATCGTCAATCCGCTGTCGGGCGGGGCCGTGCTTTCGCTCTTTTCCACACATCCGCCGATCGACGAGCGAATTCGCAGGCTTCGCGCGATGCGCCGCTCTGGCTTCTAATCTGCTAAGGGGTAGTCTTCGACACTCTTGCCGGAGGCCATCTCGTGCTGGTGGCGGTTCTAATCCTGGTATCCATTGCGCTCTGCGTGACCCTGGGGATTTTGCTGTTCGGCCCCCAGCGCGGCTCGACTGCCCCGACGGCTCAGCAGCGCGCGGAGCTTGAAAACAAGGCGAAGTCGGCCCTCGAAACCGAGTTGGAGAAGCGGCGCAAAGAGTCGGAAGAGCAGCGCTCGCAAATTGCGGATTTAAAGGACCAGCTCAAGCAAGCGAAGCGAAAACTCTTCGAGCACAAGGAGCAGGAGAAGGACGGTCAAGGGATCGCCAAAGCTCGCGAGGAAATCGAGAGGAATGCCTCGATCCAGCTGGAGGTGGTTCGCTCGGAGCTTTCCGCCGCGCTGGCGGAAGTCGAAAAGCTCAAAGCCGAGGCTCACGATCGGCCCAAGCGTTCTCCGCCGCCCCAGCCGGTAGAAGCCGTCGCTCAGCCGGCCGCGCCGCCGGCCCCCACCCGCCGTTTCCGCGAGCTTTCCGACGCCGACCGCGAACGGATCCAGCGCTTGGAGCAGCAGTCCGCGAAGGACCGGACCCGGGCCCTGGATCTGGAACGGGAGACCAAACGCCTGCGGGGGCGACTGGAGACCCAGCATCGCATCTACGTGGTCACCAAGGGCGAATTGGACCTGCTCAAGGACAAGTTCAAGGCCCTGGAGAAGCGACTCAACCGCACCCTCCTGGAGCGCGACTTGTTGCGGCGGGCGATCAAGGATTTGGAACGCAAGAGCGGCATCTTTGCCGAACGAACCGAGCTGACCGCGGAGGAAATCGCGGACTCCGACCGGAAGGTGGAGGAGAAGGCGATCGCCGAGGCGGGCGCCCAACTCGGCCCAGGAAAGCCGGATTCCGATGCCGAAAAATCGATTCCACCGCAGCAAGAAGCGGATGATGGCGCGACCGACACCGTCGACCACAGCCGCTCGGAAGCGGGAGGTGGTACGGTTTAGGTCGCTTTGAGGATGCAGCTTTCCCTGGCCACCCGAATCTTTCTTGGTTACGCGGTGGTGCTCGCCACCTTTGCTGCGGTTTCGATCTTCAGCGTCTCGGAGATGCACCGAAACCAGCTGGAGATTCGACTCGTCAGCGAAGGCTACCTACACCTGTCGCAAGACGCCGCGGCCATCGAAACCCTCCATCAGAATCAGGCCAAGGACACCGAGCGCCTCCTGGACGAGCCCAGCGCCGACACCCGGCGCACCCTGATCCGATTGGCTCGCCTGTGGTTCCCCCAGGTGATGGCCCAGCGGCTCAACGCGGCCCGAGAGAAGGTCAAAGAAGTCCTGGAATTCGCCCCGACGTTCGAAGCGCCGTTCGTTCGCGACCTCGCCCAGCGCCTCAACGAGGTCGACAGCCGATACCGCGAGTACCAGGCGGCGGCTACCAAGGTCTACGCCGCGCTCGAGGACAGCCATTCCGAGCGCGCACACGTCGCTCAGCTGATGAGCGAGCTCAAGCAGCTCGAAGGTTCCATCGGGCGCGACATTCGCTTCATCCACGCCATCCTGGAAAAGCGCATCAGCGAACAGGTGACCAAGGCAGAGCGGCGCGAGCGGCGAACCGGGGTGACCATCATCGGCCTCTCGGTCCTGGCAATCGCGGTGGGGCTGCTGGCGACGGCGATCTCCGCGAGGGCGCTGCGGCCGGTGCGCCGGTTGATCGAAGGGGCGAGCCGAATTGGCCGCGGCGACTACGGCACTCAGCTGGAGGTCCGCGGGGCGGACGAAATCTCGGTTCTGGCGCGAGAATTCAATCACATGGCCAAGTCCCTCCAGGAGCGCGAGCAGCAGCTCAAACAGCAGCAGGAGGCGCTTCTTCAGGCCGAGAAGCTGGCCGCGATCGGTCGGATCTCCGCGCAGATCGCCCACGAGGTCCGAAACCCGCTGTCATCCATCGGGCTCAACGTCGAGCTGCTCGAGGATGCGCTGGCGCGGGCCCAGTTCGCCTCGGCCGATGACGCCAAGGAGGCGCGCGCGCTGCTTTCGGCGGTCACCCGGGAAGTGGACCGGCTGACCGAGATGACCGACGAGTACCTGCGGCTCGGTCGAATCCCGAAGCCGGCGCTGAGCGCCGAGGACCTGAATCAAGTCTTGGAAAAAGTGCTCAACTTCTCCCGCGAGGAGATGGAGCGCTCTCACGTCGAGGTGGTTCAGCGACTGGATCCTCGCACCCCCCGCGTCTTGGCCGACGAGGCGCAGCTGCGGCAGGTGTTCCTGAACCTGCTGCGCAACAGTCGAGAGTCGATGGATGGAGGTGGCAAGCTGCTGGTCGCCTCTCGCCCGGTGGATGGATCGGCGGAGGTCATCTTCTCCGATTCGGGCCGCGGGATGAGCCGCGACATCCAGGAGCGAATCTTCGAGCCGTTTTTTTCGACCAAGGAAGGTGGAACCGGGTTGGGCTTGGCGGTCTCTCGCCAGATTCTGCAAGCCCACGGAGGTACCATCCGCTGCGAGAGCGAGCCCGGGTCGGGCACCACCTTCGTAATCAGGTTGCCGCGGGCATGACCGTTTCCTGTTTCCGGGACGTTCTTCCATCGGGACTGAGGGTGGTCACCATCCCAACGCCCCACCTGCACAGCGCCCTGATATCGGCTTATGTCCGGGCCGGGTCCCGGCACGAGCAGCCGGCAAACAACGGCGTCGGCCACTTCCTCGAGCACATGTTCTTCCGCGGCAGTCATTCCTTTCCGGACAGCGTCAAGATGAACGCGGTGGTGGAAGAGGCCGGGGGAAACCTCAATGGGGTCACCACCCGGGATCACGGCTACTATTTCACCCCGATTCATCCCCAGATGTTGGAGGTCGGAATCGCGGTGCTGGGCGACATGCTGACCCAGCCCCTGCTTTGCGAGATGGAGGTCGAGCGCCAGATCATTCTCGAGGAGATGCTGGACGAGGTCGACGAGAAAGGAAGAGACATCGATCTCGACAACCTCTCCAAGATGGAGCTGTTCGGCGCTCACCCCTTGGCGCTCAAGATCGCAGGAACGGTGAGCTCGGTGAGCTCGCTGACGGAGAGGCAGCTGCGCGCCCACCATCAACGGCACTACGTCAGCGGCAACATGGTGCTCGCCGCCGCTGGAAAGGTGAACCGCGACGAGGTACTGGCGCTGGCGAAAAAGCACTTCGGCCATCTGCGTCCAGGAGGCTCCAATTCTGAGCGCGCGCCCGCCCCCCGCCGCTCGGGGCCGCGGTTTCGCTTCGTGCGCCACGAGGAGGCCCAGACCGGAATCCGGATCAACTTGCTCACCGTTCCGGAACACCATCCCGACTTCCCCGCTTTGCACTTGGTCAGGCGGGTGTTGGACGATGGCCTCTCATCGCGGCTGCCGTTCAACGTGGTGGAGAAGCGGGGCCTCGCCTACAGCGTGCACGCCGCGATTGAGACCTTCGACGATCTGGGCATCTTCGAAATCGACGCCGCCTGCGCGCCGGAGAAAACCGCGAGCCTGTTCGCCGAGGTTTGCCGCACCCTGGCGGAGCTCAAGGCCGAGCCGATCAGCGAAGACGAGCTGGAGCGCGCCAAGCGACGCCACCGGATCCACCTGGAATTCACCCGCGACTCACCCGGTGAGCTGGTGGGTTGGTTCGGCGGCACTGAGCTGTTCAGGCCTGCGGAAAGCTTCGAGGAACGTGCCCGCAAGGTCGAAGCTCAATCCGCGGCCGACCTTCAGCGGGTGGCGGCGCGCTACTTTCGGGCCCGGAACTTGAGTGTGGTCGCGGTCGGGCAGCAGCGCGGCTCGAAGGCGCTTCGCAACGCGGTGAGCGCGGCGACCGCCTTGAGAGACTAGGATGGACCCGTTCGTCAAGCGACTGGTCCAACGGCTTCATCACCCCGATCAGCCGCTCTCGCGCAACCGCCACTTTCACACGTTCGACACGCCCGAAGGCAGACTCGCCCTGCGGACCTCGCGACGGCTCAAGAGCCTCCAGAAGGATCTGCTCGCCTGCGCCAATGAAGGAAAGAAGGCGTCGGTCCGCCCGGCCGGGGAAGACCCGCAGGGGCGGGTGGAGCTGCGCATCCCCCGCGCCAGCGGCTGGCGCGTGGCCTGGCTGCAGGAATCGGAGTTTGAATTGCTTTCGGAGCTCCCGGGCCTGGAGGAGATCCTCGGTCGAGCCCGAAGCGATCCCTAGAAGCAACCCTCGAACGCGAAGATGGCAGGACCGCGCATCAGCACGGCCTTGAGCTCCGGCTCCACCCGCACCCGAAGCACCCCGCCGGGAAGCTCGACCGTGAGCCACTCGCTGGACGGAGCCCTTCCCAGGGCCACCGCAGCGGCCGCCGCAGCGCACGCGCCCGTTCCGCAAGCCTGGGTCAATCCAACGCCCCTTTCCCAGACCCTCAGGCGCAGGCCGGACCCGGTTTGGTTCACCAGCTCCACGTTCGTTTGTTGCGGAAACAGGGGATGGTCCTCCAGGCGGGGACCGAGGGTCTCGATGGCCTCGAGAGGCTGAGCAAATATCACCAGGTGCGGATTGCCCAGGCTCACCGCGCTGCCCTTGAGCCCGGGATAGCCGGGCAGTTCCTGCTCCAGGAATGGAGAGCCGGTTTGCGCCGAAGGCAGCGTGGAGTCGACCAACTTCGCCGGGCCCATCGCCACCTCCACTTCATCGACCGACTCCTCGCGGTAATGGAGTCGGCAGCGGATCGGCCCGGAATCGGTTTCAATGTCGATGTGGTCCGGCTTTTCGCGCTGGCGATCCACGAGGTACTTCGCCGCGCAGCGGACCCCGTTGCCGCACATCTCCGGAACCGAACCGTCGGCGTTGTAAATGATCATTCGCGCGGCGCCGCGAGTCGCGTCCCTGAGCACCAAGACCCCGTCCGCGCCCACGCCCCGATGCCGATCGCACAGCTTTCGAGCCAGTTCGGGATCGACGTCCTGCCCGCCCGAGCGCCGATCCAGGATGACGAAGTCGTTTCCTAGCCCGTGGTATTTGAAGAATTTCTCTGCCATCGCCCTACGGCTTCTTCGCTTTTCCCACCCCCTCGGGCGAGGCGGCAGGCGGGGTTTCTTCTAACGGGGCGGGGCTTGGAGTGCTCACCGCCCTGCGGATCTCGGCCTTCATCGCGCTCAACTCGGCACTCGCGCGCTGGTAAATCTGCTCAACCTTCGGTGGGACGGCGCGTCCGACGGAGTTGCGCAGCGCCGACAGTTCCGCGCTCTGCGCGGCGAGGCGCCGCTGAAGGATCTGGAGCTTTGCGTCGCGGTCCGCGAGCGCCGCCGTCAGCTCGGCATCGCGCGCGCCGGCGCCGGAGGTCGCCTGGAGCTGCTCGGAAATTTTTGCCCGCTCTGCTTCCGCCGAAGCGAGCTGATCTTTGAGCTGCGTCCGCTCGGTCTCCGCCGAAACCAGTTGAGCCTTGAGCTGGGTCCACTCCGCTTCCGCCGAAATCAGCTGTCCTTTGAGCTGCGCGCGTTCGGCGTCGAGCGCCCGCAGCTGCTGCTCGGCTTTGCCGCCCTCCGTTTGCGCCCAATCCAGGCTGGACCTCAGCTTTGCCTCTTCGCCGGCGGCGAGCGAGAGCGCTTGCTGAGCGGCGCGTTGCTGCTCCGCCAGCTGACGGGTGAGCTGCTCATTTTCTGTTTGCAGCCGCTGCGCCCGCTCTGACGCATCGCGGGCCAGGATCTGCGCCTTGCCCTCGAGCTCCTTCACCTGGGCGAAAGCGCGGGCGCGCTCCGCCTCGGCCGCGCGGAGCGCTTCCCGAGCCTTCGCAACTTCTTGCCGGCGCGCTTCTTTGTCGCTGCCTTCGGCGACGAGCTCGGTGGTGAGATCTTCCACCCGTTGTCGGACGCCGTCCAACTCTCGCAACAGATCTTCGCGACCGGATTCCAGGCGTTTCAGCTCCGGACGGGCCTGGCTGAGCTCGCCTTCGAGCTGGCGCTTGGCACTCTTGAGTGAAGCCAGCTCGGACTCAAGCTCCTCTCGCAGCTCGACTTGGGTCCTGGCCTCGACGAGCTTCCTCTCCAGCTCGGCGCTGAGCCGCCGATAATGCTCCTCGGACTGGGAAACCGCCGCCAATTGGCCCAGCCGAGCCTGCGCCCGCGCCAGCTCGCCATGTACGTTCTCCTCCACGGCGTGAGCGGCGGACAGTTGCTCCGCGTTCGCCGCGAAGGTGCGACGCGCCTCGATCAACTCGCGCTCCAGGCTGTCGCGCTCGTCTCGAACCCGACTCTCGAGGATCTGCCGCTTCTCGGCCTCCACCCGCAGCGATGCGTTGGCCGCCGCGAGCTCCTCCATTTGCTCAACGGCCTTGGCGGCGCGCCCCTGCGCCTGTTGCTGCGCGGCAGCGGCTTCTTCCCGACGGGCGCGCTCTTGTCGAATCGTCTCTTGGAGCACCAGCTGTTGCTGTTTGACCCGAAGCGCGGCTGCCCGGAGCTCCTCGATCTCCGACCGATAGGCGCTTGCCCGCCCCTCCGCTTCCCCGATCCGTTGATCGGCAACCGCCAGGTCCGCTTCCGCCTGCTTGAGGCGCACCGCCAGCTCGTCGCGCTCCGCCCAGTCGGACGCGGATCGCTCAATGGATTCGAGGTGGGCTTGCAGCCGGGACGCGCGCTCTCGCTCCTCTTCCAGCTCGCGCTGAAGCTTCGCCGCGTGAGCGGATCGCTGCTCGGACTCGTCCCGAGCCGCGTCCAGCAGCTTCTTGAGGCGATTCGCGCGCTCCTCCCCCTCTTTGGCCCGCAGCGCGCTCCGCTCCAGTCGTTCCCCCGCAAAAGCCAAGGGCTCCGGAGGCAGCTGTACCCAGCTCGGATCCAGCGAACGGGCCTTGTCCTGCCCGGCAATCACCAGAAAGTAGGCGGATTCCACCTGATCCACGAGCGTGCCGTCGACCAGCAGGCCCTCTGCCCCTTCGAAGGCCAGCTGATATCCGAGCACCGGGCTCTGGGTGGCCACTTCGACCGAACGAAAGTGGGGCGCAAGCGCGTCCAGGAGCTGACCGAAGGTCGGCGGCCCCTCGGGTCCCTCGGGCTCCATCAGCTGACAGAGGGCCAGGCCGGCCGGATTGCGAAGCCCGCCGATCAGATGGCCGTGGGCGGGGATGAGCCGCACCAGCTCTTTGAGCAACTCCGGCGCTCGGACGTAGGGCGCCAGGTCGGCAACCAGCACCAACTCGAACTCGCCCGCCGACAGATCATCGAAGACGTTGGTCCGAAAGCGCAGCTGCGGTCCCCCAAGCTCCTTCTGAGCCTCTTCGACCGCGGCCAGATCCGAGTCGCAGGCCAAGACCGAACGCGCACCCCGCTGTCCCAGAAATTGGGCCGATCGACCGCGGGTGGCCGCCACCGCGCCGACCTCGAGCACGCGCCGCCGGGCGATCAGGCTTTCGGCGAAAATGTACCGCGGCAACAGTTCGCTTGGGCCCAATTGCCGAAAGGGAAGGTTCATGGAAGGTTGTGCCCGCCAGTATAGCCCAGGAGATCGGCAGGCATGGAGCAGCGTCCCTTGATGCGGCGAACCACCAGTGCGCTGTTGCGATTCGTGGTGGTGGTGTTGATTCTGGCCCTGGTGGGCGCGGTGCTCTTCCTCCTCTCGCAGCTCAACGCCCGCACCTTTCGCGTCGAGGTGACCGACGGCAACCTGGTGGTGGTCAAGGGGCGGATGTTTCCGGTCGGAACCGAGCCCTACCGCCCGGCCGACGCCGCGATGAAGGAGGCGTATGCGCCAATACCCTTGGACGGGACCGGGGTCGGCGGCCTGGCGGACCAGCGTTTCAGCGATCGGGACGAGTTGGACCGAGCGCTTTTCGACGTCCTCGCGCGGTTGGCGACCCCCCGGATCAATTCCGACGATCCCCAGGCGCTGGAACGCGGCGTCTACTACTTGCGCCGCGCTGAACGGCTCTCCGGCTTGAGCGAGGAGCAACGCCTTTCCTTCAAGGGCCTGCAGACCGACGTGGCCTACTACCTGGCCCGGAGCAAGCTGGACGAGGCTCGGCGACAAATTCGGGAGGCTCTCAGCCAGCTGAAGATCGCCGCCGCGGCAAAGAATCGCCACACCCGGAGCGCCAATCAGATGATCAGCGAAGTGGAGCCGGCGGCGAGCGCCTTGGAGGAGGCACTGCGACGCGCGGTGCACACCTT
>Ga0126384_10000133_pt1 | contig 34220 bp, 25 predicted proteins | sample PanSoiMetPlot_36_FD_92543 | JGI IMG/M metagenome (GOLD analysis project Ga0126384, IMG submission 92543) | Tropical forest soil microbial communities from Panama - MetaG Plot_36 | ecosystem: Environmental > Terrestrial > Soil > Tropical forest > Bulk soil | place: Panama | collected 2016-02-17 | reverse complement strand
TGGTCGAGTGTTGCGCGGTACTCAGAAATCGGCACTCGCACCTTCTTGTCTTCGGAGGAGACGAACGGGAAAAGAGCACCAAATTCCTTTTCCACTTCCGTGGTACCGGTCTGCCGGTCGTGATCGCTGGCGAAAAGCCGCTTAATCCAGCCCCATACTCCGCCGCCTTCGGGTGCCGAGGAGAGGTCGGTATGCCGCTTAACTTCCACCATCAGCAATTCCATAGGCGAATCGCTTGCGGACAGCACTCTGAGCGTATCAACCGAATCGGTCCTGGTTTTGAACGTCCGCACAGTTATCCCGCGGAGGAACTTCTGCCATTGCAGCGTGTACTCGCGAAAGTACGTCGATTGCAATCGCCCGATGTCCGCAGCCTGATCCTGCGTCGTCGAGGCTTCAGGTCCCATCACCCAATCGTCTTTGCTGATCTCATCGCCGGCCGACTCGACGGCTTTAGCCCAATGCTCCTGATAACCCTTGATGGTAAAGCTTCCAGGAACGGTATACGACGCAGCGAAAACCCCACGGCCACTGTTACCGACGATACCTTCGAGCGTGACTGGCGTGACTTTGGCATCTATGGCGGAAATGATCTGTTTAAACAGCCGGTCTGAGGTTGGGTACGCCTGGAGTTTACGGCGAGCATCCGATACGACCTGATCATCCGGCTTGTTGTGAGACACGTCATCGCGGTCCGCCTGCTGAGCGAAAAACTTGAGCTGCTCTGCGGAGAGTAGTTCCAACTCGGGAGTGGGCGCCGCCTTTTTCCAGTAGTCAGCCAGTTGATTGTTTAAGAATGATGGTTCAACCTTCTCGACGTTCGAGAGCATGAGGTAGGTTTTTAGCAAGTCATAGTATCGTCCCAGGTCGGTGGCCGGTTCTGTAGTTGGTGTGCTCGAACTGGAGCTAACTGCGGCTGAGGGTTGGGATTCCGCCGCTGACGTCAGCGTGCGCAAATCACGCTCAAGCGACGCTACTACTGGTTTGTAGAATTTCGTCTCGAGCGCGTCAAAGTAAATAGCCCTCAAGGACTGGTTTATCTGATTGCCGGAATAAAGCCCGAATCTCAAATAAAATGGCGGCGAGTTTTTATCATACTCGTCGAGTTGTACGAGCACCTGCCGGAGATCGTCAATCGCTCGCAACTCTACGCCGGCGTCTACGCTCGACTTCCGGGTGGTGTCTTTTGCCGAATCGGCGCGGTTGATCTCCTCCACTCGGAGGCCTCGCTCGCGCGCCTGAGCAACGAGTTTTCTGTTACCGAAATAGGAGACCGCTAAACCGGCCGATAGAAGGAACATCAAAGCGGCTGTGGTGCCAGCGACAACCTGGCGCACAGGGAATGGTTTGCGTCGACTCAATAGAAACGACTGTGCGAGATCCTTATCGCGAAGCAGCACATCCTTGAACAACCGCTCAGTGAAGTAGCCTTGCCTGGCAATCCTGGCTGCTTCCACTGCCGGCTCCGCCACCGCTACCGGCCTCACGAGCGTTGCCGTAGTGACTGCTGACCGCTGCGCGATTCGCTGAACCGGTGCGGACTTTTCGCCCGCTGCGCTGCTGGTGAAGTAGAACCCTCGCAGTAGAGGATTCTCGTTGAATGGATTTGGTCTGAAGAGCGCCGAAGTGAAGAGCCCCAGTTTCTTCCGCGAGTCACCAAATGAGATTGGAAAATTAAAGATACGTAATTGCTCGTGAGGGGTCGCGGAACCTGCGAGTCTCACGAGCCTCCGTCGCAACAAGGCGTCGCAGAGGGTATCAAATTCGACATCAAAAAGAGCGTGGGCTTTCTGGGATTGTTCAAGGAGAAGCGTGGCGCCCCAAACCTGCGACCTCTCGCCTGAATCGAACGGTTTAAAGAAATCCTCGAAGCCTTCGATCGAATCCAGGTGTGTAAAGACAAGATAGACCGGGAATCGAGCTTGCGTTCTGCGAATCGCATCGTCTAGCCGTGCTCTTAAAATCTTAGCCTCTTGTTCGATCTGAGCTGAGCTCAGGTTCAGCACTCGCGCAGCATCCACGGCGATTACAAACCCATCAAGGGGCCGGCTGCGCCGAACCTGCTTTAATGTTTCTATCAGCCCCGACCATTCGTCGGCGTCCGGCCCCTCGCTTTGGTAACGGCCGGCGCTATCGATATTGATGCTCGAATCGGTTACTCGCCACTCACAGTCGCGAGTCGGGCGGATGATGTTTAGTTCGGCGCGCCGCTGGTTTGGGAGTGTTTGAAAGTCGAGCGCCGATGACAGAAGCATTGAGGTCTTTCCGCTCTGTCGCGGTCCGGCAATGAGAAACCACGGAAGCTTGTACACTGGATCAGCAGACTTGTCAGCGAGCTTGGTTCCGCGCAACCAACGGACTGCTTCTTCCGCGCCGCGCGTGAGTTCATCATAGAGGCGTACCGACGCCGACGAATTTTGTCCCGAAGTTTTGGCTGATTGATGGGCGCCATCGTCCACTGTGGTTTCTCTTTTCCTTCGATAATGATTGATGGCAATTGCGGCCGGCCAGGTTAAGAGAATCAGAGCGATGATTACGAGCTGATAAGGTACTGCGATGCCCAGCCATGAGCCGAGAAACAAAACAAGAAGGCAGGCAATGGAATACAGCGACACATAAAACGTGATATGAAGCGCATGCCGCAGCTGATCCCCGTGTAAAAACATTCTCGACTCCGTCGTTATCGAAGCAGTTGTTCCTTTGCTCTATTCAGCTCACTGATGAGCAGCGAGTTAAGCAGTAGATAAATCAGAATGAGTAAACTGATTGCGACGCTTCCGCCAAGCTGCATCCATTTCGGCCATCCCGGATCTTCGACAGGCTTAGGTTGATCGGTAACCTTCCAGTGAGGTGAAAGCGGTTCCGTTTGTAATCGGCCAGCGCGCCGAAGGAGGTCTGCGATGTTCTGAATGACGACTTTGAGCTGTTCTTCGTAATAGATGTTGTATTTGCCTTTGTAACCGAGCAGGAGGCACAGGTAACAGACTTCAATCACGTCGAAGTCGGCCTCGCCCTGAGGGTTCTTCATCGTAGCTTCGAGCCGTTCGAAGAAGGTCAAACCCGCGAGGTGTTCGCCAACATATTCGAGCTGGAGCGGATACTTTTCCCACTCCTCTCGCAGCGGGAAATCCGCAATGAGGACCGTCTCATCTACGAATGCGGCCAGCGCGAATTTTATTGTCTGGAGGTGTCGCTCTTTGTAGCCGAGTTTGTCTCCGCGCTGTTCAAGCTGTTTGATCAAAGCATCGATGAGGGGTCGCAGCTCAATAGATGGAGTCGTAAGGCCGGCTCTGATCTGCATTATTTCCTGCAGCACTTGTGTGGCCAGGCCAACTAACCCGTTTTCTGGCTGTGCTCGATTCTGCAGGATCGAGGGCCGTTCGCCCGTGGGACTCGACATATTCCAATCTCCATCTTCGAGAGTACTAACTCGCAGGCTTATTAATAACCGACACTGCGGTCGTCGGTCGCCACCCGTGCGGGTGGGTTTTGTTTCTGGATGGAGAAACTGGAATCCTGCAAAGTCCTAACAACTCAGGTGTGGCTTCCGTTATGCTGAAGCCAGGAAGACTGACGCGCTGGTTTCTCCGGCCGTCCCACCAACGACAGAGACTGTGTGAAAAGTCCTAAATCCCACCCACGGACAGTTGGTGTGATTTGGGATAGAAATGTCCAAACTGCTTAGCACGCACCCCCGTGAATGGTGCTTTCGCGCAATCTCATCACCAGCGGTGGATTGGATCGCGGCACTCAGGGACATTGCGCTCTATGATTCTCAAGAGCGAGCCTGGGTTCCACCTAAGGTTTCACCGCATACATTTCGAGCTTCACTTCCGGAAACTCATCGGGAACGTAGATCGCCATAACCTTTGAACCCTGGATGGTATCCCAGTACGGCCCGACACTATCCAGTCCAAAGTAGTGAAACCCGACTCGTGTCGGAATGGGCGCCGGCGGAGGCGATGCATGCCTTAGCGTCACACCCGGAAGAGCCGAGCCGACGACCGCATCAATCACATCACGCGCGGCGATCTTCACTACCCGCGGCACAAGCTCGATTAAACGACTCTCAGGCATCTGCGCACGCACTGCCAGATAGAACGCCGCCTCCTTAAGCAACTGCTCGTCCTGAGTGCGGGCCACGTAAAGTGATTTGCGAACATTTTCCAGCGGAATCGGAACGCACCTGGTCGGTATAACCGTCTCCAGCAATTCGCGTATATCAGCCATCAGCTGGCTGAACGTGGAGTACAGATCGATGTGATCATAACGCACCAGGTCCTTTGGATGCCGATCGGTGACAAATGTAATTAGCTTTCCGGCCAGCTCGGCCATCGAGAGATATAATCGTTCCGGATGTAAGGGACTCGTCCGAAAAAAATGGGTTAGACCCGGTATGGCTGCGTTGACTGTGTGCAGCAGCCAGAAGTTCGCTGTCTCCGATGTCGTGAAGTCCGCAAGCCCAGCAGCCCGCTGCCGCCTTTGTTCGCTGAGCGTTGTGCTCTTGGTTATCAAAATCTCCAAAAGCTGGCGAAGTATATTGACCAGCCAACTCGAAGCGGTGACGCTCAGAGCCGGTGGAATCCAATTTTCAACCAGGGTAACTTGCCCGGTCGCTGTCCGCTCGAGCTCGGCTATCTTGATCGAGCAGTAACCTTCATGCAATTCGTCCGAGAACAGTAGCCGAACATTGCCGCGAGCAAAAGCGAGCTGTCTCTCGTTGTCACCCGTCGTCTCATCCGGCACCATGCCCGCTTCTTGAAGATAACGGACCATCTGCCCCGCATTGCCATCTCCCGGCTGAAAGTTGATTGCGCCCTCTCGCTTCGATGCGACAGCGAGATGCACGTCTAGATGTTCGTCTGCTAACTGGAAGTGTGAGTCCACCTGGCGCGGCAGAGGAGGCTGCTCGATTTCCGGTATGTTGACCAATAGTCCGTCGGGCATAACTGCCCGGCAACGGATCAGGTCAAAGTAGCCGTTGGCAATCGACTCGCGGTTAAGCTGCAGATCTATAATTCCCCACTCATAAGGCGCGAACGATGCGAAGCGAGAGTTCAGCACCTGTTCATGATAGTTATCGAGTTGCTGAAAATGGTGAGGAGTAAGAAGCATACCCTCACTCCAAACTACCCTACGGTAACGGCTCATGTCTTGACATCCTTGGGTTCCGGCGAACCACCGCAAGCCACGTCCACTTGGCTTGCGGCGGTTAACGCGAGGATGCCGGCGACAAAAAAGCGCCGGCTTGGGGGATCAGTAACCACCCTTTTCAATGCGCAAGTTGTTGGTAACAGAGAATACCTCTGGGACCTGGCTCGCAGCGATATAAGCCAACTGACTATCCATCTTGGTTCCGACAACGCCCTCGAGCGTAAGGTGGCCGCGATTCACGATGATGTGTATCGACGGGTTTGCACCAAGTGAATAACGATACAGGCTGCCGGTGCGGAATATTTTGCGATAAGCGCGTATTCGAATGCGGTCGTCAAACGTGGAAACTGGCAACACTTGTATGTTGTTGACTACGTGCTCCACGCCCTCGATCCTTGCCACCCGTCGCTCAGCATCTTTACGCGTCGTTGGACGAATGACCTGGCCTGAAAGCACCACGGTGTCGCCCTCGACTGAAAAATTCAGATTGTCAAATACTCCGTAAAACGGAAGAGTCACGAGTTTCTTACGTATCTGCTTCTCGGCTCCAGTATTTGGACCGTCATCGTCAGCGCTGAGCGTCGCGGCGGACGCGGTTGCTGCGCAAATAACTAATAGTGTCGCGAGACCAAATATCTTTTTTATTGTTTTCATCCTTAGTTTCATTGTTTCTCCTGTCTCTACATCTGTCCTTACAGCTCTGTTCATTCTGCAGAGCAATCCGTCACACGTTATGTGTACTCCAAATGAGGAAAGGGGTCACCACCCACATGGATGGGGACTGAAGAAGCACCAAACTTCAGAGCGGAAATAGCTCAAAGATGGCTGGAGTGTTCTTGTTAGGGCGAACCTCCATCGGCTAAAGAGACTGCGCGAAAAGTATCGGTAGCAACGAATTCTGCATAGTCAGAAGCTGATGCGTGGGGCATTAACCCCAAACTTCGCCGGGTTTTCGGCAATGGCACCAAGCGCCAGAAATCTCACAACGAAATCGTAAGTCAGATCATCCAGGGCTCCTTGCTCGCGCAAATACCAGACGTTGCGATCCGTAAGCGGGTTCTTAATCACACGGGTCATCGTTCTTATCAGAGGGTGCGACCTCTTCGTACCGCCGCCCATCCGGTAAGCCGCGATCAATATCAGACTCTTATCTGCTGATTCTGTCCCGAGCGTTTTTCGGAGCTCCATTAACTCAGGCAACGCGCGATTCGCGACCGCTGTTTGATCGGTTCCGTTACGTCCACCATCGGTTAACGTTAGGGCAGTGAAAATAACCAGCGCTGGTTCAAGGCCTTCGCGTCTTGCTTCGGCTGCGATCTTCGTGGCGCTGATATTGATGGAGTTGAAAGCGGCCACAAGTGCCGGTAACCCGCGGTATTCATCGATTCTTCGTCGGATATCGTCGAGTGCGCGCACCGCGTCCGGTGGAAACACGTAAGACCTCTCTTCTGCACTGATTCGCCGCAAAAATCCGACTAATGATTGTTCGATAAGCTCGACGGAAGCCGTCTTTGCGGTAGTCTCTATCTTTGGAACAGCCTGGGTATCACTATGCTTCTCCGGTGTTTGAATATTCTGAGGTTCATCCGCCTGATTCGAAAGGTTGTAAGTTGCGACTCGAGGGCCGTTCTCATTGTTTGAGAAGGCGACAATCAGCAACGCAACCGCGGCCGCAGCGATAGTGACGGCAAGAGCAAGGGTTGGCGAAGAAACGCTCTTAACGGACCTGGGTTGCGCAACCTCGTTGCTCTGCGATCTATGTTCCCGTGGCTCGGTTTGAGTTGAACCAGGTTTAATACGAAAGACAACCATCGTCCCGGAACCCAGCCGGATTTCGTCGCGATCGCTAAGGACTACGACACCTTTAACCGCGTTGCCATTAACGAATGTTCCCGTACCTGATCCACAATCTGACAGCTGAAACACGCCGTCGAAGCTTTCTATCAATGCGTGCCTTCGTGACAATCCTGGTTCATTAATCGCAAGATCATTGTCCCCGCCGTAGCCAATCGTGAAACGAGCCGATTCGACCAGCACTTCCTGGAAGCTCTCGTCTTCGCCGACCAGACTGAGTGTTGCATGAAACTTACCCAATGCTCTTCTAATCCTTCCCGAAGGGCTCCGAACGTTGCCCGGCATATGAGGAGAGCGGACTCATTTGAAGCCCGAATGCCCATGGGTTTTCGCCAACAATTGCCGCAGCGAAGAACTTCGGCACGTATTTTATGTTTTCATTTTGAAAGAATCTGTCGAGCTTATTCGAGTTTGCAATTAGCGTCCAAAAGCTCCGTTCCTTGTTTTTGCTGTTAATAACATCGCTAAGATCGCGTCTGACCGAATCCGGGCTGCGGTTGTATCCTGCAATGCCGAGTGCCACGCTCATCGGATCGCTTCCGAATTCTGCGATGCGATCCTTGATGTACTTTGCGGCAGCGGGAGCCATCCTTTTGACATCGCAGCGATCGTTGGGATTCACACCGTAGCCGCTGGCGGTGGCGGCCATAAATTGGAACAGCCCTTTGGCTCCCACCGGGCTCGTAAGGCACTCCCGATATTCGCTTTCGATCATCGGTATGTACAGGCCAACTACCTTCGGGACGCCGCGCGCGTTAAATGCGCGGCTTATGTCGGGCGCCAAGCGTGTCGCTCGACCGAAGAGGCTGTTCAGATCCTCCCCCCACAGTGCGTCGGACTTGTTGCCGACACGGCGCGCATAGCCATCCACGTATTTCTTAATGTAAGGCAACACCTCATCGGTAAACACATATTCACGATTGCTCATCATTCGAGAAACGTTACGAGACTGACTGTAAACAAACTCATTTTGTTCTGCCTCGTTCATCTGAAGGTAAAGCTTGCGTTGCACTGAATCATTTTGCGTTGTGGGTTTGGTCTTCGCTCCAGGCTCCTCTGAGCGATTGAGCGCCAGGCTTACATCAATCGTCTTCGTAGAGTTCTCCGCCGACTCCCCGGCTACTCTGGGTGTTAGATCCGTTTTTGGCTCCTGTTTTCTAAAGATCCTATTGTTGCTACGAGGTCCGTTGATCATTCGCACTAAAACCGTCGCTGCGATCAACACTGCAAGTGCGATTAACGCGCCGCTGATAACAATCTTCTTTTTCGAACGGTCTCGCTGGGTCTTCAGCTCCGGATGCGCAATGCTGATCCAAATTGTTGTGTAATCGCCGAGGCTTATCTTATCGCCATCGGCAAGCTGGAGGCCGTTAGAAGGCACAACCCTGCCATTCACCTTGACGCTGCTCGCGGAGCACTCTGCGAGGATCCAGATACGATCATCCTGACAATGAATACTGCACACGTAATCGGACAAGCCTCTGTCCTGGATTCTTACGTCAGCCTCTTCGCTTCGCCCGATGATCAAGCGCTGCTGAGCGATCGATAATCGTCGATTTTCGCCTGGTGAGTGAATTGTCAGCGCGGCTTCCACCATAATCAGTAGAGAGCTGAGAGTGGCGAAGAGCTCAACCCGAAAGATTTGGGATTCTCGGCAACTATTCCGGCGGCGAAAAACCTTGCGACGCGATCGAGAGCTTCGCGAGGCAACACGCCGCTTCTGAGTACTCTCCAGAAGTCCCTGCGAATGCTTGAGTCCGGGTCAACCTCTTCAAGCCGAGTGCGAACAATTGCAGCCTGGCTCAGACTTATGCCGTAACACGCTACGGCGTACATGAAGTTATCTGTACCGCCGAATGTGTTAATCAGATCATTTGTGTAAGCAGCCGCAACTTCAGCGGATCGCTTAGCGTCGCTGAAGGCGCCTAAAGACTCCTCCGGCAGTACGTACCCCTGCTCTAACGCAATCTGACGCGGAACCTGCCAGAAACTGAACTTCTCAGTCGAGCTTGGGCTTTCCTTAAATCGGCTCTCTGAGATTGCCAGAATGAAACCGATCGCCGGCGGAAGACCCTTGCTGTTGAACGCATTGCCAATTTGGCGGCGATAGCGGCTGGCGTCTGAGGTCACATCGATACGGTAATCAAGAGTCCTTCGTCTGATTTCATCCACCAGCTGAGTATCGAACTCGTACCATCCCTTACCTGAAATCGTTGCAGCCAGGTTTCGGGATAGCGAAGCCACATCGGCAGAGGGCGTATTTGGTATCGAACCACCGGATGGCCCGCTCGTTAAATCGTTCCGCGATGCAACGGTGTCTTCCACTGGAGCACTCATTTCGAAAGCTAAGTAGATGGTCTCCTGTTGAGGTTCTCTTTTCCCATTTTTTTGTTGAATCGTTGCGGTCAGAACATGATTTCCGCTCGTAAGATTGCGTATCCTGGTATTCAACTGAGCGGGATCCAACGCCGCCTCGAACGGTGGGTGAGCGGCGGTTGCGAACTCAATGCCATCCAGCAAGTAGATAACCTCATCGATATCTCTGGTGCCGTCTGCCTCAACACGAATCGGCTGCGCACCGCGAATGGTCGTGCCGGTCTCCGGACTGAGAAAGCGAATCTCCGGATCGATACCCCCGAGAGAATTCGTTGCGTAGAGTACAGTTCCGACTGCGATGCCGACGATCAATGCGATTACTGCCGCTATCATCAGCACCGGAGAAGGACGCCTCGCGATGATGGATTGGGTAACCTCCGGATCAGCACCGTGCGGTGCTTCGATGGAACCGTCAGGGGCCTGGTCGATAATTCTCTCTTGACTCTGAGACAAATCGCCGTCGTAAACAAATTGAATTCGAGTAACTTCCCCCACCTGAATCTGATCGCCGTTTTCAAGGACTTTATCGGACCTAACAGCCTCACCGTTAACAAGCGTGCCATTGGTACTGTCGAGGTCAATCAGCAGGAATGCATCGCCGCGTCTTTCGATCAGCACGTGATATTGCGAGACCATCTGGTCGTCGATAGGTATTGAGTTGTCTGGCGCGCGACCGATAGACGCTTCGCGATACAACTCGATGTCCCGCGCGGAGTTCTCTGGTGTTAGTAATACCAATCGCGCTTGTGCCATCTTTCCACCGCAAGCCAACGTGTCCCGCTCAAATGAAAAAGATCAATCATCCATTGCAGGAGCGTGGGTATCCCGACCGAACTATTTTGGGCGGCGCAGCTCGATCACGAGCTCGCCCGTGCTGCCATTTACCTCTACATCCCGCCTGAACATCGCATACCCAAATGTCCGCGCCTGTACGGTGTTGTGGCCGGCTGGCACGAGTCTGTTCAATTGGAATCTGCCATCTGGATCTGTATATCCCCAGGTGAGTATGTTCTCTGCGGACACCTCGGGAGTGCCGGCGGTTACGAGGCCAATCGCGACGCCGGCAATTGGTTTACCATCGGTGGCAGACTTGACGATCCCATGAACTTCAAATTCGGGAGAGCGCAGTGCAATAGCCGCACGTTCAGCGAGGGCTACTGGCGCGTAGGCGTTGTTCTGTTTTACCTGGGCGAGCATTTCCTGAACGAGCTGAACAGGACGTAGGAAGCCGACGGCGCCGAGAGCGTAGTCTCCATCAGGAAGTCCGTCGCCATTCTTATCAGTCGCCTGGCGATCGATAATTACCTTTGTAGGAATACCGACGAGCCTTCCCTTACCGTCGACGGCCGCTCCACCGCTATTGCCATGTATGAGTCTGGCGTCGGTCTTGATCCAATTCCCAAGGGTGTCTTTTCCTTCGATGGTTCCAGCATTAACCGTTACCGTCGCTCCACCCTTTTCTGGATAGCCGATGATTACAAGGTCATCCAATTCCTTGACGGCGTGCGAATCACCCAACTCAATCGTCGGCAATATGATCGGGCCATTGGGTGCAGGTGCGTATGTATCGACCGCAACGACAAGAAGAACCAGGTCCATCTCTTTGTTGATGAGAATTGGATTCAGGCGGTAGGGTCGTGAGGCAGAAACACTACCATCAACAGGCAGGGCAAAGTAGACCTCGTCGTACAACTCGGCGCCTTTGTCACGAGCAACGACGTGGTAGTTAGTTACTATTACTCCGTCCTCCCGAACGACTACCGCCGACCCGCGCGGTCGAGGACGGCTCTCTGGAGGTTCGTTGCTGTTGCGAACGAGGATCAGCCCGACGGCGGAGATGGCGTCGCGGATTCGAGAGCGTCCTTCAGATGAGAACCCGCCCGAATTGCGGGGCTGGGATTGCTGGGAAACGTTCGCGGATGCAGTCCAGCCCTCTGCAATCGGCACCAATCCCTCGAGCGCAGGCAATGGATCAGCAAGGGCGACAACCAGACAGAGTGCTGACAGCATTGTGGATGGCGTCGCGACTGTCTTTCTTCCTATCATTTTATCAACCCTGATCTGTGGAGCTTCCTTAATTTCCTGGAGTGGACCCGAACGATTCGTCACTGTTCATCATCCGGATCAATTGTGTTGAAGACGTATTTCGAAAGATGCGACTTCGCCCGCGTTCAGCCTGACGTTTGGCTGTTTTTTCTCGTCGGCGATTGCAACCACAGAACCGGTCTTGTCATTTGCCCTGCCGCCGGCCAGAAAGATTCCGCGAGCACGGATCCCGGTGCTTTGTGCGAGGACAGTTGCGGCATCACCCGAGACAATTCCACGTTGTGCATTCAACTCAGCCGCGGCGCTTGATGCGGACTTAAGCTCGCCCTTTGATTCCTTAACAGCAGTGTCGAGTACCGTGATTGGCTCGCGGGACATGACTACCTGAAGAATTTCGGTTCCAGTTTCTTTATCGAATATGAAGGATGTAGCGGGCAGTACAATTTGGCGGCGTGCGCGGATGAGATTATTGCTGGTCGCAGCCTGGGTTCCTGGAAAGATCACGCGCTTCTTGCCTTCAGGCGATACGTTAATTACGTAGACATATCCGTCGAAATTGCTCTCGAATGCCACTCGGATCTCATCTCCTGGTTTAAATACGCGGCCGGGATCAACCGGTACGAAGTTGCCGGCTTCAGCTTTCAGCACCAGGACTCGCATTCCGTCCACTCTTCCGGCGTCGTAGTCCTCTCTTAGCTGTATTCCTCGCGGACTCAGTTCAGTCGGGTTTTGAGCGGCTGTCTCGGTTGCAGCCCCGGCAATCATAAGTGCAATTAAGAATTTGATTCGTGTATCCATTGTTTTGCTGTCCTTTCCCTTGCGAAAAATCGCGTTCGGATCAATCGGCTTGTTTTCCACGATGGCTCAGGCCGATGGTGTAGATAAGTTCTTCGTTATCCTTAATATTCTTGTTCTTGACCCAGATGACGTAGTTACCCGCGCCAATTCCCTTCCGAAGGCTTGTTTCCTCAATGTCTTGTTTTGACTGGCTTCTGATATCCCTTATTACGTCCTGCTTTATGAGCCCGCCGCCGCCGATAGCCCGATTAGGCAAGCTGGAGATAACGTCGCGGCTAAAGATGAGCGTGAACTCCTCACGGCCGACAACTTCGTCCATTTCGTACCAGCAGTCTTTCGGGTTAAGGAATGTCGGGCAGGTACCGGGAACGATATATTCAGTGTTTTTGCTTACAAAATTTGTCCCGTTATTGATCCTGGAGTCGGGAAATACCAGCTGGCCGTCGCTGCCTTGTGAGTTGTGGATGATGTAAAGGTAACCGTCTTGATTGGGTGTAATACCAATCTTGACCTGGTCTCCGGTGAAGAACACCGCCGCGGGGCTGGTATCGCTGACATCGCCACTGCCTCCGCGCTTAATCAAGCGGTACTGGATCGTCAGCAGCGGAGCCTGCATAACCGGACGCCTTCGCACGCCAGGTTTGCGGCCCGGCTTTACGATCCGTTTGACAGTTTCAACGTCTTTGTCCCACACCAGCTTGTTTGTTTGCGCGGAACTTCTAAAGACGCTCGGAGAAATCATTAGTACGGCGGCAATCTGGACGAACACAATTAATAGTCGAGTTCGCATAGATATCTCCTCTAATGGTCAATTACTCTTCGCACTTCGCGTACGCAGAAACTCGCGGAGCTTCGTATCATCCGCCGACACAGCGCATCGAAAGCCGGTCAGCCAGCTTCTTAGTTTCTTTTCGGCGGACTCGAACTCCGGACCGTGGTAGAACCTCGCGGTGGTCCTCACGTCATTGATGTCCAGTCTGAAGTGACCACCGCGGATGACACGATTTTGTTGTCCGAAGTTTGAGTCCGCGGTCTTGTTGCCGGGGTAAGGCTGGTAAAAAGCGTCAACCCATTCTGCGACGCTTCCAGCCAGGTCCTGCACGCCGTACGCACTGGCGCCATCGGGTTGCCTGCCGACTGGGTTTGGACGATCGGCGCCTAAGTTGATTCGGCTAGGTTCGGGGTTATTTCCCCACGGCCACTGCCGCTTCTGCTGCGATGCGGGGTCCCACGAAGCGGCCTTTTCCCATTCTTCTTCATTCGGTAACCGCTTCCCCGCCCACTTGGCGTAAGCTGCCGAATCATTCCAATTGACGCCGACCACCGGCAAATCAGGATTCTTCTCAAAATACTGGTTATCCCAATGTGGGTTCGTGGGATAAACCCTCTTCGTCTCGTCACAGAATCTTTTGTACTGGGCGTTAGTTACTTCAAATTTATCGATATAGTAATCACTCAAAGTGACCTTATGCGCGGGTTTTTCATTTGTTTCGTGGTTGTCATCGCCCATCACAAACGGCCCGGCTTTTATGAGCACCATCGCACCGTTGTAATCAATCTCACCATCTGCTTCTGCGGATTGAGAAGCTTGGGCCGAATAGATCACTGACTTCGTCTCTCCGTCTTTGCCGATTACAGAGGTATTGAAATCTTCGTAACCACTGCGTGAGACTCGTACGATTCGTTTGCCTGATTCAAGGAAAGCGACTCTTATTGTCCCGTCGGCGCGCGCGACGCCGACAGATTTATTGTCAACGTTCACCGTGCTTCCGGACGGCGCACCTCTGACGATCAAGGCAAATCCCGGGTCATTTGAAAACAGGTAAAACGTGATCCAGCTGAGGGACAGGGCCAGAACGGCTCCCATTAGCCACCAGCCCCATATCGGAATCCCTCTCAAGCGGCCGGTTGTTCCCGTACCAGAAGGCGCCTTAGGGATTACAGACGAATCCCGAGACTGGTTCGGATTGCGCGTGAGTTTCCCGGTCGCCGGCGATTCTGGTGGGCGTTCGGCGGGCTTTTGAGTCGCTTCGGAATAGAAATCTGAACGACGCTCACGGGACCCTTCTGTTTCCATTAGCGATGCGGCAAGCGCGCGCCTGACTCCCGACGCAGTCCCGTATTTTTCGTTCGAGTCCATGGTGACTGTGCGATCCATAACTGTGCTCTCGCCGCCGCGGAAAAATGGTTCCTCGGCACGGGCACAATGATCACTTAATCCTATTTTGAGGTCACCACCCGTACGGGCGGCATAGTGGAAGGCCAGACAAAAATATCAATAGCATTGAAACGATCTCTGGACGCGAAAGATTCAGATGAGTTCCTTCGCTTCGGAAATCAGGATTTAAGCATCGAGACGTCAAAAGCGGTTGACCAGCATCCTGGCCAGAAGTAGCATCTGCTGCATCCGGGCCTTATCGGGTCGATTTTGTTCCTCACGATCTGGTGTCCTAAGGAGTCGCAATGAGCCCCGCTCAATCAACCACACTTCGCGTTGCCTTATGCACCGGTCTAGTTCTCTCAGTCATTCTCGCATTATGTGTTTGCGCCGACGCTGAGCAATTGCCCGTAAAGACTTATTCGACAGCGGACGGGCTCGTCCATAACAGGGTCATGCGCATAGTTCGAGACTCACGTGGATTTCTTTGGTTCTGTACTGCCGGAGGAATCAGCCGTTTTGATGGCAACAAATTCGCGAATGATACGATTGAGACCGGGCTTCCAGCACCAGTGATCAACGATTTTGTAGAAGCTGGGAACGGTGTGTTCTGGATCGCCACAAACAGTGACGGGGTGGTTCGTTTTGACCTGTCCACGAACGGCTCTTCGTCTCGGCCGGAATCGCGATTTACGGTTTTCAAAGTTGGCGCAGAGGCGGCAACGAATCGCGTTAATGCCTTATACGCCGATCGGACCGGCCTGCTTTGGGCCGGAACCGATGGCGGACTCTTCTATTGTGATGTGAACCATGAACGAGAGTTCCACTCTGTTCAACTCAACATCGCCGCGCACCCTGACATTTCGATCCAGGTTTGGGCCATAGTTGAGGACAAAAGCGGCGGCCTGTGGATTGGCACGCGGTATGGCCTCGTTCGACGATTCCCCGACGGCCGATTGGTTCATTATCGAATTCGACCATCTGAAAGTAGCGACACAATTCTCGCGCTGCTGATAGATAAACAGGATCGGCTCTGGCTTGGCCATCAGTCGGGCGCGCTCGTCTACCAACCCAACCTTAGCCCTTCGTCGAGTGTCGAATATTCTATTTCTCCAATCAATTCAGGTTCCCAACAGTATGTAACCTCTGGGACAGAAGTCCAGGGACTATATCAGGCATCTGACGGTCGGATATGGATCGCAGAATCAGGAGGAGGCATTGTTGAGTATGACGACCATACCACTCGCAGGTATGTAGCGACGCAACGCCTTCGAGACAGACAAGGTGGGTTCGCAGAGGACCGCGACGGAAACCTGTGGGTTACCACTGAATCAAACGGTGCGTTAAGAGTTACAAGACATGGTTTTCTAAGTTATGGCGAACCGGAGGGACTCGGGCGACTGATTGGTTCCATTTTCGAAAACCCCTCAGGGGAGCTTTATACCTTCAGCAGCGTTTGGCGGATCAGTCGTTTTGACGGCAAAGCGTTTACGTCTGTAAGACCGAATCTGCCGGCGTCGGTTACGGATTTGAGTTGGCGCGAGCGGACCGGTCTTCTTCAGGATCACAATAGCGAGTGGTGGATCGCAACCAGTGAGGGACTTTTTCGGTTTCCGCGCGTGAGCCGGATCGAAGAACTGGCGCGCGCGCATCCGCTTGCCGTCTATACGACCCAGACTGGACTGGCAAATAACGACTTAACGCGATTGTTCGAAGATTCTCGTGGTGACATCTGGATTTCTTCATTTGTGCCTGCTCGTGTGGTCGTCACACGATTGGATCGTCGCAGCGGAGTTTTTTATCTTTATTCGGACACCCATGGTCTGCGTCCATTTACCAGTGTCAATGTCTTTTGCGAGGACAAGGCGGGTCAGGTGTGGGCAGGTCTGCGCGAGGGTGGGCTGCTGAGATACGCAAACGGCAAGTTTACTCAGTTTGGAGAGAATCAAGGCATTCCGGCCGGCGGCATTAATAGCCTATACGTGGATCAGTTGGGACGAATATGGGCAGCGATACATCAAAAGGGCCTCTCACGGATCGATGATCCGGCATCGGATCAGCCGAAGGTCGTTGTTTACTCCAAAGCTCAGGGTCTCAACACCAACGTTATTCACCAGGTGACTGGAGATGCGGACGGTCGAATTTACGCCTGCAGTAACAGAGGTATAGACCGGCTCGAACCCGAAACTGGGCGAGTCAAACATTTCTCGGAGGCGAGCGGGCTAACCGGCGGAGAGTTTCAGGCAGCGTTCCGAGATCGAAACGGAGTGCTTTGGTTCGGAACAAGCCGCGGCCTTATCCGCCTGATCCCTGAGGATGACCGGGAGTTTCCTCCATCTCCGGTCTACATAAGCGGAATCAGAATCTCGGGAGTTGTATATCCTATCTCTGAGTTGGGCGAGCGTGATGTTTCGGCTCTCGAAATTCCCGCCGGTCAGAACAATGTCGAAATAGACTACTTTGCGCTTTCGTTTGGCATGGCAGACGCCTTGAGTTACCAGTACAGGCTCGAAGGATCGAACGCCGATTGGACCACTCCGACAGACCAGCGCACAGTCAACTTTGCTAATCTGGCGCCCGGTTCCTATCGTTTCCTTGTTAGAGCCGTTAACCTCGATGGACCGGATATAGAATCGGTTGCGACAGTGGGATTCAAAATTATGCCGCCGTTTTGGCAGAGCTGGTGGTTTATTGCTCTGCTGATATTGATCGTCGCTTCGGTCCTCTTCGCTTTCGATCGCTATCGTGTTGCCCGTATGCGGGAACTCAATACCGCACTTACTGAATCCCGAACTCTAACCGAGCAGCTTACCAGGCAGCGCGCCGTGCTGAGCAAGGCTAATCGTACACTTGCTCTCGAAGCCAGCGTGACTGGCATCATTTCAGATTCCGAATCACTGGCTGACGCCGCATCCAGGATTCTTCAGGAGGTCTGCGAAGTCACCGATTGTCACAAAGCTGAGCTGTGGGAGGTTGATCCGCCCACGAGGGCGCTGCGCAGCGTGGCGATATGGAATAAAGATTCAGTAGTTGGCGAGCCCGCAAAGCCAGATAAGGATTCGACCGCGCAAGGATTTCGCTCAGCTGATCCGTTACCCGGCGACGACGATTCGCGCAATGACGCACAGGGACTTAGCGAGCCAGTTCGACAGCCGAGTGATACGGACGTTGCGAATAAATCGTTCGGGTTCCCTATCCTGTTGGGAAGTGAGGTCCTTGGAATCCTGAAATTATCCACTCGAAACAACCGGGAGCCGGACGCCGAGCTTCAGGAGATGATGTCTACAATAGGCAGCCACCTGGGACAATTAATCGATCGGACGAGAACGGAAGGAGCCAGGAAGGAAGCGGAGGCTATCCGTGTATGGAAGGCGCGTTCTTCACTGCTGCGCGCCGAATTGGGCATTGCCATGGCCCAACACGCACCAATCCAGTTGATTCTTCAGCAGTGCTCGGAAGCGATCGTACGTAATCTTGATGGAGCGTTCGCTCGGATCTGGCTGCTCAATCATACGGACAATGTGTTGGAACTTCAGGCCAGCGCGGGAATGTACACACATATCGATGGAGCCCATAGCAAAGTGCCTGTCGGAAAATTCAAGATAGGCCGGATTGCGGAGCAGCGAACTCCGCTGCTCACTAATGATGTCGTTAATGACCCGAATGTTAGCGACAAGGAATGGGCGAAGAAAGAGGGTATGGTCGCTTTTGCGGGCTATCCTCTCCTGGTTGAAGATCATCTTGTGGGAGTGATCGCAATGTTCGCGCGTCACGCCCTGAGCCAGGATGCGCTTGATGCATTGGGTTCCGTCGCCGACACGATCTCTCAAGGGATCGAGCGAAAGCGTGCGGAGGAAGCGCTTGTGAAGAGCCGAGAAGAGAGGCTTGCAGAGCTCGAACGGGTGCGCCGCCGGATCGCTACCGATCTCCACGATGACATCGGATCGAGCCTTACTCAAATTGCAATACTCAGTGAAGTTGCACATCAGCACGTTGATCGCGGGGATCAGCGGGCATTAGAGCCGTTGACCAACGTCATCAGGATATCCAACGAACTTGTAGATGCGATGAGCGACATCGTATGGGCGATCAATCCAAAGAAGGATCACCTGAGCGATCTCCTTCAGCGTATGAGGCGGTTTGCAAGCGATGTTTTTACTTCCAGGAACATCGCATTTCGGTTCAATACAACTGCGGATAACAACATAGAACTCGGCGCAAACTTGCGGCGCGAAATATTTCTGGTATTCAAAGAAACAGTAAACAACACCGTGAAGCATTCCGGCTGCAGTCACGCTGAAGTAGTGTTTAATGTGGAAGGCGACTGGTTGACGCTAATAGTTACAGATGACGGTAAGGGATTCGACGCAGCGGCGGTGGCCGCTGGCGGCTCAGAACGGACTTCTCGCTGGAGAGGCGGCAACGGCATCGTAAGCATGCGTAAGCGCGCAGTCGAAATGGGAGGCGATTTCAATATTGCCTCTAAAACCGGGGAAGGCACGACCTCAACTCTTAGAGTACCTGTCAGCCGCTGAGTTCGGATGCCCACGACAGCAACCGCCCAAACGGGTGGTGACCCAACCCTGCCTGTGCGGTAACCTTAGCGCGTCATAAGCTTATGAGTGAAACCTGGACTGAACAGACGAACACAAGCACAATCGCCCGAACGGATCAGCGGACCATCAGGGTCGTCGTTGTCGAAGATCAACCGGATATTCGCGAGGGTCTGAAAATGCTGATCGACGCAACCCCGGGCTACCGGTGTATCGGTTCCTACGGCTCGATGGAAGATGCAATCGCTGATATACACCGCAAACTGCCCGATGTAGTCCTGTCTGACATCGGTCTCCCGGGTATGAGCGGAATTGATGGAATTCGAATACTGAAGCGGCGCTACCCAGGTCTGTTGTTGTTGATGTTATCGGTGTACGACGATGATGACCGTATTTTTGATGCGCTGTGTGCCGGCGCCTGTGGCTATCTTCTTAAGAGAACATCGTCAAATCGCCTCCTGGAAGGCATCAAGGAAGCGGTAACCGGTGGTACCTCGATATCACCGGACGTTGCGAGCCGTGTGCTCGGTTTATTTCGGAACACCTTGCCTCCTGAGCGCGACGACAATGAACTGACGACTGCGCAAGTGAAGCTGTTGGAGCTCCTGGTAGAAGGTCATAACTACAATACCGCGGCCGACAACCTTAATATGAACACCGACAAGGTTCGGTTCCAGATGCGACTCATCTTCGACAAGATGCAAGCACACTATCAATCAGCACCTGTTCACCGAATGCGCAACGAACGCTCCGCCCGATAACCGGCCATCCCCTTACTAAATCGCTGATTTTATCCCTCCAATTCACTCGAATATCTACCCAAGTGGGCGGTGACCACGATGACCCTTTCGAAGTACCTTGAGCGTGTAGAAAACGATGACAACAATGCGCAAGCGAGGAAGGAAGTGCTCCGGTGATTACAGTAAATAAAATGGTCGCCCAGACGCCAAACCCGAAGACGATTGATAAAAGGTCTTTCGATTCGGCCGAGCGCTCACGTGACGGCAGCGGCGCGAATTTGGAACTTGTGCCACTTGACCCGGCGGTTAAGAGCGATAGAGTTGCGGACTTCGAATCAATGCTGGCGTCTCGAATCATCGGGCAAGAGCGCGCCGTCAGTGCAGTAACTTCGCTTTACCAGGTTTTTCAAGCAGGTCTCGCCAGCCCGAATAGACCCATCGGCACGATGCTCTTTCTGGGTCCCACCGGCTCGGGCAAAACTCGCGTGGTCGAGGCTGCCGCGGAGGTGTTATTCGGCGATGCAAACGCGTTGATCAGAATTGATTGCGCGGAGTTTCAGCATTCACACGAAATCGCCAAGCTTATTGGCTCCCCTCCCGGCTACCTCGGCCACCGCGAGACCTCCCCCGCGCTTACGCAACAAAAGCTTGATGCCAATCACACCGAGCGCGATCCATTCACGCTTGTGTTGTTCGATGAGATAGAAAAGGCGTCAGACTCATTGTGGCAGCTGCTTCTGGGAATACTCGACAAGGCAACGCTCACTCTTGGAGATAACCAGAGGGTCGATTTCTCTCAAACGATGATCTTCATGACTTCGAATCTCGGAGCCAGAGAGATGAGCGAAATGATGTCTGGATCACTGGGATTCGCTCCTGCGCAATCTGAAGGTCTTCGTGAAGACGAGCGCGACCAATTTCTGTTTCGTACTGCACGTGAGGCGGCACGCCGCAGGTTTAGCCCAGAGTTCATGAACAGGATCGATAAGCTGGTGGTATTCCACAGCCTTCGTGAGCAGGAACTTAATCGCATCCTCGAGCTGGAGCTCCAAACCGTCGGACGCAGAATTGAGCAGTCACATACAGTGGAATTCAGTTTCAGCCTGACGGAAGAAGCTAAGCGGATTCTGTTAATCGAAGGTACAGATCAGCGTTACGGAGCACGGCACTTAAAGCGCAGTATCGAGAGATTCCTGGTGCAGCCGCTCGCGAATCTGATGGCGAGCAGCCAGGTACAGACCGGCGATCTGATCGTTGTGGATTGCAATAGGGAAAGCCGAAGTTTGGACTTCTTCCGTGACGAGCGCGCTCCCAACAAGGCTCAGGCGGCGCTTGAGCGGGCTCGCACGATAGCGACAAATGACGACCTGAGTCGTATGGTCGCCTGACCTCATTTCGTTTCGAATTGGGAGCGATCATGGAGCAAACAATCAGAAAGCCAGGCATCGCATTTCTTCGCAAGGTGTACCCGCTGTGGCTCAAGCGACTAGGGCACCAGCGACCGGCCCCGAAGAGTCAGGCTGAGATTGACCGGTTGTCGAAGGGCTGGGAACGAGAAAGCCAAAGCCTTCGGGCCAGAATGGCCCGCATCGGGATCTAATTCCAAATTGGGATCCGAACAATTCCCGAGTCGCTATTCGACGAATCAGAACTGTCTTTCGCATCCGTTGCGCAAGTATCTCTTCTGTTCAGAGTTGTGCCGGCCAAGTGATGCGCAAATCTATTTTGAAGTACTAAACCTAACCAGGAGGAAATGGTAATGAGCAGTCAGTCAGCCTCGCTCGTGGTTGCTTCAGGTCGCAACTCGAGCGCAGGCTTCATTAGTCAGGATTTACGGTTCAACATAAAGCTGGTGATCACAATCGCATTCTTTGCAGTTGTGTTTGGCATGCTTCTTCCAAAGGATCTCTATCAAACTCAGGCGTCAGCCCAAACCGAGACTGTACAAGCTACCGTGCAGGGGTTTCCATACTCAACTCCGATAACCCTCAACAGCACTGGTACCGAGCTCTGGGTAACCAACCCTGACTCGGATAACAATTCAGTGACGGTATTAGATGTAACGGGTGACACTGGCACCGTTCTTGACGAAATACCAGTCGGAAAAGAGCCCAGCTCCATCGCTCTTAACGCCGACTCTTCTCGCGCATACGTAGCCAACGCCGCGGATGGTACCGTGTCGGTGATCAACACCGAAAAACGCAAAGTAATCGCGACCATCAATGTCGGCGCCGAGCCACACGCGCTTTGCTTCACGCCCAACTTCACCAAGCTGTACGTGGCGTGCTCTTCATCTAACACACTTCACGTTATTAACCCAACAACCAACACAGTCGTCAAAGTAATCGAGAATCCGAACTTCAGCAATCTTTTTGCTATAACAATAACCAACGATGGCGATACCGATGACTCGGACGAGGTGTTGTACGTCAGTAACCTACTGGCGGAGTACACAGAGGGATCGGCCCCAAAACCAACCAGCGATCTAGGCAAACAGGGAATAGTAAATGTCGTGAGCGTGGCTAATGACACTCTTATCGATAAGGTAAGGCTCAAACCGATCAAGACGGCGTTTCAATCAGATGGCCGTTCCCAGAACGCCGACTTTACTGCACTAGCGGCAACTGAAAAAGCCGATACCTTTGCTTTTCCGAATCAGATTACTTCTATTGCCGGCACGCGGCAAAACGGGACAAACCTTATTTACACTTTCGCGACGGGCAGTTCGCCCACTGGTCCGCTTAAGTTTAACGTGGAAGTTCAAAGTCTAGTCTCGCAGATTCGTGGCATCGATGATGCAAACCAGACTGCGAACCTCAACGATGATATCAAGGCCGAGCCGAACACGGCATTTGCCAACGGTGTTCCTAAGCACCGCTTCGCGACGATGCCCTGGGGACTCGCGTTCTTCCACAACTCCTTCAAGGCGCTTGGTGTTTCATCGGCTTGCGACTATGTCGTCGTGATGAATTTCGATCAGAATGGGAAGGCTACGATCGCACCGAATGGTCCGGCTAGCATCACCAGAATTCTCACCGGCACACAGCGCGATCCCAATCCTGACCGCAGCATTTTCCTGGATGGCAAATCGCCGCGCGGGATTGTAATCAATCAAACCGACACTCGCGCATATACCTTCAACTACGTATCGCGCGATGTAACTATTATCAACTTAAACACAAATGCTGCGATTCGGACCGTCGCGACAACAGCTTCAAAAGGCGACCCAATCATCCAGCTCGGGAAAGAGCTCTTCAATACTGCGATGGGCCCGATCGACTCCAGCAATCACAATCAGGACGGATCAGTGAATCCAATCGAGGGCCGCATGTCTGATTCAGGATGGGTTGCTTGCGTTAGCTGCCACGTGAATGGTCTTACTGATGGCGTCGCGTGGGCGTTCGAAACCGGGCCGCGAGTCAGCACCCCACTGAACGGCACTTTTGAAAAACAGGGTCAGGGACAACGTGCCTTGAACTGGTCAGCGGTGCGCGACGAAGTTGAAGATTTTGAGAAGAATACTCGAGACATCGCCGGCGGTGTCGGGCTGATTCAACTTGCAAACGGCGATGCTGATCCGGATGTAGTAAACCTTGGCCGACCCAGTTCCGGACGTGATGCTCGACGCGATGCGATCACCGCCTACGTTAGAACGATTCGCACACCTGTTGCGCCGGAGGGCGCGAACGACCCTGAGGTTCAGGCAGGCCGCGTCTTCTTCAAGAAAGTCGGATGCGCTGAGTGCCACAACACATCGCTGTGGACAAAGGGACGAGTGTTGTTTCCACCTCCTCCACCGGCTAACGAACTCCTGGTAGAAGGCGGAACAGCACAGCTCAAAGGCCAGCTTGTCGGCGTAGGAACTTTTAATCAGAACAACGCTTATGAAGTGCGAGGCGCTCCCGCGACATTGAATAATAAGGCTCTGGGAAGCTCGGGCTTCAACATCCCATCACTGCTCGGAGTGCATCAGCGAGAGAGGTTCCTGCTTCATGACGGTTCCGTCACTTCATTCGAGCAGTTATTTGACAATCCGACGCACGTCGGAAACAACCCGAAGCTCTTCAAAGCGGCTGTCAGGCGGAAGCTGATAAAGTTCCTCCGCTCGATAGATCAGACCACTGTACCGTTTTAGTTGTCCTCAGTAACTGCGAAGAACTTGATCGGCGCACGAACCTATGTTCGTGCGCCTTTTTTTGCTAACAACTCCAAATTGGCGTGGACCGCTAAGCAGTGTTATGAATCGGCGGCATTTGCGGACCATGGAGAAGGATCTCCAAATTCTCCAAGCAGCAACCGCGCTTCGGTCAGATCAACGGTGTCGTAGCCTTCGCTAAACCACCTGTACACTCCAGCCAGTAGATTTTTCGCTTCAGAGCGCTTCTTCTGTTTCATATGAAGACGCAATAAACTCACTGCCGTCCTAAGTTCCCACGACTTTGTGTTTTGCACTCGAGCCAGTTCGAGCGAATGACTTAAACACTTTTCGGCAGCAGTGAAGTATTCCGAGCTGAGATCCTCTTGTTGCCCTATCTCAGCCATTAACAAGTCACCGTTGATTCGATGAAGCTCTGCCTCGTAATAGCGCTCCCCAGTATCTCGCACGCCGGCAAGGGCCTCAGAAATCACCTCAATTCCTTCTTGTATTCGACCCGCCTTCCCCAGCGCTTCCGCGAGCATTCCGAGGAAATACCCCTGCCACAACTTCGCACCCCTTGAGCGATACTCGTCCAGAGCCGTACTCATCTGATCAATTCCTCGTTTCGTGTCCCCCTCCTCTGCAGTCGCCCAACCGCTGTAAATGGAGCACAGCGTGGCCCAGGTCGACATCCCGTGCTCATTGGCAAGTGCTGTACCTTCTTCAGCAAACCGCTTTGCCGGCGCAGGCTCGCGTCGCAGTTGATGAATTCGCGCCCCGACGTACAGGGCAACGACAATTGTCTGGGTGTGAGCGATTTCGTTAGCGAATGACAAAGCTTCCCGTAATCTGACGAGCGATCGATCCGGATAGCCAAGACACCAGAGCAGCAAAGCTTCGAAGGACAAGCTCATTACTTTTGCATCGTTACCGTGGATCAAAAAGTATGAATCCTGATGAAACGGTTCATAAAGCGCCACTGCCCTCTCGAACTGCTCGAGAGCTGGAGTGTACTCTGCAGCGTTCAGCAAAGCAGATCCCAATGCTCGATGAGCTTCAACCTTGAGTGCAGTGTCATTCAAATCGGTGGCCTGACTCAGCAGCCGTTCCGCAATCTCTCGGGCTGTTTGCATGTCGCCTCGGTACATATAGAAAAGTCTCAGCGACCAGAGCACCTTGAATAACTGCAGGGGTGCGTTCTGTTGCTCACAGAGCTCTCGTGCGGGCAGGTAAACCTTCTCAACTTCATCAGAGGCGAAACCTCTTATTGTCATCAAAGAGGCTCCGAGAATAAGTCTCAGCGCAATTTCCTGCGTAGCCCGCTCGTTAGTCTTTGGGAGCAGGCTCAGCAAATCGAGACCTCTTCGCGCCAGAGCCATTCCCTCACGGTTTGCGAACCGGCTTGCAGCATTTTCAGCAGCCATCAGGTAATACTTCACCGCCTTGCTCCTGTCGCGGCCCTCATCAAAATGCACCGCCAATTCAGAAGCGATTTCGGTTACCCTCTGACCGTAGATCTCTTCACCGCGCTTGCTTATCCGCAAATGCATTTGCGAACGACGCGTCGGCGAAATCCGATTGTAAAGCACATCCAGATACAGGACGTGAATGAATGTGAATCGCGGCGTTATTGTGCCGTCGGGAAGTTCGGCCTGATACGGTGGCATCAAGAATTGATTCCGTCGCGACATCTCTTCGCAACACTCCTCCGTTTCCAACAAATCTCCGTCCAGCGCGGCAGCAATCGCCACTGCTGAACAGGACATCCCTACCACGCTGGCGGCTTCCAAAATCCTCTGTTGCTGCGGGCTGAGGCGATCGATTTGTTTCTCAATCAAATGTCGGATGTTCTCTGGAAGACCTCGTTCTACTTGATCCGGATCAGCCTGAAGCCGCCAACGGCCCGACTCTTCGACTACCAGTTTTTCGGCCAGAAGGTAATTAACGAGATTGACAATAAATAACGGGTTGCCTTCCGTGCGCTGATGAATCATTTGCGACAACTCTACAGCCACAGGGCTATTTGGAAACCTGAGTTCCAGGAAGTCTCTGACGGTTTTTCTTGTCAGATATTCAAGCGGTAGTTCTTTGCACAGGCGATGCACTTGCAGTTCCTGCTTGACCCCTTTGAGGGGATGATCGCTCAGAATCAATTCGACCGGCCGGTAAGTTCCGATAACCATCAATCTGACGGGCTCACTTCGTCTCGCCAGGTAAGAAATCAAATCGAGCGTGGAGTAATCGCTCCAGTGCAGATCCTCAAGCACCAGCACTACGGGCCTTTCGGCTGTGAGCGCTTCCAGAGCCTCTGCCATTTCGCGCAACATTCGTTCGCGGGTGGCTCCGAGCAGCTGCTGCTTCATTTGTACTTCATGATAGGTCGCCGCAATCCAGGGCATCTGGGCCAGCCAGGTGGGCGCACGTTTGTGTAACAATTCGATGACTCGAGTTTGGTCGGGGCCTCGGCACAGTCTGGAGAGCGCATCAAGGACGGGCAAGAATGGTTCGCCTGCGCCAAATTGTTCGAGACACTGGCCTCGTGCAGCCCAAATATCCGCGCCCGCAGTCGCCTTAGCCACAAAAGCTTCTACCAGAGTGGTTTTGCCGATGCCGGGCTCTCCAGTCACGAAAACAATCTGCCTGTCATTCTTCAGCGAACTCTCGAACCACTCTTGCAACTGACTGAACGCGTTATCACGACCAAGCACGCTGTGGTCAGTCGATGGAGACGGCACGTCTTCCACTGGCGTTTGATCGGTGGCGGCGTTTGGCGAAGCGTTTTGAGAATCACTGCTCTTAGTCGAAACAGGTTCTGAAACCGGGGCGATGAAGCGATACCCTCTCCGGTGTGCAGTCTCGATGTACTTAGGCTTTCTTGCATTGTCCCGCAAAACGTCTCGGATCTCTCGTACGCTGTCTTTCAGTACAGCATCACCAACATAAGTATTTGGCCAGAGGGCATCGAGAAGCTGCTCCTTAGTAACTAACTCGCCGGCATGCATTAACAAAAACTTAAGCAAAGCAAACACTTTTGGCCGCATTGAAATCGTCTGTGATCCGCGCCACAGTATTTCGTTTGTCTCATCGAGCAGGTACTCGCCAAAGGAAATGTATTTCTTTTGATCCATTGGAGACTTCGATCGATTCACGCAATCTTTGTTCGCAGGTTTCAATTTTCCGCTTGCTCTAAGGAGGTTTGCAATAGGACCGAGCGTCAGGCCAGCACACATGCCCTAGTGGCATACAGTCCCTAAGCTGGCCCGGCCACTCGATTGTGTTAGCGATAAGTCAGGCTTACAGTTAAGATGAGGTCGGTGGTTTGGAGTTTAGGAGGAAGAGCAAAATGGCAAATAGAACCACGATAACTGCGGAACCCGGCAAGCTCGATCTTTTCGTCATAAGGGAATTTGAAGCGCCACGCGAGCTGGTCTTTAAGGCATATACTGACCCCGAGCTTGTTAAGCAGTGGCTAGGTCCACGCGGGCTCAAGATGACCATCGAGAGGTTCGAGTCGAAAGACGGCGGTACATACAGATACATTCATGAGGACCCACAGGGCAATAAGTTTGCTTTCCGCGGCGTCAATCACGAGGTGATGCCGCCTGAAAGGATCGTCGGAACATTTGAGTTCGAAGGGTTGCCGGAACGAGGGCACGTGGCCCTTCAGACGGCGCGGTTTGAAGCCCTGCCTGGCGGGAGAACGCGAGTTACTGGTCAATCCGTCTTTCAATCGGTTGCCGACCGGGATGGAATGTTGCGTTCGGGCATGGAGCGGGGCATCAATGAAGGATTCGAGCGCCTGGATGAAGTCCTTGTCGCTCTGACACAAGCGAGATCAGCAACCAACCTGTAGCGGCTGACGGTGACCCAGGATCAGAATATGATAAATGCCGCGGATGCCGAACAGTCCTTCAACGAACTCGATCACGTCCTGCGAGTTGAGGAGCTATTTCTGCTCCAGAGGGTGGCGCAGAAGATCAACTCCATACTCGATCTCGAAGCACTCCTCGATCAGATCGTAAGCGACGTCGCAAGCACATTCGGCTACACACGCCTCGCGATACTCTTGAAAGATGACAAGGTTAACGAGCTTGTGATCGCTGCCGGATGGAACGGCGAACTGTGTCTGAAAGGCGCAAGATACAAGATCGGTGAGGGCGGCGGGATAAGCGCCCATGCCGCTGCCACCGGCGACACGTTCTACGCGCCCGATGTTAGCAAGATCCCATTCTATATTGCCGGCGAGGAAGATACGCGTTCCGAAGTTGACATCCCCCTGAAGATTCGCGACGAGCTGATAGGCGTTTTCAACGTCCAGCATATTGAGAAGAACGCATTTTCGCAGGAACGCATCCGCCTTCTGGAGGCTCTTGCCGGCCACGTCGCGACGGCTATCGTAAACGCCCGAATGTTTCAGCGCGAGCGCCTTGAAAAGGAGCGTATGGCAAAGGAGCTGGACGAAGCTCGGGCTATTCAATCAGGCTTGTTTCCGGTAAACAAGCCCGAGGTTCATGGCTTTGAAATCACTGGCGTGTGTGTGCCCTGCCGGGAAGTTGCCGGGGATTGGTATGACTACATTCCTCTGAGTGATGGTCGACTTGCAGTGGTGCTGGCTGATGTTTCAGGTAAAGGAATGGGTGCCGCTTTGCTTATGTCGTCAACTCGGAGTGTTTTGCGGCTCCACGCCGCGCGCGGCTTGTCGCCGAGAGAAGTTTTGTCTGAAGTCAACAGATTTCTGGTCGAGGACTTTCCGGCCAGCAAATTTGTGACGCTTATATATGCGGTTGTGGATCCAGCAAAGCAAAAGATCACGTTTGCAAGTGCTGGTCATTTACCACCCCTTTTCGTTGATTCGACTGACGCTCGGTTTTTGATAGCCGACGCGGGCTTGCCCCTTGGCATCATGGAATGCGAGTTTTCGGAACACGAGATCGAGATGTCTGCCGGAAGCCGCATATTCCTTTATACGGATGGCATAACGGAAGCAGTCAATTCGTCGCTTGAAGAGTACGGACCGGACCGTCTTCTGGAGCATGTCGCCAATCAGACGGCTACTGTGCAAAGTCTCTTAGAGGATGTGGGTAAATTCAGGTCAGGAAGTTCAACATCTGACGACGTAACCGTCGTAATTATCGCTAAGATGTGATTTACATCGTATATACACAAAATGTTTGGTGAACGAGCTAAGATTTCTTAGCGACTGTATCCGATACTCGTAAGTCCAAAGTATTGTCGGCTAGTCCTCTCTCTCATTCACAGTTAGCAGCCAGCGCCGGTAGGACCAACGCCCGAAACAGGCGGTCGATTTCATCAGGCGGAAGCGGGTCTCTGCTGTCCACCCACCAGTTCAGGACAAGGACGAACGTCGATGCTACGTACTGGACAAGGAGATCATCCGCTGGAATCTGGCCCGACAGTTTTCGGCTCTGACAGTCCTTTCGAAGGTCACTGGCGATCCGTCCCGCGAGTACCTTTTGAAGTTGTTCATGAATGATCGCTCGTCCCCTGACCCCCATCCTGGCCCTACTCGTTCGCCTGTGGCGATGAATGTGTTCGAAAATAGGAAGGCTGAAGCTGATAATTCGTTCGTATCGTTTTCCAGTGTATGGCAATTCCCTCGGAAGGACCGAGAGGATGTCACGGATGCCGCTAATGAGCAGTTCGTCTTTGTCGCGAAAATGCGTATAAAACGTTGACCGCCCCACGTTGGCACGATCCAGGATCTCTTGTACAACTATTGCCTCGTAGGGTTTTTCGCGAATCAGCGAACTGAGCGCCTCGTGCAAGAGGTTTTTGGTTTTTTGGATCCGACGATCTTTAGCGCGTTTTTCCTGCAACATCACTTTTTACCCCGAACCACACTGGAAGATACCGAACAAGTTGCATCGATTTGTCCGGTATCGAACAGCGCGAAAATTGTTGTTCTTCACGCCGTCCTTCTCCAAGACTACACTGGAAAGTGGACATAGATCCACTTTGATCTAGTGTCGAAGTTAGGAAGGAAATTATGACTGAAATCGCGGAAAGAAATGCACCGTCGAGCAGAACTGGGATCGTCCTACATGCGGCCGCTGCCTACGATCTCCTGATCTGGCTAATAACGTTCGGCCGAGAGCGGGCCTTTCGTGAGAAGATGCTTCGCCTGGCGCACCTTGAACCGGGCGAGTCAGTCCTGGACGTGGGCTGCGGTACCGGAAGCCTTGCAATTGTCGCCAAACGGCACGTCGGGCCAACGGGCACGGTTTATGGAGTAGATGCCTCGCCGGAAATGATTGCCAGGGCGGAGAAGAAGGTGAGAAAGACAGGCGTCGGAGTGGTTTTCAAGCAAGCGTTCGCCCAGTCGCTACCCTTTACCGATTCTCAATTCGACGTAGTGTTGACCACGATGATGCTTCATCATTTGCCCCAAAAAGCGCGCCAGGAGTTGGCGGTCGAGATACGCAGGGTTTTGAAGCCCGGCGGACGCGTGCTGGCCATTGATTTTGGCGGGACTGCGCGGAAAAGGAAAAGCTTTCTCGACCACTTTCATCGCCGTCATGGCCATGTCGAACTAAAGGATATAAGCGCATTGCTAAACGAAGCAGGCATGAAGATTGTCGAGAGCGGTAGCGTGGGAATGCGCAGGTTGAATTTTGTTATTGCGGTTGCCCCTAACTGAGCGGATCGGAGTCACGGCAACCAACCGAAGAAGATTATGAAAGGTCACCAGCTCCCGCGTGGGCGCACCTGGATTTTGCTGCTCATCGCAGTCGTGCTCTTTGGCGCCCACGGGGTCATCCTCTATTACGTCTCGTCACATCTCACCCTCTCGGCGGCCGTCGTTTCCGTGGTGATCATTTTGGTCGTGATCAAGCATTTGAGGTTGCTCAGTTCGTTGCGCGGTCTATCGAGAAGACGACCTCGCCCTTAATGACAATACCTTCCCTCGTTCGGAGCCCTGATAAGGTAGAATATATTAGAGTGTTTGCTAAAGCTTCCATCCTGACGTTGTAAATGCAAACCTTCTTCGCTATCTCTGAACCATGCGAGAATTTACCTATCCTTTGGTTCTTCAAACTCAGACCCGCATAAGCGAGACTCTGAGCGACGAGGTCCAGCAGCACGTCAAAGCCGTGTTACGAGAGGATATCTTTGCCATTGTACTTGGCGTCATCCTGACGGTAATCGGCTTGACCACAATTAGCATTCACCTGTTCCGAGCCAGGTCCCAGGGCCGCTTGCTACTATGGTTCGGTCTGTTTACGGGTCTATATGGTTTGCGCTTACTGGCTTCGACGGAGACGATGAGCCTGGTTGTCGACGTGACACCAGTGTTCTGGCGCTACCTGCGATCTGGAATCACTTCAGTGATTCTTATACCCAGCCTGTTGTACATGCAGGGTCTGTATGGGCGGGGCTGGAAGTCCTCGGTCCGTTGGCTGATTTGGATTCAAACAATTTACGGAGCGGGAGCGATTCTGGTTAACCTGATTGGACATGACCCGACTAAAGCACCAGATCCGATCTTCGTGTTGTTTTTCCCACTTTTGAGCGTTGTCCCTCCCCGATGCGCGCTCTCCGTGCGGCAACTATCGAAGCTGCGCGCGCGGGCCGGAAGGCGAAAGACCTCGGCTCGATCCAGCCCGGCAAGCTCGCGGATCTGGTCGTACTCGATGTCGATCCCCTCGCCGATATCCATAACACAACTCGGATCTCCGCTGTGTGCTTAGGTGGAAAGCTGATGAGGCGCGAGGCGATCGAGGAAATTCTCACGCGGGTCGAGAGGCGAGCAAAATGATGAACGTCTAGCCAGGCGGCGCGCAACGAGTACTATGCAACCCAGCGGCAAGCACAGGTTCCACTATTTCGTATCCAATCGTACACGGAGAAAGACCTATGAACAGACCCTTAGCAAATGAATACGCTGCTAGTTATCAGCATTATTTTGACCTGGTCCCAGAGGATGACTATTTGAGTTTACTAAGGCAAAACTCGATAGAGACAGTCAAGTATTTTGAAAGAATACCGGGCGATAAACTTGACTATAGATATGCCGACGGAAAATGGACGATAAAAGAAGTGCTCATGCACATAATTGACACTGAGAGAGTCTTTTCCTATCGGGGACTTGCTGCTGCCAGGGGCGATGCCTCCACTCCGCACTACAGAATGGACGAAGAATTGTATGCCAAGAATGTTGATGTCACTCATAGACCACTACAAAGTTTGATTTCAGAGTTTGCGGCGGTGCGTACTTCAACTGAACAGCTTTATGAAAATCTCACCGATGCTCAAAGTCTGTTGTGGTGCAACATCGTAACTCATCCAATGACGGCCCGCGCCATCGGGTATTTTATGGTTGGCCATATTCGGCATCATCTCCGTATTATCGAAGAACGCTACTTATAAAATCTTACAACACCGATGAACTTGTTACTCGGCTTAGCTGATAAGAGAATCTAGAAGTGGGATACGACGATAACAAATACATCTCGCGAGCGATCCAAATTGCCTTCGATGCTGAAAGTCGCGGCAATTTGCCTGTAGGTGCTGTCATTACTTTAGACAACAATATTATTGCGGAGGGTGCCAGCTCGATTCTTACCCCAGTCTATCATCCTGGTCGTCACGCCGAGATGGAAGCTCTTCGCCACGTCCCCATCGAGCTATGGCTTCGTGCTCGAGAAATGAGTTGCTACAGCACTCTTGAGCCCTGTGTGATGTGTTTCGGTGCGTTGTTATTGCATGGCATCGGTAGGATTGTATTCGGCGCAGAAGACAGACAAGGCGGCGCTAGTTCACTATTGAGCCACCTGCCGGAATATTATGGTGGCGGAAGGGGCGTGCCTCAGTGGATCGGGCCAATCGCAGCAGCAGACTGTGATGATCTGTATAAAAGAACGATAGCAAAATTTGACCAGTTGCCTGTGGTGGGCCGATTAGATGATCGTCTCCTTACCAGAGACTGAATTCCAGCGTCATTAATTCCCACCGCTGATAGATCATGATTCCCATCCTCGTAACAGCGCTCGTCGTCGTAGGGATACCGACACTCTATTTTGCTGTGCGAAGCAGAGAGTATCGCAAATTCCTGGCGGGCGCATTCTTTGTAAGCGGTGGCATGCAGTTCTATTTTTATATGGCCGATATTTCGATTCCACTCGTAGGTACGAACATCGTCCAAACACCCCAACTGAGTTTAGTGCGCTCAATCATTCACTTTACTCTCTTTTTGACATGTTTGTATTTCGGGTTCATTAGAAGGCCAAAAAACAATAGCCTGGACTAATGCACTTGAGCGCCAAAGGCTCAAAGCTTGATCAGCCGTGATCGAGGGATGTACAGCCAACGGTGCACAGAGGCCTTATAATCCAGGTATTGCGAACCGAACCTCCGAGCGAGGTATTCCTCTTCTCTTGGTATAACGAAGTAGTGCATGAGCGCCACCGCCCCGACGAGTGTCGCCAGCAACCACACGCCGTTGACCCACAAGGCGATGCCAAGCTGCAACAGCGAGAACGCCAGATAGATGGGGTTGCGGCTGAAGCGATAGGGACCAGCCTGGACGATCGTGATGGTGGGCTTTCGAGCGGGCACAGGTGTACCGGCCGCCCGAAATGTCGCGAACGCGTAAGCGAAGAGCGCGATGGCAAGCACAACGAGAGGCGCCCCAAGCGGCATAGCGAGCACTCCAGGAAGGAATGGAAGCGGCGCGGCGAGCTGGATCACCGACCCTAAGATGAGCGAAGTCAGATACACAAGCGGAGGGCGAACCAGACCGAGGTTCACAACGTCCTTCGCCTCGCTTGGCATATCGAAACTCTCGCGTTTGGTTGTCATGATCTTAGGTCATTTGATCGTATCCAAGAAGGCGAGTACGGTCCGATTGAAAACCTCAGGAACTTCTATGTGAGGCAAATGTCCGCTGTTTGTCAGAACCACCCGCTTGGAACCTGAAATACCTGCTTGAATCGCTCCTATATGCGCGTGGACATCCGGGATATCGGATTCTCCAGCCACTATCAATGTCGGTACTTTGATCTGAGATAATCTGCCTAATGCCGGTTTTTCAGGCCAGCGCGCAAATTGCCGTGAACCTGTCAGGTTTTGAGGATTAGCCGCGAGAAGTTCTTTCATCTTCTTTTTCGCAGCAACGCTCTCGCGCGCCATTATCCACGAGTCCTTCGAGATCCAGTACTCAATCTTTTGCTGAACCGGCGCATCCAGACCTGGCATGCCTCGATTGCCTCGTGTCGCGAAGTGTTCAGTAAATTCAAATCCGCTCACGATCGGTCCAACCAGCACTAACCCGGATACTATTTCGGGATGCTCGAGGGCATAATCGATTGTCAACAAGCCCCCTGCCGAGCATCCAATTAAAGTCGCCCGGTCAACTTTGAGAGTTTTCACCAATCGATGTAAAT
>Ga0126384_10000131_pt1 | contig 34291 bp, 33 predicted proteins | sample PanSoiMetPlot_36_FD_92543 | JGI IMG/M metagenome (GOLD analysis project Ga0126384, IMG submission 92543) | Tropical forest soil microbial communities from Panama - MetaG Plot_36 | ecosystem: Environmental > Terrestrial > Soil > Tropical forest > Bulk soil | place: Panama | collected 2016-02-17 | reverse complement strand
GATCGGCCGCCACGGATGGCCCAACTGAGAACTCTTCCCTATCACACACATGGAATTCATTAGCCGATTAATAGATCTCTTTCTGCATCTTGACAAGCACCTTAACGACGTAATCAGTCAATACGGAGGCTGGACCTATCTAATCCTGTTTCTGATTGTGTTCTGTGAAACCGGTTTAGTAGTAACGCCTATCCTGCCCGGCGATTCCCTGCTGTTCGCAGCCGGAACGTTTGCAGCACTTGGTTCGCTCAACGTTTTGTGGGTGTTCGTGTTGCTCTCGATTGCTGCTATCGCGGGTGACACGATCAACTACTGGGTAGGGTACTGGATTGGCCCAAAGGTCTTCCATCGCGAGAACGTACGCTTCCTTAATAAGAAACACTTAGATCGAACACACGCGTTTTACGAGAAATACGGCGGGAAGACTATTGTCCTGGCGCGCTTTGTGCCCATCGTTAGGACCTTTGCGCCATTTGTCGCCGGCATCGGACGCATGAGCTACTGGCGTTTTATTACCTACAACGTTGTGGGTGGGATTGCGTGGGTCGCGATATGTGTTTTCTCCGGCTACTACTTCGGCAATCTCGAGATTGTCAGGAAGAACTTCTCCCTCGTGATACTCGCGATTCTTTTCATTTCGGTGTTGCCTATGGTGGTCGAATACATTAGGAGTCGCCAGACAAAAAACAGTTCCAGTACACCGAAGACGGAGCTACCATCAAATGTGGCTGATTAACTATGAGCCGCTTTGGAAAAGCGTTATTTAGCGGAAGTCGATTCATCTTTTGGTCACTCGCCCCATTCTTGATCCTGTTTGCCATTGCAACGACGCTTACTACCGTCGATTGGAACATCACAAGTGCAATTCTGGTCATCGTCATGGACATGGTAGCGTTGCTGCTGACGGTAGGACTTTACAATACAACCAGATTTTGGTGGGCGCTACGCGGCGTCACCACTATTGTATTCCTCGCTTACGTTGCCTATTTACTGGATGACCTTATCCATCTGTCAAATACGATCACTTTGGCGGGTATTGTGAACGGGGATCGACCTTGGCGCTCGATTGGAGCGTTTTTATCGATTGGAATTCCGTGCCTGGTGTATTCAATCGTGGGCAGGTTTTCATGGCGCCAGGAATCTGGTGGTTCACTCAAAGAGTCGAGGACTACGACATCTCCAGGCGAGCACGAATCCTCCTTACAAACTGGATACAGGAAAAGCCGGGACCAATTCGCCGTTTTGTTCCGAGTCGTCATACGCAACCCTTACAAGGAACAATCCGGAAGGAGGCGCAGTATGTGCGGCGACATCGAACCGACGCTTGGTTCCGGATCCGGGATCCAGAAGGCTGGCGAATTCAGCCTTGCTTAGCGAGCCTCTTCCCACCTCGACCAGCGCTCCTACGATTCTGCGAACCATTTTCCAGAGATAGTGAGACGCGGTGATTCTAAAAAGCAAAAGGTCTTCACACGGCACAAGCTGTACATCTCTGACAACCACGATCGTGGACACCTCCCCGACGCGCTTGTCGCAAAACCGTGCGAAGTCTTGGCGGCCTAAGAGCACATGTGCGGCATCGAGCATCGCCTCGTTGTCCAGCGTATCCTTCACCCACCAAACGAAGCGTTTTGCGAATGCGCTACGGCGTTGCGCAATTTGATAGAGATAAACGCGGGCCAGGGCATCGCGCCGAGGATCGAATTCAGTTTGTACCTGTTCAACCCTCAGAACATTAATATCCGGCGGCAACCTGTCATTCAGCTCGTGAAGCAAATCGAGTCGTTTAATTCTTACGTCGGTGCGCAGCCGCGCAATCTGCCCAAGGGCATGAACACCAGCATCGGTGCGACCCGCGCCAACGATGTCTACTGGCTTTGCAAACAGTCTTTCCGCTGCGGTCCGAAGTTCACCTGCAACAGTGCGCGAACCCTTTTGTTCCTGCCAGCCGAAATATCTCGTGCCATCGTATTCGAGAGTCAGTTTCCACGTAGCCACGACGCGCCCCCCGAGGTTTTTAGGATGCTCCGAGATTGATGGCTCCATCGATTAATATCAACCGCAAGGCCGGGCTTTTCCAACTTCATAGTTTCCAGTTGACCTATTACGGCACGCAGAGATATTATAGGCATCGAGGTAACATGACCTTAATTTTCAAAGTATGACGACGCTTGACCCAATAGATTATAAGCTACTCGACTTGTTGCAGCAGGACGCGCGAATGACCCAGCTCGAGATGGCGGCTGAGGTCGGGCTCTCGCAGCCCGCGGTAGCTGAACGGATGCGCAAGCTTGAACAGGAAGGCGTCATCACCGCATATTCTGCCCGAGTCGACGGAAAGAAACTAGGCAAAGACATCATTGCATTTATCGGAGTGCGAATCGAACACCCACGCTACAATGAGGGATTTGGTAAAAGAATCCTTTCTATTCCAGACGTCCTCGAATGCCATCGCATAACGGGTCCAGACTCTTACCTGCTCAAGGTTGTCACCGAAGACACACAAACCCTTGACCGATTGATATCAGATCTATTGCGCCATATTCCCGGGGTGACTCGCACATTAACTACGGTGGTGACCTCCTCGATAAAGGAAGGCTCGCACATCACACCATCCGAAACGATCCAGCCGGTCCCAACGCATAGACAAAACGCCGCTAATCGTAAACACAAGAAAAGTAAATCAAAGTCGAACTAGCACGGGAGGATTAAGATGTCGACGCAACAAAGATCCGTTGAATGTCAGTCCCCGAACCCCCTTCACCCGCCATTGAACGAGCAAAGTAATTATCGTTTTGCACACCGCATCGCCAGGATGCCGGTGTCAGCGATTCGCGAGTTGCTAAAGGTTACCGAGCATCCGGAGATAATCTCGTTTGCCGGGGGTTTGCCTGCTCCGGAACTGTTTCCGGTCGCTGCCATTGCTGAAGCGCATGCGAATGTATTGCTCGATGATGGACCGGCGGCTCTTCAGTACAGCACTTCGGAAGGATGGCGTCCGCTACGCGAATGGATCGCAGCACGAATGCAGCGCCGAGGTATCGCGGTAAGCGCCGAGCAGGTCTTGATCACCAGCGGATCACAACAGGGAATCGATCTCGTAGGTAAGGTCTTTCTGGACGCCGGTGACTCGCTAGTAGTCGAGAACCCGTGCTATCTCGCTGCACTTCAAGCCTTCAGCGGTTATGAGGCAAGCGTAATTCCAATCGAGAGCGACGACGCGGGAATGCGGGTCGATCTTTTGGAGAATGCCTTGAAGCAATCCAATCCGAAGCTGATCTATATCGTGTCGGAGTTTGGCAATCCAAAGGGCACCACGCTTGCCGGTGAACGCAGACACAAGCTAGTCGAGCTTTCGGCGCGCTATCGTATTCCAATCCTCGAAGACAACCCCTACAGCGAGCTTCGATATGGGGGAGAGCGTTCACAGCCGCTTGCGGCTCTGGACGAAGACGGATTGGTGGTACACGTCAGCACTTTCTCTAAGACGCTCAGTCCCGGAATTCGCCTCGGATGGCTGTTCGCTTCAGATGAAATCTTTCAGGCAGTCGTAGTTGCCAAGCAGGCAGCTGATCTCCATACCAATACACTCGAGCAGCGGGTTGCGGCGCGAATGCTGGAGTCATTCGATTACGACGGGCACGTTGCCGATTTGTGTAAAGTCTATGGTGAGCGCTGCAGTCAAATGTTGTCCGCCCTCGAACGATACTTCCCTTCCGGAATCAAATGGACCCGGCCTGATGGTGGCCTTTTCTTATGGGTTGAACTTCCTGAGCACCTAAGCGCGGATGATTTATTCGCAGACGCGATAGCCGAACGTGTCGCTTTCGTGCCAGGAACCTCTTTCTTCGCTCGCGAAACAAGATCTAACTTCATGCGACTCAATTTCTCGAATCAGAAGCCGGAAATGATCGACGAGGGCATTCAGCGACTCGCCAATGTCGTTAAGAGGAGGCTTATATGATCAGCAAACGATTTGTCATAGCAGATGTTTTCACGGATCTTCGTTTCGGCGGAAATCAACTGGCGGTATTCCTGGACGGTTCTGGCCTGGATTCCGGGATAATGCAGGACATCGCTCGCGAAATGAACTACTCAGAAACAACCTTCTTGCTTCCACCTGAAGGTGAAGGCGATTTCCGCATCAGAATTTTTACACCAGCCCACGAGCTTCCATTCGCCGGGCATCCAATAGTGGGGTCAGCATATGTGATTGTGTCCGAAAAATTGAAGGAATGGGGAAAATCATTTACGACGGTCACGCTTGAAGCCGGCGTTGGCCCGATTCGCATCGAAGTGAAAACAGAAGCTGGCAAGATGGGTCGTTCAACAATGACTCAACCCTTGCCCGTTGTTCGCGGCCAGTATTCAGACGTCGACGCGGTCGCCAAGGCGTTGTCATTGGACACATCGATTATCCGGCAAACCAATTTGCCGGTGGAAACGATCTTCAATGGCATCGCGGCGCTGATCGTGCCAGTCGCTAGTCTCTCGGCCATCGAGAACATAAAAATCGATTCCAATAGATTGTCGCAAATCAGCAATGAGGTAAGGGCTTCAACAGTGCTTGCATTCACACGCGAAACGTTATTACCGACTAATACCGTCCATTGTCGTGTATTCGCGCCTGCGGCGGGTGTGTCCGAAGATGCGGCTACGGGATCCGCGAATGGATGCTTTGGATTTTATCTTGTGCGGCACAAGGTTGTGCAGCCCACAGCAACCACGAGGATCATTAGTGAGCAGGGTTACGAAATGAAGAGACCCAGCCAGCTGTACATCGATGTGGACGTGAATATCGACAGCAACGATGTTACAGAGGTCCGTGTGGGCGGGTCCGTGGTCATCGCAGGCCGCGGCGAGATTTTTGTCGAATGATTGAGAACGATTCCCGCGGAGGGCGCTGAGACTATTCCCTTGCGCTGCTGAGTGGCCTCTGCGGTTTAGCTTTTGTTCTTTGCAGGAGGAACAACAATGACTGAAAATCTGATTCGTTTAAAAACCGGTTTGGCCGAAATGCTCAAGGGCGGAGTAATCATGGATGTGACCAACGCCGAGCAAGCGCGAATTTCACAAGAAGCCGGGGCTGTCGCAGTGATGGCGCTGGAAAGAGTGCCCGCCGACATTCGAGCAGAAGGCGGCGTGGCACGCATGGCCTCACCGAGGAAGATCCGCGAGATTATGGATGCAGTTACGATCCCGGTAATGGCCAAAGTTCGTATCGGGCACTTCGTCGAGGCTCAATTGCTCGAAGCACTCGGAGTCGACTTCATTGACGAAAGCGAAGTTCTTACGCCTGCCGATGAAGAACACCACGTTGATAAACATCAATTCAAAGTTCCGTTTGTCTGCGGAGCTCGCGATCTCGGTGAAGCATTGCGCAGGATTGGAGAGGGTGCGGCGATGATTCGCACAAAAGGAGAAGCCGGTTCAGGAAATATTGTTGAAGCGGTCCGTCATCTTCGACGAATCTCCCACGAAATCAAACGACTGGGAATTCTTGGTTCTGAAGAGTTGATGAACGAGGCCAAGAAACTTGGCGCTCCTTATGAGTTAGTTCGCTTAGTGGCGCAGGAAGGCCGTCTCCCGGTCCCAAACTTTGCTGCTGGGGGAATCGCCACACCTGCCGATGCCGCTCTCTGCATGCAGTTGGGGGCTGAGTCAGTATTCGTTGGGTCAGGAATCTTCAAATCATCAGATCCGGCGGCGAGGGCGAGCGCAATTGTAAAGGCTACAACGCACTATGGTGATCCAAAGACAGTCCTGCAGGTCAGCGAAGAACTTGAAGAGGCAATGCGAGGGTTGGATGTCTCGAAGATGCCCGAGAGCGAACTCCTTCAAACCCGAGGATGGTGATCGACATACATGAACAAGACAAATTAAGGGGCTCGGGCATCGGAAGTACAATTAGTGATGCGAATCGAATTCGCCAGGCAGTAAAATTTTGGGTTCAGCTAATGATTGGAGTACTCGCAATCCAGGGTGATTTTGCAGCGCATATAAGAGCACTTCGACGTATCGGTGAGGATCCAGTTGAGATCCGATCGATCAATGACCTGACGGCGCTTGATGGACTCATATTGCCCGGAGGCGAGAGCACAACCATGCTGAAATTCATCGAGAACGAGAGTTTCAGCAAATCGATCATCGGTTTTGCCGACGCCGGAAAACCAATATTTGGAACCTGCGCGGGAGCTATCCTGCTAGCCCGCGAGGTGTATAATCCGACACAGCCTTCGCTGGGGTTGATCGATATGGTGATCGAGCGAAACGGTTACGGTAGACAGGTTGACAGCTTTGTCGGCAATACCGAAGCCGCGTCGGAACTCGGTACCTTCGAGGCTGTGTTCATCAGAGCTCCGCGAATAAAAGCCGTTGGACCCGATGTGGAGGTGCTTGCGCGATTGAACGGGGAGCCGGTGCTGGTTCGTGAGCGAAACATATTAGCGGCTACTTTTCATCCTGAGCTTACCGAAGACAGGCGAACTCATTCTCTGTTCGGTGAGATGGTTAAGAGTTACACGTCAGAAAGAGCACATCACAGCTTTGATTCACTTGCGCTGAAATAGTCTGATGGAAGGCAAAATAACGGAGGGCGTTGTGAAGCTATACAAATGGGATGAAATGCCCGAAGAGCACCTTCACGAGTTGTTCAGTCGGCGCTTTATTTCCGGCGATCAGATGACCATGGCTAGGATATTTCTGAAAAAGGGTTGTGTTGTTCCGAAGCACAACCACGAAAGCGAGCAACTGACGACTGTGTTCACCGGCGCGTTGAAATTTCAAATAGACGGAAAAGAAATAATCGTCAGAGCCGGTGAGACCCTGTTGATCCCTGCTTTTGTTTATCACAGCGCTGAAGCTATTGAAGACTGCGATGAGATGGATGTGTTCTCGCCGATCCGCGTCGACTGGATTGACGGCACCGACCATTACCTGCGCGCAAACAAGTAGCTAATCGAGCATGCGCCATGCTGTTCGCTTAGGGGTTGTTTAGAGATGGTGGGTGGATCTTATCGTCTTCGACCGCGCGAGGATTGGCTTCTCGACGAGGCTTTGCGCTGGCCCGACCGCACAACTTGTACGGTTCGATAGCGACCTACTCTGCTTCGACCGCCGCGGGAAGCGCGCACTTGCTGCGGTATCTTGACCGTTTGACCCCTTCGTAGCTCGCCTCGCGTAGAGATGCGATTCAAGCGTGCAAGCTCCTGAACCGAAACGCCAGAACGACGAGCTACTGATGCAAGCGTGTCCCCTCTGCGTACCTGATAAGAAGCAAGCTGTACTCGATAACTGCCGCGATAGCGATCTGGCAGGTCTTCTGCGGGAACCGTGATCTTGCGAACTCGCTGAGCCTCAGGCAATTCTGCGTAAGCGACTTCGAATTGTTTTTTCATCCCTTTCGGGATTTTGATCGTGTACTTTTCGCCTGAGGGAGAAGTGCCGCGTCTCAGCTCGGCATTCAGGTCCTGGATTGTCTCGTAGGGAACGTTTATCAAATCGGCGACAACTTTTAGATCGGTCTGCGATGGGACGTCAAAAGTATCGTACAACAGCGGAAGATCCGGCGTAATGTTGAAACCATATCGCTTCTGGTTCTTGCTGATAATGATGATCGACAGAATGCAAGGTACATAATTCCGTGTTTCCTGCGGAAGCAGACCGCGCTTGTACAGTTCCCAGAAATCAGCGTAACCACACTTGGAGATTGCGCTGTCGACCCTGTTCTCGCCTGAGTTGTAAGCGGCCATTGCCAGCAACCAGTCTCCGGCAAAGTGATCGTGCAGCCAGCGCAGATATCTTGCCGCCGCGCGAGTCGATTTCTCTGCATGTGACCGATCATCTATCCAGGTAGTTTGAGCAAGCCCGTATCGGGTCCCAGTCGATGGTATAAACTGCCAGATTCCTTTGGCAGCAGCACGCGAAAGAGCATTGGGCTTCCACACTGACTCGGCTTGAGCCAGCCACATCAGATCCAACGGAACGCGCTCTTCCTTAAAAATCTTTTCAACCATTTGTCGATAGCGGCCCGAACGTTGAAGCCCAACCTCCATCGTGGAGTGGCCTCGGCCTGCTACGAAAAAGTTTATGAATTGAAAAACCGGAGGTGCTACCGAGAATTCGAAATCATATCGGCCGAAAATCTTTATTCCGTCCGGCGTAACCATCGCTAGCTCGGCGTCTTTGATTTCCGATACTTCGTCGAGTACCGACGGCTCGGCTACTTCTGGTCGGTCTTGAGCTTCGTGAAGATCACCGGGCTGCGCTTCGTGTTTGTGGATTCTGTCGAGAAGGCCGCGATAGTACGTGGCAAGCTTTGCGTCGCTCTTCAGGTCAATCCCTGACTGCAGGACAGTGTCGAGAGCGGTATCGAACATCTTTCGCGCGATGTCCGGCAAACCCTTTGATAGAGCTTCTTCACCGCGACGAAGGTTTTCCTCTGCGCGATCGATTACTGACTGAGTGCTTACTACTGAGGCCTGGTGGTTTGACGATGGACTTACAGGCGAAGCTTGCTGTGTTGCTGACTGTGTGCTTACAGGCGTGGCTTGCGGTGCTGCTGACTGTGTACTTACAGGCGAAGCTTGCGGTGTTGACTGTTTACTTATTGCTTGTGTCGCCGACTGTGTACTTACAGGCGAGGCTTGCGGTGTTGACTGTGGACTCACGGGTGAGGCTTGTTGGTTCGTTTCACCAAGAGCCTTAACTGGTCCCACCGTTCCGATTAGCAGTAATGAAAGGAGCAGCACACTTACAACACGACTCGCCTCTCTTGCTAGCCTCATACTGTGAGTCTTACCTTCCTGTTCTAAGAGTTCGGTCCGGATTGATGCAACTCAGATGATCTGTATTTTGCTCGATCACCGAGGGCCTCGAGTTGCAGTCTCAGTCCACGATCCTACTAGGGTGGATTTCTTATAACACGCTAAGTCAAGCGGAGTCAATGCAATGCTGGCCCGCAACAATTTTGAAACAAATGGGCTCAGTTAGGTAGCGCTCGGCACAAATGCTGATCAGACGCTCACTGTAGGAGCGCCGACTTCAGAGCCTGCCGGACCGAATCCACGAACACAAACCTGATCTCTTTTTGCAACTCCTTGGGAACCTCTTCCAGATCTCGACGGTTTTGCTGAGGCAAAACGATTGTCGACACTCGCGCACGTCTTGCCGCAAGGACTTTTTCCTTGATTCCGCCTACGGGCAAAACGTTTCCGCGAAGCGTAATCTCGCCAGTCATCGCAACCGATCGCTTGATTGCCTTCCCGGATAACGCTGAAACCATCGCAGCTGCAAGCGTAACTCCAGCCGATGGCCCGTCTTTCGGTATCGAGCCCTCCGGCACGTGTACGTGAATGTCGAACCTGCCAAACTTTTCCGGATCGATCTCCAGCTCCCCCGCTCTCGCCTTCGCCCAGGAAAGCGCAGCCTGAGCTGATTCCTTCATAACCTCGCCCAATTGACCGGTCAGCATCAGGGAACCCTTGCCTGCAGTAAGCAAGGCCTCAATAAAGAGTACGTCTCCCCCTGCCGGGGTCCACGCCAGTCCTGTCGCCACGCCAACCTGATCTTTCTTGAGAACCTCATCCGGATAAACATGAGGGACCCCGAGAAATTCATGAAGGTTGTTAATAGTCACCCGTACCAGAGCGTCGCTGCCGTCGGCGACACGTCGCGCAACCTTTCGGCAGATGCCTGCAATCTCTCGCTCGAACTGTCTCAAACCGGCTTCGTGTGTATATTGAAGAATAATCCCCTTAAGCGCAGAACGGCTAATAGTCAGATTGCGCAGCGTTATTCCATGCGCTTCCATTTGCTTTGGAATGATATGGCGACGCGCGATTTCAACCTTCTCTTCCTCGGTGTAACCGGCAAGCCGAATCACCTCCATGCGATCTTTCAGAGCTGGATGGACGGTGTCCAGCATGTTGGCGGTCGTCATAAACATCACATTCGATAAATCAAAAGGTACGCCGAGATAGTTATCGCGAAATGAAAAGTTCTGTTCCGGATCAAGGACCTCAAGCAGAGCGGAAGATGGGTCGCCTCTGAAATCAGCACCTACCTTGTCTATTTCGTCGAGCATGATGAGCGGATTATTCGTTCCGGCTTGCTGAATTGATTGAATAATTCGCCCGGGCATCGCTCCTATATACGTTCGACGGTGACCTCGAATCTCCGCCTCATCATGCAGACCACCCAGACTAAGCCGCTGGAATTTGCGGTTGAGAGCGCGGGCAATTGAGCGCCCAAGACTTGTTTTCCCTACTCCCGGCGGTCCGACAAGGCAGAGGATTTGCCCCTTGACCTTCTCTTTCAATTTGCGGACCGCGAGCGTCTCGATGATGCGCTCTTTTACTTTTTCGAGCCCATAGTGGTCTTCGTCCAGAATTGTCTGGGCACGTTTAAGGTCCAGATTCTCTTCAGAAGATTTTGACCATGGAAGCGCAACCATCACGTCGAGATAATTGCGAAGAGTCGCCGCCTCAGCAGCGTCGGGATGCATTCTCTCAAGTTTTTTGATCTGCCGCTCGACTTCTTCCTCGACGGTATCGGGCAATTGTGCCTGGAGCATTTTCTCCCGGTACTGTGTTATCTCTTCACCCAGCTCATTACCTTCCCCGAGCTCGGTTTGTATCGCTTTGAGCTGCTGTCGCAGGTAAAACTCGCGCTGGCTCCGATCTATTTCGCCTTTAGCCTGGCTATTAATCTCCTGCTGAACCATCAGGACGTTGATCTCTCGAGCCAGGAGTTCGTTTACCCGATGTAGCCTTTCTGACGGATTAAGCTTTTCGAGTACGCTCTGAGCGTCGATTACTTTTAATTCGAGATTGGAAGCGGCTACATCCGCGAGGCGGCCAGGGTCTTCAAGATTCGCGACGATCGCCATAACCTCGCCTGAAATGTTCTTGCCCAGAGTGATTGCGCGCTCTAGTGAAGCTCGGACATTGCGGATTAAGGCTTCTAACTCCAGCTCGTCCGCATCAGGTTCCGTGTCTGACAGCGGCAGAATATGCGCGAGCAGATGCGGCAAATTCTCATCGAACCGGGTAATGCTCGCTCGGGCAAGGCCCTGAACGAGGATGCGAATACGACCGTCCGGCATCTTGAGCATGCGCATAATCGATGCCGCCGTTCCGTGGTTGTAGAGATCGCGGCCAACGGGCTCTTCCTTCTCCAGATCGCGCTGCGCAACGAGCATTATCATCCGGTTCTCTGCAAGGGCTTGTTCAACCGCCCGGATAGAACGCTCCCGCTGCACAAAGAGCGGCACGATCATGTAAGGAAAAATGACTATGTCTCGAAGAGGCAGAACGGGCAACGAGTCAGGCAGCTTCAGCTGCTCGTCGTTTTGTTCGGGGATTTGAATCTCTTCTGGTTCAATTAGTGATGACATATTAAGACAATCTTACTTAACACGGCCGGTGCGAACCAGCGACCGAAGTTCACTCATGAATTCTGACACATCTTTGAAATCAAGGTAAACCGATGCGAAGCGCACGTATGCCACCTTGTCGAGTTCCTTAAGACGTCTCATTATCAACTCGCCAATACGTTCGGTCGAGCGTTCCCTTTCTCGCGACTCCTGGACGTATTTCTCAACCTGATTTACCAGGGCTTCGATCTTCGCGGTTGGAATGGGCCTCTTTTCGCAAGCCTTTAAAATTCCCGACAAGACCTTTTCTCTAGAGAACGGCGCACGTGTTCCGTCCTTCTTCACGACCATGTAAGGTATTTCGTCGATACGCTCATAACTAGTGAAGCGTCGTTCACATTTCAAACATTCGCGGCGCCGCCGTATCACGTCACCTTCGCGACTCTCGCGCGAATCAACAACTCTGTCCTCCAGATGCAAACAAAACGGACACTTCATAGAACTCTCTCGAGCGTAGATTTTAACCGCGCGCGGCGAATACCCCTTTGTTCTCCTGCTGATGGGTCGGCAACGGTTCGTCGACTCTTTCTTCTTCTTTGTTCTTTTCTTCTCCAATGCGCCGCAGCCGGCCGAGCGACAAGCCCTCTTTTGCCAGGTAATACATTCCAAATATCGTCGCCGGCGTGAAAATCACCAGATGTAAGATGATCGCGATTGATCCTGCTTTGTTGTGTTCGACACCAAGAAACGCGAGCGCCGCCGCTGTGGCCGTGTGAAAGGGACCCGTAGCGCCGCCGGGAGTTGGAACGACTGAACCCAGCATTGACAGTCCCATTACAAAAACTGCTCCGGTGAATGGCACCTCGGCATAAGGTATCCCGAATGCTCGTACAACCAACAAGTGCGCAACTGCCACCATTAGCCACAAGACAACCGTGTACGAAACGGTAATCGTGAGGCTGCGCGCGTCGTGCAGGACGGAAAGACCCTCTGAGATGTGATGCAGCAAACTCATTGACGCCGCGTGCGCACGCCGTGGCAACCATCGCAATTTATTTTCAAGATAGGTGAGCGCTCCGGTTCGTCCTCTCCTGAAAGCAGAGAGACCGTAAATACTGGCTGCAGCAACGACCAGAAGGAAGGCTCCAGCGATCTTAATCCACCCAAAGAGCCGCATTGCGTCTGCGTCTCGCGCTACGTATTCGAAAAAGATCAAATTCACTGCAAAGAAAACCACAACCATTACCATGTCGAAAACTCGTTCGATCATGACCGTCGCGTAGCAAGCTGAGGGGTGAACTTTTTCTTTCACTGAGAGAGCAGCCGGCCGAACGATCATTTCTGCCGCGCGACCAACGAGAAACAGTGCGGTGAATCCGATCATTGTTGCTCGGAACAACGCAGTCAAAGGCGGCCGAGCCATCGGCTCGAGCAGCTCGCGCCATCTCATAATTCGGACAAAGTAAGTGCCGACCAGCAATGCAATGGCAAGCGCCAATTGCCCCCAGTTTGCCTGACGTACCTCGATCCATACTTCAAGCCAGTTTAGTTTGTGAGCGAACCAATAGACGAACAGCGCGCCGCAAACAAGGCTTAAGATTGTTCGGACCCTTGGGTTCAAAGCGTCGTTAAGTACTCCCGTGTTATAATTTCTTGTGAAATCGAGGCCAAAAATTGATGCTCTCGACTTCCGTAGCGTGTGAATAGCAGCCCCTATGGACTGTGGTCAAGCGGGGATTCTAGCACAACTTATCGAGGCTCCGCATGGTAATCCCGGGGGCCTGCCTTGCTGACTCGTTACCGTCGGTTACGATCATCGAATCCTCATATAGGGGTCCAAACGTTCGGGAATTATACAAGACTTAGAGACTCCCTGGTTTTTGACAGGCCGGTGCCGGGCTGATGAAGTTCTGGATGAAACATTTTCAGTCACCGTCTCGTTTACGAGGTTGGAAGACTTCACCGTAAGACAGGAAAGCTAAACGAGTAGTTAGCGAGAAGGCGACAGGGTGGGAGCAAAACTCGCGTTGACATCGATCGATGCTGAATTGGTTCAGCGTTGTGTGGAGGGCGATCAGCAGGCCTGGGCAGAGATCGTGCGCCAGTACTCGAGGCGCATCTACAACCTGGCTTACCGGTTCACCTCCAGTCACAGCGCGGCTGAAGACCTTACGCAGGAGGTCTTCATTCGCGTGTATCGTTCGCTCGGCCAGTATGACCCCACCCTTGGAGATCTGTCGAACTGGCTCATGCGCCTGGCTCGGAATCTGGTCATCGACGATTATCGCAAGCGGCAACGAACGCCGACCGACTCTGGTGACGACCTGGCCAATCACGAGTATCACCTGCCGGCGGCGAGCGACTCTCCGCAACGCTCGCTGGAGAGACAGGAACGACGGCTTCAGGTGCTGGCAGCTATAGACAAGCTTTCTCATGACCTGCGAGAGTGCGTCATCCTAAGAGATATTGAGGAATTGACGTACCAGGAGATAGTGGATCTTCTGAAGATACCCGAAGGCACGGTGAAGAGTCGCATCAACCGTGGTCGAATTGAGTTGGCCAAGGTGTTGCGCCGAATGAAAGTGAACCCTGACTAAGACGGCCAGCGATCAGTAAGCCCGCAGTCAGAGGCTCGACCGATCAGCGCTCAATGGCTGTCGTATCGCGCGAGGAAGAATACGATTCACCCACACCGGTCCGAATTAGGGCGGGCTGGATATTGATCTGGGAGGGTGGAGTGTAGCTCCACTAGAGCATTGTATGGATTGCAACAAATTTGAAGAGGGGCTCAGCGACTATTTCGACGGGTTGCTCGAACCTGCGGATAGCAGCTTATTTAGAGCTCATGCATTACGGTGCCGCTCATGTCGTTCATTGATGGATGATGTTAAGGCCGCTATTAACGCCTGTCAGGAACAGCACTACGTCGAGCCGTCACTATTACTTGAAAGATCCCTTGAGGGAATTCCGGCTGAGCATCGCGGCCTTGATTGTCACGGTTTTGAAGAACTGGTCACCGAGTTCCTCGATGGTTTTGTGCCTGCTCCCACTTACCACCGCTTCGAAGAACACGCCCAACAATGCGACCAATGTTCGTCGATTCTCACCGATGTAGTCTATGCCGTCGCCGCCTGCCACTCAGTCCACACTTTCGAAGAGGTCGATGTTCCCGAGCCGTTCCAGGCCAGATTGATTGGCCTGATGCCCGAGCAGCAGCCTGGCTTTGCGAAACAAATCGCCGCTGGATTCGTGTCAATCGCCCGAATCATCTTGCCACGACCGACTCAAAGCGCCCGTTGGACATTCGCTACGGCAGCATCACTGGCATTCGCCACCTTCGCGCTCTTGTTGTTTGGCTTCTCCGACGATGGAACAATTGCCGGTGTCTATCGCCAAGCCCACGTCAAGATTTCCGAGCTGTACACTCAAGGGGCAGACGTTTACACACAAACCGACAAGCTGGTAGCTCGTTTGGAGCGAGTGGGATTGGGCATTGGTGAGTTCTGGGACACACTGGGCGGCGACAATGAGACTAAGGATAACGGCAGCCCTAAACATAATAAGGAACCGAACGCGAACAGGCCTGTGGAAACAAGCGAAAAGAATTGAGGAACATCATTTAGGTTTATTCCGATGAACTGCAATTGCGCGTAGAACGTTTAAAGGAGTAGGGCTCGAGCTTAAACACCGGGCAAGAATCAATTATGTATTGTTCGTATCACACAACAAGCGCCGCAAGAGTCCAATGTTCCAGCTGTATGCGGCCGTTATGTCACGCTTGCGATCATCGTATCAAAGGCTATCCATATTGCCAGGACTGCATCGTGTTAGGGGTCGAAGGCCTCTCGAGGAACTCCGACAACGTTAGACCCAGGGGAAAAGCGAGATTGGCAGCCCTATTTGCCGTTTTGCCCGGAATGGGCGCCGTCTTTAATCGGCAGAACACCAAAGCTGTCGTTCACTTTGTATCGATTGTTGGCTTGTTTCAACTAGCAAGCATCAAGATCGCCTCAGGAGTCTTTGCACTCGCCGGCATGGCGACATACATCTATTCAATTATTGATGCGTATCGCACCGCTATTTTGATTGCGAACGGTGAGAGCCCTGCGGTTGATGAGGAGAGATTCAAACGCACGCTCAAAAAGCGCGCCCCGCTGATTGGCATGTCACTGATCTGCGCAGGACTCCTGCTCGTCTGGAATATTATCCGGCCATTCGGCTTCGTAACGCTCGCCAGGCTCTTTCCGGTTGCTTTGATCATATTTGGCGGTTACCTGTTGACTCGCTACTTCAAACGCTCGAATGAAGAGTACGAGCCGAGCTCATCTGCTCCGCCGTACTCGCTGATACCGGGCAGGTTCGGTGAAAGATCATCCGAACACAGCAGACATCGATCGAATCCGGCCGGTCGAAGGTGAGGAATTTGAATTCGGAGAGAAAAAATCGTCGGGGTACGCTGCTCCTGGGTCTGTTGCTTCTGGGTACCGGCGTGGTCCTCGTTTTAGCTCCCGCCGGATCCGGGGTCGCAGGCTGGCTGATGCAACTATGGCCGGTGTTTTTGATCTGCGCCGGCGTAGTTAGGGTTATGGGGTTCGCCGTCGAGCGGAAGCCCCGTTCCCCGTTGATTGGAATGCTTCTGATCATCGTCGGCGTTCTGTTTCTCGCTGCACGGTTTCAGCCAGGGTTAAATGCGCTCCAGATTTATGGCCGCTACTGGGTTCTGTTGCTCCTCGTCTTCGCCAGCGTTGAGCTTGTTCGATATTATTCGCACCGACACACTGAAGGTCCCCCGCCCAGAGTTTTTACTCCTCTGCGAGTTGTGGTTGTCTGTTTGATTGTGATCACTGGTGTATTCGCCAGCCGGGTTGCCAATAATCCATCGGTTCTGTCAGCGCTGCGATTGCAAGGCCTACTGGGCGGACTGCGCGATTCGGTGGTTGGGCAGTCATACTCTTTTACCGACCCACCTGTCATCAGTACAGATGTAAAACCAGGAATGGTAGTTTCAGTTAACAACAGTTATGGCAGTCTCAAGGTTACCGGCGGGGGTTCGGCGGTCAAGGCCACCCTTGTAAAGGGCATACGCAGCTGGAGCGAAGATGACGCCCGCAAGACTGCGGACCGCATCAGACTTGTGGTCAATCGAACCCCCGATGGAATAACGATCACTACCAATCGCGATCAACTCACGGAACAATTTACTACTGATATTCAAATTGAAGTGCCTTCTTACATCGGACTTTCGCTGTCAGACAGTTATGGATCGGTCGTTGCGAACGGGATTCAGGGCGGGTTAACTGCAAAAGCGAGCTACGGACAAGCAGATCTGTCCGATATCAAAGGCAATGTGAATCTTTCCCTAAGCTACAGCGGGATCACCGCAGCTAATATCGATGGCAATCTCTCCGTTGCCGGCGCAAAGCGAGCAAAGATTTCCAATGTAACCGGATCTGTAGAGGTCAGTGCCGGTAGTGCAAGCAATGAGGGCATCGAATTAAGAAATATCTCAGGTCAAGTAAAAGTCAATGCTCCTTTTTGTCGCATCATCGCTCAGGGATTGGATCAATTCGCAGAACTGAAGACGGAACACGCAGGAGTGGAAGTATCCAAAGCCTCTGACGTGACCGTTGTGGCTCCTCACTCGGACGTTCGCGCAAAATCAATCGAAGGCGATTTGCGGGTCTCATCCTCGAACAGCAATCTTCAACTCTCTTCGATCTCCGGCGATTTGGAAGTTCAGGCCGAACAGTGTTCAGTTAACGCCGACGACATCAAAGGCAATGTAGCTATCGAGACCACGCACGGGGACGTAGCTGTCAAGAATTTTTATGAAAGTGTTCGAGTGGAGACAAGCTATAGAGATGTCACATTGATGAGTGCGCTTGAACCAGCAGGAAATATTGACGTCCAGAACAACCATGGACAAATCAAGCTGGTGCTTCCATCCTCAAGCCGATTTCACCTGGATGCGCAAACACCAAACGGGCAGATTCAACCGATCGGATTTAATCAGTTGGATCAAAGAGTCCGTAATACGCTGGTGAGTGAGTTAGGAGTCGACGGACCGACGATCAAGCTAAGGACTTCTTTTAAGAACATTATTATTCAGGCGTCGGCGCTTCGTCAGGCAGAAGCAAAGACTCTCGTCGATGCAAGGGAGCTTTGAAAAGTAGCGACGGAGACTTTCCGGAGTTTTAGATGGTTAGGATCAGACGCAAAACATTTTGTCGAGTTTTTTGTTAGGAGGCTTAGACATGGGATTTCTTAGATTCGTCCTCGGACTGGTGGCGTTCGTTATCGCGATCAAACTTGTCGCCATTATTCTCGGGATCATTGGATTCGCGTTGAAACTTTTATGGATCGCGGTGGTGCTTGGGCTATTTGTGTTGGTAGCCTGGGTGATCTACAAGTTGGTGTCACCCGGAAGTCCGCAACAGGCCTGAGCGACACAATTCCAAAGCGGGGAGGAGCCGCTCCGCCTCCTCCCCTGATTCATCTCAGGTCATTTTCTATCTTCGTTTGCAGCCCTCGAGAAGTCCCCTTCAACATTTATTGCGATTTTCTTAAATCGCCACCGCACCTTAACAGTCTGTTGCCATCAGCCAGTCCATGTGGTACTCTGCCCGGGCTGGATCTAGTCCCTCACTTTAGTAGATACAAAAAGTTTCTGGTTTTGCCGTGGGAAGTAGTAACTCGAGATATCTTAAAGTACTCCGGGAGTACTGCATGGCGAATGATAATCGCGTTTATACCTTCCTGATTTCTCCAAGCCGAACATCAAAAATCAGACAGCTAAGCATCGATAAGAATCTGCTGCGAGCCGCTGCGGCGGTTGTGGTATTTACATTTCTTTTAATGATTTACGGAGCGGTCCGGCTCGGTCAGCATGAAGCACTGAATCTCAAATACCTGTCAGTCAAAGCCGAGAATGAAAACCTGAAACAAGCAAATGATGCGTATGAGAATTCCTACGCAAGACTGAAGGGCCAGATTTCCTACATCGAAGATATGTCCAAGGAGCTTGCGCGGAAGGCGAGGATGGAGCACTCGCCCGAAATCGACGAGTTAGTCGGTATTGGGGGCCCTGAAACGGTAGTAGCGCTGGATAAAGCAGCTAATCAATTGGAGCGCGACGTACGCCACATCAATGACCATCTGCGTTCCGACATTCTTCGTATGGCTTCGATTCCGAGGGGCCTACCCGTGAACGGATACGTAACGGACGGCTTCGGAATGAGAAGAAATCCTTTCAACGGTGAGGGGCGAGAAGTCCATGAGGGCCTGGATATTGCTGTCGACTTCGGAACTCCGGTTACCGCTACCGCCGATGGGCTTGTGATCTATGCGGCGCCGCACGCCGGTTATGGCAATCTTGTAATCGTTTATCACAGTAACGGAATAACTACCCGTTATGGTCATCTTTCAAGAATCTCGGTGGAAGCAGGACAACGAGTGAAGAGAGGCGATCAGTTGGGCAACGCAGGCAGTACCGGACGTTCAACCGGGCCGCATGTGCATTATGAGATTCGAGAGAATGATCAGTCAGTAGACCCGCTGCGTTACTCGGCGCAATCGTCAGGCCTTAGAGTCGCTAACTAAAGCGGTCGAAAAACCTCGCTACATCACCTAATCCGAACAACGACAATCCACCTCGTTTGCCGCGGCTGGCTCTGCCAAGAATCTCGTTCACCAGTCCTTCATCTTCGGGCTGTCGCTCACCCTCATTCAAATCGGCCACTCGCCTAAAATCGGCTTCGCGAGCTTTTATGTATGCTTCTGGAAGTCGCCGCCCGCAGTAGCTGCATGCCGGGCTGGCAAGCGCGAGGAGCTTGCGATGGCAGAATGGGCAAGTTCGGAAGTCGGATGGAGCTTCAGGATTTGCACCTACTGGAGCACCACAGTTTTGGCACTTCAGCTCGCCTTTAGCCGTCAAGCTATTGCAGTATTCGCAGATCAAAAGCACTCTCCGTTGTTATTTTTGACCAGACCACCCATGTTAATCGAGCCTTCGCTGTCAACAATAGTTTTCTCATCAAGCGTTAGTTTGCTTGGTTTGATTAACAACTTAGGCTCGCAATAGATCCTGGTTCAGAATGGTCAAAACAAATAGAAGTTACTTGTGCGTTAAGCCAGGTCTCGCTTGCTTGACACTAAAAATCAGCGGGCGATAAGATGCCTACTTATTAACGGCGGGGGATTTCGGCGACGACGGCCGGCGCATCGACCGAATCGATTGAAAATAAAAAGAGATGGTCAACTACATTCCCGTCCTCCTGATTCTCATAATCGCAATCGGCATGGCCTTGGTCATCATCATCCTTTCTCGGATCGCAGCAAGAAATCGTCCAACTCGCGAAAAACTAATGCCGTACGAGTGCGGAGTTGAGCCGGTTGGCACCGCTCGTGAAAGGCAATCGGTCAAATTCTATCTCGTAGCGATGGCTTTCTTGTTATTCGACATTGAAGCTGTATTTCTTGTTCCGTGGGCCGTGGTCTTTCGCGGCATATTAGAGTCCGAGACGTATCGGAATTTGAGATACGTGATTTACGCTGAGATGATGGTTTTTATGGTAGTTCTCTTCGTGGGCCTGGTGTATGTCTGGCGCAAAGGTATCCTCGAGTGGAACAAGTGATTGTGAGGGTTTGGGCCTGCCATCGGTCAAGCATATCTTATGACGAACCTCCTGCTTGAGTGGCTTATCAAGACAATCATAATTCTTCTGATCCTACTCACCGCAGTCGCCTACGTGACGCTCATGGAGCGCAAGGTAATGGCGTGGATTCAGCTGCGCGTCGGGCCGAATCGTGTAGGCCTGGGCAAATTTCGACTGTGGGGGTTGATGCAACCATTAGCGGATGCGTTGAAAATGATATTCAAGGAGGACATCGTTCCCATCCAGGCAAACTACTGGCTTTACATTGCCGCGCCTGCTTTATCGTTGATTCCAGCGTTAATGACCTTCATCGTTATCCCATACGGCAGCACGATCACTCTTTTTAATCGGACGATCGAATTGCACGTCACGCGGATGAATGTCGGATTGCTATATGTGCTGGCGCTGACATCAGTAGGAGTATACGGGATAGTGCTTGCGGGTTGGTCATCCAACAATAAGTACTCGTTGATGGGAGGATTGCGATCAAGCGCTCAAATGATCAGCTATGAGCTTGCTTTAGGTCTATCGATTGTCTGCGTGCTCCTTTACGCCGGCACGCTCGACCTCGTCGACATTGTAAATGCCCAAAATGGTTTTCACGGTCTGGCCTGGAATGTTTTTCGTTATCCGCTATTAATCCCGGTTTTTATCATCTTTTATATTGCATCGCTCGCCGAAACGAACCGTACGCCATTCGATTTGCCCGAAGCTGACTCAGAGCTCGTTGCCGGTTACCATACCGAATACTCTTCCATGAAATTTGTGATGTTCCAGATGGCTGAGTATCTGAATCTTATAACCGCATCTTCAATTTCGACGACGTTGTTCTTTGGCGGATGGAACGGCCCGTTTGTCGGCCGAGCTCCTTATCTGGGGCCGGTCTATTTCATGATAAAGGTGTTGGGGTTGATCTTTCTTGCGATGTGGATCCGCTACACTGTCCCGCGCTTTCGATATGATCAACTTATGAGATTTGGCTGGAAATTCCTGTTGCCGGCAGCAATTGTCAACATCATCATTTCGTCAACTGTGCTCCTGTTCAGACCCTGATCATGCAAGCTGAAAAGGCCCTTTTCATCGTATTTGCGGTCATCGCGGTTGCGAGCGCGTTGAACATTCTGCTGCAACGCAATCCTCTATATAGTGCGCTATCTCTCATTGGTACATTGCTGGCTCTGTCAGCGCTATACGTAATGTTGCGAGGTCAGTTTATCGCCGCGTTGCAGATCGTAGTCTATGCAGGCGCGATAATGGTTTTGTTCGTATTTGTGATAATGCTTTTGAACCAGCCGAAGGATCAGCCCCAGATAGAAAAACAAAAAGGTCTTCGATATCTTGCGATTCCCCTTGCGGGATTAATGATCGCCGAAATGTTTTACGTCTTGCGACCAATTCATTTGAGTACGCTTCCGGCGGACCAATCAGTCGGCACCACCTGGAGCATCGGAACAGCTTTGTTCACTGATTACCTGCTTCCCTTCGAGGTAACGTCGGTGCTCATATTGATGGCTGTTGTCGGGGCTATGGTGCTGGCAAGACGTGAAGGAGACTGAGGTAGCCGGTCCAGGTGAGTTTAAACCTGGCGAAGCTCTAGTCGGGACATTGGAGAAATAGAATGGTTCCTTTGTCGTGGTATTTGGGTCTCTCTGCTCTGCTGTTCACCATCGGAGCGGTGGGGGTCTTTATCAAGCGAAATGCGATCACGATATTTCTGTGCATAGAGCTGATGCTGAATGCCGTGAATCTTTCGTTTGTTTCTCTTTCGGGTTTTTTTGGTGACGTCGGCGGCCAACTTTTTGTATTTATCGTTATGACCGTGGCAGCCGCGGAAGCGGCAGTAGGACTGGCAATAATCATCTCGATCTTTCGCAACCGCGAGTCGCTCAACGTTGATGAGGTTGATTCCCTGAAGCTTTGACGGCTGTTGGGGTTGTCGAGTTTCGCCACTCGCAAGCTATCGTACGATGGAATTCCACAACGAACCGTTACTCGCCTTTATTGTCCTGGCCCCGCTTGTTGGCGCGGCAATTCTCGGACTGATCGGAAAGAACCTTGGTGAGCGTCTGATCGGCGTAATCGCCTGTTCTACCGTTGCCGTTTCGGCGCTGCTTTCGATCTACGTGTTCATCAATCATCGCGTTCAGCTTGAGCAGGGGCATAAGTTTTATAATTATCTGTTCACCTGGATCCGAGTCGGCAGCTTCCGCGCAGACACTTCCCTGCTATTAGATTCTCTATCCGCCATATACATTCTTTTCATCACATTCGTCGCTTTTTGGATTCATGTATTCGCGACAGGCTATATGCGAGGTGACCCCGGATACTGGCGCTTCTTCGCGTACATGAACTTATTCATGTTCTCGATGTTGACCCTGGTCCTCGGCGACAATTTTTTGATGATGTTTGTCGGCTGGGAAGGCGTGGGACTCTGCTCTTACCTGTTGATCGGTTACTACTTCACAAAAGATTTCGCCAATGACGCCGCAAAGAAAGCGTTCATAGTCAATCGAATCGGAGACTTCGGGTTTGTATTGGGAGTGATGCTTCTATTTCTGCAGGCCGGGTCGATATTCTATTTTGACGATCCGGCGCGAGGAATACACGGAGCATTCAACTGGGTGCTTTCCCAGCATGCGGATCCGTTAAACATGTCAGCAATCTTCTCCGGCGGCATCACAACCATTGGGGTGTTGCTTTTTGTGGGTGCGACAGGAAAGAGCGCACAGTTGCCGTTATACGTGTGGTTACCGGACGCAATGGCAGGTCCCACCCCGGTCAGCGCTCTGATCCATGCGGCGACGATGGTGACGGCCGGAGTCTACATGGTGGCTCGGGCCAGTTCGATTTACACTCATGCTCCAGCAGCGATGGTAATCATCGCATTCATCGGAGCCGCAACCGCACTCTTCGCCGCAACGATCGGTCTCGCGCAGTGGGACATAAAGAAGGTGCTGGCTTATTCGACGATATCGCAACTTGGTTACATGTTTCTTGCGTGCGGCGTGGGAGCTTTTGGAGCGGGAATCTTTCACGTATTCACTCACGCCTTCTTCAAGGCGTTGCTGTTCCTTGGAGCGGGCTCAGTAATAATCGGTATGCATCACGAGCAGGACATGCGGCGTATGGGCGGGCTTAAGAAGTACATGCGGGTGACTTGCTTAACGATGCTTGCGGGATGGCTCGCGATTTCTGGCTTCCCGCTATTCTCGGGCTTTTTCAGCAAGGATGAAATTCTCTTTAGGACATTCACCAGCCCGGTGCTGCCCGCCCCGTGGTCAAAGATATTGTGGTTTGTAGCTGCCGTAACGGCCCTGCTCACTGCTATTTACATGACTCGGTTGATAGTGCTGACGTTTTGGGGCGGAGAGCGTTTTAAGGAAGCGGGGGCAGCGCACTCATCGGGCCATCCTGCGGAAGGAGACGCGCATTCCGTTACGCCGCATGAATCACCGGCCGCGATGGTCTTGCCCCTGGTTGTGCTCGCTGCGGGCGCGGTCTTAGTCGGCTTTCTCGGAATACCTGACGTTCTTTCATTTGGTAAGACGTCGAACTATTTCGAGCATTTGATCGCTCCGTCTGTACACGAAGCCAGCGGACATATGAATGAAGGGCATTCCGGTGGAATTGAGCTGGAAGACCAGCACGGCGTCGAATTGAGCCTCATGTTGACTTCAACGGTCGTTGCGCTGGTTGGGTTGGGCCTCGGTTGGTTCTGGTTCAAACGAAATCCCCTGTGGAAACCTCCTCGACTGCTCGAAGACAAATATTATGTTGATGAGCTGTACGATGGCACGGTTGTGCAACCTATAAAAGCAGGTTCAACAAACGTGCTTTGGAAGTTCATCGATGTACGAATAATTGATGGCGCGGTCAATGGCGCCGGGCAAATAGCCAGCCTTTTTGGAACATCGTTGCGCTACGTCCAATCGGGCTTGGCCAGAAGCTACGTCGCGGTATTAGTTTTAGGAGCATTGCTGATCATCGGCTACTTCGTAATCAGGTGAGACGGCCGAGTTTACTGTACTAATGAGTCGAATCGACTGACATAGGTTAAGAACTGAATGAACGGATACCTGCTGACATCAGTCACTTTGCTTCCGCTTGTTGGTGCTATAGCGCTGCTATTGATGGGGCGAGGCGAAAAGACAAACGAAAACTCGCTCAAATGGACTGCTCTTCTCTTCTCTCTCGCTACGTTCATCATATCCCTGGCACTCCCAATCGGCTTCAATAAGGCCGGCAACCTGCAGTTTGAAACAAACGTGGAATGGATCAACGCCTTCAAATTAGGCATTCGCTATCATGTTGCCGTCGATGGCCTGAGCCTCTGGCTCGTAATCCTCACTACACTATTGGTACCGCTCGCCCTCATGTCGTCCTGGAATTCTATTCACAAGCGTCTGCGCGAGTTTCTTATCTCAATGCTGGCGCTGGAAACCGGGATGATCGGCGTATTCGTCGCAATGGACATGTTCCTGTTCTACCTCTTCTGGGAGGTAATGCTCATCCCAATGTACTTCCTGATTGGAGTCTGGGGCGGCGAACGTCGTATCTACGCGGCGGTTAAGTTTGTCATTTATACAGTGGTCGGTTCTTTATTGATGTTGGCCGGGATTATTGCGCTTTATTACCTTCACGGAAGCGCAACCCTCAATTACACCTTCGATATTGCTACCATCACAAACGACGTCAGGACACACGCCCTGAATCTGGATCCACATACGCAAAGCCTACTGTTCTGGGCATTCGCCCTGGCCTTCCTGATAAAAGTGCCGCTTTTTCCTTTTCATACCTGGCTTCCCGATGCGCACGTTGAAGCCCCGACCGCCGGCTCGGTGCTTCTGGCGGGTGTGCTCCTGAAGATGGGAACCTACGGGTTGATGCGCTTCAACTTGCCGATCTTTCCCGACGCCGCGCATCAATGGTCAGTGTTGATCTCATCGCTGGCGGTTGTTGGAATTATCTACGGCGCGCTTGTCGCGATGGTGCAGCCCGATTTAAAGAAACTCGTGGCGTATTCATCGGTGAGCCATCTCGGGTTTGTCGTGCTTGGGATTTTTTCCTTCACCGATCAGGGAATGCAGGGCGCTCTGTATCAGATGCTTAACCATGGGATATCAACGGGAGCGTTGTTTGTTATCGTAGGAATGGTTTATGACCGGCGGCACACCAGGCTCATCGCAGAGTTTGGCGGACTCGCCAATGTCATGCCTGTTTTCTCGACCTTCTTTATGATCATCACGCTGTCCTCGATTGCGTTGCCATTGCTAAACGGGTTTATCGGAGAATTTCTTATTCTGATCGGCACCTTTACATCTCCGCTGTTGCCTTACGCTAAGCTCTTCGCGTCCCTTGCAGCGGTGGGGATGATCCTTTCCGCGGTTTATATGCTTTGGATGTTCCAAAGGGTGGTGTTTGGTGAAGTTCGGAACCCCTCTAACATGGGTCTATCCGATTTGAATTTTCGTGAGAGACTGGTGCTCGTACCGATGGCTATGCTCGTTATCGTAATGGGCGTCTATCCGAGCCTTTTCCTTGACGCCACGGATCGTACTATTCAATCAATAAAAGCTCGCCTGGTTCCAGCCACCGAACTGGCGTCCGACTGGAGACCTAACCCGGACGTTGCACAAGATCGCTAATGGAAAGCCTCGGCATCAACTATCACGCTATTCTGCCTGAGACGATCACCGCCTCCGTAGCGGTGCTAATAATGATGATTGACGCCATTGCGCGAAACATCGAACGCAGGGTAGCTGGGATAGTCTCTCTGATCGGTTTGATAGGCGCAGCGATTGCAGTAGCCAGCCTTTGGGGCGGCAACGGCGAAACGTCTTTCAAAGGCATGATTATCACCGACAACTTCAGGTTGTCATTTGCGATGATCTTCCTGCTTGTCACGTTTCTGACCGTATTGATATCGCTTCGATGGGTAGATGACGAATCTCTTCCCGTTGGCGAGTACTTCGCGCTGCTTATGTTCGCCACGACCGGAATGCTGTTCATGTCGGCGGCCAACGATCTGGTGATGATCTTTCTGGGTCTCGAGATCACTTCTATTTCGACCTATGTTCTGTGTGGTTATCGAAGGAAGGATCTTCGTTCCAACGAATCGGCAATGAAGTACTTTATCCTCGGTTCCGTTTCCACGGCTTTCCTGTTGTACGGAATAGCTTTTGTGTATGGGGCAACGTATAACCCCGCAGCAAGCCCGGTGGCAACTACAAATCTTTCACTCATCAGGGATCGAATTGCATCGCCCGGGCAGCTGTTTTCCGCTCCTATGCTCCTGGCGGGAGCAGCAATGATGATCGTAGGCTTTGGATTCAAAGTCGCTACCGCGCCTTTTCATATATGGTCGCCGGATGTGTACGAAGGAGCACCTACGCCAGTAACGGCATTTCTATCTACCGGCTCTAAAGCAGCGGCATTTGCTTCTTTTTCTCGAGTGTTTATTTTGACCTTTGCGGCGACGTCGTTCGCTTCGAGCACCGGTCCGTTACATTCGCTGCAGTCAGCGATAACTGACGTACTGGCGGTAATGGCTGTTCTCACCATGACAGTCGGGAATCTGGTAGCGATAGTTCAAAGCAACATCAAACGGATGCTCGCTTATTCGTCGATCGCACACGCAGGCTATGCGCTGATCGGCGTTGTCGCTGGAGATTGGCGAGCGGTCGTCTTCTACATGTTGAGCTACGTTCTCATAAACCTCGGCGCATTCGGGATTATCGAACTGATTGCCCGTCAAGGCGATAAGCGACTGGAAATCTCGGACTATTCTGGAATCGGATTCAAGTCGCTGGGACTTGCGAGCGCGCTCTCGCTCTTCCTATTGAGTCTCGCGGGCATTCCATTGACCGGAGGCTTTGTGGCGAAGCTCCTGGTTTTCAAATCGGCATGGGCTGCGGGCTTTCATGGCCTCGTCGTGATCGCGGTGATAAACAGCGCGATTTCCTGGTACTACTATTTACGGGTCATCGTAGCGATGTTCTTCGCCGAGCCTGCCAGCGCATTCAAGGCCCCAAGGCTGGCGAGGTCTATGGCCGCTGCAATAGTGCTCGCGTTGCTCGGCACGTTTTATCTGGGCATCTTGCCGGGACGAGTGCTTGACACACTAGAGCGAGCCAGGGATCAAATCACTCAAGCTCGCAAGTGAAGTCATCATAAGAGTCCCCACGCAATATCGAGTTCAGTTTATGAAGGCCGCACTAAACGTAGAACCAATCGATCGCGATGCTTCAAGAGTGCACCCGGTTAAAGCAGAGCACATCGCAGCTGAAGTAATTCAGCAGCTCGGCGCATCGTCAATTCCCGCAATCTATCGGGAGAAAATTCGTTCACAACGGACAAGACAGTACGAGCTTAGCCCAGCCTCAAAGAAAGGCGCCGTCGAGGTACTGCACACGCTGTTGGGCATTGAGCTCAAGGTAGGTAGCCGTCGTCTTCTATGTCCAGACTTGGCGACGGCGCGATATCTCTCGGTGTTCGCGAGGCTTGGATGCAGTCTTATCGCCGTACCTTATGACATTACCAAGATTTCGTGGATCGCAGATGAGCTCGAATCAAGCTGGCATCGCATGATCCTGTTGATTGATCACTTGACCGAGGGACGAAGTGAACGTCTGCGCGCTCTTGTTACGCGACGCCTGATAAGCGACGCTAGATCCCAAATCGAGTCTGCGGGAGCAGGATCACCCTTCCCTGAATTCAACCAGCCAGCGCGCAGGCGGAGAACATAAATTTGTAATCCTACACTGGACGCTTGAATCCCCGCTCGATGTCCCGCAATCCCATTCGCATCATTATTGGTCTGCCGTGAGGGCAGGTCATCGGATTGTTTGTCTTCATCAGCTCGTCGATCAGCCATTGCATCTTTTCTGACGTCAGAGGCATGTTCACCTTGATTGCCGCTTTGCACGCGAGCTCCGCTGCAATACCGTCACGTATGCGTTCAACGGTTGAATTTCGCCGCTCACGCTCAACAACCGTAAAGACCTCGCGGACCACCGCAAGCACATCGGAAGAGGCGAGGCCCGCCGGTGCTGTGGTAATAGCTATAGTCCTGCCCGAAAGCCGAATTGTTTCGATACCCATCTTTGCGAGCTCGTCTTCGACGATCGAGAAAGCTTCTGCCTCAGAAGGATTCAAATCGAGCGTCGCGGGGATCAGCAGCGGCTGCAAACCCGCTGAACGAGCAAGCCTTTCGTCACGAAACTGTTCGAATAGTACTCGTTCGTGTGCAACATGCTGGTCAACCAGCAGGAGGCCTTCATCGTCGGTCGCGACAATATAGCTGTCGCGAATCTGACCGAGCGGCTTTATGCCATGCCCGAAACCCGGGAGCTTACTCGAATCTGTAGTCGATGTAACCGGCAAAGACATCGAATCCTCCGACCGGGATAGATCCGCGCTTTGATCTATTAATTCGTTCGCTTCGATGACTTCGATCACTGACTCGCGACTTACAACCGGCACGGCTGTATGAACGCGTATTTCAAGTTCGTCTCTGGAGAGCTCCGCCATCACATCACTCTCCGCAGCTAAAGGCGTAGTCGTTTGGTATGCCTTGACTGGTGAAGGGATGTCTTCGATCCCACGCGTCTCAATAGCCGGGTGTGCTTCTTCATCACCCCAACTTGCCCATTCGACAGGCACATCGCTGCGTTGATCACTCCCTCTTGCGATGCCGGGCACAGTTGTAACAGGCCGAGTAGATCGAAGCGCGTCCGTAACAGCATCTCGAACGAATGCAAGGATTGCACCCTCGTGCAAAAACCGTACTTCAGTCTTCGCGGGATGTACGTTCACATCGACTTCTGTTGGTGGCACATCAATAAAGAGGACCGCTGCTGGATACGTACCTGATGGCATCATCGAGCGATATGCCTCGCTCAGCGCACGTCCGATGAGCTGATCTCTCACGAATCGCCGATTTATGAATAGGTATTGCGCATCCCGCGAGGAACGCTGCTCCTGCGGATTCGAAACGAAGCCAGAAACCTTGAGACCGTTCATTTCGCTGCGAACTTCGACGAGCTTGTCCAGCAGCGAACCGCCGAGTACCTGATAGGCTCGCTCCTTTAGTGATTTCACGGTTGACACACGAATCACATCTCGTCCATTGCCAACCAATAAGAATGAAAGCTGGGGATTTGCAAGAGCGTAGTGTTGAACAAGGTTGGTGATGTGAAAACTCTCGGTTGCATCACTCTTTAGAAACTTACGGCGAGCGGGGATATTAAAGAAGAGTTCACGGACTTCGACTTCCGACCCGCCCGGCCACGCAATATCGCGCACCGCAACCAATTTACCACCGTTGAATTCAACCTCAGTACCTTCGGCGTCTCGAGATGTCTTGGTCCTCAGGAAGAGTCGAGACACCGACGCAATCGACGGAAGCGCTTCACCGCGGAAACCCAGAGTTGTAATCGCTTCGAGGTCATCGGCGGTTCGTAATTTCGAAGTCGCGTGTCTTTCGAAGGCGATGATAGCTTCGTCGCGCGTCATGCCTTCGCCGTCGTCCAGGAGGCGAATCAACCGTTTACCGCCCACTTCGACTTCGACATTGATTCTTGACGCGCCGGCGTCGAGCGCGTTTTCCAGGAGTTCCTTTACGACCGAGGCTGGGCGTTCTACGACTTCGCCGGCGGCGATCTTATTCGCTAGAGTGTCGGGGAGTACTTTGATCTTCGACATTGAGGGGAAATATTATCTCAGCAGGTGAGCGAATGACTACCAGCTTCAATCGGTGATACGGCGCGCAGAGATGACTAACTGACAGGTGCGTCTCGCCGGGTTAAACGATCCACCGCTTTCATCCTCCTTGCTCCGCGGCCAGCATTCTGGTATCACTACCGGACGATGATCAGACACGTGGTGTTCTTCAAGTTCAAACCTGAGGCCAGCGCTTCCCAACGCAAAGAGGTCATTGAACAGCTTCGCAGTCTGCCCGACAAGATCGATGTAATCCGCTCGTTTGATGTTGGCGAAGACATAATGCACTTGCCTCGCTCGTGGGATCTGGTATTAGTAGCAACCTACGACGACCTCCAGGCGTTGGACATCTACACGAAACACGACGATCACGTCGAAGTAGTGTTGAAAATCCGCGATGTATGCGAAGCCGTTGGTTCGGTTGATTACGAATACTAACTGGTTCGGTTGACTACGAATACTGGTTAAGAAGTCGATGTATGGTCGTGGATAATCTTCCATCCATCAGCGAACTTCTTGAAGGTAAGTGTAAACAAGCCGTGCTGGTCGCCACCTGACAGTTTCAGGTGGAAACGGCCTCTTACGAATGCAGCGTTTGAGCCGAGCAACTCGATCTTGAGGTCCGTGAACTCAAGCTTGCCCATTTCATTACCGACGCTCAAGTAACGATTCTTATAGCGTCCAAGAGTTTCTTCCCACCCCGATACGGTAGTGCCGCCGGAATAAAAGGTCAGCTCGCTCGAGTGCCAGTAGCCGCGCATGAAACCGTCAAGATCCTGCTTGTTCCACGCCTCGACCTGCTGTGTCAGGACTTTCCGTATCGCCGCTACATCGGCAGGCTCCTGGGTCCCCGCCCTTCCCTGCAAAGTTGCCATCAACACCGTGCTCACCACGAGCACAATTTGCACCGTTTTCCGATTCAGCATTGTATGTTGCACCTCATGTTCGGTTACTCGAGGGAGAAACTTGCTGCTGCAACGTTGTCAAAAATAATCTCCGATCAAGATGTTTGTGGTGTGCGACTTATTGTTGTGCGCCGCTGTCATAGGTACAATCTCTTTCCCCAATGAAAGCTCATTCAGATATGGATCCGCAACATATTCAAAGCGCGTGCGATGTGTGCGGCTCGTATTCCGTGCGCGAACTGTACACTGCGTTCGACCGGCTCCGCAACGACGGACCGTTGTGGACTATTGTCGAGTGCCGAGGGTGCGGCGTGTTGCGGACTCTTCCGGTGCTCAGGGACACCGAGCTTGCTCAGTACTATCCCGATGAGTATTGGGGCGCTCCAGAGCCCTCGCAAAAGTGGATCAATTCATCACAATCCGAGAAAACAGATTTTCTGTCGCGCTGCGGTTTAACCGGCGGAAAGATTCTTGACGTCGGTTGTGGATCGGGATTCTTTCTACGTGCTCTTGATGCTCAGAAATGGGACCGCTATGGCGTAGAACCTAGCCACGCGGCCGCAAAAGAAGCGCAGCGTTTTGTCGGAGCCGGGCAGGTAGTCGCAGGGACACTCACACAATCCGGATTGGCCGAGTCTATGTTTGACGTGATCACTCTGTGGTCGGCGCTCGAGCACGCCAACGAACCTCGCGCGTACCTAACGGAGGCAAAGAGACTGATTAAACCCGGCGGGACTCTTATCATTCAGGTTCCTAACGCAGCAAGCTATCAATCCAGATTCTTTCAGGGTGATTGGTTCGCATTGGACGCGCCCCGCCATCGATATCACTTCAACTTTTCACTTTTGGAAAAGCTGCTGTCCGACAGCGGCTTCGAAGTCTATCGCGCTACTTATTTTTCGAAAGCTCACAACTCCCATGCTTTGAGGCAGAGCCTTAAGACAAGGCTATTGAAAGGCAACTCGTCGTTGCGCACCGCGCTGTTCTATGTGTCGATCCCGTTTATCAAACCGTTTGATGCAATGATGAGCGCTTTCGGGAAAGGAGCGACTCTAACGGTAGCGGCTCTCTCTCTCTGATTGTTGAAGGAGTTCACTAGCTCCGGATCATTCTCGCGTCTTCAATTCCAATTCCAGCTGATCATAGCTGTCATAACAAAAGATATCCGGTCGCTTCCCGAGTGAGTCGAATATTTCAAACACCTCAGAATCGCTACGCCTCATTGCCTTTCTTTCTTCAAACCGTCGCTTTCGAATCGCAGGCAGCTTCTTGAGTGCGGCAAAAACAGACAAGAGAAAGCCCGGTTGCAGCCTGAGCGGCGCAGTTAGAGACAACAGAAGCACCCACATGATGTGCGACGCCATCAACTTGCGATCGTGAAGGTTAACCCAGTGACAAATCAAACGATTCCGCTGCTTCAGCCTCGTAAGGCGGCGCTGATTTACCTTGCGCATCGTGGACGAGACGCGATGATGCACGACAGATCGCGGCTCATAAAAAACAAAATATCCTCGCTTCCAGGCTCGATAACTTGTGTCGACGTCTTCCCAATAGATCGGAGCCAACAGACTGTCAAACGCTCCGATCTGCAGAAACTTCTCACGGTCAAACATTGCAGAACCGCCAGTTGCAAATATCGAATAGTCGCCCCTTTTCTGGGCTTCCATCCTCCTGTCAGAAGCAAACTGGCAGGCATTCACATAACTCCGATGAACTCGAATAAAACCACTCGAAAACCCTCCGATCTTTCCGCTCCCGCATTCCTGCCCGCTCTCGAGGTCGAAGACGCGGCAATGAACGGCAAAGACCGAATCGTCTGCGAAATTTTCGACGAGCGGCCTGATAGCATCGAGGTCGACCTCAACATCGTTATTTAGAAGGAAGACCAGCGGGTGACGCGCAGTCTCAAACCCTCGATTGCAGGTCGGACCGAATCCCTGATTGATTTCGTTTCTGATCAGCCGCAACGCCGGCTCTGTCGATCGATGATCCGAGCGCTCATCTGTTTGAACCGATGATCCGCCTACAGTGATCACTGCAGATCGGGTTTGCTCTGGGCGTTCGGAAATCTCCGTGCAATCCTCAAACCCTTGCCCGAGCAGCCAGTCGACGCTCTTGTCGACACTACCGTCGTCCACAATGACAATTTCCACGGCTGCATCGCACGCTTCCTGATAATGACACGCAGCCGCTATTACTGAAGGCAGAAAACGCTTGAGGAACTCAAGCCCGTTCCAGCTTGGAATCACTATGCTGACGTCAGTTGTCACTTTAGTGGCGGTGCTGCTTTCGTGCACCGGTGGCCTGGCTGGGGTTGGCCATACGTTCAAGAGTTTCAAGACTGGTATGGCTGCCAATTGCGACCAATGAATCTCGTTCTTCAATGATGGTGTCGGCAAACGGGTTGAAAATCATCTCACCGTCTGCTCGTCGAATTGCGATCACGATCACCCCGTGTTCCGATCTTATTCCTGTGTCTTTCAACGCGTTTCCAATAAAGGGGGAATCATGACTTATCTCGACCTGTTCGATTTCCAGCTCGAGACGCTCCGTCATTGTGGCCAGCTCTATGAAGTCCGCGACTGCTGGTCTCAGCAGCATCTGTGACATTTGCGCGGATCCGGTGAGAGCCGGCGAAACAACTTTGTCCGCGCCAGCTTTTATGAGACGGCCGACCGCAGCTTCATCATTAGCCCTGGAGATAATCCGCACGTCTTTATTGAGATCTCGTGCGGTCAATGTAATGTACAGGTTGTCGGGGTCGGACGAGACCGCGCATACGATTCCCCGAGCTCTTTCTATTCCCGCCGCTTTCAGCACGTCTTCGCTCGTTGCGTCGCCCATTAGCACCAATTGCCCTTGTGCAAGCAATCGATCCGCAATCGTCTCATCGCCCTCGATCACCACAAGGTCATACCCGCGCTTTGCTATGTCTCGAATGACGCCTGAACCCACGCGGCCCGCTCCGCAAACGATATAGTGACCGCTGAGCTTGTTTATGTCCTTGTACATTCGCCTTTTCCCAAATGTGGATAGAAGTTCGGACTCTATCACGGCCTGAACTGCCGAAGATAGCGCATAGCCTAATGTCCCTACTCCCAGAATAATCAGGCAGGCGATAAAGACCCTTGCGTGCTCGGTGGTATGCGGAGGCTCGCTATACCCAACTGTCGTAAGAGTGATCAATGTATAATAAAATGCGTCAAACCACGACAACGGAAGTATCGACCTGAATCCGAGCGTCCCGATCGCTATCAGCCCTACAATCGCACTGATTGCTACCTGCAGTTTTCGTCTGGGTGACATATGATTGGACGAGAAGTGTAAGTTATCGCCGCGAGATATGTGAAGCAAAAAATTCTATTGCGACAAAGTAATCGCGTGACTCTGAATGGTAACTCTTCGATTGCTAGTTGGCTTCATTTCACACTTATCTTGAGAGCATCTCTCGCCTGTCTCTAGGCATGTCGACGCGAAGATAAGCAAAAAGAAGAGGGCCACCGATGTGGCCCTCTTCTCCACTTCTTCAGGCGCTCCAGGCCGGGCTCTCACCCTGCCCTTCGCTCCTGTCCTTTCAACCCTGACCTACTGCGCCGGACATCTCTCCGTGCAGTTGAACGGCTGCGACGGCCCTCCGT
>Ga0126384_10000130_pt1 | contig 34427 bp, 30 predicted proteins | sample PanSoiMetPlot_36_FD_92543 | JGI IMG/M metagenome (GOLD analysis project Ga0126384, IMG submission 92543) | Tropical forest soil microbial communities from Panama - MetaG Plot_36 | ecosystem: Environmental > Terrestrial > Soil > Tropical forest > Bulk soil | place: Panama | collected 2016-02-17 | reverse complement strand
ACGGGAAATAACATCCACACCGACGTTCATGGCAACGGCGCGAACATAGACAATCTTGAAACAAAAGACTCGCGAGTCTTGATACCACGAACATGCTTCTCAATCGAACCGGGAATCTACCTGGAAGGCAAGTTTGGTGTTCGAAGCGAGATCGATGTGTACGTCGGGGAGCGTGAAGCTCGAGTGACTGGAGGAGAGCCGCAACGAGAGGTTGTTGCGATACTGGCCTGAGAATCAGTCAAAAGCGAAGCGCCTTTCGACGGCCGTTGCAGCGCGAATTCCTATTCTGCCTGTTTTTTGCCGGCCCGATATTCAACTATTTCTGCCTTTTTCTCCTTTCCGAGCGCCACGAGTTCATCAAGCCACCGTTTCTGGAATGGCACCAAAGCATCTCTGATTGCTTCTGCGATAGCCAGATTTCTAAACCATTTCTTATCGCCCGGGACGATAAACCATGGCGCATGCTTTGATGAGCATTTGTTAAGAGCGTCCTGATATGCTTCAGTGAAATCATCCCAGTACTCGCGTTCCTTCCAGTCTCCAATAGAGAGTTTCCACGCTTTCGTCGAATCCTTCTCGCGTTCCAGCAGCCTCTGTTTCTGTTCTTCTTTGCTGATGTGTAGATAGAACTTGAGGATGATTGTGGATGAATCAGCCAGCGACCGCTCAAAGGCGTTGATGTGCTGGTAACGGGACCGCCAGATTGCTTTGGGCACAAGCTCGTGAACACGTACGACCAGGACGTCTTCATAATGAGAACGATTGAAGATCTTGATCTCTCCCGCGTGCGGCGTCTGTTTGTGGATTCGCCAGAGGAAATCGTGTGCGAGTTCTTCGTCAGTAGGAACTTTGAAAGAGGTAACAGAGCAGCTTTGCGAATTCAGGGGTCCAGCTACGTGGCGGATGACGCCGTCTTTGCCGCTAGTGTCACGACCTTGCAGGATTATAAGGAGGCTTTGCCGTCGAGCGGCGTAAAGAAGTTCTTGCAGCTCGATAAGTTCTTGAATCAGCTGATTTGTTTTTTTCTCAGCGTCGCCGCGTTTGAGTCCGCCGCCGTCAGCAGGATCGAAATCGGCGAGCTTGATTCGGCGGGTTCCGTCGAGACGGTGTGCGTAGCTCATTCTTTAAGTTAGAGGCGACTTTTCGTAGAGTCCAGTAAATGGGTCAGGAATCAATTGCTGTTTTGCCAGCGGCGTTCGTGGAATGTTAAGACGCGGTCAAGGTTTTCTTCAATCTCCGGCATCTCTAACGCTGTCGCGAACTCGTGAACCCAATGCCTGACCCGTTCCAGGTTCAAGTCGGTGTGCACTTCCAGAATTAGTTCGATGTCGGCGAGGTCCTTTGGCCTCGAGGCTACAGCTTTTGTGATCATCAAGTCCTCAGGCGTTGCTACCTGTGCGCGGAGAGAACCAATAACAACGGTCTGCGCTCGATCAATCATTTCACGTTCGAAAGGAAGCGCGCCAAAAGACAGGTCTATTTCTATCCCGGTCGGTTCATGGGTAAGTAACAAAACTCGAGCTTTTCTGGCGAACGCTAGAGGATCTTTGATGCGCGGCTTGAAGTGGTGCGAAACAGCGGAATTTAATAACGGCTCCCATTGACCGCTGTCCACCCATATAACTCCATCGATGTCTTTTGTGATTCGCGATCGGGCTGCTAAAGACACGCCCACTGCGCCAATAATTGCATTTGGGATCTCTTCCTCAGCAAGCCAGTCTGTAAGGGCCTGTAATGCGGCGATGATGACCGATGGTACGGATTCTTCAGACACCGACTTTCTCTTTCAACCGATTCCAACGCGCGCGGACCTCGGAGCAATCATCACGATTGGCCCAACCCAGCGCTTGACCAAAGTCGTATAAGACCTCCAACTCGTACAAACGTTCCGACACGGTTTTCCGCCGCGCTTCTTCGATTGTGATCGCATTGACCGCGCGCCAGCGTTCTTTGAATTGTCGTGCTTCCTCTTTGGTCATCATTCCCATGGCTTGTAATCAATTCTATCACGTCCAGCGACTAGATCGCGTATTTACTCCAGGAACTGTTCTGCGTACTCCTCAGTTCTCGGTACCAAATTGTTGCTCATTATGATTCTTGCGCAAGAGTTCCAACGAAGTATCGCATCATCATTTCCGGCTGGGCGAATCGACTCCGCTTTTTCAAACCATTCCATCGCTTCCCTAAACCAATCGTACGCGGCAAAGTGAGACCCAGGTGAGCCCTTTGCCAATCTCGCCTTGGCGCGTCTCTCCCAGACTAGACCGGTGTAATAGGTCCTCTGGTATTCATCTCTAAGACGTCCGAGCACCTCCTGGATCTGCGTATCACCGACGCTATAGCCTTTTGCAAGACGATCAGTCATCGCGAGCAGCAACGTGACCAATCCCCGCTGGTTATCGGGCTCAATTTTCAGGATATCGAGGCAGATGCTTTCAGCGGCTCCTGGCTCGTTAAGCAGCCGGTAGTGTGTAGCTTTTTCTAACGCCGCTGGAATTGCGTCCCTATTCAATGGTTTGAGTTCGAACATAGCTTAACTCCTAAGAAATCTATTTGTGACTTTGTGTGTTAGAGTCTGAGTTGCAAAAAATGCCGAAATTGTTTAGCCAGCACAAACAGATTAACTCTTCGCTCGAAACAGCTGCACGAATCGCGCTAACGGATCAAAGAACTCTCCAACCACTCGCTCCTTGAGCGGAATGATCGCATTGTCGGTGATCGTTATGCTTTCAGGACAGACTTTCGTACAACACTTTGTGATATTGCAAAGGCCGATGCCCATCGTCATCTTCAGGTCTTCTAGCCGATCCTCCACATCCAGCGGGTTCATCTCGAGCGCCGCAGCATATACCAGAAATCTGGGGCCGATGAACTGGCTGTGCATACTGTGATCCCTCAGGACATGGCACACATCCTGACAAAGATAACATTCAATACATTTGCGAAACTCTTGAACGCGGTCGATATCCGATTGCTGCATTCTCCACGTGCCATCAGGCGCGTCCGGCGGACGCGGCTTGAACTTCTTGATGCGCTTCTTTACTTCGTAATTCCATGACACATCGCTGATCAAGTCTTTGACGCGAGGGAACGCCTTTAGAGGCTCAATGGTGACTGGCTTGTCGAGTGGCAGCTGGCTGAGACGAGTCATGCACATCAGCTTCGGCAGCCCGTTCACTTCTGCTGAGCACGAGCCGCATTTGCCTGCCTTGCAGTTCCACCGCAGCGCAAGATCATTGGCCTGATCAGCCTGTATGCGTCGAACGGCATCAAGAACCACCATCCCCGGCGTAGTTTCGACGGTGTAATCGACGAACTTCCCACCGTTTGCGTCGCCCCGCCAAACGCTGAATGTGGCTGTGCTCATCTAACCCATCTCCTGTATGACCTGCTTGAGTTCTTCCGGCATTTCCGGAATCGGCATGCGGGTGACCTTCATAGTTCTGTCACCATCCTGCTTGACCAATATGTTGACCTTTCCAAACGTTGAGTCCTTGTCTGGATAGTCGTCACGAAACTGAGCGCCCCGACTCTCTTTACGCTCAATGGCCGAACGGGTGATTGCTTCTGAAACAGTCAGCAGATTTGGCAGATCCAGCGCAGTGTGCCATCCGGGGTTGTATTCACGATTACCGGTTACAACGACCTTGGACGCCCTTTCCCAAAGCCTCCCGATTCCCTCCAGAGCGCGTTGCATTTCATCTTCTCTGCGGACGATGCCGACCAATTCCTGCATCATCTCCTGCAGCTCGAGCTGAATCTTGTATGGTCCCTGCGCGACCGCGTCGGGGCTATCGGCCCGGTTAAACGGCTCGACGGCTTGACGAGCAGACTCATCGACCTGGTGGCTATCAATTTGACCTGGCGATTGTTCTCGTGCGAATTTTGCCGCAAACTCACCGGCGCGCTTTCCAAACACCAGCAGATCGGAGAGCGAGTTTCCCCCCAGCCGATTTGCGCCGTTGATTCCCGCCGCGCATTCGCCGGCAGCGAACAAACCAGGAACACACGACATCTGCGTGTCGGAATCAACGCGGATCCCTCCCATGATGTAATGGGTTGTCGGTCCAACTTCCATCGGTTGCTGTGTGATATCGATATCCGCCAGTTGCTTGAACTGGTGGTACATGCTGGGAAGCTTCCGTTTGATGTGTTCCTCGGCCTTTGGCAGCTTTTCCTTGATCCAGGAGATGTCAAGGAATACTCCTCCGTGCGGGCTGCCACGACCCTCTTTGACTTCGCGAACAATACATCTGGCGACGTGATCGCGGGTCAGCAACTCAGGCGGACGCCGTGCAGTTTTATCGCCTTGGGTGTAGCGCCAACCTTCTTCTTCAGAGTCGCATGTCTGGCTCTTGTAGTTGTCTGGAATTTCCTCAAACATGAATCGTTTCTTCATGCTGTTCAGCAGCACACCTCCTTCGCCGCGAACGCCTTCGGTGACCAGGATACCGCGCACGCTCGGCGGCCACACCATTCCGGTCGGGTGGAATTGGACGAATTCCATGTCGATCAGCTCAGCGCCGGCGTGATAGGCCAGAGCGTGACCGTCGCCGGTATATTCCCAACTGTTGCTCGTGATCCTGTATGCCCGGCCGACTCCACCCGTGGCGAGCACAATCGCCTTCGCCTTAAACAATCGGAATCGGCCGCGTTCTCGCTCGTAAGCAAATGCCCCCACGACTCGATCGCCGTCCTTGAGAAGAGTCAGGACAGTGCACTCCATATGCACGTCGATACCTTGATGTATCCCGTAGTCCTGAAGGGTCCTGATCATTTCGAGACCGGTGCGATCGCCGACGTGGGCCAGACGCGGATATTTGTGTCCGCCGAAATTCCGTTGAAGAATTCTGCCGTCATCGGTTCGGTCGAACACTGCGCCCCAGGCTTCAAGCTCACGAACACGATCGGGAGCCTCTCTGGCATGTAGCTCAGCCATGCGCCAGTTGTTGACGTACTGCCCTCCGCGCATCGTATCCGCGAAATGCACTTTCCAGTTATCACGATCGTCGACGTTTGCGAGTGCGGCGGCTATTCCGCCTTCAGCCATCACCGTGTGCGCTTTACCGAGCAACGACTTGCATACGAGACCGACGGACACCCCGGCCGCTGAAGCTTCGATTGCAGCCCGAAGCCCCGCGCCGCCTGCTCCGATCACCAATACGTCGTGCTCAAAGGTCTGGTATTCGGCCATCAAAAAATTCTCCTGTCTGACCAGATACCCATCGAGCACAGCCTGACGTAGATATCAGAGAACGCTACCCAAAACAGACTCATCCAGGCCCAAAGCATATGCCGGCGATTGAGACAGCTGACGCAGTTATATGTCTTCTGGCGAATTGGCATCTTCGAGAGTTGGTCGCAACCGCCGCCGACCAGATGACGAAGAGAGTGACAACTGAAGGTGTAACCGCCAAGTAAGAACGCATTCACCGTCAGAATGATTGTTCCGTAACCAATGCCGAATGATGTTTGGCCGGAGGCGTTGGTGAACCACATCGCCTTCCAGGCGTCGTGCAACAGAATAACGATGAATACCAGCGCGAGATAAAGAAAATAGCGATGAATGTTCTGCAGGATGAGCGGGAACGAACGCTCTCCCAGGTAACTCTTCCGTGGCTCACCTACTGCGCACGCAGGTGGATCAGCCCAGAATGCCTTGTAATAAGCGCCGCGATAGTAATAACAGGTGAGACGAAAGCCACCCGGAGCCCAGAGAATTATCAGCGCCGGCGACCATGGGAGCCAGCTTGGGAACCAGTCCGGCTTTGCTCCAAACCAACTGTGAGCAGGATCACCAAACAGTTCAGGGGAGTAGAACGGCGACAGGTACGGACCGAACCGGTAATGGTTACCTTGGAACGCTGCCCAGGTTGAGTACACTACGAACGCGGAAAGACCGAGGAAGACGAGTAGCGGTTGAAGCCACCACGCGCCTGGACGCATTGTGCTGCCGAAAGCGGCTCGTTTCAAAGAGATATTGGTAGAAGCCATAGCGCCGTAGCATTACCTCCTGAACGTGTATTGGTGAGTCGGGCGACCGATTGGTTGAGAGATTCATTCTCAATTCCGCGAATGATGGCTTGGGAGGTTTTATCAAAGAGAAATTCGGATGAAATGAATGAGAAACTAATGAACACCTGTAGGAAGCAACTCGAGATGTTGCTGACATGGCGCAACGTTTAACATAAGGCTTGTTTTGACGTCAATGAGAAGACCTCGGAGGCTCACATACCCTTAAGCCATATCGCTTCAACTACCGTTGCGGCCCGCCATTAATAAGGTGAAGGGATGTCCTCGAGCAACAGTTTGTACTTTTGCGCGTCAAGCCATTCAACCGAAATACTCGCCGAGCAATTTGGTAGGTCTAACTGATCGATGCGGATTCCAAAGATACGTGGTCGTTTGACAATTCGGTGCGTCCTAAGTGCGTTCGCGTAATGGAGCTGACCGTTCAAGCCAGTACTTAACGCATAACCATTTCCCACAATTGCAACGAACGAATCACAACTTTCGATCGCTTTCTCCAATGCCTTGTGATAGCCGTGCTCTAGCGGCGGTGCAAATTGAACATGACATCCCTGCGATTCTAGGAAGCTTTGAACTGACTTAACCGCCGGCAAGGCGCGTTCATCTAAATCACAAGAGATGTAAACATTTCGCGCCATTCTTTCCTCTTTTCACTCGATTTCTTAGCGTACCCGCCTCACTCAAGAATTCAATCCTATTCTATTTAGCAAAGCTGCGAATCTCGGGTCGTCTCGTAAGCTATCGAGCGCCGGATCGACATTCAAAAACACCACGTAATAATTTCGCTCCTGATAAACCTTCTCAAGCCATTCGAATGCACGATCCTTTTCACCCAGCGTGGCATAAAGCGAGGCAATCGAATACGGCGAAACCGGCTGCTGTTTTGAGAGCTCAAGCATATCCTCCAATACCTTCATTGCCTGCGCTGTTCTTCCGGACAGCGCGTAAACTCGACCGACCCACGCGGTCAACGATCTATCGCCGAATAACTCTGCGGCCTTTGTGAGCTCGCGGATTGCGTCGTCATAAGCGCCTTTGCCTTCATAAGCCAACCCTAAATGGAAATGAGCTTCCGCAAAGTTCGGATCCATATCCACGGTTGTGCGCAGTTGCTCAACAGCCTCGTCATATCGACGCGCGCTATTTAGTGCCCGGCCCAGTGCTGTGTTAATAATCAGCGAAAGCGGATCAAGATCAAGCGCCCTCTGAGCCTGTCGAATGGCTTCATCGAATTGCTTTCTGCTGACGAGGTACGCCGAATACCAGTGATGCGCCGTTTCATAATTCGGATTCAATTCGATTGCCCGCTCATACTGCTTAGCCGCCTCATTCCAATTCCACTCATACTCATAGGCCGCCGCAAGCGAGGTGTGGGCCTCAGCCAGTGACTCATCAAGCTCCAGTGCGCGCATCGCAGCGGCCTTTGCTTTCGGATAAAGATCTTTGGAGGGTGTGGCGCTGTACTCATAAAGCAATGCATAGCAGTCCGCCAGTCCGGCATAAGCCAGCGCGTATGACGGATCCATTTCGATCGCCTGATTAAAAAACGGCAACGCTTTCTTCAGCCCTTCTTCCGTTCTTTTATTCGAATAGAATCGGCCCTTCAAGTATGACTGGTATGCTTCTGCATCATCGGTATGTAATTTTTTGAGCCTGCTTTTGTCATCGCCACTGAGACGCAACTGCAGCTTGTCAGAAACCTGTCGCGCGATTTCTTCCTGTAGTAGGGATAGATCCGACATTCGCCGATTGTACTGCTCCCCCCAAAACTGGGTGTCATCACGCGCATCGATCAACTCGACGTTAATCGAGATCGTGTCTCCACGCTGAACGATCCTGCCTGTCAACACGCCGTGCACTCCGAGCTCGCGGCCAATTTTTTTCGGATCAGCCTCCTGTCCGCTGTACCTGAACATCGCGTTGCGCGACATGACTTTGAGATTGTGAGATTGAGAAAGGTTGTTGATGAGACTTTCGGTCAAGCCTTCGCTCAGATACTCCATGTTTGCATCGGAGCTAACGTTGATAAAAGGTAGAACCGCAATCGAATCTATCCGATGTGCTTTGGCGAAAATCGTAAAATAAACAAACAGAGCAAAGACTAAGGCAGTTGAAGCCAAAACAATCAACAGGCCTCGTTTGTGACGCTTGATCTCGCCGACGATGAACTCGGCGCTCGAAACCGCCGTAATAGTTGGAACATGATCGTCCTCCGGTGCTGGCTCGCCGGCCGTATCTCGCTGCTGTTGGTTTGTTTTAGCCGCGTCTGCAGTGTGCACCGGTCGCAATGAATCATCGATTCCTGCCTCACGCTCCAACCTGCGCCGCGCTTGCTTGAGATCGGTGATCAATTCGTCGACAGATTGATATCTGGCGTCCAGGTTCTTGGCCATTGAGCGCTCGACGATAGCCTCAATCTTTGGCGGAGCCTCGGGCACACATTCGGAGATCTTCGGAGGTTGGCGTTCGAGGATTGCAACGATGACGTCGCTGACGGTGGCACCCTTGAACGGCATTTTCCCGGTGAGCATTTCATAAATCAGTGCCCCGAAACTAAAGATATCGGTACGGCCGTCCACGGCGAGGCCTCGAGCTTGCTCCGGTGACATGTAGTTCGGACTACCCATCACAATATTTGCTTCGGTGGTGATCATCCCGAATGTCGCCACATCTCCGTTGTCGGAATCTGCCGTTTGAGCCCCCGATTGATGCTCAGCAAATCTTTCGGTAAGTTTGACCACGCCAAAATCGAGCACTTTGACGATGCCGTCCGGCCGGATCATCACGTTTTCAGGCTTGATGTCGCGATGGATAATTCCTGCTCGATGCGCGGCGGCCAGTGCGCGTGCTACCTGAATGGCGATATTGAGGGCTTCTCGAATTCCAATTCCCGACTGCTTAAGCTTCTGTCGAACGGTGTCGCCTTCGATGAACTCAGTAGCGATGAAGCGGGTGCCTAAGTAGGTTCCTACCTCGTGAATGGTAATTATGTTCGGGTGGTTAAGAGCTGAGGCTGCTCGAGCTTCCTGTTCAAAACGGCGGAGCCGGTCTTCGTCACTGTTGAATTGCGCCGGAAGGATTTTGAGGGCAACACGACGCCCGAGATTGACGTCTTCAGCGAGGTAAACCTCGCCCATACCTCCGGCCCCGATGTGCGACAGGATTCGATAGTGCGAGATAGTCGATCGCTCCGGCAACATTTCCTTATCTACAATCGCGCTGTGTGGCAGTCAGATTCATTCAAGAATAGACTTTATCAGAAACGAGTCGTCATGGAAGTTTAGCAGCAGGATAACCGGTGGCCTTCAAGCGGAATGTGTTGGTTGGGAACCCCTTTGGTCGTGTTGTCAACTCCGTGGAAATAGCGTGGAAATGGCAAAGGTAGATGGATTGCAGTAGGTCACTTTGCACTGCACGCCGCGTGCCTCGCTCCATTCTTTAAACCGTGAACCCGGGATTCTGAACTCCGAACGCTGAATGTCTCATGTCGGTATCGCATTCTCTCGCTGAAGCCACGTCTGTAGCGTTTCATTTTCTCGGGCTAACTCGTCCGCGTTTATCAAGCCGCGCTGCAAAGCGATGGAGATAGCTCTTGAGCGTGGGCTGTAAGTGCTGCCCCAACGCTCGTCAACGATCTGCTCGAAATCGATCGCCAGCTTTATGTAGAGTTCGCGCAGCCGATTCTGCACGCCTCGCTCGCTCAAGTACCTGCGACGGGCGATCGCTTTGTCAGTCAGCCCAAGAGAGATATCGACTAGCGCTTCGTATTCGATGTCCGTAAGCCCCGATTGTCGATTTGTCGCGCGAGACTGAACAGTTCGAATCTCGGGATCTATCCAACACTGTTCATCAACCAGCACGGCCCGCAACGCAGCTATCAGCTTTTCGTCCGGCGATGATTTCAGCACATAACCGTAAACGGTCTCGCCGGGTACGATTCTCGCAAGCTCCCGAATGTATATCTCGTCTTTGTACTGCGACCAGAAAATGATTCTCGCCAGCTTGAGGTCAGACCAGATTTGGCGGGCAGCCTTCACGCCAGACAGACCGGATAGTTTTATATCCAGGACCGCAAGCACAGGCTTGTGACGCAATGCCAGGGCAACCGCTTCATTCCCGTCAGTGGTTTCGATCACCGGGCCGGAATCTGCGAAGTGATCGCTGATAATGGCGCGAAGATAATCGCGCTGAAAAGCCATGTCCTCTGCAATTAATATGCTCATAGTAATTTCGGCAAAATGCTGGCTCGTAGTTCGGGCTTTAGCCGGAAGTTTGTAACCGGACGAAGCGAGAATTACAAACTTCCAGCTGAAAACCGAACTACGAACATAAACTCAGACTAGTAACGACCATCAGCGAGAATTACAAACTTCCGGCTAAAGCCCGAACTACGAACATAAACTCAGACTAGTAACAACCATTAACGAGAATTACAAACTTCCGGCTAAAGCCCGAACTACAAACGAAAACTCAGTAACAAACCTTCAGAACTGAAGAGGGACCCTCAATTCGACTACCGTTCCCCGCCGGCCGGTAGCTCTGAGCCACGTGAGCTCAGCGCCTATCAATCTCGCTCGATAACGCATATTGTCGATTCCACGTGCTCTACGAAGGTCTCCAGATACAGTCATTCCTCTTCCGTCATCGCTAACTCTGAACAGGAGGCCGTCGCTCTCACGAATAATCACGATCTCGACAAACCGCGCGGATGCGTGCTTGGAAATGTTGTTTAGGGCCTCCTGGATAATCCGATAAATTAGAAGCTGCTCCGTTTCTGTTAAAACAATCGCTTCCATGTTCGCGATACAGGCGAATCGAGTCAAAAACGGACGCTCACAGGACTGAGACGTACGAGTAAGGCAACTCTCGATAGCAGGTACCAGTCCCAGGGTGTCGAGAGCCGAAGGGCTCAGGTTTTCCATTGCCCGGCGTACTTCGTCCATCGCCGCCTCGAGCCCAAAAATGAGCTTCGCAAGCCCGTTCCTAACCTCCTGGCTCATCGCTTGTTCCGGCTTTTCAAACAGCCGGCGAGCGAGCCGGGCAAGCTCTCGAAGGTCCGACAACGTCTGGTCGTGAAGATCGGCAGCCAGCAGCTTACGTTCGCCTTCGGCGAGCGTCACAAACTGCAGCAGTCCATCAATTAGTTCTCCCTGTGTATTCAATTTGAGTCTCCTAAACTGAGTACGACCTGGAGCTCCCTTTCGAACTGTGGGATCCCACAGTAATCCGGTGGGGGCCACTCCCGGAATATTTGCGGGATGCGCTCTACGAACCGGATCGCGCTGGTTGTAGACTGCGCACGTCTTCCGAAGATGTCAACCGCTCGGGGCGGGGCCAAAGCCTTCAGACCTCGCCCCCAATTTAATACGCGGATAGCCGGAAGAAAGGAGATTGATCATGAAACCTATCGCAAGAGTCGGATCGATTATCGCGACCTTCGCTCTTCTCGGCACGCTCGCGGTTGCCGCACCAAAGAATGAGCGCGCGAAGAAATACTTCAATGTCGCCGGTAGAGTGATTCAGATCGATCAGAAAGATCGGACCCTTCTGGTGATCGACCGCCAATCCAATCTCTATGAGATCAGGGTCCCCGAGGGCGCTACCTTCAAGATTACATTCGGCCGATACATGAGAATGGCCGAACCCGGATTCAATGATGTCCGAACCGGGGAACGCGTCGAGATTCGTTGTAAAACGGACAAAACTGAGCATCTCTCGCGACTCGCTGATGGTCGGATGGTCACCAGGCTGACCGCTGCCCTCTAAATCAAGGCCGTCGCGAGGATTTGGGGGCGAGGTTGACTCGCCCCCGTTGGGAGCAACTGCCCTGAGACGAAGCTCAGGTTTCAACTCCTCGGCGCTGTTGCGAAGACAGACATACTTGCTCCCTGAATCATTACGACCCCAACAAAAGAGGACGCAGAAGCGTTTGACGAGTCCTCTGAAGGAGAACTGAAATGGAACGCACTACCCGCTCTAAAGTCGCCTTTGCTTTGACCGTTTTGATTACGCTTGCGAGCCTTGCAATGGCCGCACCCAAAACGGAGCGCTCGAGCAGAATAACCATTGAGGGCCGCGTGCTCCAGATTAACGCAGCCGCTCGCACGCTGCTCGTAACTGATCAATGGTCTAAGAAGCTCTATTTAGTCACCGTGCCCAAGGAAGCAGGATTTAAGATCACCTTTGGCATGAATGCGAACTATGGTGATCCACAATTCTCGGATGTACGCCGCAACGACCGTGTTCGTATGCGTTGTACTCGAAACAAGGAAGAACACCTATCTCGTCTAAGCGATGGTCGCGAGGTGGTCGTGCTCACCGCCGTCAACTAGTTCTCAACCTCCGGGGCCACCTGTCCTGTTGCGTCAAACAAAGGCGGCCCCACCCCACCCCGTTTGCAGCCTACCCCTCGTCTACGCCGGGCCGCTCTGCCGTTCCCTGATTCGATCCGGGAATCGCGGCCCGGCGCTTCGCTTTTTTAGGACCCCGGTTGCAGCACGGTCTGAACCTTCCCGCGAACAAACTATCGACTGAAACTCACCGCTAACACAGCTCAAGGGTGCGAAATGTTAGAATCAAGCTCACATGTTTATACCCGTCAGATCTCCGTGTTCATCTTCCATTCGAATTGCGTTTTTGCTTTTGATGCCTCTGTTGATCGCATGTCGCAATGAATCGAACAAGAGCGAGAAGGAGATACAACCGGCGGGCGAACCCGAGAATTACTCAGCAACGGTGGTTCGAATCATTGATGACGGAACAAAACAGGAAACAACAATCTCGGTCGAAGCTCGATCGGGTGAGTTACGGCGCGAGGAGTGGACAGAGGCAGGACACGCCAGGGCATTAATTTTGCGACCGGCTGACGGGAAAAGCTTTCTCCTTGATCTTGAAAGTCGAACTTATATTGAAGTGGATGCTGGCTCAGAAATCACTGCGTCGGCCCAATCTGTTGGCGCAAAACCAGCTCGTTTAAGCTCTGTACAGAACAATGAGGCGCTATCAGGTCCGGACTCAACTGCCCTTGGAATTGAGCATTATTTCGACGACTCACAACCTCCAACTCGCCTTGAAACTCAGACCCTGCCAGACAAAGTAGTTGATGGTCACCAGTGCGTGGTCATTGAGGTACGTGCGACATACGAGGACGGACATACTGAAACAACCAGACGATTCATTGCCACGGATCTTTTCAGGTTACTTCTGAGAGTCGAATGTGAAAGCGATCAATCAAATACAAAGATTATTACCGAGCGGCGAAACGTAAGCCTCGATGTCCGCAGCGATCTCTTCGAGGTACCCGCCGACTTCAAGAGAGTTGATAGGGTGCAAAATTAAAACGCGATCAATGACCTAGCTTACTTATTTGACAAACATTGCTGGTTGACCCTTTGACCAAGGATCGTATTCGCGAGCGAACGCCAGTCGTTCGCCGAGGGGAGGGTGACTGTAAAGCCAGACCTTTATGAAGCGGTCAGGCGCGGGGTCGGCAAGATCCACTTCACCTAAAGTCTGAAAGGCGTCAGCCGCCGTGGAGGAGGAATCGGGCACAATTCCGTGTATAACCTCGAGGCCGTAAACGTCTGCCTGGTGTTCCTGGTATCGGCTAAAGGAGTTGTACGCTGGCTCAGCAAGGAAAAGAAAGAGATAGAAGAACAACATCAGCGCAGGCAGAGATGCCCAATCAATCAGGCTGCGAATCGCCCATTGCCGGTCCTTACGTGATAAGGTTCTATTGACTGCAAAATGAACCAGCAGCAACAGCAGGATTACCAGAGCTCCGGCGAAAGCTATGCCCTTTGAAGTGTGACCAAGAACGTAGTGTCCCATCTCGTGACCAACTACAAACAAAGTCTGCGAAGGTGACATTTTCGCAATCGTTGTGTCCCACACCACGACTCGCTTTGAGGCGCCGAAGCCAGTTACGTAGGCATCGACCGCGTTCACTTTTTCGCTGGCCTTCATTTCAAAGATGCGATCGGGTGGGATATCCAACCCAGCATGATTTACAACCTTCTCGATTTCCGCGACTAACAGCGCCTGGGTGTTCTGAAGAGGTTCAAACTTATTGAATAAAGGGTCAATGAGAATCGGTGAAATGAACAATAGAAATACGAGGATCGGCAATGAGGCCACCCCAAAATACAACCACCAGCGTCGGGGGCTCCGACGAATCACGCCGTATAAGACATAAGCAAGAATTGATGCGATAAAAAACTCAATCAACTCACCCTTCGACCAGTCCCAAAACCAGGACCCCCAGCTCTGAACGGACATTTCGTATTGTCTTGAAAGCTTATGCTGGTAGATGTCGAGCGGAAGCTTGAAGATATCGAAAGTCAGCAATAAGAGCGGCACAAAGACAAGAGCCTGAATGAACCGCCTCCTCGACACTCCCTCGGCCCAGTCACGAAAAGCGGGCGCGATTCGACGCGAAAGGATAAACAGGAGGATCAGGAAGGAGTACGCAGTCCCGATAAAGTGCAGCCTATATTGCGCTCTCGAATACGAGATGGCCTTCTCGTATTTCTCTGGTGGTAGCGAATAGTTCTTGACCGGTTGGTTGGTGACAGAACCTGGACGTTCTTCAGTTGCCGGCTGTTGCGGCTGAGCTGCAGCGACCTGGAAGGCGAGGATTATGACTACTGCAATTGAGAAGAAAATTACCGACTTACGCACGAACTAACGCCTCAGTTTTAGAGAGGGATTAAACACCCGTGGCTACGAAATGTTTCTGTCGCCGCTGTCCGAAGTAAGATTAGTGGAGCCTTCTCCGCGAATCTCGGCGCTCCGGGACTCCGCATCATCGCAGAGTCCCCGAATTCGCGGAGATAAGCAGAGGTTAGCGTTACTGGAATACTTTGTGATGGTGGAGCGACCACGCGACTCCGACTCACATCCCGAACTAACGTTTGCCGGGAAGTGTGCGAGGACCCTGCGGAGTGCGACGCGGGCCACCTCCGGTTGAGGTGGGCATCACCGGCTGTCCGGACGCCGGAGTAGTCCCTCCCAAATCCATTGCCGTCGCGATTTCGTCCTCGTAGATCTTGATCTTTCCCGCCGCGGTTAACTCCTTCTGTGTCATCGAAATGTAGGTCGAGAAAAAGGTGTTGCGCTTTTCATCGATTAGTCGTTGCTCGATTGATGAGCGCTCCTTTTGAAAAGGATCGCCCATATCCGCATCTTTGCGGTTGACCAAACCAGCGACCACATATGTGTTGCTGTCAGTCTTGATCGGTTCCCTGGTAATCTCGCCTGTTTTCAGTTTGTAGATCGACGCTCGATTTGCCTCTGTTACAAGCGGGCCAATTGATTCGGTTCCATTGATACCGGAACGTTCGTCGGTTTTAAGGCCTAAGGAGTCCGCGAGTTTCTTGAGCTCGTCGAGGCTTTGAGCTTGTGCGATCTGTTTCGCTCTTTGGGCCGCAAGATCTTTTGCTTTCTCGGTGCGGTAGGCGTTCTCAACCTTCTTGGTGACCTCTTCAAAGCTGGGATCATGCGGCTCGCGACGTTCTACATATTGAGCGATTGCGAAACCCTTGTCGATGTTTATTCGATCGGCTACGTCACCGGCGTTCTGAAGCGAGAATACATTCGACTCGAATTCGGAAGCAGAACCGATGTCGGGTAACGTATCTCCCTCCGCAAAGAAGCCGGCGTCCTTCACGGTAGCCACGTCCGCACCGTACTTCTTGTTAATCTCGCCGACCACCGCATCGGCATCCTTCGGCTCTTTCAATCTCTGTTCGGCCTCTGAAGCTATTTCCACTGCCTTGGAATAGCCCTTGCGCGACCGTGCCGACTTCAGAAGTTCGTTGCGTGTTTCGGCGAACGTGGGAACCTTACGATCGGTTACTTTCAGGATGTAGTACTTATCGCCCTTCTTGATCGGTTGAGAAACTTCGTCGTTCTTCATGTTGAAGCCGCGATTTAGAGGATCATCGGCCTCACGCTTATCGTCTTTGTTGATAAAGCCAAGATCGCCACCGCTGGCTTTTGTTTTCGCGTCCTCGCTGAACTCGCGCGCAAGTTTTGCGAAGTCCTCGGCGGGCTTGCCGTCGGCAGCCTGAGCCCTGGTAGTGATACCCTGCGCTTTTTTTCGCACTGCCTCTTCGGGATCTGGCGATTTCTGCTGTTCTGGCGACTTCTCCTTGTTTGTTTCGGGTTTTGGAACGTTAAGGACGATCTGGCTGACCCGAACCTGCTTAATAAAACTTTCGGCGTTGAAATCCTGTTTTAACTCTTCATCGGGCACCTGGATGGCTTCGCCTGCTTTATTTTGGTCGACAAAAATATAGCGAGCATGCCGCTGTTCAGTTGTTATCTTGAAATCATCCTTATGAGAATTGAAGTATGCACGCAGGTCAGAATCGATTACCTGAACCTTGTCGCGAAGCGAATCGGGAGTTATGTCCACCCAACGTACGGCATAGCTTGTATTATTGCGTCGATAATCTTCTTCAACTTCCTTTGGATCGACGCTTACTCCGGCGGTGATGAAACTCCGTAAATGCTCTTGGGCGATCGAGGCGCGAAGCTCGTCTTCAAGCCGGACGGGGCTCATACCGGCCTGTTGCAAACGCATCCGGTATCCTTCCGCCCCTGGCCAGGGGTTGAACATTTGTCTCAGACGCGCCTGGACTTCGCTATCGCTGGCGCCCAGGTTCATATTCTCAGCCAGATAGAGAATGAGCTTCTGCCGTATGAGGCCGTCGAGTACTTGAGGACCGTACATTTCATAAAGGGTATTCAAATCCTGACCACGTGTGCGTCCCTGCCCTTGCGCGATCTGTTGGCCAAAGTTGGTAAGAGCGTCTTTCAGGTCCCGAACCGTTACCTCATGGTTGCCTACCTTGGCTATCGTGGTTTCGCTACCGGTAGCCCCACCGAGCATCTTGGCTCCGCTGCCTGACGCTGAAAACAACGCCACAAGACTGATGGTTAGCAACCCAATGAAAATGATCAACACTGCATTTCGGGTCCGCTTGCGGCCCCTGAGGAACTTCAACATAACTCTGCTAGCCTCCAAAGATATACATTCACGCCGTTATACAGAGCGGAATAATGGTCTGTAAGGAAAACGAAATTGTAGAGGACGGGGACGATCGTTGACAACCTTCTAAAAGAGAGTGTCTGAATCCTTTTATCCCACCGACGTCGGAGATTGTGTGAAAAGTTCGTAGTTCGGCCTTCAGGCGGAAGTTCGTATTGTGATTTTCGCGAAGCTTACCAACTTCCGCCTGAAGGCCGAACTACGAACTTTTTCCACAGTCTCGTAGTACCAACGAACTTTTGCGGTCTCTCCCAGATCGGATTTGCAGACTATGACTTCAACCCATTCGGCGCCATCGGCAGCGATCGCAGCCTCACCCCTGTCGCGTCAAAGATTGCGTTTCCAACCGCCGGCGCCAGCCCGACTATTGGCGTTTCTCCCGCCCCAGCCGAAGGCAGATCCTTGCGATCGACCAGCACAGTTTCGATCACCGGACAATCGCTGAATCGAGGAACGCGATAACGAGAGAACTTCGCGTTGACGATCGCACCATTTTCGAATTCGATAGCTTCGAACATCGCGCCGCCGATTGCCATAACTACCGAACCCTCGATCTGGTTCTTTAGCTGATCAGGGTTGACTATGGCTCCGCACTCAAATGCTTCAACTACTCGGACCAGTTTGATGGCGCCACTTGTACGATCAACAGAAACCTCGGCACAGGTAGCGACGTAGCCGCCTTTCTCAAAGCCGCCCGAGATTCCGAAGCCGGTGTTCTGGTTCGGTTTTGCCTTGCCCCAACCGAATGACTTCGCGGCTGCGTTCAATACGGCTTTCATGCGCTCGTCTTTCAGATTCTTAAGACGCAGCTCGAGAGGATCCATTTTTACTGCACGCGCCAGTTCATCGATGTGGACTTCACGCGCGAAGTGATTTGCGGTGGCGGCGAGACCTCGGTAGGAGCCCTGACGCAAAGGCGACTTTGCCTGATGAAAAACTATCTTTTGATTTGCCAGATCGTATCGATGTTGAATTCCCGAAGAGCCCGAATTGTAGTTGTGGAATTCCCAGGCAGTAATGGTGCCGTCGTTGCGAACGCCGCTTGAAACATCGATGATGCCGGCCGGCCGAAAGTATGCCCAGGTGAACTCTTCTTCTCTTGTCCAAAGAAGTTTGACCGGTTTCCCTGCGGCTTGAGCGAGACGGGCGGCCTCGATTGCGACATCGCCGGTGTGTTTACCGCCGTATCCGGATCCGGTGTCCGGCACGATAACCCGAACACGGTCTTCGGGGATGCGAAACGCTTCAGCAAGCTCTCCGCGTACGCCGAACGGTCGCTGCGTTCCCGTCCACACGGTCAATCTCCCATTGTTCCATTCGGCTACTGCAGCACGGGGCTCGAGTGGTGCGTGAGCGATGTAGGCTACGGTGTAGGTCTGTTCTAACTTTTTATCTGCAACTGCCAGCCCCTCGGCTATTGAGCCCCGCACGTTTCCCTGCGGGGATGGAGATGATTGCTTTCTTAGATAGTCAAAGAGTTCCTTCGACGACGGCTGCGCCTCGGCCTTCCATTCTGCTTTAATTGCAGACGCTGCCCGCGACGCGAGCTGAGCATTGGGTGCCGTAACGCCAATAAAACTGCCGTCACGGACTACCTTTACTCCCTGGATGTATTCGGCCTCTGCTGAATTAACTGAAACGAGAGAGGCATTGAACGCGCTCGGTCGAACCACTTTTCCAAAAAGCATATCGGGACGCTTAGTATCGGATGTATACCGATGTTTGCCGGTCACCAGGTCTCGACCATTCACTTTTGTGACGGACTTACCTGAGATTTTCCACTGATCGACTGGGGTAACCGGAGTTGTGTCGGTAATCACCTTCAATAACTTCTGGCCCTTTGTCAGCATTCCGAAATCGATCGAGTCTTTCGATTTTTCGTTGATGACTCTTCCGTCTCTAACGGTCAAAGCTGAGCGCTCGACCTTCCATTGTTCAGCAGCCAGATCAATGAGGGCTTCACGCGCGGCTGCTGCGGCCTTGCGCAGCTGAGGCGCCATTGTCGGCGTAGTACGGCTGCCAAACGTCCCCATATCGAATGGGGTCAAATCGGTGTCCCCCATTGTAAGGTGAACAGAACCCAACGGAACGCGAAGCTCCTCGGCAACGACCTGAGAGAGGGACGTGCGAATGTTCTGGCCAAACTCAACTTTGCCGGTGAAGGTGGTAATGGAACCATCTTCGCCTATGTGCAGCCAGCCACCTATCTCTTTGGGAGTCGAGTTGTTTCCTGCGCGCCGTCCCGATTCACCTTCTTGTCTTCCGCCGGATTCCTGTGCAAGGGCATCCAGGGCGAAGACAAGAACCAGGCCGCCTCCCAGGAGTTTAAAGAAGTTGCGGCGCTCGATTTCGAGATTGAACAGATAGTGTGGTTGTTCGAAGAGTTCGTAACGTTCGGTTTCTATGGAGTCGTCGATATGTTTGCTCATATTGGCTCCGCATAAGGTAGCGTAGACTGTCTAGTCTGCGCATGATCTATAGAAACGGTGCGTTGCGCAGACTAGACAGTCTGCGCTACATCGTGCGCAGACCAGACAGTCTACGCTACTCAGTTTTGGTTGAAACAACTACTCCTTTCGACTGGGACGCCTTTCGAATCGCGGAAACGATCCGCGGATACGTTCCACACCTACAAACGTTTCCCTCCATAGACCGAATAATTTCCGCTTCAGTCGGATTGGGGTTTTTGCTCAGCAGGGCTACTCCCGACATGATCATCCCGGGCGTGCAGTATCCGCATTGCATTGCATCAGCCTCCAGGAAAGCTTCCTGGAGGGGATGAAGGCGTCCGTTTTTCTCAATGCCTTCTATTGTGATGATCTTCTTACCGACCACTCCTCGGATCTTTGTGATGCAGGAGCGGACCGCTTGACCATCAATCAGCACAGTACATGCGCCACATTGTCCCTCGCCACAGCCGTATTTGCTGCCGGTTAGATCGAGATCATCGCGCAAGACGCTCAGCAGGCTTCGCTCAGCGTCGGCATCAACTTTGAGCCTTGTTCCATTGACGTAAATTTCTGAGATTCTCTCCATAAGAAGTCCTCGCAGCGGCTATCAGAGACGAATGTACTGTATGTAAAAAAAGATAAGCCCAAGGGAGATGAGATGCAAATGAGGAATTGATTCATTGAAGAATTGAATCATTGAGTCATTGAAGAATTGAGGAATTGAGTCATTGGCTCATTGAGTCATTGGGGCGGATGACTCATCTCAAATTTCAGATTTCAAATTTCAGATTTCAAATTTCAGATTTCAAATTTCAGATTTCAAATTTCAGATTCAGATTCAGATTGCAGATTCAGATTCAGATTGCAGATTCAGATTGTAGATTCATGTCGAACCCATCTGACTCAAATTTTTGAATCTGAATCTGCTGCAATCTGCATCTGCAATCTGCATCTGAATCTGCAATCTGAATCTGCATCTGAATCTGCAATCTGAATCTGCAATCTGAAATTATCTGAAATTTGAAATCTGAAATTTGAGATGAGTCAATGGATCCACCCCAATGGCTCAATGAGCCAATGACTCAATGATTCAATTCTTCAATGATTCAATTCCTCAATTCTTCAAAAAATAGTTGTAGACACTCTCTCTTTAAATCTGATAAATTCTATAACTTACGGGCCCACATCGGTTTCGAGGCAGGTATGATATCCGGCAGGGAAGGCGCTTATTAGATGAAGAACATCACACTGGATGAGGTCATTCAGACCTATGGTGTGGAGAACTGGGGTGCTGGATACTTTGAGGTAAACCGAAAAGGCCACCTTGCAGTGCGCCCCGCGGAGGGGGACCCCAGGTCCGTCGACGTAAAAGAGCTCATCGACGATCTCGTCGACGGCGGCCGCGTGCAACTCCCGATTCTGCTTCGTTTCCCGCAAATTCTGGACAATCAACTCAAGAAAGTTCAACGCGCTTTCCAGGATGCTTCCCGCGAATTCAACTACGCCGGCGGACACTATGGTGTCTTTCCGATGAAGGTCAATCCTCGTCGCGAAGTAGTCGAAGAGTTTCTGCGAGAAGGTAGCAAGTACAACTTCGGAGTCGAATGCGGCTCCAAAGCAGAGCTTTACGCAGCACTATCGCTCGAGCAAACCCCCGAGTCCCTTCTGATCTGTAACGGCTTCAAAGATGAAGCGTTCATTAACCTCGCGTTAATGGGGGTTCAAATAGGAAAACGGGTCATCATCGTAGTCGAGAAGCTTAACGAACTTAAGATGATCATCCGCCGGGCACAGGAAACCGGCGTGAAGCCAGGAATAGGTATTCGAGCGAAGCTTTATTCAAAAGGCTCTGGAAAGTGGGCGTCTTCGGGAGGCGAGTCCGCAAAGTTCGGTCTGACGCCATCAGAGATGCTCGAGTGTATCCGGCTGCTGCGTGAGTTCCAGATGACCGATATGTTGAAGCTGCTTCACTTTCACATCGGATCGCAGATCACCGACATTAAACGGGTAAAAGCTGCAATGAGGGAAGCGGCGCGAGTCTATGCCAAGATTCGGCAGATGCACGTCGATGTCGAATTCCTGGACATCGGGGGTGGAATGGGAGTCGATTACGACGGATCAAAAACCACCTTCGAATCGTCGGTTAACTATACGAGTCAGGAGTTCGCCAATGATGTGGTCTACACCATCAAATCGGTTTGCGACGACGAGAATGTACCCGAACCTAATCTGGTGACCGAAAGCGGGCGAGTTATGAGCGCCTACCATGCGGTATTCGTCACATCCATTCGAGACGAGATCGAAACCTTCGCAGACGATCGGCCGGAGGTAAGCGTTGATGAGGACGATCCGCAGGTTATCGTTGAGTTGAAGGCGCTATACGACGATATCAACGCGAAGAATTATCGCGAATACTATCACGACGCGCTCGATCACAAGGACGAGCTGCATACGCAGTTTAACCTTGGATTGATCAGCCTCGAGGATCGCGCAAAAGGGGAAGTGTTGTTTTGGGAGGTATGCGCCCGGGCGTCAAAGTTCGCGCAGACGGCCAAGGTTCAGGAAGAAGAGTTCGACGATCTGAAAAAGATTCTCGCGTCGAAATATCTTTGCAATTTTTCGGTATTTCGTTCGTTGGTGGATCACTGGGCGATCGACCAGCTTTTCCCCATAATGCCGATTCACAGGCTGGATGAGCAACCCACCGATTACGCGACGTTTGTGGATCTGACCTGTGATTCCGATGGCCATATAGACAAGTTCGTGGACTTGAAAGATGTCAAGGAAGTTTTGGAACTACATCCATTCACTGGAGACCCGTATTACATCGCCATATTTCTGGTCGGCGCCTATCAGGAAGTGATGGGCAGCAATCACAACCTCTTTGGCCGCACTGATGAAGCTCACGTAATCATCGACACCGAAGGCCAATACCACATAAAAAAGATAGTCCAGGGTAGCCGCATTAGAGACATGCTCACCGTGGCGCGTTATGACAAAACTCAGGCCTGGGACAGCATTCAGAGAATGATAAATGCACGCGTGACCGGAGGCCTGATGAGCGAGGAGGACGCGGGTGCCCTGATGAAGCAGTATGAATCCGATATTAATCGGTACACATATCTCGAATGATGCGCGATCGTAAATCGTGATTCGCGACCGATCACGATGGTCTTCATGATCCACGCATCGGCATCAATCTATTAAGGACTAAAGGCATGATGAGAAAGCAAAAAAGTTCGAAGTATCTGACTTCGCCCACCCGTCCCATTCAGATCGACCGTGATCGTTCGGTTGCGGGTATTTTGCAGAAGATGGAGGGGGCTGGATTTCAGGCCCGCGCGCTCGCAGAATCGCATAACCTGTGGCTGGAAATGTTGGAAGACAATTCAACGGTGCTGATGGGATTGAGCGGTGCACTGGTAGCTGCGGGGATGCGCCGCCTTATCTCTTATTTGATCAAGAATCATTTTGTTGATGTTGTCGTTTCAACCGGTGCAAATCTATTTCACGATCTTCATGAAACTTTGGGACGCTATCATTACCAGGCGCCGGTGGGAGTTGCCGACGATGAACTTCAAGAGGCTCAGGTGGGTCGCTTCTATGACACGCTGGCGAGTGAACACGAGTATCGTGAGGCAGACGAATGGGTTGGTAACTTTGCAAATACGGTAGATCATTCGCGACCCTATTCGACTCGCGAGTTCCTGCATTTGCTCGGTCGGGAGCTTGCTGAAATCGCGACCGAGGATGGAATTCTTACATCGGCTTATAAGGCGAAGGTGCCGGTGTTTTGTCCGGGCGTCGCGGATTCAGCGATCGCGGTCGGAATCGCGACCTCTCGTGTAAATCGTAAAAACCCCTTTCAGTTCGACATAGTTCAAGATGTTGTCGAGGCGGCGCAAATCATGGCCCGCTCGGTGAACACTTCGGTGGTGTTGTTTGGCGGCGGTCCTCCGAAGAGTTTTGTGCAGCAGACTGAAGTAACCGCGTCGATTATCAAACAGACAATGCGAGGGCATAAGTACGCTTTGCAGATCGGGCTCGACTTGCCCGAGAGCAGTGCGACATCGGGGCGGAGTTTCGAGGAAGCGCAGACATGGGGTCGTGTAGCAAAGGATGCGAAGACCGTTTCTGTGCTTTGTGATCCGACGATTGCGATGCCAATTCTGGTGACCGCGCTTTCGCAAACGGGAACAAAAGCATTGAAACAACGCCGGCGCCCGCAATTCAGTTTTGGGCGTGAGCTGATGGTAACGTTTGGCTGAGCTCGACCTCAGGATTCCCACTGATAAAAGATGGGGCTGGCCGATAGCGGCCAGCCATTTTCATTGTTTCACCAGGCATCACGGTACGCGCTCAGAGAAGCCATCAATGGAGGTCACGCTACTGTAACTTGTGTCACTTGGGATGTTTTCCAGGAAAGGAAAGTCGCGACACCGACCCACGCTTGCGCTCGATTTGCAGATGGGGTGAGAATAACTCCGCTACCTAAGTGTGCCGTGGAACGCTTGTCGAAAGTTACTCAGAGGTGCATTGCGATGAAACGTTTTCTCACGACGACAGCGGCGTTGTTCTTCTTAGCTTCGAGCGTTGCATTTGCTAATCGTGCCGACTCAGTTAAGAGGCTTGAGCACGCTTCTGAAGTGTTCGGCGAAATTATGCAGACGCCAGACAAAGGTATCCCCGGAGACTTGCTCGACAAGGCCGAGTGCGTGGGTGTAATACCCGGATTGAAGAAAGGCGGACTTGGAATTGGCGGTAAATACGGAAAAGGCGTGGTAATGTGCCGCAAGCCAGACCGAACCTGGACCGCGCCGGCGTTCGTCACCATTGAAGGCGGCAGCTTCGGCCTGCAGATTGGTTTCACGCAAGTCGACGTGATAATGCTGTTCATGAACCGCAAAGGCGTCGACAAATTAATGGGCGATAAGTTCACGATTGGGGCCGATGCGTCAGCCGCTGCCGGGCCGGTCGGCCGCTCAACTTCTGCACAGACTAATGTTCGGCTGGACGCTGAGATACTGACTTACTCTCGAGCCAAAGGATTGTTCGCGGGAGTCTCGCTCGACGGAGCCACGCTTAGGCCCGATAAGGATGACAATCGCGACTTCTACGGGAAGGATGTCGACGCTCGCAAGATTCTGCTCGAGAGCGCGGTTTCGATGCCTGCAGAAGCCAAGCCGTTAGCATCGCAGCTTTCGAGGACATCGCCTGTCAAGAAATGACCAGTGGTCTGTGCGGGTCGGTTTGATATAATCTGCGCTAGCCGCAAATCACCAAATAAGTAACTCAGTGGACCAGCAAACGCTTGTGAGGAGGCAAGGATGACAAAAACAGCGGGAATAAAGCTGTTTGTATTAATGATTGCAATCGGGTTAATGCTTGCATTTGGATTCGGCGTCAGGCGCAGCCAGGCCCAAACATCATCGCAACAACAACCGCCGCCGGCGCAGGAGAAGCCCGGAGAACAAAAGCCAGCAGCTCAGCAACCGGCTGAAACGATTAAAGTGCTTAAGGGAATGACCCGACAGCAGATCCTGACCGAAATGCGAAAAATAGAAGCGGCAATGGGCACCGAGTGCAACTTCTGCCACGTCAACCCATTTTCCGCCGAAACAGCGCGCAAGTCCGTTGCTCGATTAATGATGCGTGACTACACAATGGGATTAAAGCACAAAGACGGCAGCGCTCTAACTTGCAATGATTGTCACAAAGGCGAAGCGAACTTCCTGCGCACTCTGCCTTTCGACGGTGCCCTGGGGAAAAAATCAGCTGGCCTGGTCGTGCTAAAGGACATGCCGCGCGATCGCGTTATCCAGGTAATGAATGCGTTTACGAAGGCGCTGGGAGTTGAGTGCACCTATTGCCATACCAGCGATTTCGACGATGAGACCCCTCGAAAGCAGATCGCTCGGTTCATGATGACTGACTTCTCGCGCGGGCTTGTGAAACAGGATGGCAGCGCAGTCGGCTGCAACGATTGTCACCAGGGCCACGCCCGGCCGCTCGCAGTTCTGGCCTTTCCGCGAAGACCACAGCAACAGCAGCAAACTCCAGCGGAAAAGAAACCCGGCTTCAACTAGGTTGTCTTGGGTCGTTAGCCTTACTATGTGCAAGCCTCAGCTGCCAGTCAGCTGAGGCTTAAACTTTTGAACAACAAACCTACAGCCAGCCGCGTATAACAACCTGCAAAGATGAGCGGAGCAATCACTCAGAGATTATCGACAACCAAAATGCACGCTGACGTTCTCAACGACGATGCGCTGGCTCGCGGCGTGCGGCTTTTGGCTCGACGTGACCCGGATCTTCGTCGAGTAGTGAAGAGGTTCGGGGCGCCCCCGATGTGGGATCGTGAGTCCGGATTTTCAACTTTGCTTCACATAATCCTGGAGCAGCAGGTGTCGCTCGCGTCCGCCCGAGCGGCTCATAACAAGCTCCTGGAACTTGTGTCTCCTCTCACTCCAGAACGCTTTCTGCAGCTCGATGACGCTACCCTAAAGAACGTAGGATTCAGCCGGCAGAAGACGGCTTATGGTCGGAACCTCGCGCAGTCGATTATCGATGGTATCCTTAACCTGGACGCGCTGGCCGGGATGGACGACGCTTCGGTGCGATCTGAGCTGATCAAGATCAAGGGGATCGGCCGATGGACTGCCGACATTTATCTGCTAATGGTATTGCGTCGGCCGGATGTTTGGCCGACAGGGGATCTTGCACTCACAGTGGCGGCACAGAGGGTCAAGAACTTGCCGGTTCGCCCTACGGAAGAACAACTGGTTGAAATGAGCGCCAGGTGGAGACCCTGGCGGGCCGTCGCCGCCAGGATTCTGTGGCATTATTACTTGAGCGATCTGGCTTAACTCTGAGCGAAATAGCTGATAAGCCGATCTACGTGAATCCGCGGCATATTTTTGACTGCGAGAACAAACAATTCTTAGCGAGCTTTGCCTCTTTGCGCGAACCGTGGTTTTGGAGTCTTACACAATCGAAAGACAGGTTCGCGCAAAAACGTAAAGTACCGCAAAGCTCGCTAAGGCCTATTCACACCAATTCGACTTGGGTCTCAACAAAACATCTCTATAATGTCGGAGTATTTCGCACCACCGTACCAGGAATAACTTGGAAGCTGGAAATACGATTCCACAAGAGAAACCGGCCTTCACCATCGAAGGAAGAGACAGGATCTACCTGATCGGCTTCGTCGTCGGTGCGGGGATACTTCTGTTTCTGGGGCGCGGCCTGGTGCAGGGGTCAGCTCTTGTTACGTGGGGCCTCACGTTTGGAGCTACTACAGCCGTTGCCGTGTTACTTGTATCGCTCTATCGAGTTCAGATCGAGCTACGGTCGAGTCGCCGTCAACTGGCCCGCAAAGAAGCAGAATTGAGTTTTGCTCTCGAAGTGCAGCGAGCTCTGTTTCCGCACCACCTACCGCGGAGCAATGGGTTGGAGTTCGCCGCAGTCTGTATTCCTGCCCGTGGAATCAGCGGCGATTACTACGACGTTATCCAGTTTCCGGACGGCCGATTGGTTTTTGCGATCGCGGACATCAGCGGAAAAGGAATTTCTGCAGCGATACTTATGGCGAACATGCAAGCGTTGTTGCGCACGCTTTCAGAAACCGGGATCCCGCCGGCTGAAGTTTGCAGCAGGTTGAACCGTCATCTTCATCAGGTTACCGATGAGTCGAAATTCGCTACGTTCTTCTACGCTGAGTGGAATGCAATCACGCGGCATTTGAGATATGTAAACGCAGGACATCACGCGCCGATCGTGCTCGGTTCATGCTGTGGGAGACAGCTGTCTGAAGGGGGATTTCCGCTTGGAATGTTTGCTACATCTGAGTTCCAGACTGGTGAGATGGTGCTTCAGCCAGACGACCTGCTCGTGCTGTATTCGGACGGGCTTACCGAAGCTACGAAGGGCGGGGAAGAATTTGGTGACCGGCGCTTGAAGGCTGAAATCGACCGACGTTCCGGGCAATCTCTGGTGGATATTCAGGCTGGGATCCTCGATGCTGTGAGGAAATGGGCAGGAGATGAGCTTGAAGACGACATGACGTTGTTGATGGTGAGGGCTACTGAAGCCAAGGAGGAAGAATGAAGATATGCGGGCGCGGGCTGCGCGATCACATTCGCCTGTTGGGTCCATTGTTCGGTCTGATTACGCTGGTATGGGCACTACGATGGGCTTTTGATGCAGCAGGGTTTCCTCATGGGTTGGTGCGAGCTTTCAGCGTCACGGCAGCGACCTCGCTAGCGTTATTGATTGCCGCATGGCTGATACACACCCGAGGCTTTGGTAGTTATCCCAATGTAATAGTCTCGAGCTTCCTTTTGACGGTCTGGAGCCAGTTGCTGATTGTACTTGCGATATGCTTTTCAGTGCTGAGTAAAATCGAGAACGTGTTCACCGAGCCTGAATTTTCCATAAAGGCGGAAGACCCCTATCACGTCAGGCACATAGTCGGTCATCTGACCTTCGGTATCGGCGCCGGCATGCTGTTCGGCGCGGCGACTGGGTGTTTGATGTTGTGGTTGTTGCGAACGATTGTGCCGGCCCGCGCACGTCCGTAGTCCCACATAATTCCCAAGAGCTCAGGACTCAATGGTTCATAGTTCAGTTAATCATTCCCATCGCCTGCGCCAAAGAAAACCATAGGAGTGGGCCATCTTAGCTGCTATTATCGCGGTTGAGAGGACGATACATTCTGCCCGCGTTCGAAGTCCTCCGAATTCGAGACCTTGCCATTACCCTTTAGCCCCTGTGGCTTTCCTCGAAATCCTTCTTCTATGCTGGAGGAATGTCTTGTGAAAACACAACTACGTCGATTATTTGTATACACTGCAGTGGTGGCCTTCCTCGGTTTACTCGCGTTTACCGTCGGCTCAAGGTTTCTAGGCACAAAGATAATCGCCGAAACCCCTCCTCCCAACTGCGTCATTGTTTCCAAAAATGGTAGTGGTCAGTTCAAGAGGATCGGTGACGCGATCGCGGCCGTCAAACCGCATATGAAAATTTTGGTTAGGCCGGGAGTCTACAAGGAACAGGTAATTATTGATCGTCCGGTTGAGATAGTCGGCGATACCAACGGGACTGGTAATGAAGCCATAATCGAAACCACGGGCGAGTCTTGCATTGTGGTGCAGACCGGCCAGGCGACCGTTCGAGGCTTCACTCTCAGAAGCCTGCCTGGGATAGCCGAGGGACTGCTGAAGTTTTTCAAGCAGCGCAATGTGACGGGCGAACCTTGTGTCGATGTTATCCACGGTGAATTTTCCGTTGAAGACTGCAACGTTACGTCTGATGCAGTCGCAGGTGTTGGTGTCCAGGGTGTCGACAATAAGGTTAACGTGCGCCGTTGCAAAATCCACAGCGGTAATTCAAACGGGATCTGGTTCGCAGATCACGCCGAAGGCTCGGTAGAGGATACCGAGATCTTCAGCACCGAATGGGCGGGAGTGAGGGTAGACTCGAGGTCAAGGTCGTCTATACGCCGATGCAAGATTTACGACATAAAGAACTGCGGTATTGTCGTTACGGAGGATTCAAAGGCCACTGTCGAGGATTGCGAAATATTCAACAACTCCAAGTCTGGTGTCGAGATCAGGAACGGCAGCAGTGGCGCGATCCGAAACTGCAAGATCCACGACCAGGGTGAGCACGGAGTTTGGTTCCACCGATACGCAACAGGGACCGTAACAGACTGCGAAATGTTCGCGAACCGCTCGGTTGCTCTTCAAATAATGGAAAACAGCAACCCTGTCGTGAGCCGTTGTGATATCTACGGGAACTTCGTGACCGACGTTGAAATCAACAAGGGCGCAGATCCTGTGATCAAGGACTGCAAGATTCACGACGGACCAGGGAGTGGTATACATATCTATGACAACGGTGAAGGCACGCTCGAAGACTGTGAGGTATTTGGTCATCAGAAATATCAAGGTTTGGTGATCAGAGGCGGCTCGAAGCCGATCTTGCGAAGATGCAAGATTCACGACGAATCCATGGGCGGTGTTTTGGCTCTCGGCGATGCCGAGGGTCGACTCGAGGAGTGTCAAATTTACGATAACGTCTTTTCAGGAGTTTGGGTTAGGCAAAGCGCCCGCCTTTTCATTTTGAAATCCAGGATCGGTGGAAATTCTACCTTCGGAATCATTGTGCACGATGATGCTTCCCCAACCGTCGAAGACTGCGATTTAACTTCAAATCGGCTTGGAGCGTGGGACGTGCAGCCACAGTGTGAAGTGCGGAAGGCGCGAAACAAGGAATGATGTCGTGGCTTAACGGAACCCCGTTAGAAGCATAATAAGATAGTGTCGATGTTCAAATGATCAACATTGCGTCACCGTAACTGTAGAAGCGATACTGATGCTCGACTGCATGTCGATAGGCGTCAAGAATCAGGGCTCGTTTACTGAACGCACCAACCAACATCAACAACGAAGAGCGCGGCAGGTGGAAGTTCGTTATCAATCCACGTATTACTCGAAAATCAAAACCGGGATAAATAAAAAGGTCGGTGGTCCTGGGTTTGGGGCTGGATGCCAGTAGCCGAGTAACGGTACGCAACTTCTCATCCTGAACCGCTGACCCCTCTCTCGTACTGCTTGTATCCTCAATCTCCAAACCGCGAGCCGTAATGTCCGGCATTGCCGCTGATTCAAGCGCTCGCGTCGTGGTCGTCCCTACGCTGATCACTCGACGGCCTTCAAGCAGCGCTCGGCTGATCGATTTAGCCGCTACTTCAGGAATTGTATATGTCTCGGGCTCCACGTGGTGGTCCTCGACCCGTTCAACTCGCACCGGCTGGAACGTGCCGTAACCAACGTGAAGCGTAATCTCCGCTATTTCGACCCCTTTGCTGCGCAATTGATTGAGCAACTCGGGCGTGAAGTGTAATCCGGCTGTTGGGGCGGCCACCGCGCCTCGCTCTCGAGCAAACACTGTTTGATATCGTTCGGCATCGAGTCGATCCTCTTCGTCGCGTTTGATGTACGGCGGAAGCGGCGTCCGCCCGATTCGATCGATTATTTCATCGAAGTCCCCGTCCGCTTCAAAACGTACTATTCGCCGGCCACTTTCGCGCCAATGAATTACTTCAGCTGTTAGTTTTCCTCGAGCAAATTCAACACGGGCGCCTGGCAGCAGAACTCTGCCGGGCTTTACCAGCGCTTCCCAAACGAGAGGTTCGAGGCGGCTAACCAGAAAAACTTCAACACGCCCGCCCAACACCGTTGCGCCTCGGGGTGTAACTCGGATACGTCTCCCAACAAGCCTCGCGGGGAAGACCCTTGTGTTGTTCAGGACGATCAGGTCGTCGGGTGAAAGATGGGAAGGAAGCTCGGCGAAAACCGAATCGACAAACTCGCCGCTTTGGCGATCTACAACCAGCAGGCGCGATTCGTCCCGCTTTGAGGATGGCTCCTGGGCGATCAGATGTTCGGGAAGTTCATAATCGAAATCGGCTACTAGCATACCTTACGGAGTTCAGCGTCATATTGAATAGACAATAGTTTTGCCTCGCCAGACGCTACCCTTCGATTGCCTTCATTTCGCCGGTCGAGTGGTCGCGCCGCTCTGAGGCTTCAAACAAGTGATCGCGATGCAGAAGCGCCGTGAACTGCGCGCCAAACAGCATTATGACACTCGATAGATAAACCCATGTCAGCAGTGCCACTGCAGCACCAATAGAGCCGTATAGCAAATCGTAATGAAAGTACGGAAGCAAATAAGCAAAACCGAATTTCGCAGCTTCCCAAAGAGCGCCGGCCAGTACCGCGCCCGGCAGCGCCTCAGTAAGAGACACGTGGGTATTTGGGAGCATTTTGTAGAGCACCGCGAACAGAATTATTGTGACCACGAGACTGACGAGAACGAAGATCGTCTGCCATGCAAAACCGGAGAGGGCGAGGATCCAGGGTGCTTGTCTAATTGGGATTCGTTCCGCGGCAGCCCGCAAACCGCTCACGAAAGCGGTGAACAGAGCGGAGGCAGCAAGCAATGCCGATACGAGACTCATCACTGCTATGTTGACCGCTCGTCCATGCAAGAAGGAACGTGGATATGTTCCCCAAACGCGATTGAGGGCCTTCTCAATCACCGTGAACATCCAGGATGCGGCCCAAAGCATCACGAACAGGCACGACAGAACGATGCCAGTCGAGATGTTTGTGATGGATTCGAGGTTCTTGCTTACGAAGGTTTGCGCACCCGGAAGGAAAGCGAGAACCTGGGTGATGACATACTTTTCGACGGTCAGTCTTCCGATAAGACCAGCGCCGATTGTGAGCATGACCAGCAGAGTCGGAAATAGAGCGAGCATTGAGAAATAAGACACCGCTGCAGCCGCCGTAGTCAGGTCGTTATCCATGAAGGACATGAAACTGCGTGTAAGGATGCGGCTTCTGTGAGTTTTATAATGCATCGGTACCTGGCTCAAAGCAGGCTCATTCCGATTCTAAGTGTTTGCTGGAATGAAGGCAAAAGGGGGACAACGCTCTCAGCTTAACGGTGTTAAAACCTCTGCGTTTAACGTTCAGCGTTTAGCGTTTAGCGTTCAGCCTTTCAGTGTTCAGCGATCCTCGGATTTAGCGTTCAGCCTTTCAGTGTTCAGCCATCCTCGGAACCCTTATCTTCTGCGTAATCTGCGTATGAGAAGTCAATTCTTTGAAAAGCAAAAACACTTCTACAGATTCAGAACTCGTAACATGAACCCGGACCGTTGAACGCTAAACGTTAAACGCAGCGCGTTTAACTCTGAACGCTGAACTCCAACATGTTAAAATCTCACAATGCAAAACTTCGACGTTGTCATCGTGGGAGGCGGAGTTATGGGCGCTTCCGCCGCCTATGAACTTGCCGGCGACGGGGCCACGGTCGCCTTGATCGACCAGGCTCCGTTACCAAATCCCAAAGCCGCCTCTGTGGACCATTCAAAAGTCTTCCGCTACGCATACCCCGAACCGTTCTACGTCAGTCTCGCCATCGATGCATTGAAGCGGTGGCAGGAGATCGAATCGAACACCGGCATGCGCGTCCTGACACAAACCGGCGCGCTTCTACTCGGCAGGCGTGATCCTTCTTTTGAGCTCGACTGTTACGAGGCGATGCGCGCAGTTGGCGTCCAGGCCCAGAAGCTTGACAGCCGCGAAGCGACGAAGCGGTTCCACCAGTTCAATGGAAATGCATTTGAATATGCTGTGTACGATCCAAGCGGGGCCATTCTACACGCCGAGACCGCAGTACGTGCTCTGATAGATGCTGCGCGTTTGCGGGTTAAAGTAATCGAGGGTGAACGTGCCGCCGGGGTAACGGCCCAGGCTTCTCATGTTGTTGTTGCGACCGAGGAGGGAAGCCGCTTTGAATGCGCACGCGCATTGGTTTCTGCAGGCCCGTGGTCGCGCAAGCTTCTCTCATTCCTTGAGCGAGATCTCACGACGACTCGACAGGAAATTGTTTATTTCGAGCCAACACAGGATGCTCTAACTTTCGCCCCGAACCGTTTCCCCATCTTCCTCGAGCTCGATTCGGGCTTCTACGGTTTTCCAATACATCATTTGGGCGCAATGAAGATCGCCAATCATCACAAAGGACCTACGGTTGACCCGGACAAGAATGACGATCCCGTGGATGAAAAATTCGTAAGCCGGTGCCGTGAATTCTTTTCTGAGTTTATTCCTTCGCTTTCCGAAGCCCGCGTCGTAGAGACGCGCGAATGTATTTACAACAACACGCCGGACGATGACTTCATTATCGACTGGCACCCGCACCTCGACCGTGTGCTCGTGGTAACCGGGTTCTCTGGTCATGGATTCAAGTTTGGCCCAACGATCGGACGGATCGCCGCCGATCTACTTCAGAAGCGCAGTACGCCGTTCAACATTGACCGCTTCAGTTTTGCGCGATTCAATAAAGTGTAGAGGTAAACATAAATGAAGGCATTATCTGGCGGCGCGGCCGTCATTGATCGCAGTGAACTGTCTCAGGTGGAGGGCACTCGTCGATATCGGGTTCCCATTTCGCGAGCCATGGGCGCGCGAGATATAGCGCAATACGTCAGCAGTTATTCAGAAGGCATCTCAACACCGCGACGTAATCCCGTAGGTGAAGAAGTGATTTATGTGGTGAGCGGATCGGGCACCTGTTTTATCGATGGATATAGTTATGTGCTCACTCCAGGAACCGCGGTGTATCTTCCGCCAGGAAGTGTCTATCAGATCGAGAATCTGGATGAGCGGGGTCGCGGAGTGCCCAACCACGACATCGTCAGCGTGTGCTACCCGGAAGACGAGGAGCCTGAAGTCGGCGTTGATCCGGTAATTCGGCCGGCACAGGACACCAAGCCGTTCCGTACAGTCCGGGAAGATGATGCCAAACCCATCGCAACCGGTGACCGAAGTTTCAAACTGCTTGTTAACCAGGATATCGGTGCTCGGAGAGTGACACAGTTTGTTGGTCTGATACCGCCGGGCCGAGCGCCGATGCACTACCACACCTACGAGGAAGCGATTTACATCATCGAAGGCGAAGGCCGTGTGTTGACTGAGGAAGGTGATGCTGGCTTTAAAGCCGGATCGAGCGTTTATCTGCCACGCCTGGTCAGGCATTGTTTAGAGAACACCGGCTCGAGCAACATACGGTTGCTTGGAGTATTTCACCCGTCGGGCAGCCCCGCGGTTCGATACGATAATTAGTTGATATTCAAAATTCCAAAACCCATTCGCAACCGAACTACGGACTTTTCTCACCGTCTCTGAGTTGGTGGGATTCGGGAAACGTGGGAGGTGCGCCTGGTTCTAGATCTCGCGAGCATTGTTCTCGTATTTAAAATGTAGGCTTATCCGGTGGCGGTGCGCTGGTATAGAAATCATCATAAAAACGCCTACTATATT
>Ga0126384_10000129_pt1 | contig 34515 bp, 35 predicted proteins | sample PanSoiMetPlot_36_FD_92543 | JGI IMG/M metagenome (GOLD analysis project Ga0126384, IMG submission 92543) | Tropical forest soil microbial communities from Panama - MetaG Plot_36 | ecosystem: Environmental > Terrestrial > Soil > Tropical forest > Bulk soil | place: Panama | collected 2016-02-17 | reverse complement strand
GTTGCCCGTTGCCGGCGGCTTGGTGCCGCCGGTCCGGGGCGGGCAAAGCGCAAGGGATCAATGCCGCCGGGGTTTGCCGGCGCCGCGGCGCTTATCACTTACGTGCTAATAGCCTTCCTTAATGAGCGGAAAGGCGGCATCGAGCCAGGACCGGCCCAAAGGCGTGACCGGCTCCAGGTAGGACCGGTTCAGCTCGGCAAAGGTTTTGACACCGAGCAGGCCCAGACAGCGCTTGGCTTCGTCCTCGAGCAGCTCGAGCATGCGCACCATGCCCTCGACCCCCGCGGCGGCGGCGGCCAGGCCCTGCAGCCGGCCAATACCGACGGCATTGGCCCCAAGCGCCATGGCCTTGACGATATCGGTGCCGCGCATGAAGCCGCCATCGACGATGATCTCGGCGCGGCCGGCCACGGCGTCGACCACCTCGGGCAGGACCGCGAGCCCGCCCTTGCCATGGTCGAGCTGACGGCCACCGTGGTTGGAAACATAGATGCCCTCGATGCCGTGCTCGACCGCGAGCCGCGCATCCTCGGCGGTGGCGATACCCTTGAGGATGATGGGAATTGGGAACTTGCGTTTGATGCGCGCCACGTCGGTCCAGGCGAAGCGGGCCTGAAATTGCTCCGAGGTGGTGCGCCGACGGGCGGTGGTCAGGTAGCGTTTGGCGATGTCGCGCTCGCGCCGGCCATAGTAGTCAAGATCGACGGTGAGGCACAAAGCCAGGTAGCGATGCGCGATCGCCCGCGCGATGTAGTCATCGACCCAGGCGGAATCGCCACGCACATAGAGCTGGAACATCTTGGCATGGTCGTTGGAGGCGGCGACGGCCTCGAGCCCCGGCGCGCAGGCCGAGCTCAACATATGCATGGCACCGAAGCGGGCGGCGGCGAGCGAGGGTGCCACGCCGCCGTCGCTGACCATGTCCTGCATCGACCCGATCGGCGCCAGGATCACGGGCAGCCGCAGCTCCTGCCCGAACAGCTTGCCGCGTGTCGTTACCTGTTCGACGTCGCGCAGCACGCGCGGGCGAAAGGCCAAGGCATCGATGGCGATGCGGTTGCGCTCGAGCGTGGTCTCGGTCTCGGCACCCCCCATCAGATAATCCCAGGTCTCCTTTGTGAGCTTGCGTCTGGCCGGCGCCACAAGCTCGTGCAGGGTCTCAAAGGTCGTTTCATCAGAAGCCTTATCTTGCATCGATCCCTCGATCAGCATTGCCCGCGGGTGGCGCGGCCGCGCCACCCTTCCCCCGTGTTCTCACGTGGGGCCGCAGCATACCCAATCGGCTGACCGCGCGCGAAGGCAATTCGCCGCCCACCGGTCGCCGAAGCCAGCAGCGCGGGCCATCCAGCCTAGCAAGCGCGCGCGCCCAACAGCGCCTCGATCCCCTGCCGATCGCAGGGGAAGCCCATGATCGCGGGCACGGTCAAGGTGCGATCGGCGGCAACGGCTGCCACGCAATCGGGCGCCGGCGCCAGATCCTCGACCTTGAGCCCGGTGGCTGCAAGATGGCGCCGGGCGCGCCCGCTGACCGCCGCCGCCGGCGGCAGCTGCGCGTGGCGGATCCCGAGCCGCACCAGCACCGCTGCCAAGCCCTCGCCTCGCGCCTTGGCCAGCGCCTCAAGCCGCACCCAGGCCTGCATGAACGCCCGGTCCGCTGGCCCTTCGGCGCACGCCTGGTGCAGGAGGGCTGCCGCCGCCGTTTCGATGTTGCGCCGTCGCTGGGGCGCGATCGCAACCGGGCGCACGCGCTCGATATCGACGCCGATCGCCGACCCGCGCGCCAGCCCGATCAGCGCCAAATGGTCGGTATAGGACAGGCTAAAGTCGATGCCATCGGGTTGCGCCTCGAGCCGTGGCTTGCCACCGCCCCGGCGCAGCACCTCGCGGCCGCGCAGGCCGGCGCCGAGGCGGGCTTCGATGATGACGCGTAGCGCCACGTGCGCCGCCAGCCGCCGCCGGGCATCCGGCAATGCCAGCATGCGGCCGCGATCGAGCGCTCCCAAGCGGGGAACCTCGTGCTCGAGGCGCTCGAGCGCCGGCCCGGCGCGCGCCAGATCGACGAGCCAAAGCTCTGCTCCGTTCTGGCCGGCGGGGTCTGGCATGGGCACGGGAGGCCACCGGGCTCGAATTCGATCCCGGCTAGTTAGCCCCGAACCGCGGGCCACTGGCAACGCCGTTTGCCGCAGCGACGATCGGAGGAGCGCCGCGGGCGGCCTAGCCGCGGGCAGCCCGCTTTTCGCGCGCCGGGCTTTGCCGGCGCCCGGCGTTTGTCTTCAACAGATCGGCGCAGGCGTCGAGTTCACTGACGATCTTCTGCAAGGTGCGCACCTGCAATGGGCTAAGCAGCAACGGCTTGACGGCGGCCTCCGCCCCGGCCTCGGGGCCGCGCGCGGCAACCATGGCGCTGGCGACCTTCACCTGCTCGACACCTTGCTCGCGCAGGATCTTCTGCACCCCTTTGATGGTGTAGCCGGCGCTTTGCAGGAGATCACGGATCCCCCGCAACAGCTCGACGTCAGCGGGGCGGTAGAGGCGCCGCCCGCCGCCACGCTTCATCGGCCGCACCTGCGGGAATTTCTGCTCCCAGAAGCGCAGCACGTGCTTTTTGACGCCGAGTTCCTTGGAGACTTCACCAATATTGCGAAATGCCTCGTTTGCCTTTGGCACGATCAGCCCCCACTAAAATGGGCACGCAAAGCGCTATTCGGCCGCCCTGCGCCGGAGCAATCCGGAGTTGATGCGATCCTTCATAATATTGCTTGGGCGGAACACCAGCACACGCCGCGGCGTGATCGGCACCTCCTCGCCCGTCTTTGGGTTGCGCCCAACGCGCTGACCCTTTTGACGGATACCAAACGAACCGAAGGAGGAGAGTTTGACCGCGTCTCCCCCCGCCAAGGTGCTGGAAATCTCCTTGAGAATGAGCTCAACCAGCTCCTGGGATTCATTGCGCGGTAGGCCTACCCGTTGCACCACCGCTTCAGCGAGATCCGCACGCGTGAGTGTCTTGCCACCCATGAGATTGAGCCCCTCCCCAACACTTTACCCACATGTGATGCTAGCCGCGGCGCATTGAGGGGTCAACATCAACAGGCTGAAATTGCACATATAAATGGGGGCCGTGTGGCTTTTACCACCGCACCAGGGCGGCCCCCCAGGTAAAGCCGCCACCCATGGCCTCCATCAACACCAGGCGACGTTCCTTAAGAAGATGGTCCTCAAACGCCTGATTGAGCGCCAGCGGAATCGACGCCGCCGAGGTATTACCGTGCTTAGCAAGGGTAATTACCACCTTCTCGCTCGGAATTTCGAGGCGCTTGGCGATGCCGTCGAGAATGCGTCGGTTGGCCTGGTGCGGCACGTAGAGGTCGACCTCGCCGGGCGCGTAGCCGGCCATTACCAAGGTTTCTTCCATAATGCCGGAGATCTTTTGCACCGCATGGCGGAAGACTTCGCGCCCGTTCATGCGCAAATGGCCGGTGGTCTTGGTCGAGCCCGGCCCGCCATCGACGTAGAGCAGCTCCTCAAAGCGCCCGTCGGAGCGAATGCGCGTGGCCAGAATGCCGCGATCGTCGCGATTGCCGAGCTGGGTCTGCGCCTCCAGCACCACCGCGCCGGCGCCGTCGCCGAACAACACGCAGGTGCCGCGGTCCTTCCAATCGAGAATGCGCGAGAAGGTCTCGGCCCCGACCACGATCGCCCGCTTGAATTGGCCGCTGCGCAGGAAGTTGTCGGCGACGGCCAAGGCATAGACAAAGCCCGAGCACACCGCCTGCACGTCGAAGGCCGCACCCTTGGTGACACCGAGCCCTGCCTGGATGCGCACCGCGGTGGCCGGAAAGGTGCGATCGGGAGTAGCGGTGGCGCAGACGATGAGATCGATGTCCACCGGATCGATGCCGGCGCGCACCAAGGCCTGGCGCGACGCGGCAATGCCGAGATCCGAGGTCAACTCATCATCGGCGGCGATATGCCGTTGCTCGATGCCGGTGCGCTCCCTGATCCAGGCATCGCTGGTGTCGACCAGGCGCGTGAGATCGTGATTGCTCATCACTTTCTTGGGCAGGTAGGCGCCCACACCGCGGATTACGGCTCGAATGAAGGCCACGTCTCACCTCGTGCACGTCTCATTGGGCCGGCAACCGGCCCCAACGGGCGGTACCTCGGCACAGCAGGGATCATGAAGTTTTGCGCGCCGCCTCAGCCTCGTGCAAAGTGCCGTGGAAGGCATCGAGATCGGCGGCTAATCGTTCGAGTACGTTGCTTTCTACCATCTGGTAGCCGACGTTGATGGCGCTGGCATAGCCGAACGCATCGGTGCCGCCATGGCTCTTGATGGCGATGCCGTTCAAGCCCAACAACGGTCCGCCGTTGAGGCGCCTGGGATCCATGCGATCCTTGAGCGCGCTGAGCCCGCGGGCGGCGAACAGGGCGCCGATGCGGGCGGCCCAGGAACTGGTCAAGGCTTCGCGTACGTAGGCCGCCATTTGCTTGGCGGTGCCCTCGGCGGTTTTCAGCGCCATGTTGCCGGCGAAGCCCTCCACCACCACCACGTCGGCGATGCGCTGGCCGATCTGGTCGCCCTCGATGAAGCCGCGGTAGTCGATCGGCAGTTCGCTCTGCTTCAGCCAGGCGTGCGCCTGGCGCACCTCCTCGATACCCTTGATCTCCTCGACGCCGATGTTGAGCAGCCCGACGCTCGGCCGTTCGACGTTGAACAGCGCCCGCGCCATCGCCGCACCCATCAGCGCGTAGTCGCCGAGCTGGCGCGCGGTGGCCCCGATGTTGGCACCGAGATCGAGCACGATGCAGGGTTTGGAAATGGTCGGCCACAGCCCGGCGATCGCCGGCCGCTCGATGCCGGGCATGGTTCTGAGGCACAGCTTGGCCATCGCCATCAGGGCGCCGGTGTTGCCGGCCGAGACCATGCAGTCGGCCTCGCCCTTGTGCACTGCCTCCAGCGCCAGCCACATGCTGGAGCCGCGGCGGCGCACGGCCTGGCTCGGCTTGTCTTGCATCGCCACGGTAATGTCGGTGTGTACGATGCGGCTGGTGCGGGCAAGCGCGGCATGGGCGGCAAGCTCGCCTTCGACGCGGGCGCGATCGCCAAAGAACAGGAATTCAACGTCGGGGTGCTGGCCGAGCGCCAGCGCCGCTCCCGGCACCACCACGCCGGGACCGCCATCTCCACCCATCGCATCGAGCGATATCGTGCGCGGCCTTGCCATGACCCGTTTGGTCACCTTGGTTGACGTGGCCCCAGCGCCGGGCCCGCGGAAGGTTCAGCTAATACTGGAACGCGAGGCCGCCAAACCGCCCGACCATAGCCGGTTGCCGCGGCGAAACAATAGGTTTTCTGACGCTTGACAGCGCCGTGAAAGTCACCAGCCCACAGTCGGCGCCGGCGCCTCACCGCTTGTCCTTTAGGCTGGCCAGCACGGCAAACGGACTTTCCGGCTCACTTGCGGTGGGCGCCGAGAGGGGGCCCTCGAACACCGCGCCCGGCCGGCGTGGGAACGGGTCGATGGCGGCGGCGAGGCTCTCAAAGATGATGCGGCCGACGTCGATCTTGCCGCCGACCATCGGCTCGGGCTCGGGCTCGGCGGCGTTGAGGTCGAGTTGCCCGGCCGCCGGCTCGGGCATCGCCGCCTCCGGCCAATAGGTGGCCGCATAGCTGTCCGCGATCACCGCCGCGACCGGCTCCAAGGTGACGACGCAAGTTTGCTCGATTTTGGCGGTGAGCTCGCCGGTCAGCCGGTAGCGATCGAGGCTAAGCGGGGTGATGTGATAGCGCGCGCTGAGCTCACAACAGGCATTAAGATCCAGCGCCGCGGCGATCAGCTGGCGCTCGCCGGCATCGGCGACCCGCTCGACGGTGAGGCCGGTGGTGGGAATATCCTCAAGCCAATGCTCCCAACTGAGCGCGGTTGGCATGTTGCCGTCCTTCCTTTACCGCGATCCACCACCGCCGGCGCTGCCGCCGGGCGGCCGAGGCCGCTCTGACGTGGGCCCGTCCGATAGCGGCCGCTGCCGGTCTGGCATCGGCGCCTCTGACGTGGGCCGCCCAAGCGTCGGGCCCTCTAGCACCGGCCACATCAGCCGACCGGCCCATAACGCGCTTGCCGGCTGGCGTCGGAGGCCATCGGCCGCCTCTAGCATATAGTGCGCAAGCCGTGCGGCATCCACGCCGCCCGCGCCGGCAAGGTAGGCCATTTGCGTCGCCAAGGTCTGGGTCAGGGCGGCGTGCTCGCCGCTGGCAAGCGCGCGCCGATAGGCGCTGTGGCGGTCGAACAGGGCGGCCGCGCTGAGCTTGATCTGGCGCGGCACCGCCAGGTCGCCAAAGGTCATCTCGCGCATGCTGGCGTCGAGGTCGGCGATGAACGCCTCGTTCAGCGCACGCGCCAGCGCGGCGCCCGATTGGCCCTCCGCCTCGAGGCGGGCCAACACCACGCACAGGTGGATAACGATGACCTCGAAGCGGCCGGCGATGGAATCCGGCACACCCCAAGCGGCATAGAACATCGGTCGACGTGCCTGCGTCACAATCGAGCCATAAAGCTCGCGTGCATTCCGGCGTCGATCCAACCGTCTCCAAAGCCAGGCCAACATCACGAGGTGGATGCTCCGAACTGCCCCTTGCGGCGCCGCGGGCCAGCCCGTCGCGCCCCGCCAAGATTGCAACTGCAAGCTTACTGCGTTAGGCGACGGCCCAGGCTCCCAAGTTGATTCTCATGAGGCACGATCCACTATGCGCTGGCAGCACCGAGCGCAGCAAACATGCCCCGGGAACGTTACCGTGACCTCGGCGCCGTCAAAGCCCTGGCTGCGGCCGGCAGCGCTGGGCCTGCTGATCGCCCTGTGCCTCACCGCCTGCAGCGAAACCGTGACCAAGCGCGGGCACCAGTTTCACGACAATGATCTAAAGCAGATTCAGCCCGGCATGAGCCAGGACCAGGTCAAGACCTCGCTGGGGACGCCGACCACAACGGCCACGGTCGGCTCGGGATCGGCCTACTACTATATCTCCAGCACCGAGGGGCAAACGTCGTTTTTTGCGCCCACCGTCAAGGACCGTCTGGTGGTGGCGATCTACTTTACCCCGCTCGGCGCCGTCGACAAGGTGGCCCAGTACGGGCTGAAGGACGGCAAGGTGTTCGACTACATCAAGCGCGAGACGCCCAGTCACGCGCGCGACGAAAGCATCCTCAAGGCGCTGTTCCGCAACCTCGGCACCAAGCAGCTGGGACTGGATTGACGGCCCGCCCGCCGCCATCCCCGCACCCACCGTTAGTGCGCCAACACCGCCAGCAGCAACAGCGCCACGATGTTGGTGATCTTGATCATCGGATTGACGGCGGGTCCGGCGGTATCCTTGTAGGGATCACCGACCGTGTCGCCCGTCACCGCCGCCTTGTGGGCATCCGAACCCTTGCCGCCGAAGTGCCCATCCTCGATGTACTTTTTGGCATTGTCCCAGGCACCACCGCCGGCGGTCATGGAAATGGCGACGAACAGCCCGGTGACGATGACGCCGAGCAGCATGGCCCCGAGCGCGGCGAAGGCGTTACCAGTACCGCCGATCCACTTCACCACATAAAAGCACACGATCGGCGACAGCACCGGCAGCAGTGAGGGCACGATCATTTCCTTGATGGCGGCGCGCGTCAGCATGTCGACGGCACGGGCATAGTCGGGCTTGTCCTTGCCCTGCATGATGCCGGGCTTGGCTCGGAACTGGCGGCGCACTTCTTCGACCACGGCGCCGCCGGCGCGACCGACCGCGGTCATGGCGATGCCGCTGAACAGGTAGGGCAGCAGACCGCCGAGGAACAGCCCGACCACCACGTAGGGGTTGCTCAAGGAGAACAGGTTGTCGACGTTGAGGCCGTAGAAAATCGAGCCTGGTTTGGCCTGGGCAATAAAGAACCTGAGGTCCTCGTTGTAGGCGGCAAACAACACCAGCGCGCCAAGGCCGGCGGAACCGATGGCATAGCCCTTGGTGACCGCCTTGGTGGTGTTGCCGACCGCGTCCAAGGCATCGGTGGTCTTGCGAATCTCCTTGGGCAGGCCCGACATTTCGGCGATGCCGCCGGCATTGTCCGTGACCGGGCCGAAGGCATCGAGCGCCACCACCACACCGGCCAGCGACAGCATGCTGGTGACGGCAATGGCGATGCCAAATAGCCCCGCGACGTTGTAGGAAACGATGATGCCGGCGACGATGATCAGCGCCGGCAGCGCCGTCGCCTCGAGCGACACGGCAAGCCCCTGGATGACGTTGGTGCCGTGCCCGGTCCTGGACGCCTCCGCGATCGAGCGCACGGGGCGGAAATTGGTGCCGGTGTAGTATTCGGTCACGACAATGATCAGTGCGGTGACGACCAAGCCGACCAGACCGCACCAGTAGAGGTCCATGCCGGTAAAGCTGGCGCCGCGGGTGGTAAACACGGTGCCGAGCCCCAACAGGCCGTCGGTGACCGGCCACAGCACAAACGCCGCGATCACGCCGGTGGTGATGAAGCCCTTGTAGAGCGCGCCCATGATCGACTGGTTGGCGCCGAGACGGACGAAGAAGGTGCCGATAATCGAGGCCACCACGCCGACCGCGCACACCGCCAGCGGATAAAGCATCAGGTTGTAGACGACCGGCTGGCCGGAGAAATAGATCGCCGCCAACACCATGGTGGCGACCACCGTCACCGCATAAGTCTCGAACAGGTCAGCTGCCATGCCGGCGCAGTCGCCAACGTTATCGCCGACATTGTCGGCGATGGTGGCGGGGTTGCGGGGATCGTCCTCGGGGATGCCGGCCTCGACCTTGCCGACCAGGTCGCCGCCGACATCGGCGCCCTTGGTGAAGATGCCACCGCCAAGGCGGGCAAAAATCGAGATCAGCGACGCGCCAAATCCGAGCGCCACCATGGCATCGACGACGGTCCGGCTGGTGACGGCATAACCGATGCCGGCGGTGAGGATGGAAAAGTAGATGGCGACCCCCAACAGCGCCAAGCCCGCGACCAACAGGCCGGTGACGGCGCCGGCGCGGAAGGCCATCGACAGCCCGTCAGCCAGTGACTGCGTGGAGGCCTGCGCGGTACGCACGTTGGCGCGCACCGACACCAGCATGCCGGTAAAGCCCGCCGCCCCCGACAGCACCGCACCGATCAGGAACCCGATGGCCACCAGCCAGCCCAACAGCAGGCCGACGATCAAAAAGATGACGACGCCGGCAACGGCGATGGTGGTGTACTGGCGGGCGAGATAGGCCTGCGCGCCTTCTTGGATGGCGCCGGCGATCTCCTGCATGCGCGCACTGCCGGGGCTGGCGGCCAGCAGCGCGCGTACCGTGTAGGCGCCATAAACAAGCGAGAGCAATCCGCACAGAATGATTGCCCACATCACCATCGGCATGGCGAAATTTCCCCTTCTAGGATGGCTGGACCGTTCCGGCAGGCCAGAAACGACAAAGCCGGTCGCAGACACGCGACCGCGGCCGACGCCGGCCCCGGCGAATGATTCGCGCCGGACCATGCCAAAAGTCCGAGAGCGTTGCAACACGGCGGCCGTCCGCGCCGTGGGCCAAAGAGCCGCACGCGGGGGTGCCGCGACCCTGAGCGGCCCCGGCGGCCGTCCGGACCGGGGAGAGCATTTCCTGGCCGCCCCAGCCACCGCCAGCCGTTTGCTGGCGCTGCGCGCATTGGCCCCTCGCGCCGGCGGCGGGGGTCCACTAGCTATAGCCGACGACCATCCCGCGACCGACCTTGGATCAAAGAGCCGCAGCCCCATGCACGCTCCGCCGCCCGGCCTCACCTACCCGTTTCCGGCGCCGCCGCCCGCCGGCGGCCTGATCGAGGTCGCCGGCGGTATCCTGTGGTTCCGCCTGTCGCTGCCGTTTCTGCTCGATCACGTCAATCTCTACGTCATCGAGGACGGCGACGGCTGGACTTTGATCGATACCGGGCTTGGCGACCGGGCCAGCCAACGCGCGTGGGCCGGGCTGCTGGCGGGGGCCCTCAAAGGCCGCCCCCTCAAGCGCATTATTGTCACGCATTTTCATCCCGATCACGTGGGCTGCGCCGGCTGGCTGCTGGAGCGCTTCGACGTGCCGCTCTACATGAGCGCTACCGAGTACCTGTTGAGCCTCAACATGCACCTCGACCCCGGGGCGCTCGAGGCCGATCACTACCGCCGGTTCTATCGCAACCACGGCCTCGACGAGGCCACCACGCAAAGCGTCGTCACCAAGGGCCACGAATACCTGCGCATCGTCTCCGGCCTGCCCAAGACCTTCCGGCGGCTCGTCGCCGGCGATGTGCTGACGATCGGCGGGCGCCAATTCGACGTGTTGACCGGCGGCGGCCATTCGCCCGAGCAGATCATGCTGCTCAACCGCGCCGACAAGATCTTGTTCGCCGCCGACCAGGTGCTGGCCAAGATCTCGCCCAATGTCAGCGTCGCCGCCGTCGATCCGGCGGGCGACCCGCTCGGCATCTATTTGCGCTCGCTTGCGGCCCTGCGCACCACGGTTCCCGACGACGTCTTGGTATTGCCCGGGCATCAGTTGCCGTTCGTCGGCCTCCGGGCACGCGCCAGCCAGCTTCAACGCCATCACGAGCTGCGCTGCGCCGCCGTCGCTGCGGCCTGCCGCGCGGCGCCGCGCTCGGCCGCCGAGCTCATTCCATTTATCTTCGAGCGTGCGCTCGACGCCCATCAGATGGGGTTCGCCTTCAGCGAGGTATTGGCCCACGTCAACTACATGCTGCGGCGCGGCGAACTGACGGTGGTGGCGGGAGCCGACCCGATCGAGCGGGTGATCGCAACTTAAGTGACCGTGTGAGGCCGCGGCAGCTTGGCAACGCCGGCCCGGGCGCGAGCTGCGGTCGAACAGCATCCTGTTCGATGGCCATCGTCTCGTCTATGTTGCCGCCGCGGGTGGCCTCGTTTTTGGCTGGTTTCGAGCTGGCCGTGGCAGGACGTGAATGGTTGGGGAAGCGCGCGGCCAGTGGCAAGCGGCGCCGGCGGGCGCCCGGCCGGCAGAAGCCGCCTCACCGCGCGCCAACGCCGACCCACTCCTTACCATCGAGGGCCTGAGCAAGCGCTTTCCCGGCGTCGTCGCCAACGAGGCGGTCACCTTGAAGGTGGCGCGGCAGCAGATCCACGCCCTGGTGGGAGAAAATGGCGCCGGCAAATCGACCTTGGTGAAGCTCATCTACGGGCTGTTGCGTCCCGACGCCGGGGCCATGTCCTTGGCGGGCGAACCCTATCAACCGCATAGCCCGGCCGAAGCCCGCGCCAAGGGTGTGGGCATGGTGTTTCAACATTTTTCCCTGTTTGAGGGGCTGACGGTCGCCGAGAACATCGCGCTCGGCATGGACGGGCAGCGGGCCGACAAGGGGCTCAGGCAGCGCATCGCCAGCCTCTCGGCCGCCTACGGGCTCAAACTCGATCCGGCCCGGCAGGTCGGTTTTCTGTCGGTGGGGGAACGCCAACGGGTTGAGATCGTGCGCTGTCTGTTGGGGTCGCCGCGACTGATCATCATGGACGAGCCGACCTCGGTCTTGACCCCGCAGGAGGTCGAGGCGCTGTTTGCGATCCTGCGCCGGCTGGTGCGGGAGGGCTGCTCGATCCTCTACATCTCGCACAAGCTTGAGGAGATCAAAAGCCTGTGCCAGCGCGCCACCATCCTGCGCGCCGGCCGCCTGGTGGCGGAATTGGATCCGCGCCAGGAGAGCATCGAAGGCATGGCGGCAATGATGCTGGGCGGCGCGCTGCCAGGGCTGCGGCGGCTGCCCGAGCCTGTGGTCGGTCCGACGCGTCTCAGGGTCAGCGGCCTCAACCTCGGCAAACAACAGCAGTTCGGCGTCGATCTGAGCGCCATCGATTTCGCGGTCAGGGGTGGGGAGATCCTGGGCATCGCCGGCATCGCCGGCAACGGCCAGCGCGAGTTGCTGGCGGCGCTCACCGGCGAGCGCCTGGCCGCCACCGCCGCCAGCATCGAGATCGACGGCATCGGGGTCGGTCGCGCCTCGCCGGCGCAACGGCGCGCGCTTGGCCTGTGCTCGGTGCCCGAGGAGCGTCTGGCTGAGGCCTCGGTCGCAGACATGCGTTTGTGGGAGAACGCGCTGCTGACCGCGCATGCGCGCTTGCCCGTGCAGCGCCGCGGGCTGATCGACCGGACGCGGTTGCGCGCCTTCGCGCGCCGCGTGGTTGATGAGTTTGCCGTCAACCCCCGAGGCAGCGAGACGCGGGCCGGACGGTTGTCGGGGGGCAATCTGCAGAAGTTCCTGGTCGGACGCGAGGTGCTGCAGACGCCGGGCGTGCTGGTCGTGGCCCAGCCGAGCTGGGGGGTCGATGTCGGATCGGCCGTGACCATCCATCAACGCCTGATCGCTGAGGCCAGAGCGGGCGCCGCCGTGCTCGTCATCTCGCAGGACCTCGACGAGCTGTTTGCCATTGCCGACCGCATCGCCGTTCTCGCCCACGGCCGACTATCGCCGCCGCGGCCGGTCGCCGCCCTCACGGCTGCCGGCCTGGGGCTCGGCATGGCCGGGCGTGCGCCAAGCGCGGAGGCGGCCCATGCTTAGGTTGGAGCCGCGGCTGGAACCCTCCCGGCCGCTGCGCGCCTTGGCGCCGGTGCTTGCCATCGCGCTCACACTTGTTGCGGGCCTGGCCCTGTTCGCGGTGCTCGGCCGCGCGCCGCTGACAGCGCTGGCGCTGATTTTGCTGGCGCCGCTGGGCTCGCTGCGCGGCATCTCGGAAATCATCGTCAAGGCCACCCCGCTGATCCTGATCGCCCAGGGCCTGGCGCTCGGGTTTCGGGCCGGGGTGTGGAATATCGGCGCCGAGGGACAGTTCACGGTGGGAGCGCTGGCGGGCGGATCGTTGGCGCTGGCGGTCTATCCGGCAACCGGCTGGTGGCTGCTGCCGGGGATGGCGCTCACCGGTATCGCCGGCGGCATGGCCTGGGCGGCGATCGTGGCGTTGTTGCGCACGCGCTATAACGCCAACGAAATCCTGGTCAGCCTGATGCTCAGCTACGTCGCCGTGCTGCTGTTGAGCTTGCTCACGCACGGACCGCTGCGCGACCCCGATGGCCTCAATTTTCCCGAGAGCCGCCTGTTTCAAACCGCGCTACCGATCATGATCCCGGGCACCCGCGCCCACGTCGGCTTTCTGGTGGCGCTCTTGATCGCCGCCGTGGCCTGGGTGCTGTTGGAGCTGCACCTCCTGGGCTTTGCCCTCAAGGTGCAGGGCCAGGCGCCGCTGGCGGCGCGCTTTGCGGGCTTTTCCGAGCCGCGCCTCGTCTGGTTTGCGATGCTGGTCTCGGGCGGCTGTGCCGGCTTGGCCGGACTGTTCGAGGCCGCCGGTCCGGTCGGCCAACTGGTGCCGGCGCTGCCCGCCGGCTATGGCTTTAGCGCCATCGTCGTCGCCTTTCTCGGCCGCCTCGATCCGCTCGGCATTGTGGCCGCCGGCCTGTTGCTGGCGCTCACCAGCATCGGCGGCGAGATGGCGCAGGTCAGCATGAGCCTTCCCAGCGCCAGCATCGGCACGTTCCAGGGCATGCTGTTGTTTTTCATGCTGGCGGCCGACGTCGCGGTCAACTATCGGCCGCGCTGGCGGCCCGCGCGCACCGTGGCCGAACGCGGGCACCGGCAGCCGCCGGCGGGCGCGGTCGCCGTCGCATCGCCGCCAACACCCTAGCGAGACCAACCTTGGACCTGGTGAGCAACATCCTCGTCAGCGTGCTGATCGCAGCCACGCCGCTGGTGCTGGCCGCCACCGGCGAACTCGTCGCCGAGCGCGCCGGGGTGCTCAATCTCGGCGTCGAGGGCATGATGGTGATCGGCGCGCTCGCAGCCTTCGCCGCCGTCATTGAGACCGGCAGCATCCCGCTGGCGCTGGCGGCCGCGATCGCGGCCGGCCTGATCATGGCCGGCTTGTTCGCGGTGCTGGTCGTGACCTTGCGCGCCAATCAGGTTGCCGCCGGTTTGGCGCTCAGCATGTTTGGACTTGGTCTATCCGCGCTATGGGGGCAAGGCTTCAGCGGGCTTTCCGCCGGCGCCTTTCCGCGCCTGGTGCTGCCCGGGCTCAGCGACCTGCCGGTGGTCGGCAAAGTGCTGTTCCAGTTGGACGGCCTCATCTATCTGTCGCTGCTGCTGGTGGCGGCGGTGGCATGGCTGCTGAAGCGGACACGCACCGGCTTGATCCTGCGAGCCGTCGGCGAGAACCACGATGCCGCCCACGCCATCGGCCATCCGGTGGTGGGCGTCCGCTACGCCGCGGTGCTGTTTGGCGGCGCCATGGCCGGCCTCGGCGGCGCCTATCTGTCGTTGGTGCACACCCCGCTTTGGGCCGAGCGCATGACGGCGGGACGCGGCTGGATCGCGCTGGCCCTCGTGGTGTTCGCGGCCTGGCGACCGTGGCGCGTGTTGGGCGGGGCCTATCTTTTCGGCGCGGTCACCATTCTTGAGCTCCACAGCCAGGCGCTTGGCATCAAGATCGATGCACAAATCCTGTCGATGCTGCCCTATCTTGTCACCATCCTCGTGCTGGTGATCATTTCTCGGGACAGCATGCGGCTGAAGTTGACGGCGCCGGCGTGTCTCGGCAAGCCATTTCACGCCGCCGCCTGAACCGGAGCCCGAGGTTTGGTAGTGAGGAGGAGGGGAGAGCGATGAGAGTTGGCATTCGAGCTGGGGTACGGACGCTACTGGCGGCGCTATTGGTCTGGGGCGTCACCGGCGCCTTGCTACCGGCGACGGCGCAGAGCGTGCCCAAAGTCAGCTTTGTCTACGTCGGGCCGATCGGCGACCATGGCTGGAGCTACCAGCACCACCAGGGGCTTGAGGCGCTCAAGCGGGAGTTCGGCGACAAGATCACGACCAGCTATGTCGAGAACGTTTCCGAAGGCCCCGACGCCGAACGCGTCATTGAGCAGCTGGCCGCCACCGGCAGCAACCTGATCTTCACCACCTCGTTTGGCTTCATGAACCCGACCATCAAGGTGGCCGCGCGCCACCCGGAGGTCAAATTCGAGCATGCGACCGGCTTCAAGCAAGCGCCGAACGTTGCCACCTACAATGCCCGCTTTTACGAGGGCCGCCACATCATCGGTCTGATCGCCGCCAAAATGACCAAGACCAATACCATTGGCTATATCGGCTCGTTCCCGATCCCAGAGGTGGTGATGGGCATCAACGCCGCCTACCTGGCGGCAAAGTCGGTCAACCCCAACGTCAAGTTCAAGGTGGTGTGGGTCAGCACCTGGTTCGATCCCGGCAAGGAAGCGGCGGCGGCCAAGGCGCTGATCGATCAGGGCGCCGATATCCTGATGCAGCACACCGATTCGCCCGCCGCCATGAAGTACGCCGAGGACAAGGGGGTGATGGCGTTCGGCCAAGCCTCCGATATGGCAGCCTTTGGTCCCAACGCGCAGCTGACCTCGATCGTCGACAACTGGACGCCTTATTACATCGAGCGTGTCAAGGCGCTGTTGCAGGGGACCTGGACGACAGGCGACGTCTGGAATGGCATCCCCCAGGGCACGGTGGTCTTGGCACCCTGGTCGAAGCGGATCCCGGAGGATGTCGTCAAGCTGGCCGAAAGCGCCCGTGACGGCATTGCCAAGGGCACCTTGCATCCCTTTACCGGGCCGATCAAAAGGCAGGATGGGAGCGTTTGGCTCAAAGACGGCGAGAAGGCGAGCGACAAGGATCTGCTGGCCATGAATTTCTATGTCGAGGGGCTCGAGGGCGCCTTGCCGAAGTAAACTCGGGCGGCGGGGCTGGCGGTGGAAAGGTAACGCGCATGCGTGAGGCAGAGGCCGAGGCCGGGCTGGTACCGGGTCAATTCAACGTCACCGCGCACGAGCGCATCCTGTGGGGGCGGCCGGCGGGCGAGGCCGTCCGCGAGGAAGCCGACCGCATCGCCGCCAAGCGCGTGTTCGTCACCTCGACGCGCTCGCTGGCGGCCAAGCCTGACGGCCCGATGCAACGCATCGAGCGGGCGCTGGGGCCGCACCATGCCGGCAGCTTTGCGCAGATCCGGGCGCACAGTCCGCGCGAGGACGTGGTCGCGGGCGCCAGGGCCGCGCGCGAGGCCAGGGCCGACCTGCTGGTGGCGGTCGGCGGCGGTTCGGTGATCGATGCCACCAAGGCGATGCAGCTTTGCCTGTGGCTCGGGCTCGACAGCGTCGAAGCGATGGAGCCCTATTGCCTGGGCTTCGAGCGCCACAAGACGATTGCCCTGCCGCTGCCGCCCGATCCCATCCGCATGATCTCGGTGTCGACCACGCTGTCGGCCTCCGAGTTCACGGAGAATGCCGGCATCACCGACAGTAGCACCAACACCAAGCAGTCGTTCCGCCACCGTCTGTTCGCGCCGCGCACGATCGTGCTCGACCCCGCCGCTACGCTCGACACGCCGGACTGGCTGCTCGCCTCGACCGGCATCCGTTCGGTCGACCATGCGGTCGAGAGCTATTGCAATCACCGCGCCAGCCTGGCCACCGAAGCTCTCTCGCTGCAGGGCCTTCGGCTGCTAAGCCGCGCCCTGCCGCAGATCAAGCGCGATGCTCGGGCGCTGGTGCCGCGGCAGGAGGCGCAACTTGGCATGTGGCAAGCGATCGCGGCATCGGCGTCGGGCGTGCCGACCGGCGCCAGCCACGGCATCGGCTACGCGCTCGGCGCCACCTTCGGCGTCCCGCACGGTCAAACCTCCTGCGTCATGCTGCCGGCGGTGCTCAATTGGAACGCCGCCGTCAACGGTGCGCGCCAGCAGGCCCTGTCGGAGGCGATGGGGGCGGCCGATCGCCCCGCCAGCGAGCTCGTCAAGGCGCTGGTGGCGGGGCTTGAACAGCCGACGTCGCTGCGTGCGGTTGGCATCCGGCGCGAGCAGTTCGAGGACCTGGCGCGGCGGGCACTCAGCTATCACCCCGTGCAGGTCAACCCGCGGCCGATCAAGACCGTTGCCGACGTCAAGGAAATCCTCGAGCTGGCGTGGTAGCTTAGCGGCCGGCGCGGCGGCCGCCGCCGCGCCGCGCGTGGGTGCGCACAATTTGCCAGCCGTTTTGTGCCAGGACCTGGAGCACGGCACGCTCGAAGGTCTCGCGATAGGAGGCGGAGACCGCGAACCGGAACACGTCGAAGGGGCTGGAGAGGAGCTTGCGGCCGACGGCGATCTTGGAGCCGGCAACGAAGTGCGGCAAAAGCCGACCAGTGCTATCCTTAATCGTCCAGGTCGCCATGGCATCGAGCCCCGCAGCAGAAATGCCAGCACCAACAGTTTAGTTGATTCGCCGCCCTGTCCTGTTACAGCGAGACCACGACCACGCGAGGAAGCACGCCCATGGAGCAACGACGCTTTGGCCGCACGGGCTTGTCCGTGCCCATCATCACCTATGGCGGCGGCTGGGTCGGCGGCCTGATCATTCGCGCCACGCCGCAGGTACGCGATCAGGTGCTCGATCAGGCGTTTGCTGCCGGCATCGATTGGATCGATACCGCCGCCTCCTACGGCAACGGCGCCTCCGAGACGGTGATCGGCGAATGGCTGTCGCAGCGGCCGAGCGACCAGCGCCCGCGGGTGTCGACCAAATTCAATATCGACCGATCGGCCGGCGATTTCGCCGCTCAGGTGCAGGCCTCGGTCAGCCAGAGCCTCGCCCGGCTGGGGCTGAGCTCGGTACCGCTCGTGATTTTGCACAACCGGGTTGTCGATGCCAGCAATGCCGGTCGCGACACACGCGGGCTGACGGCAGCCGAGCTGCTCGGTGCCGGCGGCGTGGCCGACATTATGGATGGGCTGCGGCGCCAGGGCCTATGCCAATGGCTCGGGCTCACCGGCCTCGGTGATCCCGGCGCCCTGGCCGAGGTGGTTGACAGCGGCCGCTTCGACGTCATTCAGATCTACTTTAACCTCCTCAATCCCACCGCCATGGCGAGCGCCGGTGCGGGCTGGAACAGCACCGACTTCAACGGCCTGTTACAGCGCGCGGCGGCGCAGGACATGGGCGTGATGGGAATTCGCATTTTCGCCGCCGGTCATCTCGCCACCACCGAGCGGCACGGCCGTGAGGTCGCCATCACCGCCAACGCCGAGGACGCCGCCGAAGAGGCGCGCGCCAAGGCCGCGCGCGAGGTTCTCGGCACCGCCTACGGCAGCCCGGCGCAGGCGGCGCTGCGCTTTGGTCTTACTTGTCCGCTGCTGTCTACCATCGAGGTGGGGATCGGCGAGCACTGGCACCTGTCGGAGGCTTTGGCGGCGCTCGCCATGGGTCCGCTGCCGCCGGCGGCGCTGACGAGCCTCGAAGCCATGCGCGCCACCAATCCCGCGTTCCGCCGCTGAGGCGGCGGCCAGCGGCGTTGCTCCAAACGAGCGGGCAAAGGCATTGGGGCTACACGGGGGCTGTCGCTGTTAGGCCGCTCCTGCCAGCGGCATGAGCGGCGGCGCGGGCGCGATAGCAAGACAATGAGGCCGCGGGCGGCGGCAAGCGCGCGCGTCGCCCGTGGCGACGTTGGCCGAGACGGTGGTGAACGCCTGCAACGGTGCCGGCAGCGGCCCGACATTGTCGATGCCCGGCACCCCCAGCACCGGGCTCGATCAGGCTCCCGGGAAGAGCGCGTCCCGCGGCGGGCCGCCGTCAGCCGCGCTTGGTCTTGCCGTCCGACACCATCTGCAGCACCTCGACCTTGCGCTCCGCCACCAGATCGCCAATCACCGGGCGGAAGTCCTTAAAGTGCTGGCTCTCCTGATGCGCCTTGATGGCAGCGTCATCGGCATAGACTTCGAGCATGACGAAACGGGTCTTGTCCTTGGGATCCTGGACCACGTCGAATTGCAGGCATCCCGGTTCGTTGGCGAGGCAGCGCTTGGCCTGCGCCGTCATCTTCGCCTCGAACTCGGCCTCCTTGCCGGCCTTGGTGGTGAGATAGGCAAGTATCGCGCGCATGGGCATCTCCTCTGTTACGTTGGCGTTGCCGCGCCGGGGTTGCCGGTCGGGCGACAGCCCCGCCTAGCTGGCGATGAACTTGAAGCCGTCGTCCCAGCGCGTCATGCGGCCGCTCGACGGCGAGGGAAAGTGGGCCATGCAGAACAGGGTTGGCGTATCGCAGAAGCGGCCGAACAGCTCGCGCCGGGACACCCCGGCTTGCTTGGAGTCATAATCCACCCGCATGCCGAGTTCGGGGTAGCGCGCCTGGATCGGCGAGTGGATCATGTCGCCGGTGATCACGGCGTGCTGGCCGGCGCCACCGACGAGCACCGAGAAGTGGTCGATGGTGTGGCCCGGGGTGGGAATGAGCTCGACCAAATCGTTGAGCTTGTGGCTGCTGGTGACGATCTCGGTGCGCTTGGCCTCGACGATCGGCAGCACCGAATCGGTGATCCAAGGATGGTTGGCGGGATCCTGTTGTTGCTTCTGGGTCCAGTGCGCCAGCTCACGGTCGGCGAACACGTACTTGGCGTTGGGAAAGGTCGGAACCCAGCGACCGTTGTCCAGCCGCGTATTCCAACCGACATGATCGACATGCAGGTGGGTGCACATGACGTAGTCGATGTCGCTCAACTTGAAGCCGGTTGCGGCCAGACCCTTTTCATAGCGGTCGCTGTTCAGCATGTTCCACATCGGCCGCTGCGGCCGCGGCTTGTGGTTGCCGACACAGGTATCGATCATGATCACATGCTGCGGCGTCTCGACGATGTAGCTTTGGATGCACAGCACCAGCTTGCCGGTGGCGGGATCGAGGTAGGTCGGCTCCAGCCAGGACCGATTGGCGTCCAGCACCTCCTTGCTGAGCGTCGGAAAGAATTCGAGCGCATCGAAGATCGGCGCCTGCTGCTCGACCACGCGGTGGATGGTGATGTTGCCAAGTTTGACGGCAGAGGACATGCCCGAGTGCTCCTCACTCAAATCTGCCCGCAAAGGGGGCCTCATGGGACCATGATGGTCGGTCAAATTGCCGTTGACTGCAAGGCTCCGTTCAGGCGCCCAGATAGGCGCTCTGGACGTGCGGGTTGGCGAGCAAATCGGCGCCCCGCCCGGTCAACCGGACGCGGCCTCCTTCCAGCACATAGGCGCGATCGGAAAGCTCGAGCGCCGCGAACGCGTTCTGTTCCACCATCACCACGGTGGTGCCGGCGCGGCGAATCTCCTTAATGATCTCGAAGGTGCGCTCGACCAGGTTCGGGGCGAGCCCCAGCGATGGCTCGTCGAACAGCGCCAGCTGCGGCCGCGACATCAACGTGCGCGCGATTGCCAGCATCTGCTGCTCGCCACCCGACAAGGTGCCGGCCGCCTGCCGCGCGCGCTGGCTGAGGATCGGGAAGCGCGCAAACAGCCGCTCCATGTCGGCGGCGACCTCAGCTTTGTCGGCCCTGAGGTAAGAGCCCATCTCCAGGTTCTCGCGCACGCTCATGTCGGGGAAAATGCGCCGGCCTTCGGGGCAGTGGGCGATACCGAGCTCGAGGATGCGTCGGGCGCTGGCGCGGGTGATGTCGTGGCCGAGAAAGCTAATGCGTCCAGCGGTGGGCGTTATCAGACCGGAGATGGCTTTGAGCGTTGTGGTCTTGCCGGCGCCGTTGGCGCCGATCAGGCTGACGAGCTCGCCCTGATTGACCTCGATGGCGAGCTCACGCACGGCCACGATCTTGCCGTAGCAGCAGGCCAAACCTTCAACCTTGAGCACGGATCGGCTCTTTGCAGGGGCGCCCAGCGGCGCGATGCAATCCGCCCGCCATCAGCCCGGCAACCGGGCGATGGCCTCGACCTCGAGCAGGAATTCGGGCTTCACCAGCCGATCGACCACCAACAGCGTGTTGGGCGGATACCTGCCATCGGCGAACAGCCTTGCAAAGATTTGCGCACGCGCGGCCATAAAGGTGGGGATGCTGTCGCTGCGCGTCAGATAGGTGGTGAACTGCGCCACCGCCTCGAAGCTGGTACCGAGGTCCTTGAGAATGGTGCCGAGGTTGGCAAACACCTGCTCCACCTGGAGGGCGAGATCGCCGACGCCCACCGGATTGCCGGCGGCATCGATCGCTACCTGCCCGGCAATGAAGGCAAGCTCGCCCGGGGCGACGCGGGCAACGTGCGAATAAAGACCCTGCACGGGTGGCGCATTGGGTGGATTGAGATAGACAACAGGCGACTTGACCATCAACGACCTCCTGGCTAGCTGCCGCGCGCGACCGGCACTGCCCCCGCACGGGCCGCCTCAGATGCGCCCAGTGCCAGCGCGACGTGCAGTCCCAAGTTGCGGGCCCAAGTTGCAGGCCAAAGTGCTGACGTGCGCCCCGGCCAGGCGCGCCCAGTGGCTCGCAAACACCGGCAGCATTGGGCTCAGCGGTTGGCGATGGCAACCCCCAAAATTCTAACCGCGCCGGCGGTGCCGACGGCCGTGGCTTCACCCGCGCCCGGCCGGTGCAACGCCGCATGCCAGACCTGGACAAGGGGCCCCATCCTCGTCCAAACTCGTACGCTCTCTGGCATAAGGCGCTGACCGGCCCGCTGTGACCGGCGCCCAACGCAAGCGCCAGGCCTTACGGGGACAGCGCGGCGGCCACTCGGACGCCGCGAGAGGGGGCGACATTTGACGACAATGACGCCGGTCTTGCGGTATCGAAATCCCGGCGCCGCGGCGCGCTGGTTGTGCGAGGCGTTCGGCTTTCGCGAGCACGATCGGACCCAGGACACCGACCAGCACATCAAATATATCCTGTTGGAACTGGGGCAGAGCTTTGTGTTGGTGCGTCCGGTCTCGAGCTCGGTATTCGACGACCTGATGGTCGAACCCAGCGCCGTTGGCGGTAGCAACACGCACGTGCTCTACCTCACCATTCCCGACACCGAGACCCACAGCGCGCAAGCGCAGGCGGCCGGGGCGAAGATCGAGCTCGAGCCGCAAGACGATGGCCTCGGCGGCCGCTTCTACACCTGCCGCGACCCCGAGGGACACTTGTGGAGCTTCGGCACCAAGAGCTATGCGCCACTGCGGCCGCCGGTGGTGTCGGCCAAGCGCGAATTCGCCCCGGCGCCGCCGCTGCCGGCGGCCAAGGGTGGCCCCAGCAAACGCGGCCGGCTCGGACGCGCCGTGGCAACACTCGCCGTGCTCGCCACCTTGGCGACGGGCTGGGTGCTCTATCAGACCTACGGTAACGACGCCTTCGAGGTCGGCCGGGCGATGACCACCGGCGCCGTCGCGACCGGCGGCAGCGCGGCAGCGGCGCCCGAGCCTGCCCCCAAGCTGGCGGCCGGCGAGGTTGCTCCCGATGCCGCCGCGCTCGATGACGAGCGCGCGCGCCGGCTGGCGGCGGAAGCGGCGCTCGGCGAGGCGACCGCCAAGGTGACCGACGAACAAGGCCGCAGGCAGCGCGCCGAGGAGGCCACCGCTGCCGTCACCCAAAAGCTCTCCGAAGCAAGTGCCGCGGCCGCCGAGGCGCGACAAGCCGCGCAACGCGTGGACAGCGAGCGCACGCGCGAGCGCCGCGAGGCGCACGAGGCGATTGCCGCCGCTGAGCGTCGCCTCGCCGAGCAAACGGCCGAGGCGACCCGCGGGCGGGAGGCGGTCACGGCGAGCTTGGCCGCCGCCCAGCAATCGCTTGCGGCTCAGAGCGCGGCCCGGGAGCAGGCCCAGCGCGAACTGGAGACGGTCAAGGCCGAGGCCGCGCGCGAGCGCGCCACCCAGGCGGCAGCCGCGATTTCGGCCAGCGCCGAGGCGGCAGCCAACGGCGAGCAGGTGGCCGAGCTCGAACGCGAACGGGCCACAACGCACGCAGAATTGGAGGCGGCCTATACCACGCTCAAGGCCATTCGTGGCGAGCTCGAAAGCCTGCGCAAACCGCAGCACCAGGCGGTGGCTGCCGAACCACGGCCCACGGCGCGCGTTGCCACCGCCGTGACCGAGGCGGCCGCACCGGCCGCCGCCGCACTGGCTGCGCCCCCGCCACCGCCGCCGGCACGGCCCAGTAGCCCCTGCGCCCAGGCCATCCAGGGCAAGGTGCCGCTGGCGCCCAATGGGTCGCGCACCTGGCCCGAGGCCAGTCTCGCCCGCCTTTGCCACGGCGCGGAGACCTCGCTCGAACCGGCGCGCTGCTATGATGAACTGATGCGGGGCAAGATCAGCTGGGGGACGGGCAAGACCTGGACCGCCGGCAACGCCTTGATCCTGTGCGGGGGCACCCGCAATGCCCGCCAGACGCTCGACTGCTTTGCCGACAACATCGCCGCCAATGACAGCTGGGCGTCGGCGATCAGCGCCTGCAAGCTCGCCAAGCCATGAGCGAAGCGCCGAGGCTTGCAACGGCCGGCTTTGCTGCTGCCGCGATCGCAGCCAGCGCCCCAGGGTCGCGCGCGGCCGGCGGCTACTGAAGCCCGCCCTGGCGCTCCACGAAACGCGCAATCGTTTCCACGCCCGCACCGGTGCGCAGGTTGGTGAAGACGAACGGCCGCTCGCCGCGCATGCGCTTGGTGTCGCTTTCCATCACCGCCAGCGAGGCACCGACATGCGGCGCCAGGTCCGTCTTGTTGATGACGAGCAGATCCGAGCGGGTGATGCCGGGTCCACCCTTGCGCGGGATTTTCTCGCCCTGGGCGACGTCGATCACGTAGATGGTGAGATCGGCGAGTTCGGGCGAGAAGGTGGCGGCCAAGTTGTCGCCGCCGGATTCGATCAGCACCAGGTCGAGGTTCGGGAAGGCCCGCTGCATTTGCGCCACCGCGGCCAGATTGATCGAGGCATCCTCGCGGATCGCGGTATGCGGACAGCCGCCGGTCTCGACACCAAGGATGCGGCTTTCCGGCAGCGCCCCGGCGCGCGTCAAAATCAGCGCATCCTCCTTGGTATAGATGTCGTTGGTGATGGCACAGATGTCGTAGCGATCACGAAAGGTCTTGCACAAGCCTTCCATCAGCGCGGTCTTACCGGACCCGACCGGACCGCCGATGCCGACGCGCAGGGGACCGTTGGCGGATTTAGCCATGGCTGTTCCTTTACGACCTGAAAAGACGCGTATACTGGGTCTCGTGCCGCATCGAGGCGATCTCGACCAGGATGGCGGCGCCACCGGCATCTTCGAGGCGCAAGCGGACGGCGGCGGCAGCCACCTCGGCGATCACGCCTTCGAGCCGCGCCAACAGCCGCAAGCCGTCGCTCTGGCCCAGGGGAATGAGCCGCACTCCCGCCGAGACCAGGCTGGCGGCAAAGGCCTGCGTGAACGCGTGCGCCGCGGCCGGCAAGGGCAGGCCATGCGCGGCGGCGCTGGCGCCGACGGCGACCGGATAGGCGATGCCGGACGCGTCGTTGAGCTCGCCAAGCACCGGGTGCGGCCAGGCTGCCGCCACGGCGGTGAGGAAGGCGGCACCTTGCGCCAGGGTTTCGAGCCGCCGCTCGGCGGTGGTGGCGAAGGCGGCGGCAACGTCGGCGATTTCCTTGAGGCGGGCCGCGTCCGCTACCGCAACAGCGCGCCAGGCCTCGGCCAGAAAGATGGCATCGGTGCGCCCGGCACCGTGGCGCAGCACGTCCTCGATCCAATCTCCGAGCCGGGGCGCATCGGGAATGTGCCCGGCCTCGACCAACCACTCGAGGCCGTGCGAATAGGAAAAGCCGCCAACCGGGAACGCCGGCGACAACCAGGTGAGGAGGCGGGCGAGGACCGGGGCTGATACGGCCGCCCGGGTCGTGCAACCCTCGCCGTCGTCGGCTGGCGCCGCGGCTTTCCAGCAACGCCGCCCCGACCGCCGCCGGGCGGAGAGCCTGTTGCGGTCGTCGGCCATCGCCATTTAGGGCTCCTCGTTGCTGGCGTGTCGATGACCATGTGGCCCGTGCCCGCCCTCGGCGGCGTAGGCGCCACCCTCCGGATTGAAGGGGCGCTCGATGGCGCTGACGGCGGCACCAAGGCCGCTCACCATGTCGGCGATGACATGGTCCTCCCGGATATAGAGGGTGCGGCCGCACATCTCGCACGCCAGGTGCCGGTTGCCCAGATGCCAGGCGACCCGCGCCAGCGCCCGCTCATCGGCGCATACGATCTCGATCAGCCGCTCGGGCGCCGCCTCGACGGCGATGATACGGCCATCCTCCAACCTGATGCCGTCGCCGCCGTCGAGCCGCGGTGTCCTGGCCAGATCCAACAGGAAGCTGAGACCGCGCTTGGTGGTGAGCGCGATGCGCCGGCGCCGGCGCCGGTCGTAGTCGAGGCTGACGACGTCAGCGGGGGTTTCGACAAAGCTCCCGGCCGGGACGACTTCACTGGCTGTCAGCATGCTCTCGCCTCCGTGTTGATGAGGGGCGCGCGCGCCACCCCCGCCGCTGCGCGCCGCCTCTGGCGCGCTCATCGGCCCGCCTCAAAACAAGAAGTAACGCTGCGTCATCGGCAGCGAGCTGGCGGGCGCGCAGGTCAAAAGCTCGCCATCGGCGCGCACCTCATAGGTCTCCGCATCGACCTCGATGTTGGGCGTGGCATCGTTGAGGATCATGGATTTCTTGGAGATGCCGCCGCGCGTGTTCTTCACCCCCACCAGCGTCTTGGCAAGGCCCAGTTTGCGCCCAAGGTCGCTGGCGGCGGCGGCGGCGCTGACAAACGTCACCGCCGAGGAGGCAAGCGCGCGGCCGTAGGCGGCAAACATCGGCCGGTAGTGCACCGGCTGCGGTGTCGGGATCGAGGCGTTGGGATCGCCCATGGGCGCGGCGGCGATGCTGCCGCCGACCAGCACCAGATCGGGCTTGACCCCGAAGAAGGCCGGGTTCCACAGCACCAGGTCGGCCCGCTTGCCAACCTCGAGCGAACCCAACTCGTGCGCCATCCCCTGCGCGATCGCCGGATTGATCGTGTACTTGGCGATGTAGCGGCGAACCCGGAAATTGTCGTTGCCGGTCGCATCGCCTTTGAGTTGACCGCGCTGCGCCTTCATCTTGTGCGCCGTCTGCCAGCAGCGAATGATGACTTCGCCCACGCGCCCCATTGCCTGGCTGTCCGAAGAAATCATCGATAGCGCGCCAAGGTCGTGCAGGATGTCCTCGGCCGCGATCGTCTCGCGCCGGATGCGGCTCTCGGCGAAGGCGATGTCCTCGGGAATGTTGGCATCGAGGTGATGGCACACCATGAGCATGTCGAGATGCTCTTCCAAGGTGTTGACGGTGAACGGCCGGGTCGGATTGGTGGATGACGGCAGCACGTTGTTGAGCCCCGCCACCTTGATGATATCGGGTGCATGCCCGCCGCCCGCGCCTTCGGTATGAAAGGCGTGGATGGTGCGTCCCTTGAAGGCGGCAATGGTGTCCTCGACGAAGCCCGACTCGTTCAGGGTATCGGTATGGATCATCACCTGCACGTCGTGCGCGTCGGCCACCGACAGCGCACAGTCGATGGCGGCGGGGGTGGTGCCCCAGTCTTCGTGCAGCTTGAGACAGGCGGCGCCGCCCAAGATCATCTCGACCAGGGCCGCAGGCTGAGACGCATTACCCTTGCCGGCGAATGCCAGGTTGACGGGAAAGGCATCGGCCGCCTCGAGCATGCGCGCCAGATGCCAAGGACCGGGCGTGCAGGTGGTGGCGGCGGTACCGGTGGCCGGGCCGGTGCCGCCGCCGATCAAGGTGGTGATCCCGGAATTGAGGGCCTCTTCGATCTGCTGCGGACAGATAAAGTGGATGTGGCTGTCAACGCCACCGGCGGTCAGGATCTTGCCTTCGCCGGCGATCACCTCGGTGCCCGGACCGACGACAATGTCGACACCGGCCTGCGTATCGGGGTTGCCGGCCTTGCCGATGCCGGCAATGCGGCCGTCGCGCAGCCCGAGGTCGGCCTTGTAGATGCCGGTATGATCGATGATCAGGGCGTTGGTGATGACGGTGTCGACGGCGCCATCGGCACGCGCCGCCTGGCTTTGCCCCATGCCGTCGCGGATCACCTTGCCGCCGCCGAACTTCACCTCGTCGCCATAGCTGGTGAGGTCCCGCTCCACCTCGACGATGAGATCGGTATCGGCAAGCCGCACCCGGTCGCCGGTGGTCGGACCAAACATGTCGGCATAGGCCGCGCGCGTCAATTTCGTCGGCATCAGTCGAGGTCCCCCATCACCGCGCCCTGAAAGCCAAATACCCGCCGCCGGCCGGCAAACGGCACCAGCGCCACCTCGCGCGTCTGCCCGGGCTCGAAGCGCACCGCCGTTCCGGCGGCAATGTCCAAGCGGTGGCCGCGCGCCCGCTCGCGATCGAACTTGAGCGCGCGGTTGGTTTCGGCGAAATGATAGTGCGAACCAACCTGCACCGGCCGGTCGCCGGCGTTGGCCACCATCAGCACCAGCCGTGGGCGATCAGCGTTGATTTCGATCTCGCCGGCGGCGGGAAAGATTTCTCCAGGGATCATGTCGAGCTCCTCAGATCATCGGGGCGGCGCGCGCCGGCCGCTCGCCAGCGCGCGTTGGGCGGCGGCTATCTAATCGGCTGATGCACGGTCACCAGCTTGACGCCATCGGGAAACGTCGCCTCCACCTGCACATCGGCAATCATCTCGGCGATGCCGTCCATCACCTGGTCGCGGCCGATGACGTGCGCCCCCGCCTCCATCAGATCGGCAACGCTGCGGCCGTCGCGCGCGCCTTCCACCACGAAGTCCGAGATCAGCGCCACCGCCTCCGGGTAGTTCAGCTTGACACCGCGGTCGAGGCGCCGTCGCGCCACCACGGCGGCCATGGAAATCAGGAGCTTGTCCTTCTCGCGTGCCGTCAGGTTCATATCCACTCCCGGGGTTCAGCACTTCCAGATGCGTGGCAGCGGCCGCCGCAGCAGGCTGCCGATCAACAGGGCGAGGTCGGCCTGCAAGGTGCGACCATCGGCTGCCACCGCTCGCGCCAGCACCAGGTCGTTGACGGTGCTGACACCGATCAGGCCGGCCGCAGCGCCGATGCTGGCGCGCGCCCGCTCGATGGCGGCGCCGGCATCCGGTGCGGCATAGATGACGAGCCCGCTGGCCCGGCCGCCGGCCAGCAGCGCCGGGCGCGCCAGCGCCGCCGCGATCGGCCCCTCGAGCCGGAAGCTATCGGCAAACACCAATTCGCCATCGCGCCGCAGCCGCCAGCTGTCGCGAACGGCGCCCCTCGTCACGCTCTCGCCCATGGCGGCGCGACCGAAGATCAGCATCTCGACGCCGAGAAACGTCGCCTCGGCAGAGAGCTCGATGGTGGTGGTGCGCTCGAGTGCGGCCCGGTCAAACACGATGGTTGGCTGTGGCAGCCACGCCAATGCCGCATTGCCCGCCAGCGACAGCGCCACCGACATCTCGGTCCTGCCGTGGTCGCAACGATAGATCTTCTCGGCGGCGGCCGTGGTCATGACGGCGCTGGCGCCGACACCGAGCGCGGCGCTGATGATAAACCGATCGCCGCCCGTCAATCCGCCGGCGGTGTTGAGAACCACCGCCTCCAATGGCTCGCCGGCCGCCGCTCTGGGGAACCTGACCCGGGCCGCGCCCAGCTGGTGCAGCACCTCGACCCTGGTCGCAGCGCCACGGCGCACCAGGCCCAATCGGACCGATCCTTCGGTGCGGGGCAGCCACGGCGCGGCCTTGAGCACGGGGGTGATGATCCCTTGAGTTACGCTCAATACTCAAACCGTAAGGTAGCGCCGAACCTGGCTCTCAACCATGGCTTTTGCCTCGCCGGCCAGGACCACCTCGCCGCGCTCCATGACCGCATAGCTATCGGCCAGCTCGCGCGCGAACTCGAAGTACTGCTCGACCAGCACGATGGCCATTTTGCCGCTGTCGCGCAGGTAGGCGATGGCGCGCCCGATGTCCTTGATGATCGAGGGCTGAATACCCTCGGTCGGCTCGTCGAGCACGATCAGCTTGGGCTGCATCACCAGCGCGCGGGCGATCGCGAGCTGCTGCTGTTGGCCGCCCGACAGATCGCCGCCGCGCCGTCCCAGCATCGATTTGAGGACCGGGAACAGGTTGAAGAGCTCGGCTGAGATGCTGCGCTCGGCGCGGGGCAGGCGGGCAAAGCCGGTCTCCAGGTTCTCGCGCACCGTCAGCAAGGGAAAGATCTCCCGCCCCTGCGGCACGTAGGCAATGCCAAGCCGGGCGCGCTCGTGGGGGGTGAGCGAGGTCACCTCGCGGCCGTCGAACACGATCCGCCCGCGGCTCACCGGCTGCAGGCCGATGATGGCCCGCAACAAGGAACTCTTGCCGACGCCGTTGCGGCCAAGCACGCAGGTGATCTTGCCGGGCGCCGCCGTCAGCGACACCTCGCGCAGGGCCTGCGCCGCACCGTAGTGTAGATCGATGTTCTCGACGCTCAGCATTGGCTTTTGCTCGACATGCTCAGCTACCCTTTCGGCTCGGCAAGCGGTTAGCGTGGCAGGCGCCGGCCGAGCTCAGCGCGGCCGCCCCCCGCGCTAGCGCCCCAGATACACCTCCACCACGCGCTCGTTGCCGCTCACCTCGTCGATCGAGCCCTCGGCCAGCACCGAGCCTTCGTGCAGCACGGTCACCTTGACGCCGAGCCGGCGCACGAACTCCATGTCGTGCTCGACCACGATCACGCTATGATCGCGGGCAATGTCCTGCAACAGCTCGACCGTGGTCATGGTCTCGGCATCGGTCATGCCGGCGACCGGCTCATCGACCAGCAATAGCTTGGGATCTTGCGCGATCAGCATGCCGATCTCGAGCCATTGCTTCTGGCCGTGCGAAAGCGATTGAGCCAGCCGACGGCGCTGCTGAAAGAGGCCGATAGTGTCCAGGATCTCGCCGCTCCTGTGGCTGTCGCGGCTATTGCCGCGCCAGGCAAGATTGCCGCGCACGCTGCGGTCACCCTTGAGCGCCAGCAAGACATTGTCCTCGACGCTCAGGTTGTCGAATACGGTGGGTTTCTGGAATTTGCGGCCGATGCCGAGTTGGGCAATGGCGGCCTCGTCCTTGCTGGTGAGATCGATGCCTTTGTCGAACAGCACGCTGCCGCTGTCGGGCCTGGTCTTGCCCGTCACCACATCCATCATGGTGGTTTTGCCGGCCCCGTTCGGCCCGATGATGGCCCGCATCTCGCCCGGCGAGATGGCGAGCGACAGGTTGTTGAGGGCACGAAAGCCGTCGAAGCTGACGGTTACGCCGTCGAGATAGAGCAGGCTTGGCGTGATCTGGTGCGGCTTGGCAACGGCAAGATCCATGGGTCACTCGGCGGGCTGGGCGAAGCCGGCGGCCGGCGGCGCCGCCGCCGCCTCGCGCTTGACGACCCCCGCCCCGGCACGGCCGATCGGGCGGCCGCGGCCGCCGTGCTCGCCGGGCCATGGCGCGCTTCCGTCGGCGGTCTCGGCGCCCTGGTTCGGCGCCCGCGCCAAGCAGCCGAGGATGCCGTTGGGCAGCAGAATGGTGACGAGCACGAACAAGCCGCCAAGCGCAAACAGCCAGTAGGGCGCCAGCAGTCCGGTGGTGAAGGTGGTCTTGGCAAAATTGACCAGCACCGCCCCGAGCGCGGCGCCGATCAAGGTGCCGCGGCCACCGACCGCCACCCAGATCACCACCTCGATCGAGTTGGCCGGCGCGAACTCGCTGGGATTGATGATGCCGACTTGCGGCACGTAGAGCGCACCCGCCAAGGCCGCCATGGCGGCCGACAAGGTGAAGATGAAGGTCTTGTAGTGCTCCACCCGGTAGCCGAGAAAGCGCGTGCGGCTTTCCGCGTCGCGCACCGCCATCAGCACCTTGCCGGCCTTCGAGCGCACCACCGCCTGGGCGATGCCGTAGCCGAGCGCCAGCGCCAACGCCGAGGCCGCAAACAGCGCGGCCCGGGTCTGGGGCGACTGCAGGTTGTAGCCGAGGATGTCCTTGAAGTCGGTCAGGCCGTTGTTGCCGCCAAAACCGAAGTTGTTGCGAAAGAAGCCCAGCATCAGCGCGTAGGTCAGCGCCTGGGTGATGATCGACAGGTAGACACCAGTGACGCGGCTGCGAAAGGCAAACCAGCCAAACACGAAGGCCAGGCTGGCGGGCACCAGGAACACCATCAACAGTGCGTAGCCAAACCAGTTGAAGCCCCACCAAAACAACGGCAGCTCCGACCAGTTGAGAAACACCATGAAGTCGGGCAACAGCGGATGCGCATAGACGCCGCGGGTACCGATCTGACGCATCAGGTACATGCCCATGGCATAGCCGCCGAGTGCGAAGAAGGCGCCGTGACCGAGCGACAGGATGCCGCAATAGCCCCACACCAGATCCAGCGACAGCGCCAACAGGGCATAGCACAGGTACTTGCCCCACAGCGCCACGGTCGCGGTCGACACATGGAAGGGCGAGGTGGCCGGCAGCGCCAAATTGAGCACCGGCACCACCGCCGCCAGCCCGATGAGCAGGCCGAGAAAGATGCGCCCGCGCCCGTCGGCAGCCTCGAGAAGCCGTCGCGTGATCATGCTTCGACCGCCCGGCCTTTGAGTGCAAATAGCCCGCGTGGTCGCTTCTGGATGAAGAGGATCACGATCACGAGCAGCAGGATCTTGCCGAGCACGGCGCCGGCATAGGGTTCGAGGAACTTGTTGGCGACCCCGAGCGACAGGGCGCCGACCAAGGTGCCCCACAGATTGCCGACGCCGCCGAACACCACCACCAGGAAACTATCGATGATGTAGCTCTGGCCGAGGTTGGGTGAGACGTTGTCGATCTGCGACAGGGCGACGCCGGCCAGGCCGGCGATGCCCGAGCCCAGCGCAAAGGTCAAAGCATCGATGCGGCCGGTGGCAATCGCCATCGCGCTCGACATGCGGCGGTTCTGGGTCACGGCGCGCATGTGTAAGCCAAGCGTGGTGAAGCGCAACGCCGCCAGCAGCAGCACGAAGATGATACCGGCAAAGACGATGATCCAAAGCCGGTTCCAGGTGACGGTGAGGCCACCGAGCTCGAAGGCACCCGACATGAAGTGCGGGGCGCCAACCTCGCGGTTGGTGGGCCCGAAGCCGGTCCGCACGCTCTGTTGCAGGATCAGGCTGATGCCCCAGGTCGCCAACAGCGTCTCGAGTGGGCGGCCGTAGAGAAAGCGAATGACGCCGCGTTCGATGGCGATGCCGACCAGGGCTGCGACCATAAACGCCAAGGGTATCGCGATCGCCAGCGAATAGTCGAACAGACCCGGCACCGTGCCCCGGATCACGTCCTGCACCAGGAACGTGGTATAAGCGCCCAGCATCACCATTTCGCCGTGCGCCATGTTGATGACGCCCATCACGCCGAAGGTGATGGCGAGGCCGATCGCCGCCAGCAGCAACACCGAGCCGAGCGACAGCCCGTACCACAGGTTCTGTGCCACGCTCCAGGCGGCCAGGCGGTTGTCGATGGCGGCGACGGCGTCGGCGACCGCACGGCGCACGCTTTCGGACTGGTCGGCGGCGAGGCCGGCGAGCAGGGCACGCGCATCCTGGTCGCCGCGGGCCCTGATGATGGCGACCGCCGCGATCTTGTCGCTGTCCTTGGCGTCGGGGGTATTGAGCACGACCGCCGCCCGGGCCTCCGCTAGCGCGCGCTTGATGCCGGCATCGGTCTCCCGCTGCAGCGCGGTTTCGAGTGCCGGCAGCGCCTTGGCGTCCTTGGATTTGAACACCGCCTGCGCCGCCTCGAAACGTTTGGCCGGCGCGGCGGAGAGTAGGGTGAGGCCACCCAACGCCGCTTCGATGCTGCGCCGGATGCGGTTGTTGATGCGCACCGGCTTGACCGTGCCCGCCGCCCCAAGGTCGACGGCGTTGCCGGTCGCCGCCTCCAGCAGCTGGCCGGCATGGTCGCGCCACAGCACGCGCTTGTCCTCGCTGACATAGAGGCGACCATCCTGCAGGGCCTCGATCAGGGCGGCGGCGCGCGGGTGGCCGCTGGCGGCGATGTCGGCAATCGCCGCGTCGGTCTCGGTGTAGGAATCGCTGGTAAACTTCGCCAGCGCCGCTTCCAAGCCTTGCGCCACGGCGGCAAAGCTTGCTGCCAGCAGTAGCACTGCGCCCAGCACGACCGCGGCCGCGCCTTTAAGCACCCGCATTGGCCCCCCGGAGAGATCGGAAGGCGGCGCCGATCGCCGCCTCCGGCTGTGGTTTGTGGCAAGGCCCGATCAGCTGCCGCACTTGTTGGTCTTGGTGTTGAAGTTACCGCACTTCTTGTCGACCCAATCCGCCACCAGGTCCTTGGACCCCTCCAGTTCCTTCGACCAGGCATCGCCGGCGACGAGCCCGTCGGTCTTCCAAACCACGTCGAACTGGCCGTCGGCCTTGATTTCGCCGATGAACACCGGCTTGGTGATATGGTGGTTGGGCAGCATCTTCGAGGTGCCGCCGGTCAGGTTGGCCGCCTCGATGCCGGGCAGGGCGTCGATCACCTTGTCGGGATCGGTGGACTTCACCTTTTCGACCGCCTTGACCCACATGTTGAAGCCGATCACGTGCGCTTCCATCGGGTCGTTGCTGACCCGCTTCGGGTTGTTGGTGAACGCCTTCCATTTGGCGATGAACGCGTCGTTGTTCGGGTCCTTGATCGACTGGAAATAATTCCAGGCCGCCAGATGGCCGACCAAGGGCTTGGTATCGATGCCGGCCAGCTCCTCTTCGCCGACCGAGAAGGCCACCACCGGAATGTCCTTGGCGGCGATGCCCTGATTACCGAGCTCCTTATAGAACGGCACGTTGGCGTCGCCGTTGATGGTCGACACCACTGCCGTCTTTTTGCCGGCGGAGCCGAATTTCTTGATATCGGCCACGATCGTCTGCCAATCGGAGTGTCCGAATGGCGTGTAGTTGATCATGATGTCTTCCGCCTTCACCCCCTTGGCCTTGAGATAGGCCTCCAGGATCTTATTGGTGGTGCGTGGATAGACGTAGTCGGTACCGGCCAGCACCCAGCGCTTCACCTCTTCTTCTTTCATCAGGTAGTCGACGGCAGGGATCGCCTGCTGGTTGGGGGCGGCGCCGGTGTAGAAGACGTTGCGCTCGCTTTCTTCACCCTCGTACTGCACCGGATAGAACAGGATGCTGTTGAGCTCCTTGAACACCGGCAACACCGATTTGCGTGACACCGAGGTCCAGCAGCCGAACACCGAAGCCACCTTCTCCTTGCTGATCAGCTCGCGTGCCTTTTCGGCAAACAACGGCCAATTCGAAGCCGGGTCGACCACCACCGCCTCGAGTTTCTTGCCGAGCAGGCCTCCCTTCTTGTTCTGCTCCTCGATCAGCATCAGCATCACGTCCTTGAGCGTGGTCTCGCTGATGGCCATGGTGCCGGAGAGCGAATGCAGAATGCCGACCTTGATCGTGTCCTGGGCGCTGGCCCCGACGGAGAGAGGCAAGCTTGCGAGCGCGGCCACGGACGCCGCCATCGCAGTTCGTAGGATCGTGCGCTTCATGGGTAGAAAACACCTCGTGTTGACTGCTCGAGGGCGCAACCAGCCCCCCGCCGTGCTCTAAGAGCAACGACCGTGCCAGCGCGGCGTCGGGCCGAGTAAGTTCAAGGCGATCCATGCTTTGGCGGTGTCAGCCGGCGCCCGGCGGCGCCTGCAAGAGGTGC
>Ga0126384_10000128_pt1 | contig 34520 bp, 22 predicted proteins | sample PanSoiMetPlot_36_FD_92543 | JGI IMG/M metagenome (GOLD analysis project Ga0126384, IMG submission 92543) | Tropical forest soil microbial communities from Panama - MetaG Plot_36 | ecosystem: Environmental > Terrestrial > Soil > Tropical forest > Bulk soil | place: Panama | collected 2016-02-17 | reverse complement strand
GACCCACCGATCGACAGGTCGGCCTCAGCGAGATGGATCGCGAGTTGAACGTGGCCGGGGCCTTTCGCGCGACGTGCAGGCTCCGCGGCGAACGGTTGCTGCTGGTAGACGACGTCTTCACCACTGGCGCAACCGCGAGGGCGGCCGCGAGGGCGCTGCTCCAGGGTGGAGCAAAATACGTTCAGGTGCTGACGCTGGCGCGGGCCTTCTCCCTGAGCTAGCGCACCGGCTCGCTGTTTACCACTGCCGTCACCTCGAGCGCGCCGGGAGGAGTAACGCACGCCGTTTGATCGCAGCACCGCGCACAATGCCACAGGGCGACTGGAAACAGCCAGCGCTCACAGCATCGGGCCGTCGGGTCTGCTAAGCTTCGGGAAGTTCGCTTCTGCGCCGGTGGTTTGCGGTTAGCACCGGCGGCCGGCGACGCACGATACGAGCTTGGACCCCCGGGTGGACCGGTCACGAATGCGACGCATACTGACGTTCAGCCTCCTCTTGATGTCCCTCCAGCCCGCCCGCGCCGAAATCGCGGCAGGCGAAGATCCGACCGCGCAACTTGCACAATCCGAAGCGGATGCCGCCCAGCGCCTCAGGCAATCGCCCCGCGGCGCCGTCCATTTGATGCGGCTCCACGCACTTCGCGACGAGGTGCCGGACCTGGCCCTCTTTTCGCAGGCATACCGGCGGCTACTCGCAGACAGCGGCGCCGACCCGATGGTTCGGACGCTGGCACGGATGTTCGCCGCCGACATCGAGCGCGCCCGCGGCCGTCTGAACAAGGCCGCGGAGCTGGTCCAGCCTCTGGGGTACATCACCGACTTCTACGTTCTCGGCTCCTTCGACAACGAGGGCAAGGCCGGCTGCGGCATCGACTTTGGCCCCGAAAGTCGCCTGGACCTGCGCGCCACTCTTCCCGCCAAGGGGCACCCTGCCGAATGGCGAAAGCTGTCGGTCGCCTCGCAGGATGGCTACGTCGATCTCGCCGCCACCCTGCGCCCCAACCGCGAAGCGGTGGGCTACGCCCTGACTTTTCTGCAGGCGCCCGCCGACGCCAAGGCCGCCCTCTCCATCGGAACCTCCGGCGCCTTCCGCCTCTGGGTAAACGGCCAACTGGCGGCGTCGGACGACAGCTACCACTACCCTCGGCCCGAGCAGTCGCGCGTCTCGGTGCGGCTGCGCAAGGGCTTCAACCGCGTCCTGCTGAAGGTGTGTCAATCGACCGGGCCGTTCGGATTCTACCTGCGCCGAGAGCCCGGCTCGGCGAGAACGAAAGTCATCCTGCCCGAGGTGCTGCCGCCGCTGGAGAAAGAACCGTCTGCCGCTTCTGAAAAACTTCCCACTCTGGCCACGCGGCTCGAGGCCGAAGTAAAGAAAAGGCCCGACGATCCCGTGCTTCGCGGCGAGTACGCGACCGCACTCGCTTTCCTGCGCGCCTACGACGAAACGTCGCACGACGACACGGTGGAGGCCGAGCGCGCGGCTGAGCAGGCACCCTCCGACGTAGCGCTGCAGCTGCTCGCCGCCAAGCTGCAGGAGGAAGATTCCAATCGCCGCCGGATGCACTTCGAGGCCGCCCTTCGAGCCGCTCCGCGATCGCCCGATGCGCGCCTTCAGCTCGCCCAGTTCGAGCTGTCGCGCGGCCATCCCGACCGCGCCCTGCCGCTTCTCACCGCACTGGTGAGCGAGAACCCGCGTTTCGCCGCGGCGCGAATTTCGCTCGTTCGCACCTACGATGCCCTCGGCGAGTGGCCGCCCGCCGCAGCTCTGATCGAGCAGGCGATGGCGGAATTCCCGCACCACCCGGCGATTGCCCGAGAGGCGGCGCGCGCCGCGCGCCGGATGGAGCGGGTGCAAGAGGCGGCAGCGCGATTCCGCCTCGCGCTCGCCCTTCGCTACGACGACTCGAACAGCCGCCGCTCGCTGATGACTCTACTCGGCGACATGGGACGCATCGACGAGGCAGTTCAAGAAATGCGGCTCATGCTCAAGCTTGAGCCATTCGACAACTCGACCCGCATGCACCTGGCGGAGGTGTACGCCGCCAATGGCTCCGCCGACGAAGCGCGGCGCCTCTTCCAGCAGGCCAAGGCGCTCTCCCCGGACGAGCCCGAAGTCCACGAGCACGAGGGCCGCACCCTTCTTCAGCTCGGCCAGCGAAAAGAGGCGCTGGCTGCGTTCGAGCGCTCGCTTCAGCTTCGGCCCCAAAACCCTGCGCTGCGCGAAGCGTGGCGCCTCCTCAGCGGGGAGAGCAATACCGCCGGACTTGAGCACGCGTTCGACTTGGGTCCGCTGACGAAGGAAGCCGATGCGATGCCGGGCGAAGACGCGGTCTACCTCGCCGAGTACACCTACGTGCGCGTGCAGCCGTCCGGCCTTTCATCCCGCTTTCACCAGATGGGAGTGAAAGTCTACACGCAGCGCGGCGTGGACGCGTTTCGCTCTCACGCCGTCACCTATTCGCCGGACCGGCAGGAGGTGCGAATCATCCGAGCGCGAATCACCAAGCCGGATGGCTCCGTGCTCGAGAGCTACTCGGAAACCGAGCGCAGTATGAACGAGCCCTGGTCGAGCATGTACTACGACATCCGGGCCAAGGTTTTTTCATTCCCTTCGCTTTCGCCGGGCGACCTGCTCGAGCTGCAGTACCGCCTCGACGATTCTGCGCAAGAGAATTTGCTCTCCGATTACTGGGGCGACGTCGACTACATCCAAACCGTCAGCCCAAAAATCCGCTACCAGTACATCGCGGACATGCCTGCGGGCAGAACGCTGTACTGGAACAAGTCGCACTCGCCGCCGGGAATCCACCAAACGGAAGAGGAGCAAAAGGACGGCCGCAAGCTGTACCGCTGGACTGCAGCCCGAGTTCCAAAAATCGTCCCCGAGCCCTCAATGCCCGGATGGGCGGAAGTGGTGCCCACGCTCCACGTCTCCACCTACAAGACCTGGGATCAGGTCGGCCGGTATTACTGGGGACTGATCCGCGACCAGCTCATCCCCAACGAGGATGTCCGCAAGGCGGTGAAGGACGCGCTCAAAGACGTCAATCGCAAAGACGAGCTGGCGGTGGTCAGAGCGATCTACAACTTCGTCGTCACCCATACCCGCTACGTAGCCCTCGAGTTTGGAATCCACGGCTACAAGCCCTACCGCGTCGACCGAGTCCTCGCCCGGAGGTTTGGCGATTGTAAAGACAAGGCCTCGCTCATTTACGCGATGTTGAAAGTCGCGGGGATCGACAGTCGGCTCGTCCTGCTGCGAATGAGGAATCTCGGCGCGATCGGCCAGGAGCCGGCGTCTTTGGCGGCTTTCAATCACGCGATCGCCTACGTGCCCAAGTTCGATCTCTATTTGGACGGCACCGCCGAATTCCACGGGTCGCGCGAGCTTCCCAGCGCCGATCGGCTCGCCAATGTCCTGTTGATCGATCCCAAGGGCAACAGCACTTTCGGGACCATTCCCGAGGCGCAGGCGGATCAAAACACCACCGGGACCTCGCTGGACATCGCGCTGCGCGAGGACGGCAGTGCCGCGGTCGAGGGAACGAGCACGGTGGCAGGGCAGAGCGCTCCCGACTACCGCCGCAGCTATCAGGCCGGGGCAACGCGCAAGGCCGTCTTCGAGCAGGGCTGGGCGCAGGCCTTTCCGGGTCTGACGGTCCAACAGGTCAGCCTGACCGATCCCAGCAAGCTCGACGAAGACGTCAACATGAGCTACCGAATGGACGTACCGCGGTTCGCCGAGGTTCTCCCAAGCTCGATTCGATTCTATCCCTTCGGCTCCGGGCGGACTTTTACCGAGTCCTACGCACCGCTCTCCGAGCGGCACCACGATCTGTTTCTGTCCGGCCCGTGGGTGAACCGCTACCAGTTCCAGTATTCGCTTCCGACGGGATTCGGGGTTCCCGAGCTTCCGCAGGACGTGAAGCAAGAAACGCCGTTTGGGCACCTGCGCATCTGGCATCGCATGGAACGGGGCAAGCTGGTTTGCCGCGCTGAGATCGCCTTGACCAAGACTCGGATCAAAACCGACGAATACCCGGCGTTCCGCGCATTCCTCGGCCGATTGGACCAGGCGTTCTCGAGGAAGATGCTGGCCGGCTCGAACCTGGGGCAGACGGCGAAGAAGTAGCGGCGGGAAGTCAAAAGTCGAAAGTTGAAAGTCGAAAGGGCAATGGGGTTGCGAGACCCGCGTGCTCTGCATTGCGTGCAGACAACCACCCCGCAGGTGGTTGTTTGCACGACGAGGGTCCACTTTCGACTTTTCGAGATTCGTGACCGCTTCGGCGATCGGTGCGACGATCAGCGCGTGAGACGACTTCCATCCATGACCTGGCTCGGTTTGATTGTCTGGTTCACAATCCCTTGCGCGCTTGCTGCGCGCTCGAGCGAAGAAGCAACTTCGACCAAGACGGACGGCAGCGCTTCGGCAGCCGCGACCGGCGTTCGAGCGACCGCTTCGTCAAAGCCTCCCGCGTCCGACAAGCCGGCTGAAGTCGAAATCAGTGGAACGCTGAAAATCTCCGAGCGGCCCGCGCGCCTCTTTGTTTTCGTCAGCCGAAAGCCTTGCGACGCGCGCCTCGTCTCCGAGGACATCATCGGCTCGGTGAAAATCGACCCCTTTGTGAGCACGAACTTCTTCATCGAGGTCTTCGTGCCGCAGGGCTCGAGGGGCAACGTCTGCGGCGCGGCGCTGGACGAAAAGGGCAGCGTCATCGCGTTGGGCGGGCACAAAAAGAATCCGCTCACGTTCCGCGGCGAGGGCGAGGTGACGTTCGGCAACGTGATCATCCCGCTGCAGCGGCTCGCCAAGCCGTTTCCCGGACCCGAGCAGTTCAGGCGCTAATCAAACGCCGAACGGAACCGAACGCGCGTCGCACCGCCGGATGAGCGGCGATCAGGGCCAGCGATTTTTTCAGCAAGGTTCTTCCCGGCTCGAGCTTGTGCCAGGGGGACGCGCCGCTCGGGTGCGGGAGGCAAATCACATCCGCCTCCACGCCGTGGTAGCGGATGCGGCGCTGGGCGCCGATGATTTCGGACAGCGGCCCGGCGTGCCCCAACACCTGTTCGATCGCCAGTGTGCCCACCGGTAGAATCAGCTCCGGCTTGAGCAAGGCGACCTCGCGAGACAAAAACGCGCGGCACCGCTCGATTTCGTCCGGCGCCGGCCTGCGGTCCCCGCCGCCTTTTGACTTGCCAGGAAAACATCGGAGCACCGCAGCCATGTAGATCTTGCGGCGGAACGTTTCCTCGTCGATGCCCATCGCGGATTGAAACCAGGCGAAGAGGGTCTTACCGGCGGTCCAGGCGAAGGGGCGGCCGATATCCCCCTCGTGAGGACCGGGCGCCTGCCCGACGAGGAAGATGCGGCTGCGCACTGCTGGGCCATGCACCACCGGACCAACCACATTGGGGCAGGCCCGGCAGGCATCGAGCTCGCGATGGAGCGCCTTGAGCTTCTGCTCGAGAGTCACTCCTTCTTCATAATCGAGCGCCGAGCCGGCCCGAGCGGAAATATGGGCGAAAGGTCGGACCGCGCTGGGGTGTTATGGTGTTCGCAATGAGAAGACTCTCGCATTTCACCGCCATTTCGCTCCTCGCGCTCGCTTGTGCACACCAGGCCGCCTCACCCACGGCGGTGCTCGACCAGGCCGCTCGCGAAAGCCTGGGCGCGGCTCCGCCGGCGCGAACCCTCGCCTTGGCGGGATTTCGCGCCTACCTGATCGAGGGGCAGGCGAAGAAGGCGGAGGAGCTGTTCGATGCCGCGATTCAAAAGGACGGCGCCGAGCCCTATGCCCTCTACGGGCGGCTTCTCCTCGCCTATCGGATTGCGCATCCGGAGCGGGCTCTCGCTGCCGCGCTCGAGCTGACGCGTGCGGCGCCGCATCACCCGCTCTCCACCTCTGCGGGGAGAGTGGTATTCGATCTCGCCGGCGCTTCAGCCCCGTTGGACGATGCCATCCTCGCGCACGTGGACCAGGCGCTCCAGGCAGGGGCGCAGGGCGACTGCGCGCTTTTGCTTCGAACCGCGGCGGCCGCGATCCATTCGCAGAGAAGGAATTCGGCCGCTCAGGCAGAAGCGTTCGCGGCGATTGGCGTGGCGGATCAGCTCACCCTGCTGGGTCCCTTCTCTTCTTTTCACGTCCTCGGGTTCGACAAGGCCATCCCACCCGAGGAATCGGGAGCGATCGGTCCCAATCTCAGCGGCCCGTTTGGGGAGCTCAAGCCGCGGGTGTTGCGGCTGCCGGAAGGTCGCGTCAGCCTCGCCGGCGAGGGGCCTCTGGGCGACATCTACGTGTTAGCCGTGGACGTGGAAGCCGCGGTCGAAGCCGTTCACGTCGTGCGGACCGTGACCTCGGTGCCCCACAAGGTCTACCTCGACGGCGAGCTGCTCTACTCGCGGCGCAGCTTCGAGCGCTTCGAGCCCACGGTCAGCGCGGCCGGCGTTGAGCTCTCCCGCGGGCGCCATCGCGTCGTCGTCAAGCTCGCCAAGGAGGATCGCTCGGCAACCTTCGCGCTGTCGCTGATGCGCCAGGATGGGCGGCCCGCGCAGCTTCAGTTCCTTCCCGCGGAAGGACCCGCCGCCCGCTGGAGCGGAGTTAAAAAGGTCGATGTCGCTTTAGTGTATCCGGACGCGAAAAGTCTCGCCGATGCCCTGCGGCCGGAAGCCGGCGAATTGCTGGCGTCGTTCATCGCCGCGCGCGACGCAATGGTCCGCGACCGCGACGGCGCCAAGCGGTTGGCAGCACAGCTGTCGACGCTCTCTCGAGCACCCGCCGTCGGCGCGCTGGTGGCTGAGATTGCCGTCGGCGATCGAACCGTCTCCAGCCGAATTGCCAGAGGACGCGCGACGCGCGAGCTCGAGACCAGCACCGCCAAAGATGCGGGTGAAGTTGAAGCGCTCATCTCCCGAGTGACCTTGGCCCTCGATGATGGGCGGCTCGGCGAAGCATCAGAGCTGGTGAAGCGCGCGCGCGCCGCCTTCCCGAGCGCCGGCTATCCGGTGCTGATGCTGCAAGCGCGGACCGAGCTTTCCCTGGGGCTGGATGCACAGGCGGATCAAGCCGCCCTGGAGGCGCTTTCCGCGCAACCCGACCTGTGCGACGCGCTCTCGCTTCGCTACGACTTGGCTCGCCGGCGCGACGATGTGACGCGGGTGGACGCCCTGCTTTCCGACTTGAAAACCTGCCCCGGGGCTCAAGTGCGCATGGCGGAGCTCGCGAAATCGCGCGGCGACTTGACGGCCGCTGCATCGCTCTACGAAGAGCTGGTCGCCCGCGACCCTGGTCAGATTCCCAACTCCAATGCGCTGTCCACCATTTATGTGTCGCAGCGCCGGTTCGCCGATGCCGTCAAGCTGCTCGAGCGCCTCAGCGCATTGTGGCCGCGGAACTCTTTCCTGCCAAAGCGGCTGGGGGACGTGTACGAGTTCTGGGATAAAAGCGAGGAGGCGCAGCGCGAGCGAGAACGGGCGCTGGCGATCGACGGGTCCGATCTGTCGCTTCGCAGGTTGGTCGAGCGCCGACGAACGGGTAAGGAGGTGCTTGCGGACCAAGCGATCGACGGCAAGTCAGCGATCGACTCCTACGAGGCGCAACAGGGAACCCAAGATGCCGCCGGCGCGTTCGTGCTCGACGCTGCGGCAGTGCGGGCCTTTTCCGATGGATCGACGGTAGACCGAATTCACATCGTCCAGAAGGCGCTCGAGCAGAGCGGACTGTCCGAGCTCGCCGAGGTGTCGATTCCCAGCGGCGCTCAGGTGCTCACCGTGCGCACCTGGAAGCCCGACGGAACATTTCTCGAGCCCGAGAACATCGAGGGCAAGGACTCCATCAGCATGCCGGGCGTGCAAGTAGGCGACTATGTGGAGTACGAGTTCCTCCATGCTCACCCCGCGCGCGGCCCCTCTCAGCCGGGATTCACGACTGCAAGCTTTTATTACCGGGTCGCGCGGATGCCGAACAATTGGTCGACCTACGTCGTCCTCGCGCCGCGCGGTATGGGCCTGGCGGTGGACGCGCACAACATGACGGTGCCGCAGCCGCAGTCGCAGGGCGGCGAGGACGTCTTCTTCCATGAAGAGAAGCACGTGACCCCATTCATTCCCGAGCCGGACAGCGCTCCTTCCGGCAACGAGTACCTCCCGTTCGTGTCGGTCGGCGCGGGCGCCACGGGAAACGAAGGATTGATCGAAAGCTACGGAGACGTATTCATCGATCGAGCACAGCAGAATTTCGAGGTCGAGCAGTTCGCTCGGAGCGCAACGCAGGGCAAGCAGGGGCGCGAAGCAGTCCGGGCTCTCTACAGCGCGGTGATGCACCGACTCTCCGGAAGAGACTCGGCCCTTGCGCAGTCCGCTTCATCCTCGATCGCCCAGAACCGGGGAAGCCGCCTGTGGGCGCTCAAGGCGAGCCTCGAGGCGATCGGCATTCCCGCCCGCATCGCGGCGGTGAGGACCTTCGGCGTGGACCCGGCTGCATACCGCTTCCCGAACGAATCGCTGATTCCGTATTTCTGCCTCCGGGCCGAGCTGCCCGACGGCAGCGAAGTATGGCTCGACACGCTGGTGCGATTCGGTCCGTTCGGCGAGCTTCCAGAACAAGCGACCGGACGAGACGCGTGGCTGCTTCCGGAGCCAGGCAGGCCCTTACGCAAGCTGAAGACGCCGCCGAAAAGCGTTTCCACGGGAAAGGAGATCCAGCTCAAGCTGAAGCTCGAGCCCGATGGAAAGCTGAGCGGCTGGGGTCGCGAAACGTACCTGGGGTTCGAGGCTGCACAGCTGGCCGAGGCGTTCGAGGCGCTCTCGCCGCAGCAGCGCGACCAGGCCCTGGAGGGAGCGCTTTCGCGCTACTTCGGAGGCGCGGAGCTCTCGGAGCTCAAACTGGATCTCAAGCGCGACGTCGGAATGCCTCTGGTCGTGCAGTACTCCTTTGCCGCCCCTCGATTTGCGCGGGTGGAAGGCGGGCAACTGGTGCTTGGGCCGCTCACATTCCCGGCTCACCTCGGCCGGCGATTCGTGCAGGTCGGCTCGCGCAAGACCCCGCTCTACGTCGACAGCACCGAGCGAAACCACACCGTCGCCACACTGGAGCTTCCCCCGGGGTATTCGCTCTCGCAGCCGTTGGGCGAAGCAAAAACCCAAGGTGCGTACGGCAACTTCCTTCGCAAAGAGCGCCAGGAGAAGAATCAAGTGCTGATCGAGGAAACGTACCGCCTGGACATGGCACGCATTCCCCCCGCCCAATACGACGAGTTCACCCGCTTCGCCGCTGAAGTCGATTTGATCCAGGGACGGGACTTGGTGGTTGAAAAAAAGTGAGCGTCGAAGCTTCGCGATCTTGGCAGCCCGTCCTCGAAGGTCAGCTGGCCAAGAGCGCGGTGGAATCCGTCCGCGCGATCGCCGCACGGCTGCGCGAAAAGACCGCCTCATCCCGAGCATCTCTCGCGCTCGGCCACGCCGGCCTGGCGGTTTTCTTCGGCTATCTTCCAGACGAGCTGCTGGACGCGGAGGCGCGCGAGATCTCCGAGAGCTACCTTGACTTCGCCGCGGAAGCCGTGGCCTCACAAACGATGTCGGCCTCGTTCTTCCCCGGATTTACCGGGGTGGCTTGGGCGCTCGAGCACCTGGGCGCGCGCAATAATGGAGCCAACGCCGATGATCCAAACGAAGAAATCGACGAAGCCCTGGAAAGGCTCTTGGAGGTTTCTCCGTGGACCGGCCCGTACGAGTTGGCCGGCGGGCTGGTGGGGATTGGGGCGTACGCGCTCGAGCGACTTCCCCGTCCCCGCGCCGCCCGGTGCCTTGCGCACGTCGTCGATCGGCTGCACGAGCTGGCCGAACAGCTCCCCGATGGAGTCGCCTGGAGGACGGCGCCGCGTTTCCTGACGCTGGCCACCCCTCAGCAATGTCCGAATGGCTACTTCGACCTCGGAGTCGCCCACGGCATCCCCGGGGCGATCTGCATTCTCGCGGCGGCGGCGCAGGCGGGAATCGCGCCGGAAAAGTGCCGGCGAACCGTTGAGCAAGCGGCGCGGTGGCTGTGGAGCTACAGACTGGGCGGGGCTGCGCACTCTCTCTTTCCGCCAATCATCGCCTCCGAGCTTGCGGCGCGACCTTCGCGAGCAGCGTGGTGCTACGGCGACGCGGGCGTTGCCGCGGCGTTGCTGACGGCTGCCCGCGCATCGCGCGACGGCGAGCTCGAGCACAGAGCCCTCGAGGTGGCCCGGGCCGTCGCTTCACGCCCTGAAGAGCTGTGCGGAGTGGTCGATGCGGGGCTTTGCCATGGCGCCGCCGGATTGGGCCACATCTTCAACCGATTCTTCCACCACAGCGGCGAGGCCTTGTTTGCAGACGCGTCCCGCAACTGGTTCTCGCGAGCCCTGGAGATGCGCCGACCAGGCCAAGGCATCGGCGGGTACTCGTCGGCGGAGAACAGCCCCGGCGGGGGCCTCGATTGGGTCGAGGACGCGAGCCTGCTCACCGGAGCCGCGGGCATCGCGCTGGCGCTGCTCGCCGCAACCACGCTCATCGAGCCCGCGTGGGATCGCCTGTTGCTGCTTTCGCTGCGCTGAAAACGAATTCCGGAATAACGAGAATGAGCGAGTTGACCAAACTCCGCTTGACACCGCGCAGCCGATCCGCATTCTGGAGGCGCGGTTAGAGAAGATTCGCCAACGGGGGAGATGCACGGAGGAAGTTATGAACAAGAGAGACTCGCGAAAGCTCTCGCTCAGCAAGGAGACCGTTCGAAGATTAGGGCAGCAGGACCTGCGCAGGATTGCGGGTGGCACGGCCGACCCGTGCACATCGGGCGATCCCAGATGCACCTGTCCTTCATTCATTGACACCTACGATTGCACGGTCGATTGCCAACCCTGTACCTCCGGCGATCCGAGGTGCACCTGCCCGTCGTTCATTTAGACGAGGCGTTTTTTACATCAGCCGCGCGCAGATGCTGCTGTGCAGGCTGGCCCCCTGCTCGGTCAGTGCAATACGGCCTGCGCGGCGCCGCGCGAAACCAGCGGCGATCAATCGCCGCATTTCCTCTTCGCGCCGAACAATGGGCTGATCGAATTCGCGGCACACCGCATCGAGATCTATCCCGCTGGAAAGCCGTAGGCCCATCGCCAACCGCTCCTCGAAGAGCTCGCGGCTTTTGAGCGACTCGCGCCACGCCTCGGGCAGCTTTCCGTCCCGGACGTCCCGCAGGTATCGCTCGGGGCTGCGATGATTGCCGTAGCGGAATGCCGACGGCGAACGCGCATGCCCGGCCGCACCTGCGCCCAGACCCAGATACTCTCCTCCGGTCCAGTACAATGAGTTGTGACGCGAGTGGAAACCGGGCCGTGCGTAGTTGGAGATCTCGTATTGAACCAGCCCGCCGGCCGCGTAGGTCTCCTGAATGACCCGAGCCATTTCGATGACGACTTCATCCGGCGGAAGCGAAATCTCGCCGCGCTCGAGCTGCCTGCCCAGCGGCACTTCCTCCGCCAGCGTCTCCCGCTCCAGCGTGAGGGCGTAAGCGGAGAGGTGCTCGGGTTTCATCGCCACCGCTCGGCGCGCATCGGACCGCACCTGATCGAGCGTTTGACCGTGAGCTCCGTAGATGAAGTCCATCGACACGTTTTCAAATCCCGCCGCCCGGGCCCGCTCGAACGCGCTCGACGCGGCATCGCCGTCGTGCTCCCGTCCGAGCGCGCGCAAGTTCGACGCCTGGAACGACTGAACGCCAATCGAGAGCCGGTTGACGCCGGCTTGACGAAATCCCAGGAAGCGAGATGCGTCCGCCGCGCCGGGGTTCGCCTCGAGCGTGATCTCCGCCGCCGGGTCGCAGTCGAACCGCTCGCGAAGCGCTTCGAGCACGAGCTCGATGCAAGATGGCTCCCAAAGCGAAGGTGTTCCGCCCCCGAAAAAAATGGACTCGACCTTCCGTCGCCAAACCGGCCGCACCGGCGACGTGCGCAGGTCCATCTCGGCGATCACCGCGCGGGCGTAGCTTTGCTGCGGGACTTCCTTGGCGACGATGGATGCGAAGTCGCAGTACGGGCACTTGCTTAAACAGTAGGGAAAGTGAACGTAGACGCCGAAGCGCGCCGCGCTGATTCCGGTGATCTCGTCGATAAAACCTGCGGACGCGATCATCTACTTTTTGCCCTTGAGCTGGGCCTCCAGACGAGCCACCTTGGCCTTGAGCGATGCGGCAGCTTCCATTGCATTCTCCGCCGCTACCAGCTTCTTCTTGATCGATGCGAGGTCCGATTTCAACTGATCGCGCTCGGCGATCAGCTCCGCCGGCGCGGAGGCGGAGCCGGAGGCTTTGCCGGGCGGGAGCGGCGTCTTGACGTGGGCAATTGCCGCTTCCAGCGCGTCGATCCGAGCCTCGAGCTCCTTCTTGTTGCTCTCCGCTGAGGCCGCGCGCTTTTCCAATGTGTCGCGCTCTCGCCGTTCCTTTTGCAAAAGGCCCTGCAGCTCCGAACAACGCTGCTGGCTACTCGCCAGCTCGTCGCGAGCTTTTCGATTGCCGGCTTGGTCGCTTCGGGCGCTTCCCAACTGCGACTCGAGCGATGCGATTTGGCGCGCCAGCGCCTCCGCCTTCCCCTCGGCGTCCACCAGTCGCCCCTCCAGCTCGGAGCGCTTCTCCTCCTCGCCCATCAGCGCTGTTTGCAGCTCGGTGATTTTCCGCTGCGTGCTCGAGGTGAGCTCGTCCTTGAGCTTTTTCAGGTGCTGATCGGCTTGGGCCTTGGCATGGGCTTTTTCACTCTGCAAACGAGCGGCCCAGGCCTTGGCCTGCTCGAGCTGTTCCAGCGCCGCTTGGGCGCGCGCTTGCGATTCCTGCGTCGACTGCCGGGCATGCTCCTGGGCTTCGAGCGCTTCGCGGCGCGACCGCTCCTGTGCATCCTGGATCGAACGCCGAGCCTGCTCCTGGACTTCGTGCACGGAACGGCGGGCGTGTTCCTGCGCCTGTGCTGCCGCGGAAGTTATCTCGTCCTCCAACTCTCGAATTCGCGCATTCAGCGCTTCGATGTCGCTGCGGCTTGCCTCGCGCTCAGCGATCGCCGCGTCGCGCTCGGCGACAACCGTCCTCAGCTCCTCCGACGTTCGCTCCAACTCGCTGGAGATGCGTTCATTTTCCGAGCTGACCTCTTGGTACTGCTCGTTGACGGCTTCGAGATCCCCTACCGCTTCCAACTTGCGCGCCGTCAGCTCACTCACTTGCTCCTCGGCCCTCCTGAGGGCCTCTTTCAGCTCGACCAGCTCATCGGCCAGCTCGGCGCGATCTTGGCGTTCCTTTTCCACAGCTTCGGTGAGCTGGGGAACCTGCACCTCCACTTCAGCCAAAGCCTTGGACAAGAGCTTGCGCTCTTCCACCACCGCCTGGAAGTCCGCTTCCAGACCCGATGCCTTCGCTTCCGCCTCGCCGGCTCGCGCCTCACTTTGCTGGGCCGTCGACTTCGCCCACTCAAACTGCTGCGACAACTCTTCGAGGCGGGCGGGGAAATCCTTGAGCCTGTCCACCTCCGCATAGGCCGCCTCGAGCTGCGCCTTGATGACCTGCGCCGCCTCGCGAACCTGATCCGCCTCCTGCTCTCGTTCGGCGTAAAGCGCCCTCGCGCGCGCCAGCGTCTCCTGCTTCTGCTTGAGCACCAGCCGGAAGTACTCCAGCTTCTCCTCGGGCAAACCGCGGGGAAGGCGCGGCTCCGGCGGCTCTTGGAAGGGATCTCCCGCCGGGCGAGGGAAGGGTGGTGGCAACGGCGGCGCTAAACCGACGGCGCCCGACATCGCCGGAGGCTGACCGCGGGGCGCTGTCGATCGCCGGGGCGGAAGCGGCGGCGGCGCGGGCGGGCCGCTCGGCTGCGACTTGGGCACGGGAGGTGGGCCTGCCGCAGCCGCGGACTTGATTTCTCCTGAGCCTTCGCCGGAAAGAAGGGGTTCGTCATCTTCGACGAGGATCTCGCGCAAATCGAGGACCGGATCGCCGTCGTTTGGGCCACCCTTCTTCATGCGATAATAGGAAACACTATCGCTTTGCGGGCGAGTTCCAAAGGCGCGGCGCCCAGGCATCCCTTGCGGCGCCGTGCCTCCAGTGTCAGTTTGGCGAGACGATGGGCAAGCGCTTTGAGCTCGACAATGGGCTGAGGGTGGTTTTCGAGGAGCAGCATGCCGCCAAGGTCGCCGCTTTCCAGATTTGGGTGAACGCTGGAAGCGCGGATGAGCAGCCGGACGAGGCTGGCCTGGCGCACCTGCATGAGCACATGCTCTTCAAGGGAACGGGGCGGCGCCGGCCGGGCGAGATCGCCCGGGAAATCGAGGAGCGGGGCGGCGAGATCAACGCTTGGACCTCCTTCGACCAGACCGTGTACCACGTGGTGCTCGCCAGTCAGTTCGCCCAGGTGGGCCTGGACGTTCTGGGCGACGCAATCCGCAACTCCGCGTTCGACGCGGAGGAGCTGTCGAAGGAAATCGAAGTCGTCTGCGAAGAGATTCGGCGGGCGAACGATCTTCCCGCCCGGCGAGCCTCGCGCGACTTGTTCGCGACTGCCTACCGCGTGCATCCGTACCGACGCCCGGTGATCGGCACCGAGGACAGCGTTCGCAGCTTCACTCGCGAGCGCGTGCTCGGCTTCTACGGCCGAAACTACGCTCCGCCGAACATGGTGCTGGCGGCTGCCGGCGACTTCAGCGAAGCGGACTTGAAACGATGGGCGGACGAGCTTTGCGGTGGCGATTGGGGGCGCACCTACCGCGGTTCCCAGCCACGCCCGCCGGAGCCGCCCCGAGAAGAGCAGCGGCTCTTGGTGCGAGAGGACGAGGCCAAGGAAGCCTATCTGAATCTTGCCTTCGGGATTCCATCGGTCGAGCACGAAGACGCTCCGGCGCTCGATCTGCTCGCCGTGCTCCTAGGCCAGGGCGAAGCATCGCGCCTGGTGATGGAGGTGAAGCGCAAGCGGTCGTTGGTCAACGACATCCGAGCATTCGCCTACACGCCTCGCGATCCGGGGCTGATGGTCGCGGCGATGACGCTGCCCCCGCAGAAGATTGCGGAAGCGTTGGCCACGACGGCGGCGTTGATCCTCCAGCTGCGCACATCGCTCATCTCCGAGAGCGAGCTTGCCACCGTCAAGGCGCTGATCGAGGCGGAGACGGTTTACCAGCGGGAGACGGTGCAGGGACTGGCTCGTAAATTGGGATTCTACGAAGCGTCGGCCGGCGGCATCGAGAAAGAAGCCCGGTACTATCAAAGGATCGGCGAGCTCACGCCAGAGCAGGTGCGCGAGGTCAGCGAGAGATATTTTCGGCCGGAGAGCGCGATTCTCACCTGCCTCGTTCCTCCCGGATCTGTTTTCGACGCCGGGATCGCTGCGGAGATCCTCGACCGAGCAGCCCGCGAAACCCCCAGCGCACCCGCCGGACGCCGCGTTCCGAAGCACGAATCACCTCCGGTGGTGACGACGCCGATCGCCGCGCGGGGCGACCAAGCAGCGGTGATTGTCGAGCGCCTGCCCTCGGGTGCGACGATCGTCGTTCGCGAAGAGGCCGCCGCTCCGCTGTTTGCCATTCGCGCCGCTTTCGAAGGCGGGCTTCGCTACGAGACCGAGGAGACCAATGGCCTCACCGCGCTCTTGGCCCGGATGATGACTCGGGGAACCCGGAGCCACGACGCGGAGGAGATCTCCCATCTGGTGGACAGCCTCTCCGGCTCTCTCGGTGCTCAAGCCGGTCGGAATTCCCTGAGCCTTCGAGGCGAATTTCTCTCGCGCCACTTCGAGCGGGCATTCGGCCTCTTCGCGGACTGCCTTCTCAATCCGACTTTCCCCGAGGTCGAGTTCGATCGCGAGCGGAAGCTGCTCCTGCAGGACATCCTCGCACGGGAGGACAACCCGGCCGGCCTGGCGCACGACTTATTCGCCCGCACCTTCTACCAGCGGCATCCCTACCGCTTGCCGACCTTCGGCCAAACCAAATCCGTCGAGCACCTCACCCCTGCAGCGCTCGCCGAGCATCACCAGAGTTACCACAACCCCGCACGGATGACCCTGTGCGTGGTAGGCGACGTCAAGGCGGGCCGCGTCCTGGCTCTGGCGCGCGACGTCTTCGGCAAGCCGGGGAGAAACGCGGCGCGGCCGCCGGAAGTTCCGATCGAGCCGCCGCCCGAGCGGCAGAGGTGGGCCAGGCACCCGCTGAGCCGGGCGCAATCCCACCTCATCCTTGGATTTCCCGGAGCGCGCGTGACGGACTCGTGGAGGCACGCGCTCGATGTCCTCTCCACTGTGCTGTCCGGCCAAGGCGGAAGACTCTTCATCGAGCTGCGCGATAAGCGATCGATGGCCTACAGCGTCAGCAGCTTCTCTGTCGAAGGGGTGGATCCCGGATATTTTGGCGTTTACATCGCGACCAGCCCGTCGAAGGCTGACGCCGCTGTCCAGGCAATCCGCGCAGAGCTCGTCCGCGCGCGGGACGAGAAGATCGATCCTGCCGAGCTAAGGCGCGCGCAGCGGCACCTGGTGGGCACGCACGAGATCGGCTTGCAGAGAAACGGCGCTCGAGCCGCGCTGCTGGCGCTCGATCATTGCTACGGGATCGGCGTGGAAAACTTCCTTCATTACGCCGACCAAATCTCCGCGATCACCGCGGAGCAGGTGCAGCAGGTGGCGCAGCGGGTGATCGATTTTGATCACTCCGCGCTGGCGGTGGTCGGACCATGAGCATGCGCGCGAGCTACTTCGCGCTTTCCGCAGAGCTGGTGGAGGCGTCTGCGGAGCTTGCGCAATGGTTGCTCCACGAAAACGGCTCGCTCGGCCTGGAAATTCGCGAACCGTCGGTGCGGCCGATGCCTGGGGAGCCGCCGCTGCCGGGCGGCAAGGTACGCGTGGTCGCCTTCTTCGCCGAGCGCGGCCAGGCCGAGCGGGCGCGCGCCGAGCTTCAACGGGCACTTCCGGAAGCCGCGCTTACTTTGGGCGAAGCGCTTTGCGAAGACTGGTCCGAGAGCTGGAAGTCGCAGGTGCGCTCCTCGCAGGTGGGCCGGATCTGGGTGGGGCCGCCGTGGCGAGCGGGCGATGCGGCGCCGGGGTCGGTTCGAATTGTGATCGAGCCCAAGATGGCTTTCGGAACCGGCGACCATCCTACCACTCAGCTGTGCCTGGAGGTGTTGGACCAATATCTCACGCTGTGGCCCGGGCAGAGCGTGCTCGACGTTGGGACGGGCTCGGGCGTGCTGGCGATAGCTGCTCGAAAGCTCGGCGCCGGGCGCGTGCGCGGAGTGGACACCGATTCGATGGCGATCGAGCTGGCGACGGAGAATTGCGCCTTGAATGACGCGGACCAAATCGAGCTGTCCACGGCTCGAGTGGAATCGATTACCGAGCCGTTCGACATCATCGTGGCCAACATCTTCGCCAATGAGCTGATCCAGCTCGCGCCGCATTTTCGGCGAATCGCCCGGCAACGCGTGGTTCTCTCCGGAATACTCGTTGAGCAAGCAGCGGAGGTGGCCGCCGCTTATCGCGAGCGCGGATTCGCGCCGGCTCATACGCAGGTGCGCGGCGACTGGGTTCGCTTGGAGCTGGGACCCGAGTAGAGGCACCGCCATGGTTCGCCTCCTTTACCCGGTCCCCGACGACCCTCCGCCGACGATTCGAGTTGAGGGAGTCCGCTTCCACCACCTGATTCACGTGCTCCGCCTCCGAGCCGGCGACCCATTCGAGGTTTTTGATGGCCGGGGCCGATCGTTTTCAGCGCGCGTCGCGGCCGTGGATCGAACCACCGCCGATATCTCAGTCGGCTCGCCGGTCGCGGCCACGAGCGAGCGACCGATAATGCTGATCCAGGCGTTGCCCAAGGCGGAGAAGATGGATTGGATCATCCAGAAGGGGACCGAGCTCGGCGCTGCCGCCTTTGCTCCCGTTCAGTCAAGGAGAAGCGTGGTCCGCTTACTTGGGTCGACGGCGGAAAAACGGGTGCAGCGCTGGCGAAAAATTGCGGAAGAGGCGGCGAGGCAGTGCGGTCGTAGCGACGTTCCGACAATCTTACCGGTCGATGCGCTCGAAGCCCGGGTCAAAGCGGCCTCGGCCACCATGCGCTGCTACGTCCTCGACGAAGAGGAGCGCTCCCTGTCATTGGCGCAGGCCTTCTCTCCGGCGATGGCGGACAAGTCTCCGATCGCGCTCATCGTCGGACCCGAAGGTGGCTTCGAACGGGGAGAGGTGGAGTCGATGTCGGACCTGGGCGCGACGAAGGCGACCCTTGGCAAAACGAGGCTGCGGGCGGAAACGGCGGCGATCGTCGGACTCGCAGTTATTCTCCACCTTGACGGCCGGATTGGGTAATTGAAGTCTTGGCGCAGGTTTCTTGATCTCCGGCCCGAGTCGTCCTGAGATCGCCCTCTTCTGGAGGCGTGTTGTGTCCAAGTGCATTAAGTGCGGCTCCCCGTTGCCAGCTGTTGGGGAATGCCCGAGCTGCGGAGGTAGCGGCATCGTCAGCCCCGGCAGGACGCCCTCGCTGCTGGACAAGGACCTACGGCTCGACCGCCGCCGCGGCGATTCGCTTGGCGCCGCTCCGCCGCCGTTGCCCAGCGCCCGGTCCGCGGCGCCGGCAATGCCTGCCGAGAACACCCCCGCCAGCCGCGCTTCTCAGTCCAGCGAAGGAACCAGCTCCGCACCGCCGCCTTCTCCTCTATCCAAGGCGTCACCCAGCTCCGAAGCTCCGCACGCTCCTCAACCCAGCGCGACCAGCCGCCCTCCGCCCGCGGCCCAGTACAGCAAGTCACCCAACTCCGCGGCGCCGCGCGTTCCTCAATCCGCCGCAGTAAGCAGCTCTCCTTCAGCGCCTCAGTCGAGTGAATCGTCCAACTCGCCAGCGCCGAGCGCTCAATCGGTCGCGGTGCGACGGTTTCCTTCGGCACTTCAATCAAGCCCATCACCCAACTCCGAAGGGCCGCACGCTCTTCAACCCGGCGCGACCAGCCGCCCTCCGTCGGCCGCTCAATTCAGCCCGTCCCTTAATTCCGAACCGGCGCGCGTTCCTCAACCCGGCGCTGCACCCAGCTCTGCTTCGGCACCCCAGGCGCGCCCGTTGCCCAGCCCCGCAGCGCCGCGCGTTGTTCAACCCAGCGCCGCACGCAGCGGTGCTTCGGCGCCTCAATCGAGCCCATCGCCCAACGCCGCAGCGCCACGTGTTCCTCAACCCAGCCCGGCTTCGGTGCCCAAGCCAGGCCCATCCCCCAGCGCTGCAGCCCCGCGCATCCCGCAACCCGCCGCGCCAACCAGCTCTCCTACGCCGCGCGCGCCGCAGCCCGGTGCATCACCCAGCTCCTCGACGCGCGTACCCCAAACGAGCGCATCGGCGAGCTCCTCGACACGACCTCCCGAGGCCAGCGCACCGGCGACCGCGCCATCGCCTCGCGCTCCTCCGTCGCCGTCAGCGCGGGGGTTCGCACCGAAGAGAGCTCCCCAAATGGAGGCAGCAAAAACTAAAAGCCCCGCCGTTGCTCCCTCTTCGCACCCGATGATCGACGCAGCTCGTGCTGCTGCGGTCGCTGGTCAGCCGATGGCTCCGGCGCCGCCGGTGAAGACGGAAGTGCCGCGGACGATCACGCCACCCGCCAGAGCGGAAATGCCGCGGACGATTACCCCACCCGCCAGAGCGGAAGCGCCGCGATCGATCACCCCGCCCGAGTTTCCCGGCCTGACGGGACCGAGCCCGGCCAGCGCCGAAGTGCCCAGCGCGAGGCTGAATGTGGCGACCATCGAAGCCACGGCTCCACAGGGAGGCGTCCAAGAATTCCATGCTCGAGTCGCGCCGCTTTGGCGAAGGGCTCTTGCCTTGACCGTGGATGGACTGGCCATCGGTGGCGTGGCTGCTCTGTACTTATGGATCGCGTCCGCGATCACCGGCGCATCCGCACATGCATCGCGTCTCAGCGGGATCGACAAGTGGGTCGCCCGCGCCCACGCGCTTCAGCCGGCCCTGCTTCCTGGATTGATCCTCGCGGTGGTCATCGCGCTCGCCTACGCGGCGGCGTTCGCCGTCCTTCTCAACGGTCGCACCTTTGGGCGCCTGATGGCGGGCATTCGCCTGGTGGATGCGAGCGGTCTCCCACCATCACCTACGCGCGCCGTCATCCGCGCTCTTCTTTCTGGGGTGTCGTTTGCGCTCTTCCTGGGTGGATTCTGGCTCGCTCTGTTCGACCGACGCGGACAGACCTTGCACGACAAACTGACCTCGACCTTTTTGGTGCGCCCGGTCTGACCTCTTCGTGGGTCGGATATCCGAGACAGTAAAATGTCTCGCCAATGCCGACCCGCTTGACCGAGCACCTCGTTTCACGCGGTTTGCTTTCCGCCGAGCAGGCGGCACAGGCGCTGAACGCCCAGCGCGCCTCTCCCGGTGGGCTGGACACGCATCTGCTGGAGCAGGGAGCGATCAGCGAATCGGCATTGCTCCACGCCGTTTCCGAAGTCTCGGGCCAGCGGGCGATCGACCTTGCGGATTTCGAGGTGAATCACGACGTCCGCTCGCTGATTCCACCGAAGATCGCCGACCGATTCCGGCTCGTGCCGCTCTCCGTTCAGGGGGACGCCTTGCACGTAGCCTGCTGCTATCCGGTTCCGGACCGAGGGCTGCAGGAGATGAGCTTCCTGCTCAATAAGCGCCTCGAGCTGTGGATTGGGCTGGAGGTCCGGATCCGCGACTGGATGAGGAGCATCTACGACGCGCCGCTGAGCGAGCGGTTCGCCTCACTGTTGGCTCGCCTCGATTCGAGCCGAAGGCAGCAGGCTCAGAAGAAAGAGACCACCGCCTTCGCCGAGGAGGTGACGCTTGAGCAATCTCTCACTCAAGATCTGATCGACCGACTGGCGCATTCGATCGTCGACGAGGTGATCTCGGGCAATGGGGTAACCGGCGATCCGACTCAACCGCTCGCGTCAGAGCAAGTCGACCTCGGGGCGGTAGCGGACGCAGAACCAGAGTTGCCCGAGGATCTGCTCTCGTCTCCGATCGCGGTTCGTCCACGGCCATCGCTCTCGAAGCTGCCGGGCCCGGCGCTCAGCGCGGTCCCCGCTCAAAGATACGGTGAGTGGGATCCACAGGCGATTCCCGACTGGACCCTGTCCCAGGCTCGCGCGGTCCTGAAGAATGCGGCAAAAGACCGGGACCAACTCATCGACGTCACCCTCCAGTATGCTCGCCGAACGTTCGAGTTCACCGCTCTGTTCGCAGTCATTCGCGGCGCCGCCACCATTTGGCAAGTGCGGGGAGAGGGGCGCGATGCACCAACGACGCCGCCGCTCCCGCTTCCAATCGACGCGCCTTCGATCTTCCGCGCCGTTTGCACCACGCGAAGAAGCTACGTGGGGCCAGTGCCGCCCGATCCTCTGACGCGAGCTTTTCTTGCGCAACTCGGCCGGCGGCCAAGGACGATCTTCGTTTTCCCGGTCGAGGTGAGCGGGAGGTTGGTCGCTATCTTTTACGGTGATTGCTCGCACCGGCCGATGAGCCGCCGCCGACTTTCGGATTTCGTCCTTTTTTGCCAGGAGCTTCCGCGCGCGTTCCAGGAGTTGATCGTGCTTCGGCGCCACCTCCGGGAGGGGATGGCGAACGGCCACGACAAGTCCGACGGCGAGGAGCAAGGCCTCCCGGAGTCGATCGCAAAGGTCGTTTGGTCGCCTGCGGAGAGCGGCAGCGAGATCACTCCGGTGAAGATGCTGCCGCCGCCACCCACCGTGTCCCGCCGATTGTTGCCCGATTTCGGGATGCTGCTGCGAAGGTTGACCGGCGCCGATCCGGAAAAGCGCGTGAGTGCGCTGGCCGAGCTTGGGCGATTTCCGGAAGCCTCCGCCGAAAAGCTCATCCTCCACTTCCCCGGCCCAACGGCATGGTCGCGACTGGCGGTGGTCGACCTGCCGGAGGCGGAGGAGCTCGGGCCAATCCCGGCAGCGCTCTCCTCATTGGGCCAACCGGCGGCTCGAGCTCTGGCGCCCCTGCTCGACTCCAACAATCCGTATACCCGGTACTTCGCCCTGTTGACTGCCGGCAGTCTTCCCTACTCTGAGGTGGTAGACGGAATCCTGCGAGGGCTCTTCGCGGTCGAGCCGGAAATCTCATCTGCCGCACGCTCGGCCGCCACCGCCTTTCGCCGCAATCCGATCTTCGAAAGGGCGATCAAACATCTGCGGCAAGAGCTCGCCAGCACTGACTCGCTCAGGCGTTCGCTCGCCGCCCGCGCTCTCGGAATGCTCCATGACCGCGATTCGATCGACGGGCTGATTGGCCTCACCGGCTCAGAGGACCAATCCTCTGCCGCGGCGGCCGCGGAAGCGCTCCGCGAAATCACCAAGGCGTCGTTCGGTCCAATGATGCGCGATTGGAGAATGTGGTGGGCCGACAATCGGGACAAGACCCGAGCGGAGTGGCTGGTCGCCGCGCTCAGCAGCAAGGATGCACCATCGCGGTTCTCCGCGATCCAAGAGCTGTCGAAGGCCTTCAACGACAACCTTGGCTACTTTGCCGATGCGCCCACTCAGCAGCGGAACCCGGCGATCCGCCGTTGGGAAGCGTTGATCAACGGTTCCCCTCGGAACCGGCGGGACGTCTAAGCAAGCCGAGCGCCTCGAGCTGCGACGCAAACTGCTCAACCGACTGAAGGACGTAGGCGCGGAGTCCAACCTGCCTCGCGGCTTCGACGTACTCGGGAAGGTCGTCGAAAAAGGCCGTGCGCGCCGGCGCGGAGCCCGCTCGGCGCAGCGCTTCCTTATAGATCGCCGGATCCGGCTTCATCAGACCGAGCTCGTAAGACAGCACGAGGCCATCGAAGCGGCGCAAAACGGGCAGCTCGCCCCTCAGGTACTCCATGTGGATGGCGTTGGTGTTCGAGAGCAGGAGAAGCTTGACTCGGCCCAAGAGCGACTCGACCCACGGGAGGATTGCCTGGTTGACGGTGAAGTGGGAGTTCCATGCCCGCTCGAACTCCTCCCGGTCCATCTCCACCTTCAGAGCCCCGCAGATTTCCCGGCGTATGCCCTCTGCGTCGAGCTTGCCCAAGTGGATCGAGCTCCACAGGGCGGGCGGAACGAGGCGAGCAACGGCGTCGCCGCTCAAGCCGGCGTGTTCCCCAAAGGTGCGAAAGAGCTGCTCGTTGTCGTGAAGCACGAGCACGTTTCCCAGATCGAGGATGACTGCGTCTACGTGTTGCTCGCCGCTCGCGCTCACGCGTTTGCTCTCCGGCCCACCGAATCGATTGACTCGGGCTGGGCGTATCCATTATCGCCCTTCGCTCATTGCTTTCGGAGGGTCAATTGAGCTGTACCAAGGCGGCAGTGAATCGGATGCTCGTTGCGGTGGGAGTAGCCCTGATGACGACGGTGGGTCAAGGTTGCGCCTGGAATCGCGCCGATGCGGCGTCGACGGGCTCGGCGGGGGCCGCAGGCGCGCCGGCGCCTGGCTCGCTGCGCGAGGTGGCCATGGCATCTCGCGGTGCGGCCCAAATCGTCCAGAGCCTGACCGACGAGGTCGGCCCGCGGCTCGCCGGCTCGTCCGCGAGCAGGGCCGCGGTCGAGTGGGCCATCCGCACTTTGCAGGCGCGCGGCTTTGCGAATGTGCACACCGAGCCGGTGACCGTTCCCCATTGGCAACGGGGCGAAGAGAGAGGTGCCGTGGTCTCGCCGGTGGCGCAGCCGGTCCAATTGACCGCGCTCGGCGGCAGCATCGGGACGCCGCCAGGCGGATTGGAAGCTGAAGTCGTCGAGGTCGATTCGTTGGAGGCGCTGGACAAGCTCGGGAAAGCGGCGGTGGCGGGAAAGATCGTCTTCTACAACGTTCCGATGCCTCGCGCCCGCGACGGCTCAGGCTACGGGAAGGCGGTCCAGGTGCGAGGCGCAGGCGCGATCCGCGCCGCGGCCTTGGGTGGGGTGGGCGTGGTGATTCGTTCGGTCGGGACAGACCAAAATCGACTCCCCCACACAGGCGCGATGAGGCGCGATGAGAACTCGCCGACCGTTCCCGCAGCGGCCCTTTCCATTCCGGACGCGGATCTGCTCCATCGACTGCTGACCGAGCACAAGTCCGTCAGGCTCGCGCTGACCCTCGGGTGTCGCTGGCTGCCGGACGCGCAATCGGCAAATGTGATCGGCGAGATTCCCGGTTCGGGCGCCCCGGATGAGATCGTCCTCCTCGGCGCCCATCTCGACTCGTGGGATCTCGGCACCGGCGCGCTCGACGACGGCGCGGGCGTGGGCATCGTCGTGAATGCGGCGCAGCTGATCGGATCGCTTCAGCTCCGACCGCGAAGAACTGTCCGCGTCATCCTCTTCGCCAACGAGGAGAACGGATTGTCGGGCGCTCGCGCCTACGCTCAAGCCCACCAAATCGAGGCGGCCAAGCACATCGCCGCGCTCGAAGCGGACGCCGGGACCGCTCGCGCGTATGCGCTGCGCTACCTCGGCGCGCCCGAGGGTCGCGCAAGATTGTTGGAGATCGCCGCCGGCCTCAAGCCGCTCGGCATCGATTTCGACGATGCCGATGCTCACGGAGGAGCAGACCTGGGTCCTCTGCGCGCGCTCGGCGTCCCGATGATCGACCTGGCGCAGGATGTCACCACCTACTTCGATTTTCACCACACCGCCAACGACACCTTCGACAAGATCGATCCCGAAGCGCTGGCGCAGGTTTCGGCCGCGGTTGCCTTGGCGGCAAACGGCATCGCGAACATGAACGGCGACTTCGGACGCGTGCCGCCGGACAAGCGAGAGAGCAATCGCGGCGGTCTCCTCCGAATGAGCTTCTGACGCGCGCGTCGGGTACCGGGGTTGACACGCTCCCGCGTTGGTGGTGCAACCGCGCTCATGGATCAGGACATCCAGGTGAGGCAGTACTCACCGGCAAAAAGCCCGGGGCACGCTCGTCGACGAGCCGCGATAATGCTGGTGGTCGCTACCGGCATCGCCAGCCTCATCGGGGCTGGCATTTTCATCGCCGTGCTCCAAAGCGAATGGATGACCGGCGGCTTTTCAAGCATCGCGCGCTTCATGTTCGGAAAACCGGTTTGGGCCATCATCGCTGCGACCTCGCCGCTGGCTGCGGCGCTTCTGGTCGGCTATGGGTACATGCAGCGCGCAATCCGCGGGCGAGCGGCTCGGCGCGCCGGCGCTGCCGACGCGGAGACGCGTCCGTAGATGATGGCACCGCTGCTGGCGAGCGTGCTCGGAGCCGTCGCGCTCCCTCGCGCTCCCGACAACGCCAACCTGATCATCCACGCCCCGCGGTTGGATCAGCTCGCCGGCGTGCTCGCTTTCTTCGAGGCGGCCGGGAAGCGAGCGCCGCTGCTGCGCCCGTCCAGCTGGAGATCCGAGTTCCATCCCATCCTCGACGTCGATATTGGGCAAGTCGAATCGGTGAAGCGGGCTGGAATCGATCCGGCGTCCTGGGCGACCGTCAGCTTCCTCGGCGAGGATCGCATCACCTGCACGACGCTGCGCGATGCAAAAGCTTTCGAATCGCGCGCCTCGCAAAGGTTCGCCTCGTTGGGAAAAGCGTGGACCTCCCAATCGGGAGGCTCGGCGCTTCACGGAGCCGCATCCCAAGGACGAGTGGTCGCCGGCTACGCGATTCGGCGGCAGCAGGCATGCGCGGTGAGCAGCGCGCGAAATGCGGAGGCGTTGCTCAAGCAGGCAGCGAAGCTCCTCGCGACTGCTCCCGATGGCCGGCGGTGGCCCGGCCTCGAATCCATTCCCGGGCGCGTGTACTTGATTTCGCCACACTTCACGATTGTATTTACCGGCAGCAGCGCGACGCTGTCGATCGCAGGTCGGGCAACGCAGATAAGCTCTCCCCGACTCAAACCGATTGCCTCGAGCCCTTACCCGGAGACCGCCGCCGGCCTGTTGTTCGTGCGAGCTCACATGGAAAGTGTGCCTCGAGCGCTGGTCGAGTCCTCGGTCGTGCCCGACCTGAAGATGCTCTGCTCCGGCTGCGACGAGCGCGACGTTCACCAGCTGTTCGATGCGGCATTGCCAAGCCTCACCGGCAACGTCCTGCTCCGAGTCGACGGGGCGCGACTGAGCGGCTCGCTCAAATCGCCTTGGGAAAGATACTTCGCCGTCAAACATGCGTACCTGGCGGAGATCGGCCGGCCGGATGGCTTTCGCCAAGCGCTCGACCGCGCTGCGGCGTGGCCCAACGCACGCAAGACCGCCGAAGGCATCGCGCTCTCGGTACAGGGCGGTGAGATTCAAATCGGGCTGCGCGGGTCACAGCTTTACATCGGAAACGATCCCGGCGCAGTGAAGCGCGCTTTGCAGACGGTGTCCGGCCAGATCGGGAAGCTCAATCACGGAGCTGAGTTTTCGATCGACGCGCCGAAAATTTCGCGCACCCTCTCGCAGGTCTCGCTTCTCGACGCCATCGGCTCTCGGGACCTCGCGCCGCTGCTCGTGGTCAGCTCGGAAGTGGGTCCTCTCTTGGACGCCAGCCGTCCCCTAAAAGGGTGGGCCGAGACCGCCTCCGATGGCTCACAGCGTTTCGCCCTGACCTGGACGCTTCTTCCGTAGTAGATGCTAGCCGCATGGCAGACTCCCCTGAGAACGATCCGCTGCGCCAACGCCTGAGGGAAATGGAGGAGCAGTCGCTGCTGGGCGGTGGCGAAACGCGCATCCAAAAGCAGCACGAAGCCGGAAAGCTGACTGCGCGCGAGCGGCTGGACTTGTTGCTCGACCCGGGAAGCTTCACCGAGCTGGACAAGTTCGTCACCCACCGCGCTTCCGACTTCGGAATGGGAGAAAAGAAAATCCTCGGCGACGGGGTGGTAACCGGATACGGAACGATCGACGGTCGCCAAGTTTTTGTGTTCGCACAGGACTTCACCGTGTTCGGCGGATCGCTCTCCGGCGCATACGCTCAGAAGATCTGCAAGATCATGGACCTCGCGACGCGAGTGGGCGCGCCGATCATCGGCTTGAACGACTCGGGCGGAGCGAGAATTCAAGAGGGCGTCGAGAGCCTGGCGGGATATGCCGACATCTTCTTGCGCAACACGCTCGCCTCGGGCGTCGTTCCGCAGATCTCGTTGATCCTCGGACCATGCGCCGGCGGAGCCGTCTATTCTCCGGCGATTACCGACTTCATCTGCATGGTGAAGGACACGTCGTTCATGTTCGTCACCGGGCCGGACGTGATCAAGACCGTCACCCACGAGGAGGTCACCAAGGAGGCGCTGGGCGGTGCGCTGGCGCACAACCAGAAGTCGGGCGTCGCTCACTTCGCCGCCGACAGCGAGCAGGGCTGCTTGCTGCTCACGCGCGAGCTGCTGTCCTATCTCCCTTCGAACAACGCCGAAGATCCTCCGACGGCGCCCTGCGATGACGACGCGGGGCGCAGCGACGAAGCCTTGAAATCGGTCGTGCCGAGCAATCCGAACAAGCCCTACGACATCAAGGAGATCATCCGCGCAGTGGTCGACTCGCGGCACTTCCTCGAGGTCCAGGAGCACTACGCGCAGAACATCGTGGTCGGCTTCGCGCGGCTGAATGGGCGGGCGGTGGGGATCGTCGCGAATCAGCCGGCAGTTCTCGCCGGCTGCCTGGACATCGACGCTTCGGTGAAGGGCGCGCGGTTCGTCCGCTTCTGCGATTGCTTCAACATCCCGCTGATCACGTTCGTGGACGTTCCGGGGTTTTTGCCCGGAACGGCGCAGGAGTGGGGCGGGATCATCAAGCACGGCGCCAAGCTGCTTTACGCGTTCGCCGAGGCGACCGTACCGAAGATCACCGTCATCACGAGAAAGGCCTACGGCGGTGCGTACGACGTCATGGCGTCCAAGCACATCCGCGCGGACGTCAATTACGCCTACCCCACCGCTGAGATCGCGGTGATGGGCCCCGAAGGAGCGGTGAACATTATTTTCCGGAACGAGATCGCGGCGGCGAAGGATCAGAATGAAGAGCGGGTTCGGCTAGTCGCCGAGTACCGCGAAAAGTTCGCCAATCCCTTCAAGGCGGCGGAGCTTGGCTACATCGACGAGGTGATTCGCCCCGAGCAGACGCGCGAGAAGCTCATCCGCGCGCTGCAGATGCTCAAGGACAAGCGACAGGAGAATCCGATTCGCAAGCACGGCAACATTCCGCTCTGACGCAGCTCCCGCAAAAATGGTTCCGCGCTTCTCCGTCGTCATCGCTTGGCGTCTGCCGGTCGCCTCACCACGTCGCCGCCCTTCATCACGAAGTCGATCTTCTGCAGCACGGACACGTCCTTCAGCGGATCGCCGGACACGGCGACGATGTCCGCAAAAGCTCCGGGCGCGATCTCGCCTACCTTGCCTTGCCATCCGAGCATCTCCGCAGCAACCGTCGTCGCGCTTCGAATTGCTTCCAGCGGCGTCATGCCCAGCCGCACCTCGTGCGAGAATTCCTGGGCCTGATTGATTTCGGTCCACGGGAACCCGCCTGCGTCGGTGCCGAAAGCGATCTTCACCCCCGCCTTGCGCGCGTTCTGCATCGACTTCGCCTGGACCTTCGGCATCTCGGCCCAGATGGCGCGCCCCTCTCTTGCGCGCGGCTCCGCGACGTAAGCGCCCACCGTCAGCGTTGGGCAAAAGTAGATCCCCTTTTTTGCCATCTGCTGCGCCATCTCCGGTCGAATGGAATCGCCGTGCTCAATCGAGTCCACCCCCGCCTCGACCGAGATGCGCAACCCGGTGTCCGAAGTAGCGTGCGCCGCGACCTTGTGCCCTTTCGCGTGGGCTTCGTTCACTACCGCGGCGATCTCCTCGCGGGTCCAGTTCGGCGGCGAGTCGACGTAGCCGTCGGGCGTCAAATGCAGTCCGGCGGTGTTGGCGTAGATCTTCACCCAATCGGTCCCGTATGAGAGCTGCTCGCGAACGGCCTTCCGGCATCCGTCCGCGCCGTCGCAGAGCTGAACTCCGGTGGGAAAGCTCCAGTCCGGCCGAAAATGCAAAATAGGATAGGAGCCGGTGGTGGACAGAGCCGGTCCGACAACCTGCAGGCGCGGGCCCTCGATCACCTTTTCGTTCACCGCGTCGCGAAGGCCAACGTCGCCGTACCCCGCTCCCTCCGTCTCCAGATCCCGCATCGTGGTGAAGCCATGCTCGAGGGCGATTCGCATCGCCCGAACTGCGCGAGCCACGCGGTGAGAAGGATATTCGCGCAGGATTTGGAAGTGGTATTCGGCTTCCGTCGCGTCGCCCTGCAGAAGGATGTGCGTGTGCACGTCGATGAAGCCGGGCAGGATTACTCGATCTCCGAGGTCGATCAGCTCGGCGCCCTCCGGAACATCACCGCGCACTCGCTCGATTTTCTCACCGCGAACGAGGATGACCGGCTGCTCGACCATCTTTCCACTGCGGACATCGAGCATGCGCGCGGCTCGGATGGCGATCGTCCGGTCCTCCGCGAAGGATGAGCTCGCAAAGAGGAGCGCGGTGAGCAGGAGGAGGGTCGCGCCCCTCCACTTCGCTTCGCGACGCCTGCCCCGAGCTCCGCCGAGGGGCTCGGGGTGTTTGGCAAAGTTATGGCCCCTCGACTTCGCTTCGCGACGCTCGGGGTGAATGGGCATCGTCACTCCTGTCAGCAGGCGGTCCGGGCGTGCGCAATTAGCACAGCGCGTCGCAACCTGCTCAAGAGCTTTGCGGTGAAGTTTGAACGCCGCCCCGACGAGGGATAAACGGCTCTCATGGGCCAGAAGATCCGCAAGATTCTCGTCGCCAATCGAGGCGAGATCGCCGTTCGGGTGATGCGCACCTGCCGCGAGCTCGGCATCTCCACGGTAGCGATTTTTTCCGAGGCCGACCGCGACGCGCTGCACGTGCGCACCGCCGATCAGGCGTACTGCGTCGGGCCCCCTCCCTCGCGCGAGAGCTATCTCGCGGAAGATCGGATCATCGACGCCGCCAAGCGATCGAAGGCGGACGCCATCCACCCCGGCTACGGTTTTCTTTCGGAGAACCCATCCTTCGTTCGAACGTGCGAGAAGGCCGGCCTCGTTTTCATTGGGCCGCCTGCCTCGGCGATGACCGCGATGGGCGAAAAAACGCGCGCGCGGACGCAAATGTCGCAGGCCGGCGTGCCGATCGTCCCCGGTACGACCGAGCCGCTGCGAACATTCGAAGCAGCGAAGGCTTCCGCGGACAAAATCGGCTACCCGGTGATGCTCAAGGCGGCGGGAGGCGGGGGCGGGAAGGGCCTGCGCACGGTGGACGGACCGCAAGGCCTCGAGTCTGCCTGGCGGCTTGCGAGATCAGAGGCCCTCAGCGCATTTGGGAACGACGCGATCTACCTCGAGAAGCTCCTCGAGCGTCCCCACCACATCGAGATCCAGGTCTTCGCGGATGCGCATGGAACCTGCATTCACTTGAACGAACGCGAGTGCTCTGCCCAGAGGCGGCACCAGAAGGTAATCGAGGAGACGCCGTCGCCGATCGTCCCGCCGCGAATGCGCGATTCGATGGGGCAGGTGGCGATCAAGGCCGCCAAAGCGGTCGGATACATCGGCGCCGGAACGGTGGAGTTCCTCGTCGACGCGCAGCGAAAGTTCTACTTCCTGGAGATGAACACCCGGCTCCAAGTGGAGCATCCGATCACCGAATGGGTGACCGGCTTGGATTTGGTGGCCTGGCAGATCAAGGTCGCGGAAGGGATGAAGCTGCCTCTGGATCGCCCGATCTCCCCTCGAGGGCATGCGATCGAGGCGCGCATTTACGCCGAAGACCCGGCGCAGCGGTTTCTTCCATCTCCGGGCCGGATCCGCCAGCTCGCCTTCCCATCCGGCCACTTCGTCCGCAACGATACCGGCGCCTACGCCGGCTATACGGTTTCAACCTACTACGATCCGTTGATCAGCAAGCTGTCCGTCTGGGGGCACTCGCGGCAAGACGCGATCGCTCGCCTGGGACGCGCGCTGGATGAGTACGTGGTGACCGGCATCACCACCAACATCGCTTATCTGCGGTCGGTGCTTCGGCATCCCGAATTCACCGCCGGCAACTACGACACCGGATTGCTCGATCGGGAGCACGCGGCCCTGCTGGCTGCCGATGGCCGCGCGCCCCTGCCGGCAGTCATCGCAGCGTTGGTGGTAGCTCACGAGCGAGATCGCCAGCGCGTTGCCTCGAGCCAGCGAGCGGACGGAAGCGCCTCGCCGTCGCCGTGGCGGCAGCTTTCGTGGCGGCGCAGGTCCGCGCCCGAGCGGAGATGACATGCGCTACCACGCCACGGTCGCAGGAAAGCAGTTTACCGCCGAGGTCGAGACGCTCGGCGATGGCCGCTTCGCCGTCACAGTCGACGGAGAGCGCTGCGAGCTCAACTGGGCGCCCATCGGCGCCGGGGCCGCCTCGCTTCTGATCAGCGAGCGTTCGCACAACATCCACTTCGAGGAGGAGGGCGACGAGATCGTCATTTATCTGGGAAACCGACCGTTCCGCATTGACGTCGCCAACGAGCAGCGCTTCCGCCTCCGGGCCGGCACGGCGAAGTTCACCCAGGAAGGTAGGCAAGTGGTGGTCGCTCCGATGCCTGGGAAGGTCACCCGGGTGCTGGTGCGCTTGGGAGAAGAAGTGACCGAAGGTCAGGGGCTGGTGGTGGTCGAAGCGATGAAGATGGAAAACGAGCTGAAGAGCCCGAAATCGGGAAAGGTCGTTGCGCTGCAAGCCCAGGAGGGGAGCGCCATCGAAAAGAATGCGACACTTCTGGTGGTGGAGTGAAGGGCGACAAATCCATGTCGAACTGGAAAAAAGACAAAGAGCGCTGGCAGCAAGAGGTCTACGGCGAGGTCAAGAGCAGATCTCCGGAGCGCAAGGAAGAGTTCGCGACCTCGAGTGGAATCACGCTCGAGCCCGTCTACGGCCCAGAGGACACCCCGTCGGATTCCTTTGCAGAGCAAATCGGGTTTCCCGGACAGTTCCCCTTCACCCGGGGAATTCAACCGACGATGTACCGAGGACGCTTGTGGACGATGCGGCAATACGCCGGTTTCGGAAGCGCCGAGGATGCGAACAAGCGATACCACTACTTGCTTCAGTCGGGGCAAACCGGCCTTTCGGTCGCCTTCGATCTGCCCACGCAAATGGGGCGGGATGCCGATCACCCTCGAGCCGCGGGCGAGGTCGGCAAGGTGGGAGTTTCGATCAGCTCGATCGCCGACATGGAGATCCTGCTCAAGGACATCCCGTTGGCGAGCGTCTCGACATCGATGACGATCAATGCGACCGCTCCCATCCTGCTCTCGCTCTACGCTGCCGTCGGGGAGCGCAAGGGAGCACGGCTGGATCAACTCTCCGGCACGGTGCAGAACGACATTCTCAAGGAGTACATCGCTCGCGGCACGTACATCTATCCGCCGCAGCCCTCGCTCCGCCTGGTGACTGATCTCTTCGCGTTTTGCGCAAAGAACGTTCCGCGCTGGAATCCGATTTCGATCAGCGGTTACCACATTCGCGAAGCAGGCTCGACGGCGGCGCAGGAGATCGCCTTCACCCTCGCGAACGGCATCGCCTACGTCGACGCCGCGCTTCGCGCAGGCCTGCAAGTAGACGAGTTCGCCGGGCGCCTCTCGTTCTTTTTCAACGTCCACAACAATTTCCTCGAAGAGGTCGCGAAATTTCGCGCCGCGCGCCGGCTCTGGGCGCGAATCATGAAGGAAAGGTTCAAGGCAAAGGATCCGCGCTCGATGATGTTGCGGTTTCACGCGCAGACCGCCGGGTCAACCTTGACCGCGCAGCAGATGGACAACAACGTGGTCCGCGTTTCACTGCAAGCGCTGGCGGCGGTGCTGGGAGGTTGTCAGTCGCTGCACACCAACGCGCGCGACGAGGCGCTGGCGCTTCCCAGTGAAGAAGCGGCGCGCCTCGCCCTTCGCACCCAGCAGGTGATCGCTTACGAGTCCGGCGTCGCCGATACCATCGACCCGCTCGGCGGCGCCTATGCCATTGAGCGACTGACCGACGAGCTGCAGGGGCGCGCCGAGGAGTACATCGCGAAGGTCGATACCCTGGGTGGGATGGTTCAAGCCATTGAGCGCGGGTACCCGCAGTCAGAGATCCAGGACGCAGCGTACGAGGCGCAAAAGGAATTGGAGGAAAAGCGCTCGATCGTGGTCGGCGTGAATGCTTTTCAGCAGACCGAATCACCTCCGCAGGGACTGCTTCGGGTGGATGAAAAGGTGCAGCAGATTCAGATCGACCGCTTGAAAGTGCTGCGGTCTCAGCGAAACAATGAGGCTGTGAAGCGAAGCCTGGAGGCGCTGCGAGCGGGCGCTTTGAGACGCGAAAACCTGATCCCACTCATCCTCGATGCAGCGAAGGCCCCGGCATCCCTCGGGGAAATCTCAGATACAATGAGAACCGTTTTCGGCGAGTACAAGGAGCACGTGGTTCTCTAAACGCTAGAGCACCTTTGCGCATTGATGGGACCCGCTCCGCCTCCCGCCGGAACCCTCTCTGATATTTCGCCGCTGCGCCTTTACTACCTCGCCGCCTCCGCTGAACAGACGGGGCTGCTCACCTTCCAGCTCGCCGATCGAACCATCCAGGTGCGATTTCGGAAGGGCAATCCAGAGCACGTGAGCTCGTCGCATCGGGAGGATTCGATCGCCGAATTCCTCAAGGCGCAAAAGCTTCTCACTGAGGAGCAGCTCAAGCAGGCCGAAGCGGCGGTCGGCAGCTTCGGAAACGATCTCGTCGGCGCGCTCTTTGGGCTGGGGATCCTGAATCCCGGGAACGCGTTCGCCAATCTGGCCGAGCAGGCCTTGACCGTGCTTCTCAAGGCGATGGTCGCCGAAGCGGGATCGTTTACCTACCAGGAATCGGGTCTGACGCCCTTGAAGGTGATGCCCCTCGGGAATCGCTGGGCCGTGCTCACCGCCGTGCTTCGGCGCGTCCCGCTGCCTGAGATCAAACGGCGGCTGAAGGATCACCTCGATGTGCCGCTCGCCAGAGGCGAGGGGCGGGTGGCGATCAAGGACCTTCCGCTCACCCCGCAGGAAGTTCGCGCCGTCAATCATCTCAACGGGAGTCACTCGCTGAATGCGCTTGCCCGCGAGTTTCCGCACGACAGCGACAATCTCCATCGCATGGTGTTCATGTTCCGCGACCTCGACCTGTTGTCCATGGGCAAAGGACGCCCGGCCCCTGCGGAAGCGTCTGCGGCTCAGCCGCTGAGCGAGGGAAGCTCAGGCAATGCGCGAGCGGAGGCGTCCGCAGGCGATGCCCCTTCCGGAAACGCACGGGCGGGAGTTTTCACGAGCCCAGCTGCGGTTGACGCCGGCGCCCGCGCCGTAGCTTCCGCGAGGAACGTCGCCGCCGCGACCAGCGCTCCGGTGATCACGCGAAACACGCCTCCTCCCGGCGGAGCGGCGCCGCCCATTTTGACGCCGGCTCGCGGCGTAACCATCCCAACCATCTCCTCGAAACCGGACCCCAATCGGCCGCCGCCGCCCAGGCTGACGCCCTCGGGCGGCTCGCCAATTCGCTCCGCGGAAGTCAAACCGGAGGCGACCAAACCCACGGCGCCGCCGCCCAGGCT
>Ga0126384_10000127_pt1 | contig 34771 bp, 26 predicted proteins | sample PanSoiMetPlot_36_FD_92543 | JGI IMG/M metagenome (GOLD analysis project Ga0126384, IMG submission 92543) | Tropical forest soil microbial communities from Panama - MetaG Plot_36 | ecosystem: Environmental > Terrestrial > Soil > Tropical forest > Bulk soil | place: Panama | collected 2016-02-17 | reverse complement strand
GACTTGGATTGGCCTGTAGCAAGAGAGCTGCTGCGCCTGCAGCAACCGGGGCGGCCATTGAACTTCCAGACAGCGACATCATATCGCGCACGTCTACCGCGCTGACACTCGCATCCAGAGTAGGATTCTCGCTGACCAGGAAGTTTCCAGGAGACTTCGCAAATACGAGCTTGTTTCCCGGCGCCACCAGGTCGGGCTTGATAATGTTGTCGTAATGGGTGATCCCGGAATTGTCCGTCCACCGGCTTCGAGTAGGACCTCTAGAACTGTAGCTTGCGACTTGATCGTCAGTTCGAGAATCCGTGCCGAAGGTGTTAGAGGCTCCCACGGTTATTGCGGACGGTTCAATACCAGGCGAGTGAATCTGCCCGTATACCTTGTTCCCCTCAACATCTTTTCCGTTGTTGCCGGCCGCGGCAACTACGACGATTCCTGAGTCGACCAGCCTTCTAACCGACAGGCAGATCGGGTCGTTGAGATACGAGTCAATAGCCGGCATACCTAAACTCATGTTGACGACTCGGATATTGAATGCTTGTGCGTTTAGGGCGACCCAGTTGAGGGCTTCCAAGACTCCGGCGACTGTCCCACGACCTTCGGAATTCAGAACTCTGAGATTAAACAATCGTGCGTTCGGGGCGATTCCCAGATAGCTTCCCGATGCTACCCGCCCATTTCCGGCAGCGATAGAAGCCACGATGCTACCGTGTCCGTAGGGATCATCAACTCGATTCTCTCCCGTGAAGTCTAAGCTACGGGCTATCCGGTTCCCGTTGTTCCGGTCAAGGAAAGACACGTGATTCGCATACATTCCTGAGTCTAAAATCGCAATCCCGATTCCTGTCCCATCTACCCCGCTGACGTTAGTTCCGGAAGTCACACGGACAAGATCCGCTCCGGTAGTAGCGGAAAGATGTCCCAGTAATTGAGTTTCTCGATTCGGAGAGACGTAAGCCACGTCAGTGCGATCGGAGATTGCTGCGACCGCGGATTCCGGAAGATTCAAGACGTGAAACCCCAATGCAGAAAAGCTGCGTAATTCACTACCTCCGCGTGCCTGTAGCTCAGATCGTAAATTGGAGTCGTCAGGCCCAATTTGTTGAACTATAATTGAGACTTTTTCGACCCGGTTATTAAATCCCGGAGAATGTTTTGGCCGCGCCTCGGCCCTCGCTTTCTTGCCGATTAAGAGCCCTGCATGAGGTGTGAGAGTGAGCAGGACAAAGATAAACCCGAAAAGAGACACACTTCTGCTGTTCATGCCTTACTCTCCGGGGGCGGGGCTATTTGGGGGCGAGATCATAACACGTTTTAGTCCGAGCAACAAATTTATTTAAGCAATCTTTGGTTTGTCGGATCTGTGGTGCTATTTCTCCGCTGTTAGTGTGATTAGGTGCTGCAGCACAGACCAACAGTAATCACTCATTCGCAGGATGATCATTACTGAAACGTAACCGCACCTAACGAGAAGTATATGACTTCGCTGCTTAGGGCAGGCTATCCTCCTCCTTGAAAAGGATGACTGCGTGTTCGATTATCGAGGCAAGGTGATTATTATGAAGAATCTCGTCATCGTCACAGTCTTATTCGCGTGCAACTCTTTGAATGCCGCGCCTCAAGCGCCCGTGACCGCAAACACAGAGGCTCCAGTGTTGCTCAAAGGCGGTGGTGTGGCGTTCGCACTGCCCGAACAGGAATATCTAAAGATAGCTGACCAGTTATCGAAGAATCCCAGGTTCGTGCCGATAAAACGAAGGCCCACCGCGCTCACTGCCGCGGCGAGGTTCGGATTCAATCTGACTTTCGGCGGGCTGAACCGAAGCTGGGTCTTGGATGGAGATGAGAAACAAGGGTATGTCCTTTATGCCGACCTCAATGGCAACGGCGATCTCGCCGATGACACGCCACTTCGATTTACAAATGAGAGCGGCAAGTACTCCGTGCTCGTGAAACAAACCGTCAATGAAAAGATTGACGGTCGCGAGGAGAGCTACCCTGTCGAGATTAAACTGGAGGTTGGCACGGTTACGAAACCTGACCAGACTGATCCACAACTAGCATTGACAATAAGCAGCGAAACCCTTCGCAGTGGAGTCATCCGGGTCGGTGGTCGTGAGATTGCTTTCGCTTTGAGAGGATCGCAAGGCGTCTACAATTGGGATTACAACCGAGTCTACTTTGATCTCAATGGCGATGGCCAGTTGGACATGACAACACCAAAATCCGTGGAGAGCTATGTCGTCAGGGATAAGTTCGTGAACCTTGGGGGAGTGAGTTATGAATTCACCGCGGACCGGCTGGGGCGCAGTTTGACGCTTAAGCCGCTCGCCGAGAAATTACCCGACCGCGCGTCGCTCGACCTGGGAAGCGCTACTCCGGAATTCTCTTTTACCGATATAAACGGTAAACCGCGTCGGCTGTCTGATTATCGAGGCAAGGTGGTGCTGCTTGATTTTTGGGGAGTATGGTGCGGCCCTTGCGTCGCCGAAGCCCCGAAGTTGGCGGCTATTTATAAAAGGCTCCATGAAAAAGGATTCGAGGTCATCGGAATTCATATGGGCAAGGAGATGGCGCCGGTGCGAAAGTTCGTTAGCGAGAAAGGCATGACCTGGGCGCAAACAACTGAGGATGAGCGCGGCCCGCTTCACCGGTTGTTTCGCGTTGACGGTTGGCCGACGTACTACTTGATCGGCAAGGATGGGACGATCCGGGCAAATAATTTAAGGCCCGGAGACGAGCTTATAGAAAAGATAAAAGAACAATTCGAAGTAAAGTAAACGGCGAGGACTCAGGCTCATGAGACAAATCCAGAATGGCTGCCAGGCGCTTCGCCCTCGGTGCTCCGGACGTTGGTCTGACGAGATCGGCCCTAATATTTGTAATGGATAGCCTACGCACAGAGGTAATTGAACTGCAGAATGCTCGCTCGGACCTCCTAAAGTGGAAGTTACTGATCGTTGCTGGCGTGGGCGGTGTCGCGTTGGGCCTTTCCGGTCAGGACCAGAAAATCGGGAATGCGCGCCTCGCCTTGGTGGTGATCCCTTTTGCTTGTGCGTACGTAGATTTGCTATGCCGCCATCTATCTCTGCGGATAACCACTATTCGCATCTTCATTGCCAATCGAAAAGATGAATCATCAATACTGCACGAATTTGAGGGATTCTACAGTCGAGTTTCCGAAGATGTTTGGAGCGGACACTCGCTGGAGTCGTTAGCATTGATCGGCTCAACATTGTTACTGTGTCTGGCGGTTGTACCGGTGGGAATACTGGTAGGCCCAAGCCCACGCTCATGGTGTCCATGGAAGTTGCCTGAGGGACTGTTCTACGCCTCCAGCCTATTCGGCATATTGCTCGCATCCTGGATAGACTTTCGCCACAAAAAACTGAGAAAAGGAATAAAAGAATTGTTGTCGCAACGCAAGGAGGAAAGTCGATGATTACGGTTTTGAGTGACTCACTATAGATTTTCAAGCATCTTTGAAGAAGATCAGGAATGCGCCGCTAACAGCGATTGACGACCACACGGTCTTAAGCGAGCGTTACTTCATCAAAAGAATATTCCGAACCACGCTTACGCGATTCCCGTAAGACTTTTTTGTTGCCTCCTCATGCGTCGAGTCGCGCGTAGATATATCAGATATTTCAGACGCGCATTGGACGAACGGCCGCTATGCACATATCGGTCCGGTAGGAACGAGTGTGCAGTACAGCTGAAAGCCAAATCCATGACCTTGCAACCGTCGACTTATTTGAGTCACTAACAAAGAAATAGTCTTCTCCCGGAGGAAATTGATGGATGCTCTCGCACAAGAGATTCGACTAAGCTTACGAACCTTATTAAAGAATCCATCCTTCAGCATAATCGCCATCCTTGCTCTGGCACTCGGAATCGGCGTCAACTCTTCAATTTTTAGTGTTGTAAACGGCGTTCTTCTAAAGCCTCTGGCCTATAAGGACCCCGGTCAGTTGATCAGAATCTGGGAGAAGTGGGGTGGATTCGATCAGGGCTCAGTCTCTTATCCCAACTTCAAGGACTGGCGCGAGCGCAATCAATCATTTGAAAAGATGGCGGCCTACCGATGGACTGGATTCAACCTGACTGGCGTCGAACAGCCCGAGCGGCTTTCCGCCCGCCAGGTGTCCAGCGAGTTGTTGGATGTGCTTGGGGTGTCTCCCGCCGTCGGCCGAAACTTCGGGGCCGACGAAGATCGCGAGGGTGCAAGCCCAGTTGCGATCATTTCCGACTCGCTTTGGAAGCGACGTTTTGGAGGAAACCAGTCAGTCCTTGACCAGAGATTGATCCTCAATGATCAACCTTATCAAATTGTGGGAGTGCTGCCTTCCAACTTCAATTACCTCGGCAAGTCAGATTTACTCGTCCCTATCGAAGCTGCGAAAGAGCGATCATTGAAAGAGCGTTCATGGCATCCAGGCACGCAGGTTATTGCTCGCCTTAAGTCCGGTGTGAATCCGGAGCAGGCGCGCGCTGATATGACATCAATAGCGGGCGCATTAGGTGAGCAGTACCCGGATTCGAACAAAGAGCATTGGGTCACTCTGGGATCGCTCTATGACGCACTGGTAGGTGACGTGCGGAAGTTGCTACTTTTGCTGCTTGCTGCCGTGGGTTTTGTGTTGTTAATCGCGTGCGCGAACGTTGCAAATCTGATGCTCGCTCGAGCATCCGCTCGGCAAAAAGAGATTGCTATTCGATCGGCTCTCGGGGCGAGTCGTTTTCGGATCATTCGATCCCTAATGGTCGAGAGCGTAATGCTTGCGCTCATCGGTGGTGTTTTAGGCCTGCTCACAGCATATTGGGGAACTGGCATGGCTCTAAAGGCGCTTCCCGACGCGTTGCCTCGGGTGAATGAGATAAAAGTTGACGCTAATGTGCTTCTGTTTACGCTTGTTGCATCCATCATAACGGGCCTTGTGTTTGGTGTGACGCCTGCACTTCAAGCGTCAAATCCGAACCTTAACGAGATGCTCAAAGAGGGCGGAAGGTCCGGCAGCAGCGGGAGACAAGGCCTTCGCAGTGCGTTGGTAGTTGCCGAAATAGCAATCTCGCTTGTACTCCTTGTAGGATCCGGATTGCTTATTCGCAGCTTCATCGCGCTGAATCGAGTCAACCCTGGGTTCGACGATCGTAACCTGCTGACGTTCGATGTCTCTTTGTCATCGAAGGAATTTGCCGAAGCGCCAAAGGTGCGACGGTTTTTCATGCAACTACTCGAGAAAATTGAGGCGCTGCCAGGTGTGCAGCGCGCCGGCACCACTGATCTGCTACCCCTAGGCGGAAGTGACAGCGAGAATCAGTTTTTCATCACCAATCGCCCGAGGCCTTCGCCTAGCGAGCTCCCTTTAGCGATGAGCTACATAACGTCGCCCGGGTATCTGACTGCAATGAAAATCCCGCTGCTGCAGGGTCGATTCTTTGAAGATAGCGATACACTTGCTTCAACGTCTGTGATGGTCATTGATGAGAATATGGCGGCGCAGTACTTCCCTGGAGAGAGTCCATTGGGCCAGCACATAAGCATCCCAACTGGCCCCGACAAGACAATCGACTTTCAAGTCGTCGGGATTGTTGGACATGTGAAGCAGCAGAATCTCGATACTACCGAAGGAGCATTGGTTGGGCCGCAGATGTACGTTCCGATGCATCAGATTCCGGACGAGTTCATATTTTCGGCTTCCACGATCGTCGTGAGAACCAGTGATAAACCTTCGACATATGTCTCGCCTATCAGGGAGGCTCTCGCATCGATCGGAGGCAACGCTACATTATCCGATGCGAAAACTATGGAGCAGCTAAGAGGAGATGTAATCGCCGATCGGCGTTTTACTTTGATACTTGTGGGTGTTTTCGGGGTGCTCGCATTGGTGTTGGCATCGATTGGCATTTATGGAGTGATCTCGTATTCCGTCGAGCAAAGGACTCGCGAAATCGGAATAAGAACCGCGCTCGGAGCCAGCCCTCGGCGTGTGCTTGGCATGGTCCTGCGAGACGGAGCGAAGTTAGCGATCATTGGCATTGCCATCGGAACGGCCGGCGCGCTGGTCTTGACTCAGTTCATACGAGCATTTCTCTTCAGTGTCAGTCCGTCCGATCCGCTGACTTTTACTGGCATCGCTTTCGTTCTCTCAGCAGTGGCGATAATCGCGAGCTATGTCCCCGCGCGCCGCGCAATGAAGGTGGACCCGAACACTGCGTTGAGGTGTGAGTAGATAAGAGCCTGATGCGAATGTCGTGTATGCAGAAAGACCGAGGAGGATTCTGGCAGCTACTTCGAAGGAGGACGGATCGCTCTCCGCAATAACTAAGGCGCTCTAGATCGCTTGCTATAAAAGACAACCCCAAGCATCACAAGGCAAATGCAAGCGAGAAAACCGAGCCAGAAGAATACCGTCCATTGTGTTGCGACCAGCTTTGGGGAGCCATTGGTACTCGAGCGTTCGCTATACATCAGGTACGCGCTTAAGCTGCCCCCGACTGTCATTGAAAGTGCGGGGATTATCGGTATCTTGTCGCTAACATTTCTGAGTATGGCCAGGGTTATGATAACGAGCATAAAAACCGGCACGAGCCATAGGAGATTATCTCCTGATCGGGCAAGGTCGTAGCCGCTTACTGAATCCCTCAATCCCATACAGCTCAACTCCACCCAGGGCAGAAAAAAACACAGCAAAACGAAAGCTGCCAGGCTTAAGCTTATTCTTGAAGAACTGTTCACTATGAAGTCTCTTAGTCAGCCGAGAAAATGCAAACTGCTTGTTGACAATTGTCCCAGCTTGATTAGCCCTGGTGATTTCGTAACTACCCGCCAAATTCTAGTGCGTGCAGCGGGCACTACTCCGTAACGTATCACGTCTACCAGCTATCAGGGAGCAATCAACTCTGATCGCAGGCCGGGGCTTACGATTGTTCGGAGAGCAATACACTCACGAAGCATTTCAAGAGTGTCAAGTCTTAAGCTCCTGTTAACAGCCGCATCGATTGAGTATGGGCCAGCGGTGCTGCTCTGGTAGAATATTTGTCTTTAGAGTTCAGGCCCCGTGACCTGGAAGCTCAAGACGTCGAGCTTCGCAAACTTTTTTTGCATAACTCGATACCTACCAAAGGAGATGCTTGGCTCAAAAGGTTTCACTGATCGTCCAGCCTGGTGACAGCTTCTTCCCTATTGTCCGCGCAATCGACAAAGCGGAACGTTGCATCAATCTCACCGTCTTTCGAATGGATGACCCCATCATTCAACGGGCTCTGGTCGAAGCGCACGCCCGGCGGGTTCGAATCCGGATTCTGATCTCGAGCAGCGCGCGAGGCTGGGAAGAAAGGAACCAGAAGCTGTTTAAGGAAGCGAGGAAAGCTGGAATAGCAACAAAGGAACCGTCCGCTGACAAAAAGAAGGCGCGTTATCACTACAAGGTAATGACCGTCGACGCGTCAGTCGCGCTCGTGTTCACTTTCAATCCAACGAGGGAGAATCTTCACTACACTCGTGATTTCGGTATCGAGGTTTACAATGCCCAGGTTGCCAGCGAGATAGATCGACTATTCGCGGCAGACTGGGACAATACCTCGTTTACGCCGAACGAGGATTCGCCACTCTTGATCAGTCCATTCAACAGCCGCAAGAAGATGAATGCGATTCTGGAGGGTGCGGAAAAGTCGATTCACATTGCGGACGCAAAGGTGGAGGACCCTGCGATTCTGCAATTGCTCGTGAATAAAGCCCGAAGCGATGTCGAGGTGCGCATCCTGGGCTCACAGCAAGGTACGCCGCTACCTTCGTCGCTCGATTCGCGGGCGATACCCCGCTACAAACTCCATGCAAAGTGTACGATCGTCGATGGCGTGCGGGCGGTGATTGGGAGTATGAACCTGCGCACGGAGAGTTTCGATAAGCGTCGAGAAGTCAGCATTCTGGTTGACGATCCCGACGTTCTTAAGCGCCTCAATGCCGTGTTCATGAGCGATTGGGAACAGAAAGCACCGACATTATCAGGCGACGTAACGAAGATTGTTCGTGGATACGACATGCAGGGTGCCCAGCCAACCGCCCCCCTTGAGAAAGGGATGTTTCTCATTTCACGAACGGACGCGCTCGTTAGATACTCACTATCGCAAGGAACCACATCCCTTGGCCGTGCCGAGGAGAATGACATCGTCATCTCCGAGGCACTTGTCAGCAGGCATCATGCCACGATCACTCTCGACCAGAGTGGTTGTACGATCACCGACCTCGAGAGTGGAAATGGTACCTACGTTAACGGGGAGCGAATTCAGGGGCATGCCGTGTTAAAACTGGGAGACGTAGTAGCTCTTGGCGGTGCGCAGGAGTTCCGGCTTCTGGAGTTGTAGATAACTTGCAAGGTCATTCTGCGGACTACAAGACGGACGACTCGGGCAATGCATACCCACCTCGTGAGGTGGGTATGCAAAAAGATGCTACCTGCAGCTCACTTTGATGGCCGCTGCAAAATCTCCGCCAGGGCCTGCAAGCGCTTCGAGTCTACAGCGCTCTTGGTCATCCTCGCCCTTTCTTTTAGCGACGGCGCCAGGCTCTGCAGTTTTGCGAAGTCTTTTGGACTCAGATGTGAGCTCTCTGCGCTTTGAATAGCCGCCCGAACCGCAGCGATTTTGTCCGACGGCAAAGCCTGCGATCGCTCCAGCTGATCCGCATAAGCCTTGGCTACTACCAACTTAGCCGGCCAAACTATCCTTTGCTGGTTCTGTACATTAAGCTCAGACACTCGCACCGTTTTCGCCGCTTCAATCTCATTCTGGCTAAGAAACTGGGTCGGGCTTAATTCAAAGACGTCCAGCCCGCGGGCGATCTCCGAAGCATAGATGTGGCCGTTGTACCAGTAAGCGGACCAGTCGCCACCTAGTATGAGCATCTTTGGATCAATTGGTCCTCGATCGAAATATGCTATTTCAAATGGATGGTCCGCGTCAGTGAAGTCCATAACAGAGATGCCACCCTGGTACCAGCCTTGCACTTCGATATCCCGGCCCGGGATTGGGATGAGCGAACCATTGTGGGCCACACAATTCTCGCTATCGCCCTGTGCTGCCGGCATCTTGTAGTAGCTCGCGAAACTCAACTTGTTATTCTTCAAATGGAACACCGCGTCGGCGCCCCATTTGTTCGGATCGTTGGCACGACAGCGCGCACCCAGTCCGCCTCCCCACTCATCGGTGAACACGATCTTTGAGCCATCGTTCGAAAATGATGCTGAGTGCCAATATGAATAGTTCGGATCGTTTACTGCGTCCAACCGCTTCGGATTCACGGGATCTTTTATGTCCAGCACGATTCCATTTCCGGAGCAGGCGCCTGCGGCAAGTCCTATCTCCGAGTACACCGTAATATCGTGACACTGGTTGCTGTCGGTAGGCTTCTCCATGCCGTCCTTGCCATGGGTCCCTCCACTACTCAAGCCGTTCAGTGCACCCGTACGAGGATCGATAAACACACGGGGAGTGGACACTACCTTTGCATCCTGCGGCGCAGCCAGTGGAACTTTGATTACATCAATGCGAAACAGCGCCGTGTTGGGGTCTTTATCCGGTGCTTCACCTGAACACCCTGCCAACTCCTCATTTTGGCGCACAAACGATGTGCCGGAAACGTAGATGTAGACGTTGTTCTTATCCTTCGGATCAACCACAAGCGTGTGAGTGTGCGAACCGCGGCAAGTTTGCACTGCTGCTACCTGTTTCGGACTCCTGATGTCGGATATGTCAAAAATCCTTACGCCGCGGAACCGCTCTTTTTGCGGGGCGGGAATAGTCCGTTTTTGCTCCTCGCCGGGGGCCGGCGGAGGCGGGGGTGGAAATCCCTGAGTTCCACAATCCAGACGGCCATTTGGCATCTCGACCGACATAAACATCAGATTTTTGTAAACCGAGACATCCCCTTGTCCACCTGGACAGATCATCGACGTCAACAACTGCGCTTTAGCAGGATTGGAGATGTCATAGATATTGACGCCATAAAAATTACCCTGAAATAGATGGTTGCCCTGGAACGCCAGGTCCGAGTTTGCAAACCCGAGTTGAGCCATAACCAGTTGGAACGGCTTTGGAATCTTTGAGGTGTCGGCAATGCCGAGCACACCCAGGGTTTTCTGCACTTTTGGATCATCAGGATGAGCCGAATCGAGCTGAAAGGCATCTGGTTTCTTGAAGAGCTGAAGGTGCGTCAACCCCATCGATGCTTCTCCGGCGTCGTACATTCCCGGTTTCAGTTTGGCTCGCGGGTCGTTGACATCTGAGCCGGTCATTCCGGGTGGGAGCGCCGGCGCCGGTTCAAGTGAAAACGCGTCTTCTGCTTTCTTTTCGTCGGGCTTCGTATTAGCTGGCTTCGTTGGCTCCTGAGACGAAGGCGTTTGCGCTTTTATCTCTACAGCGAAACAGGACCACAGAAGAAGGAGACCTACGAGTAAACGGAAAAAAGAGCTATGTACTCGGTTCATCATTTATCCTTTAAAGGTATTTTCTCCAGCATGCCTTGCATGATTCGAATTTCGGCGCGCTGGCCGCTGTCTACATCGGTTGCGAAGTTGAACAATTCAGCGTCCTGTCCGGCGCCCGCGGTGTCAAACAAATCTTTCACCATGATCAAAGCGCCGCCGTGATGCTGAATCATCCCTTTTAGAAACAGACGGTCGAACTCATCGCCGGTTGCTTTTCTGAGTGCCTCCATCTGCTCCGGGGTAAGCATGCCAGGCATAAGCCCCATCGCGTGGTGCGACATATTCTCGTGGGACATATGCGTGTGAGGCATGTCACTTGGCTGTCCACGCACGGCCAGCCATCGTTTCATAAACTTTATTTCGTCGGACTGTGACCTGCTGATTCGCGCGCCGAGCGACCTCAGATCCCTGTTCTCAGTATGCGAATCCATCAGCGCTGTCATCTCAACCGCTTGCGCATGATGCATAATCATACCTTGCATGAACTGCACATCGGCTGCAGAGACTGGCGGCAGCGTAGCCTTCGTCGTCGAGGGAAAAGCCCTTGTCGGTTTCCCCGGCGCACCAGGTTGGACCACCGCCGGTGTCGTTGGTGAAGTTTGCTGTGCGCAGACGGCCGAAGGAAACAAACTTGCGAGAGTACTCATTGTGACAAGCGCGAACGAACTCGCAGCGCGCCCTAATCTAAGGGGAGCTTCGCCGCTCAACCTCAGATGGCGAGGCAGCATGTATCGTATGTACTTAATCATTGTCGGCTTCACATTACCACATTTAACGGTAACTTAACATTCGGGTTGAGCTGTTGAGCTTTGATTCCTGAGATCGGCTTCCCCTGTTAAAAAAGAAAACCTATTCGCAGATTACACAGATTGCGCAGATAAGAGAAAAGATATTGAGCGAGTGGGGCATTTCTCAACGCCCTGTAACCTAAATTGTTTTGTTATTCACACCTGAGCGCGACCATTGGGTCAACTTTTGTCGCGCGTATTGCCGGAATCAAGCAAGCTCCCATAGCGATTCCTACGAGCGCAGCGCTCGCAGCGAAAAAAGTCAACGGATCTGTCGGACTCACTTCATAAAGCAATGACGACATAAGCCGCGTTAACACAAACGCTGCTGCCGTCCCAAATGCAACGCCAACAAGCGCAAGCGCGAGTCCCTGTCTTAAGATCATTCCTCGCACACCAGCTGCATCCGCTCCCAGTGCCATTCTAATTCCAATCTCACGTGTCCGCTGTGCCACCGAATGTGCGATCACACCGTAGATGCCGATTGCTGCCAGGGCCACCGCAAGCAGCCCGAAGATGCCTATCAATCCGGCGGCAGTGCGCTGCTGCCACAACGTGCTCTCGATCTGCTCTGTCATCGTCTTTACCGAGAACAAGACTAGATCCTTATCGAGAGTCGCCACCTCCTCCCGGATTGCAGGAATTAGAGTCGCCGGATCAATCGTGGTTCGAGCGACCAGCGTCGCTCGTCCATCGTATGATTGAAGTTCCGGCAGGTATATGAGCAGCGGCATATCAGCCAGCAGCGATCTATGTTTCGTGTCTCTTGCAACGCCGATGATCTGAACGAGTGGCCGCGGTTCGCGCCAAAAAGGTACAGCGAGCAGTTTCCCTGTTGCGATTTCACCGGGCCAAAGCCGCGTCGCTAATCTCTGGTTAACAATCGCGACCGGCGTCGTACCTACTCTGTCCTGTTCAGTGAACTCGCGGCCTTCGAGAAGTGGGACGCCTAAGGTGCGAAAGTAATTTGGCGCGATCCTGTTCGCATCTACTCTCAATCCCGCATCGTCCAGGCCTGTTCTGATGACCTCTGGCGGCGGTGCTTCCTCGGGGAGGAACACTGAAAGCCGATCGCTCCAGTCGTTGGGCGGAACCGTTTTTGCGAGGCTTGATGAGATCACACCAGGCAAAGCATCGATTCTTTTGAGTAGATCTTCGTAGAACGCCCTGCCCTGAGCCTCGCTGTAACCTCGGATTGTCAGATCCATGGACATCAATGCCATGTTTTCCGAATCAAATCCTCGATCGAGCTTCAGCGCCTGGTGCATCGTTCTCACCGCGAGACCCGCGCCAATCAGCAAAATTAATGAAAGCCCGATCTGCGTCACCACGAGGCTGTTCCTCAACCTTGACTTGTTTTGATCCGAGGTTGGTGCTCCATCTTTCAACGAAGTGATCAGATCAGGGTTAGAAGACTGGAAGGCCGGAACCAATCCAAACACGACCGCGGTTGAGATAGATAATATCACGGTGAAGACCAGGACTCGCGCGTCCAGTCCGAAGTCTACGCCGCGTAAGCCATAGGCCGGCTGAAGGTTTACGATCAGCTCGGCGGTCCACGGAGCCAACAGCAAACCAAGAGCGCCAGCCGTCACGGATAGTACAAGCCCTTCGGTTAACAACTGGCGGACCAGCCTCCCTCGCGTAGCTCCGAGAGCCAACCTCACAGCGATCTCGCGCTGCCGCGATACGGCTCGCAGGAGCAGAAGGTTTGCGACGTTGCTGCAAGCTATCAAGAGCAGCAGCAGAACTACTGCCAGGAGCAAAGCCAGAAAATTGCGAAAACGCGCTCGAGTATCGGAATTCAAGCCAAGCCCCGGGACTACTGTTACACTGCGGCCGGCGTTAGTGTCGGGATAGCTCTGTTCTAATGCGCGAGCTATGTTGATCAAATCGATCCGGGCGGCTTCTGCAGAGACCCCTGGCTTTAGTCGTCCGAAGACCGCCATCCAACCGGCAGCCCGATCGTTGAACCAGTGACGCCCCAGTGTTCGCGGAATTGCCTGGACTTGCATCTTGAGCGGAATCCAAACATCGTATGAATTGCCTGTTTCAGTCCCGCTGAACTCCTTCGAAGCAACGCCGACGATCGTAAAATCATATCCGTTCAATTTCATTTCGCGGCCGATGACATCCTGATCGGCGCCAAAGGATCGCAGCCACATCGCATAGCTGAGCACCGCCACTGGATGTCCTCCAATTTGAACATCGTCATCTGGACTGATGAGACGTCCAAGAGCGGGCTTCACTCCCAGTACGGCAAAATAGTTTCCGCTTACGAGGTCGCCACGCAGGCGTTCGGCAGAGCCGTTATTGAAACTCAGCGGTGTTCCGCAATGCGCCGCTAAATCGTCTAAGGTATTGTTCTTTTGGAGATAGTCTATGTAGTCTGGATAACCAAAGTTGTATTGGAGACGACCGTTCACCATTCTCTCGAGTGTTATGAGTCGATCAGGATCTTGAACACCTGGAAGAGGGCGCAGCAACGCCCCATTGACCAGACTAAAGATCGCAGTGTTCGCTCCGATTCCCAGAGCCAGCGCGATTACTGCCATCGCAGTTACACCAGGGGCCTTAAGAAACAATCGAGTTGCGTACTCCAAGTCTTGCTTTACGTTATCCATGGAGTTTTCTCCAAATCGATTACCCAGTAGCGCCCAGAATTGTTAGACGGGTTGAGCCCGGAATTTCTTCGCGATATCTACGGAGTTTGTCGATATTTCAGATCAAGACAACCATTTAAACAATCACCTTTGATTGATCGATCCGATTCCCGAGGCGTTCTTTTTCACAACCTTGGGATTCCCATAATAATTGATCTCGCCAACACCCGATGCCTTCGCTTCAAGTTGTTCTGTAGCGTATATGTCGAGGCTTCCTACTCCAGTTGAATCTGCCTTAGCCTTCGCTGCAAGCAGGTTCTTTGCATCTACGCTTCCGGCGCCTGAAAGCGTAATTGACGCTTCCTTGGTTTCGCCTGAGGCAGTCAATTCGCCGGCCCCGCTCAGCACAATTTCGATTCGATCGTTCTTTATGTTCGATAGGTTGGCGTCTCCCGCCCCTCTGAACGAAAAACTTGCGAGATCAGGATTCGACAGGGTAATCCGAAGCTTTTCGCGAGGAGCGATTTCTTTAGTAGACCGAATGTACAACGTATTGTTCTTTACTTCGGTGGTGATCAAAGGAATCAGATTATCATCACCGCTTATTTCAAAAGTTTCCCGCTCCTGGAGGCGCACCTCGAGCGAAGCGGGACAGTTCACATCCAGCGCCGTGTATTGTGCGAGTGATCTCTTTTCGGTCTTAACGACCCCACTTCCATTAACTTTGTTTACATTGATCAGACTGCAGCCCGCCGTTCCGATAACTGCGATACAGATAAGCATACATATCTTCATGTCGTTGTTCCTCTTCAGTTTGGGTGTGGTTGCTGACTTCTTCTCAAACCTAACAAGAGCAAATTTGGTTGCTGCTGCCCCAGGGAGCTTGTCCGGGGTTTCTGCTGACAATTTCAATTCGTTTACAAAGGGCAAATTTACTTTTTTACGAACTTCGGTTCAACTGATTTCAGCTACCTTCCCCCGATCTTCGCGAATCGTCGAATGAGCTCCTTAACCGCATTCGTCGACGCTGTCGTGGCTCGTTCACCACCTGCATTTGCAAAGACAGCTACTCCCAGATCGCGCGTCGGTTGAATAATAGTGATCGCATAGAAAGTACCAGCGCTGCCCACGTGCACGCTGGCTGGCGCTTCGTAAAAGTCCTGCAATCCCCAGCCAAGCCCGTACTTGTCGGGCGGAGTAACGGGCGAGGTATGCAGGTGCTTTATGGTCGCGGCCTTTAGCAGCTGAGTGTCGCGACCTTGGAGGCCGCGCAGTTGGACTTGAAGGAACTTCGCATAGTCCTCTAGCGAGAGTTCCACTGAACCGGCTGGCCAGATGATCGGTGGAACTCGTTCCCCAGGATCGCGCGGGTCTACAGGTTTCGTTCCGTTGCGCGTCTCATAGTGGCCCCACGGTTGATTCAAGTCGGGAGAATCGGACCATGCAAATGATCCGTTTAGTCCAAGGGACTTGAAGATCCGTTCGCGCACAAGCGATTCCCAGCTCTTACCCGCGATTCGTTCGGCAATTGCTCCGGCGATTGTGTAGCCTCCGTTTGAATAAATCGCTTTCCCGACGGGACCGGCGGGTTTACCACGTAACACCCAGGCGCTGAATGCTGCGCGTTGCTGCGTCGGTGTTCCGGAAAGACATGGAATGCTTCTGAAGTCCTTGGCGTTAGTGTCCTCGAACGGAGAAATACCGCCGTGATGTGATAGCAATAGATCCATCGTGACAGCGCGAAATTCTGTCGAGATCGACGCTTTCAAGTCGGAGAAGACATCCGCCAGCGTGGTTGTCCACGACAGCTTGCCTTCCTCAACGAGCGTTGCAAGCAAAGTAGCGGTGATTGCTTTTGTGTTGGATCCAAGCTGGAACCGATCAATAACGTCGACCGGCGTGGTGGAGTTGAAACGTCGCACACCGGCGACCCCGCGTGCCAATACAGTATCGGCGCGAAATACTATCGCTCCCATCGCGGGGACGTTGTGCTGACGCCTGACGGAATCGATCCAGATGTCGAGCGACTCGATACCAGGCTGAGTAATCTGTCCTACAGTCCTGGATACGTCCGCACCGCGGACGTCTGTCGAAATCTGCGTTGCACAAAAGATCAGGAAGACAGTCACAACCGCGGACGATCCTAGGAGCCAAACGGTTTTCATCTGTAAGAATCTCACAGATCCATTTAGGTCTGAGGCTCGACTGGTCGCGCCGATCGCTCTTGATCGTGAAGAGACTTCGGTCGCGCCCTACCGTAGCAACGACTGTTGGTGTCGTCTTTCGACACGTTAGTCGCAATCTATTAACAAATCATTCTAATCATGCTAATCATTCTGTAAATATCTGATCTCCAGCTTGCGCCACCGCTGATAAAGCAACATTTCTGCTAACGAACAAGAAGTCCACCCGGACGAGCAAAGGATCAGGCAGATATTGTTTGGCTTGAAGAGTCAGTTGATGACGACGCCTAACAAAAATTGCCTGGAGAAAGCGCCGAGATCTCTCGCCTCGGTATTTTCGAGATGCAGCAGAGTCCTGGTTCCTCGATATGGATGAAGAGTGTTAAAGGCATCCATTCATAGGTAACACTTATCCGTTTGGACAGGATCAACGGCTTAAGGCCAAATTGGGGACCGGAGGTGAGTTTCTTGACGATTGAAACGTCGTGACAAAAGACACAATACCTCGCTAGTCTCACGCCATGGCAAACACTCAGTACCTTGCTCTCCTTCGCGGCATAAACGTTGGCGGTTTGAACCTGATCAAGATGACGGATCTAAAGGCGTGCTTCGAGGCCAGCAGATTTGAGAACGTTACAACCTATATTCAAAGCGGCAACGTGTTATTTGAAACCGCCGAAACTGGGCGCGCGAAGCTGATCACAAAACTAGAGAATGCCTTATCCGAAACTTTTTCTCCCTACAAAGGGCGCGTTGTTTTGTGCTCGCACAAAAAACTAAGTCAAATCGTGCGCGAGGCACCAAAAGGTTTTGGGAACCAGCCACAGAAATATCGTTACGACGTAATTTTCTTAAAGGAACCGCTGACGGCTTCCGAGGCGATCAAAAGTGTGACCACCAAATCAGGAGTTGATCAAGCTTTCGCTGGTCGGGATGTATTGTACTTCTCGCGCGCGATTGCTAAAGCCAGTCAAAGCCAATTGTCGCGTATCGTTGGACTCCCGGTTTACCGAAATATGACTATTCGCAATTGGAATACGACCTGTAAGCTGCTCGCACTGATGGACACGCGCACGCAACGTTAACGTGGTGAACAAGAACGGAACACTGACCAACCACGGACTGAACACGGACCGACCACGGACTGATCACCGACCACTGACAAATCAACGGGCACCCCAATACCGTTGCCGTTGGCCTGCAGGAGGTGCCGAAACCGCCGCCGGTGGCAGCCGCTCAAGAAACCTGTCATACAGCCAATCGACCGTATTGACTTGAAGTTGCGCCGCATTCGACTGGGAAGCCAGCACCGCCTGTCGGGCATCGCTCCTTCCACTGATGCCTGCCAGCCCGATCAGCCTGATGCTCAACCTATAGCCTTCTTCGAAATCATTCGCTCTCACCTGTACTCTCAAACCATTCCCGAAAAGCTCCGCGCCGGGAATCATCGACGCCAACCGTGCTTGCCCCTCATCCTGAAACGTCAACGCGAACCGATACGGTCCACGCCAGTCCGGCAACTTCGCTGCCGCCAGGTTCTGTAGCGCTTCCCGCGCGGCTGTCTCGATACGCCTCGCAACGTCGTCGCGACGAAAGGCTTCTGCCTTTCCGCGATCCACCGCGTGTTTTACCGTGGCGTATTTGACCCACGGCATTTCGCGACGAATCTCCTTTTCAAGCTGGTCGTCTCCACTCACCATGATCACCGGAATCTTCAAACGGGCAGCACCTGCGGCCAGAATCATTGATTCATTGAAAGGCACGCCGTTTACCTGATATTCCACATCCTCAAACGTGTAGGTATGAGAAAGAAATCCCACTCGATTACCGGCGGCCGCATGCATGCCGATTGCTACAATTGCATCAAATGAATGATCGTAGCTATCCATGTAGATGTCGAAGGGGACGTCGCGATAGTGCATTTTAGCCGGCGCCAGCAATTGCTCTTCAAGTACATCCGGTCCGGTGTTGTTGCCAGAGCCGTGCCCATCGACTACCACAATCTCGGTTGCTCCAGCAGTTTTCAGTCCGGCGATCGCCGCGTTCACGTCATCGGTAAGCGATTTCCGGCCCTCCGCATATTCCGGCGGATGCCCAAAACTGGTGTGCTTGAAGTCCGTCGCTCTGGAGACGCCTTCCATGTCATACAGAAGCATGACCTTGAGTGGTCGCTGCTGAGCAAAATGTGATGGGGTAAAAAGAACACTGATAATCAGCACCACCAGAAGCGTTTGTAATCTCATGGCTTTCTCTCCTCGATCTTTGACCGTGTGTGAGCGATTTTGCCTAGGTATAATGAACAACTATCCTATTGGTGTAAAACGGTTGAAGCACGAGATTGTTGAAATGAATGCAGACCGTATCGGAAGCGAGGCCAAGGACAAGCTCGACGATGACGTGGATGCGCTGTTCAAGCTCCCATTGTCAGAGTTCACTGGGGCACGCAACGATCTCGCCGCAAGGCTTAAGAAGGATGGTCGTGCTGACGATGCGAACTTTGTAAAGGCGCTAACGAAGCCTCCAATATCAGCGTGGGCCGTTAACCTGCTCCACTGGAACCATCGCGACGCCTTCGATCGGCTGCTTGAAGCCGGTCAGCGCTTGCGTAAGGCTCAGACTTCCGGAGGGGGGATCGCGGACTTACGCGAATCGCTCGACGCGCGAAGCGAGGCACTTTTTCATCTGTCGGATCTAGCTACTGTATTGCTGCGCGATGCAGGTCACAATCCAACGCCCGATACGCTACACCGCATCACGACGAACCTCGAGGCTCTCTCTACCTACGCGACTCTTTCGGATGGTCCAATTCCGGGTCGTCTTACTGAAGACATAGACCCACCCGGTTTTGGCTCGCTAGCCTCATTGATGGTGGGCACCGGTACGACAAAACCGCCCGAACTCAAGAAAGCCACTCGCTCACAAGAGTCAGGCACAGCTGAAACGAAAACATCGCAGAAGACATCTTCAGCGATTGATGTACAAAAAGGCCGGCAGGCCGAGGAGACGCGTCGCGCTAGAATTTCTGCCACCAAGACTACGCTGCAGGAAGCCAGAAGATCGTTGACTGAAGCGCAGCGCAAGTCAGAGCGCCTGGAGGCGGCGCAAAAGAAGGCGTCTGCAGAAGCGAAGGAAGCCGATGCCGAGGAGAAGCGAGCCGAGAAGCAGCTGCGCAAAGCTGAAGAGCACTTCAAGAAAGTAAGCGCGGCTTCGCAACAAGCGGTGCAGCGCGCGCAACGAATCACAGCCGAGGCAGAAGAGAGTGCACAGGCTGTAGAGGACGCCAAGCGCGAAATCGAAAAGGCATCCAAAGAGCTTGAGTCACTTCAAGAATCAGAAGCAAGGTAGCGGGACAGCATTCAACTACACAACCAATGGAATCAGGGCGTTACCTTTCTTCACCAATACTGCGCTTCCTCGTTCAGCGGACCTGCAAGTCTTGCGACAGCTTATCTTGAAAGTCAGATCATACGTGTGACATACTGGAAGTGGCAAATTGCCACCCATTGAAGGAGAAAAACGATGGCAGCCCGGCAAACTAAGCGAGCAACATCACGGAAGCCCGATAGGATGAACTTTCGTCTCGATCCTGAGATCAAAGAACGAGTTGCCCGGGCCGCCGCAATCACCGGGCAAGGTTTGACTGATTTTGCAGTATCTACCTTAAGTGAAAAGGCGGACGAGATCATCGCGCGTCACGATACATTGCTGCTCGACAGAGACGAGTTTAAGTTTTTTCTGGAAGTCCTGGACGATGCTCGCGCACCCTCCAAAAGATCACTCGCAGCCGCCAAACGCTATCGTCGGGGACGCCGTGAAGGCGCGAGGCACCGCGTTTGATAATCGAGCCAATCTCGAAGTATCACAACCGAATGATATTCGACTGTGGTGATGAAAAGGTCAGTATATTCTTACGGGAAAAGGCTCTTCAGGACCACGATAGGAATTTGAGTCGCACAATGGTGATGGTTGATGAAGAGGTCGATCCCAATATTATCATCGGATATCACACCCTGCTCATGGTGCAAGTAAGGCAGGAAGACCTTCCACAGGACAGACTGCGGATCAAGCGAGACATCCCGGTAATTTTGCTAGGACAACTCGGAGTTGATCTGGCCTTTCAAGGTAACGGATACGGCGAGTACCTGCTGATGGACGCGCAGGCGAGAGTTAGCGAGATATCCAAGAGGACCGGCGTGCGAGGATTGGTGCTCGACGCCAGGACCGAAAGTCTAGTCAGCTGGTACGAAAGGCACGACTTTGTTCGCTTCCCCGGGCGACTCCGGATGTATAAGAGTATTGATCTTATCCACAAGTTAGAACTAACCAGCTGATCTCAAAGAGTGTTCCTTCAGGAATCGTTGTTGCAAGAATCGGCAACGAGACGGCTCTAGTATAACGTTAGTTTCGAGCCGTTCAGGGACTTGAAGCAGACTAAAAGGCCGCATTCAGAATCGATGAAGTGAAGCTCTCCCGCTTCTACCAGGTGATATATCTGCCGCGAGTTGACGCGAGCCAAAATCGAAGCCTGGTCAACCGTAAGCAGACGAACTTCATCGCCGCAATCAGCGCATAGACCATAGAGACAACGGCTGGGGCTCATGACAACGAGTCGCTCGGTCTGGATGGTGAGGGTCGTTCGTCTTACCTTTTTCATCTCGACCTCCCTACCGAGCGAACTCAAGACTGACCCAGGAACAAAGAACTTAGTGAATCAGAACCGCCTCTTTGGGAGCTTCTCACTCGCTTGTCTCGCCTCGCGTTTCCGCTGGACATACCTGGGTAACAACTAAGACTGCGCTGTACTTATTCGCGATTACTCGCCGCCGCGGGGATGCTTCGCGCTTTATAGCTTGTGCAATGCATGTGCTGTTAACACCACCGGACGACCATCACAGCGGTCGTTGACAGGAACCAACACCAATTCATTGTTCTCGAGACTCCATCTGTAAACGCCCGTTGCTACCCCGGGGACATCAGTACAGGCGTATACACCCTGCAAGTCGGTCATTATGAGGCGAGATTGATTGGAGTTGTAACGCCCCACGACCACGATTTCACCGTCTTTGGTCACGATATAAGTGCCACCGTCGGTAAACTCGGTTCGCCATTCACCCACGAGTATCTCGATAACTTCGGGTGGAAAATATGGAGGAACATCCGATGCGGTTATCGTGGTTGCATAGATGCCCGGCGGCAGCCTTCTTGAGTCAGCCTTAGCATTGGGCAATGTGAGCGTGATGCCTATCAGAAGCGCTGCACTTACTAGTTTGATTGATTTCGGCAATTGTCTTGGCATTGTTTGATTCTCCTTTCGTTTATCGAGTGATCAGATTCGTAACGCGCCGTTGAACGACTTCTGGCACAGACCGTATTCCACGCCGGCTATTGCCCATCCTGCTGGGTGAGCATTAGAATGAGCGCGGCTTCAACCAGGCTGTACTGAAGGCCGCATTTTCCTCCTGACTTCGCCGCAGACCTTACCCTCTGAAGGCTTTGGAAGTCCTTTAGAAGCGGTTAAGAATCGGTCAAAAAGTTGTTAAGGGACCTATGAACACGCTAGCAAAGCGGATATACGAGTTCGGACCTTACCGGCTAGATACCGCGGAGCGGGTCCTGCTGCGCGGTGGTCAACCGGTCGCGCTCGCGCCGAAGGCATTCGACGTGCTGCTGGTGCTTGTCGAAAGCAGCGGCCATATCGTCGAAAAAGACCAATTGATGAATCGAGTGTGGGCGGACAGCTTTGTGGAGGAAGGCAACTTAAAGGTGACCGTCTCGGTGCTTCGCAAGGCGCTCGAAGACGGCCCCTTCATAGAGACAGTTCCTCGTCGCGGCTATCGATTCGTCGCAACCGTGAAAGAGGTATCAAGTGAGAGTGCGTCGCTTGTCGTACGAGAGCGAACAACGTCAAGTGTGACTATAGAAGAGAGTGAAGAAGGCGAGGAGCATGAACTAGCCAAAGCCCCAGCAGCAAAGATCTCGAGCAAGACCCGTGTACAAGTGGCAATAGCGTTAGTTGTTGTGGTTGGGCTGGCAGTCGCAGGATTCCTTTTGTGGATTAACCGGCCTGCGCCCGCTCCAGAATTAAAATCAATCGCAGTGCTACCGTTCAAGCCATTGCTGGCGGAGAACCGCGATGAAGCACTCGAGCTGGGGATGGCTGATGCCACGATAACAAAGCTAAGTAACATAAAACAGCTCATCGTCAGGTCAACAGGCTCCATTCTCAAATACCGCGACGTTGAACAGGATCCTCTTGCTATTGGCCGTGAGCAGAATGTGGACTTGTTGCTGGAGGGGAAAGTGCAGCGATCGGGTGACAATCTCCGAGTAACCGTGCAGCTTGTAAGAGTGAGTGACGGTCTGCCTCTGTGGGCCGATAAGTTTGACGAAAAGTTTACCAACATCTTTTCGGTGCAGGATTCTATCTCCAGGCGGGTAGCAGAAGCTTTGGCTTTAGAGCTATCGGGGGAGCAGAAGCAACAGATTACGAAACGCTACACCGATAATATCGAGGCATATAATCTTTATCTGCAGGGGCGCTTCTTCTGGAACAAGTTCAGCGAGGATGGTCTAAAGAAAGCTATCGAGTATTTTAAACAGGCGATCGCCCTGGACCCGGACTATGCGCTGGCGTACACCGGCCTGAGCGTCGCTTACAACGTGCAGGGAGCTTACGGAATAGTCCCCCCGGCAGAGACCTGGACAGAAGCAAGACGGACTGCGCAGAAGGCGGTCGACCTTGCCGATTCACTGCCAGAGGCTCACACCGCGTTGGGGGGCATCAAATTGCTATATGAATGGGACTGGCCGATTGCGGAGAAGGAACTCAAGCGCGCCATCGAACTCAATCCAAATTACGCCGACGCCCACGAGTTATATGGCTTCTACTTTTGGGTTGTGGGAGAGTTGGACGATGCGTTTTCGGAGATAAAGCGCGCGAGAGAACTCGCTCCCGTTTCGCCGGTAATAAATCTCGATCTGTCTACGATGTTTTATTACCAGACGAACTATGAAGAGGCAATCAAGGCGTATCGCAAGACCCAGGAAATAGACCCGAACATTCTGGCGCCTACCTTCTTACTGGGACAAATCTACGAACGTAACGGTGAATATGGTCGCGCCGTCGAAGAATGCCAAGGCGCATTATCCGCTTTCGGGCGCGATCCCGGGGTACTTTCCGCCCTCGGATATGTTTATGGTGTTAACGGCAGCCGAAGACAAGCGCAGGAAATAATCAACGAGTTGGAGGCAATGTGGAAAGCGCGTTATTTTTCGCCGTCTGTCATCGCGCTCGCTTATGCAGGAGTAGGAAACAAAGACCAGGCCTTTGTCTGGCTGACAAAGGCTTATGAATCGCGTGACCCTCAACTAATATGGTTGAAGGTTGAGCCACAGTTCCAAACCCTTCGTCCAGATCCGCGTTTCCAGGCCCTGTTGCGGCGAATGGGAATACCACAGTAAACAACAAGGCATGTTACCTAAGGTGCGGATCATTTCTTTAATGCCGCGATCGCACTTAGCGAAGCCTCATCACATAAATCTCAGAGTTGCCATCGCGGTTACTATTAAACGCGAGCTTTGTACCGTCGGGGGAGTATGCCGGCCGCGAATCGAACTTCGGCCCCGCAGTTAACCGCCTCACCATGCCACTTTCCGAATCCACCTCGAAGACATTTGCCTTCACTCCCATTTTCTCAACGGTAAAGACGATGGCTGCGCCGTCGGGCGACCAGCACAGCTCGAATTTGGAGTGCTGACTCCTGGTTATCATCCTGACGTTGCTGCCATCTGCATCCATAACAAATACCTGAAGCGGGATGTGGCCAGCTATTTCCTCGGTACCGAGGCTCACGAATGCGACTCTCTTTCCATCTGGCGACGCTACAGCCTGACTTGCACCTGTTGTTGTCAACCTCGTGACGTTCGAGCCGTCCGCGTCCATAACGTAAATTTCTTTCCGGCCATCCCGGTTACTGGTGAAGAGGATCCTTCCGTCGGGCGACCATTTGGGAGAGTTGTCAGTCCCAGCATCTCCCAGCCCCTGCTGACTGCTGCCGTCGGCATTCATCACATAGATTTTCTGGTTCCCTTCGAGCGAGCGCGTGAAGGCGATGCGTTTGCCGTCCGGCGACCAGGCCGGTTCTGTGTCTTCCGAGGATGAATTGGTTATTTGCGATAACGCGCTACCATCGGCATTCATTATGTAAACGTGTTGTTTGCCATCGCGATTGCTCGAGAATGCGATCTTGCTAGCGTCGGGGGACCAGTCGGGGAACAAGTCATCCGCCGAATCATCGGTAAGCCGTGTCAACTCGCCCTCAACGCTCATCTCATAGATCTCCCAGTTCCCATCCCGATCCGTAGGGAAAACCAGCTTCGAGCCGTCCGGTGACCACGTCGGCGTTGAATTGGTGGCTGAGTTGTTCGTCACACGAATAAGGTTTCCGCCATCGGCATCCATGACATAGATCTGTTCCTTGCCTTCCATGTTCCTGACGAATGCGATGTTGTTGCCGTCGGGTGACCAGACAGGCCATATATCTGGTCTGTTACTGTCGGCAGTGAGGTTCCTCTGCCCAGTGCCATCTGCGTTCATTTCATAGATATCGAAGTTGTTATTCCTTCCAGTGACGAAGAGGATCTTCTGCCCATCGGGCGACCAACTCGGGTCCGAATCGTATTCGGGATCATCGACGATTCTCTTCGCGTTCGAGCCATCGGCATTCATCACATAGATGTCAAAGTTATACGGGTTGCTGTTATCGCGATTACTGGCAAACGCGATTCGATTTCCGTCAGGGGACCATGTGCCAGCACGATCATCTACACTATTCCTGGTGAGCCGTGTCTGGTTCGAGCCGTCGGCGTCCATTACATAAATTTCCCAGTTGCCGTCCCGATCACTACTGAAGAGTATCTTGCGACCATCGGGCGACCACCTCGGAAAATCGTCTTCAGAAAGATTGTTGGTGAGTCGTTTCACATTGGAGCCGTCGACATCCATCACGTAGATCTCTCTCTTGCCGTCTCGATTGCTGGCGAAAGCGATTTTCCTCCCGTCGGAGGACCAGGAAGGTGCCGTATCCTGGGCGGTGTTGTTGGTCAACCTCACCAGCGTGCTCTTTGCGCGTTTCGCGGTCGCTTGAGTTACGTGCACATACTTTAGGTAAAGAAACACCCCGATTGCTGCGGCGACTAACAGGAAACCGACGACCACAACCGCTTGCTTGATTTGCTTTCGGCGATCTTTGATGCCCGCAGGAACAAACGCGGTCACCTCGGTGACCGGAGATGCAGTCACGGAATGTACAGGCAAGTCCTTGCCTTCCATCTCTTCACTTACTACACGGGCAAACGTGTGTTTTTCAATAACGGTGGTTTCGCCCTCCACATCTGGCGTACCGGTCGGCCTGGTTTCAGACCCAGACATTTTCACCGGGGCAACGAACCTGTAACCGCGCTTGGGAATAGTTTCGATGTAGCGCGGCTCAGCAGGGTCGTCGCCGAGTGCCTTTCTCACCTCGTAAATGTTGCGCGACAGACTCCCCTCCTCGACGAAGATGTCGGGCCACACCTCCTTCATCAACTGCTCTTTATCAACTACCTGCGACGCATTTTGTACGAGCACCAGCAGGGTATCGAAAGCCCTCGGCGTCAGGCGCACGGTGGCGCCGCCTTTGAGCAGGATTCGACTTCTCGAGTCAAGCACAAAGGGCTCGAACTCATACAAATGACCACTCGACAACGACATAACCTTAGAAGAATTCCGCGAGATTTATGTAAGAGTTTCCCGGCCCATTTTCAAGAAAAATTCCAAAGACGGCTGAGAGCGTTCGGGACCATTGTTTGCGTTGGCGACATCGATGCGGAAGGTTCTCACACCTCCGTCTCGCCGATCATTTCGTTGCGGCGCAAATCATACCAATGAGGGGTCTGTTAGGAAAAGATTATGGATAAAAATCGGAGTCAACCTCCAATCAATCGGGTCTTAGAATTTCTGGCCGCCGGCGGCTCTTGACCCTTCTTTCTTTTCTATGCTCGCTCCTCATTGGTTTCTTTTTCGAGAGATAATCGAGTGATCTGTTTCTGTCGCCTCACTACGGAAGCGGATATCTGGCTGATGACACTGGGGGAGTGAATCAGAGTCTAAATGAGGACTGTGTGCCGCGAACGCGAATTGGCTTTCACCGGCTTATTGTCCGGGCGCCGAAGTGAGCTAGCCTATATGAACCCGGCGTAACAACTCCTGAAACCGTGAATCTGAATGGAGCGGATCGAATTTAGGCTCGACATTCACCCACGGCATCCATGACGAACGAACAGCGTAGGCGCGGTTCAATGATTCAAACGCCTTGTCAATATCTGATAGAGCGACATAAACCCAGGCCAGGGGATAGGGATCTACGTACTCGTTGGCGCTTCGCTTCTGCATTTCATCGAGTAGCTTTCGAGCTTCCGCCTTTTTCCCGGAAGCGGCGTAATTGTACGCCAACTCCGAAAGGAGCATCGTAGTTCGACCCCAGGCTGCTATAGACGTGTTCAATTCGGCAATAGCCTGGTCAGGCAATCGCAGCTGACCTAAACCGCGCGCAACGTTGTATTTCGCTAAAACATAACCAGGATCTGTCTTCAGTGTTTCGCGTGAGAGTTCGATTGCCTGATTGTATCGATGCGCGTAGTACGACGCGCAACCTAGCTCCGAACTGATAAACGTCGACAACGGATTCTTATCAAGAGCATGTTGAACCTGGGCCAGAGCTTCGTTCGTTTTACCCAACGTTTCACGTGAATGCAAATAACAGGCATTGCCTTCCACGGATTTCGCATCGAGTTCCAGCGCTCGGTCTAATTCCCTTTGCGCATCAAGCCAATCCCATTGGTAATAATATTCAATCGCTCCACGGGCGAAGTGTGCTTCACCTAGCGTATCGTCCAATTCAAGTGCTTTCTGCGCATATTCCAGCGCTTTTGGAAACACAGCACGCGGGTCCCTCCAGTCCATTGCCATTGTCGTATAAGTGTCCGCGAGACCGGCATAGGCAAGAGCATAACCGGGGTCCTTCTCAATGGCGCTGTCGAAATATCGTTCGGCCTTAAGCAGGTCATCATTGCTACCGTAATTATTCATATAAAAACGGCCCTGCAAATAGAGCTGGTACGCTTCGACATTTTGTGTGTAGCGATGCGCGAGTTGTTCGACGCTGTTGCCACTTAATTGCAGCCTTAATCCTGAGGCCACATTGCGCGCGATTTCGTCCTGGATAACGAACACATCGCCCAGCGCGTGATCTTTTTCATCGCTAACCCAGAGCACTCGTCCGTCATCTACGCTGACCAGCCGGACGGCAACGTGCACAGAGTTGCCAGTAATGCGCACATTCCCCTCAAGAACAGACGCTACGCTCAGCTGAGTTCCTATTTCCTGAGGTGAAACATCTCTGTCCTTAAAGCGAAAAACCGAACTGCGTGAGATCACCCTCAGTCCCTCGACCTTTGAAAGCGAGGTAATCAGACTTTCCGCCATGCCGTCGCTGAAATAATCATTCGCAGGATTTCCGGTGAGATTCTTGAGGGGCAAAACTGCAATTGAATGCATTGGGGCATTCGGCCCTCCAACAACGTGACCGTCCGAGCGCGAACGAAGCGCTAACCAAACAATGGTCATGACTAACAGCATAAGAAGACTGGCTAACGCGACCACTGCCGGTTTTGTACGCCAAACACTTCGCACACCCGTGGAAAGTGGCTTCGCTCGCACAAGTGCCTGATCAAGAGGCCTCTCATCGTGTTCCTCTATAGAAACGCTGATGCCGCGGACCTGCTCTACTGCAACATAGGGCGCTTCGCTCGAGGTAGAGTTGGCGGGTGCCTGTTCGAATGGTCCGATGTAGCGATAGCCGACCTTTTTTCTGGTTTCAATATAGCGCGGGGCATTCGCCGGATCGTTCAACTGCGTGCGAATAGTGCTAATACACTTCGTCAGCGTCTCTTCGTACCCATTGCTTCCTTGCCAAAACTTTTCCAGCAACTCGTGCCGGCCGACGTAGCGCTCGCGGTTGTCAACCAGATAAAGCAAAACCTGGAAAGGAAGCTCGGGCAAATGCAAGCTCGAGTTGTTGTGGATTAGCAGGTATTTGTCTGCGTCAAGCTCAAATTCGCCGAGCACATACTTACTGTGAAGCCGTACGGCCATAAAGACTTAGCGTCCGTCAGGATAATTTCAGGATCGTTTCGCATTTCGTTCAGGCCGGCCTGCGGGTAAAGGAATAGAAACAACGAAACGACCGCGAGGTTCGCGCATTCTAGCAAAACACGAGTCGAGATGGGAAGAAGGATTCAGATAGTGGCTTTCGAGAGAACACGAGTGGTAAAGCGTTCCACCAGCGTCGCTAGTTGTCCTGTCTGTCTTTCGTCTGCTGGACTGGTTACTTCCGCTGAGGCCGCAACGCTTCTCAAGGTCGGAGAACCAAGTATTCGACGCTGGCTTTCAAAGGGACGCGTCCACGGTTTTAAGACTCCGGGTGGACAGTATCGAATCTGTCGCAAATCGCTGTTTCAACAAGGCGCAAATTTCGACGTCGTAAATCAAACCCGTTAAACAAAGGAGAACCTATGAATAGGCGTCTACTTTCACTCTCTTGCGTCGCATTGTTCATGATGTGCGTCGTCGCACCGCTTGATATCCACGTTGCGGCCGACCGTGCGCTCCACCAGACATCACCTGTCAACGCAACGCCCGACGGATTCGTGCTAGGACCTGAAGTTCCAGGCGCAAATGCAACGCTCGTAAGGAACAGAAACGGAATCACCGTGAACGTGCATACAACCGTGGCTGACGCTGGTGTTTATAGCATGTGGTGGGTAATTTTTAATCATCCTGAAACCCAGTGTACGAGTCCGGACGACGCATACCAGTGTGAGTTTGACCTTCCTGATATCGTGGTCAACGCTGCGGGTAAAATCTCGTCAGGTGGAAATCTGGACATAAGCGCGTGGCTCGGTGTCGGCGGGCCATACTCAGGCGAAGTTATTTGTCCGGGATTTGCCGGTCCATGTTCGGGAGATGGTCTTACAAATCCCCAGGGAGCCCTGGTCCTGCTTGTCATACGCTACCACGGCCCGGCAACACCGGGAATAATACCGGAGCAGCTTACAACCTATTTCGGCGGACCGAATGACTGCGCCGTGTGCGTCGACGAGCAATTGGCTTTGTTTGTTCCTTGATCAATTCCAAGATCGGTATTCCTTACGCAATTGCGGTGATACGCCAGGATTTCACCGCAATTGTATCTTTATTTGAAGTCACAGGTTGTGATACAAACGGTCGACGACAAATCGTCGAGTTACTGTGTTCGCCCCGCTTTCTTTTTACCTGAAAGTTTTGAGGAGAACTGTATATGAAAAACCAGGAATCACAAGAAAACCAAGAACCCCAATCACCCAGGAATAAGACCGCTCTAAGTCGAAGGAATTTTGTAAAATCGGCTGCAACTATCGCGGCCGTGGCTTCGGCGGTTTCGCTTGAGCCATTTCTTGGCGATGCAAATACAGTCGCGGAGGCGGAGGCGAGTGGAAACAACATTTCTAAGAACCGGATGAACGATTGCTTCAATTATCGGAAGAAGACGGCCATCGCCGAGAGGATCAACGTTGGACCTCAGCCAGACAATGGCGATGCGGCCAGGTTCACAGATTTCAGCGGAAGTTACAGCAAGGCACTGTCGCACGACAGCCTCGGTGTACCGAACGCAGCCGCTTTGCTCAGTCTGAAAAATGCGTTCGCAACCGGTAATGCGACGGATTTCGCACACATTCTTGTTGGGAGTCCCGGTGGCGGTGGTAACTCGAAATTAAATGGCCCCCAGGGAGCCCTGGCATTTGACTTGGAAGGTCTTGACTCACATTGCACTGTCATCCCACCAGCGCCAAGCGTTACGAGCGCTCAAACCGCCGCCGAACAGGTTGAGCATTACTGGGGGGCTCTCTTGGCCGACGTGCCCTTCACAGAATACGCGACTAATCCGCTCGCGGCGCAGGCGGTTGCTGACCTTAATAATCTTTCATTCCTCGACAGCTCCGCCAACAATCAATTCCCTTATCCGGTGACGCCGCAGAATCTTTTCCGAGGGCAGTTTGTTCCGGGCGACGGTAACGTCCGGGGGCCTTACATTTCACAGTTCATGATTCAACCGACGTTCTACGGTGCCCAGCTTCTCGATCAGAAGTATCAAACGTTCCTTCCCCTGAGCGCAGGTGGGAGCAACTATATGACGTCAGTGAGCGAGTATCAGCTCGTTCAAAATGGTGGGGACGCAGGAAGATCGTTAGCATTTGATCCGACCTTCCGATACTTACGCAATGGTCGTGACCTTGCCGCGTATACGCACGTGGACGTGCTTTATCAAGGTTACTTTGTAGCATTTCTCGTCCTGGCAGGACTGGGCGCAGCCCCTAATCCCGGCAATCCGTACATCGGATCCATGACGCAGAAGGGTTTTGGAACTCTCGGTGGACCCGACGCCGCGGCAACGATCGCTGAGTTGGCCACTCGCGCACTCAAAGCCGCCTGGTTTCACAAATGGATCAAAGACCTGCGAATGCGACCAGAGGAATATGGCGCACTAGTGCACGCTCGGAAGACCAATGTCAGTCCAATGCCTCAGGCGGCCGCTGCACTACATCCCGATGTCCTGAACTCGGCCGCATTGCCACTAATCCAGTCGAACTATGGCAGCTATCTGCTACCACAGCCGTTTCCTGAGGGTTCACCGACGCATCCTTGCTATCCAACAGGGCATGGCACTGTTGGCGGCGCCTGCATCACTATCCTGAAGTTCTTCTTTAATGGCAGCCAGAAGATCCGGCCCCTATTGGTCGCGGCTGGCCGAGATGTCTATGAACCAAGCACTGATGGACTGTCGTTGAACATTTACAACGGCACGGATAAGGACGGTTTGGATATCAACGGCGAGCTGAATAAGCTAGCTTACAACGTATCGTTCGGTCACGGCATTCACGCTGGCATACACTTCCGCAGCTCGACGTACTGGTCAATACTTCTGGGAGAACAGGTCGCGCTCAGCGTCTTGCAGGATCGCGCGAAGTCGTACAACGAACCGTTTACGATTACCATCACGAAGTTCGACGGCACGACCGCCACGATCACGAACCAATAATCGGGTCGTTAGAAGGTCCGTGAAATAAAGCGCAAGAACGCCCATTGAGTTAGAGCGATGGTTCGTTCTTGCGCTTTAAACAATTCTTTCAGTAGGGTATGTCGTCATCGCCCGGCTTGACGCGATCTGCGTCCTTCGCTGGATGGTCTCTTGCCCATCGGCGTTCAAACTCTTCGGTGTATTCTTGCCAGCGACGCTGCTCTGTCTCCCACTCCTCACGAGTTAGATAAGTGGAGAACTCAAACAAAGAGTCTATGTGGGAGCCATCAAAATGCCAGAATCCCTGTGCGAATTGTTCTCCAGCTCCCTCAGCCAGGATCCGACAGTAGGGACAATCATCGAAGAGCACATCCTTTGCTGAAATCAGCAACGAAATTCGGCGGCGTTCACTCTCTATAACGTTAGCCGGAATGCGTCCGTCAAGGTCTTTGCACTGACTATTCAGCCACGCTTTTCCGATCTCTTGTAACCACTCAACAATGACATCCCTCCGATTGTCTTCCAAGGAGAGAGCTTCAGAGATGTTAGTTCCTCCTTGTGATAAAGCATCTACCGTTGTTTGCTCCAGATTCTCAACATCAACAATTCGAGATCGATGTTCACCGACTCGATCCCAGCAGCGCCTTAGGAGGTGTCGTACGAAGTCGTAATAGATTATGTACTCGTGCCTGCCGAACCCTCCGCCAAGATAAGCATACGAATCGCGTGGGGGCGGGGGCGGTCCCTCATTCAGGTCCACCGTTAGATGGGAATGAACGTTTGAACAATAAATCTGCGGCGTCGTCGATGGCGTGCTGCGAATAGTTGATTCGATACGCGAGCCGATCCCTGTCCTTTACACTGCTCAGAACAATTTGAATTGGTTTCCTTCGAGTACTCGTCTATTAGTCATGGAAAGAGAAAGGGACCTCCGTTATGCAAAAGCGAAAACAGAGGTTCAGAAACCTGATCGGCAATTTGCGTAAAGCTGCTGACAATAGAGTTATGACATCCTCAGATTGTTTTGAATTGATTTCAGCCCACCTCGAGGACTGATAACGGAACGCCTCCAACCCTCTACCAGGAGAACCACACAACTCCATTCCAACAATCGGAATACTCTCAAAATAGGAGCTATGTAATCGCTCAAACAGCAATTTGTTATGCCATTGAATCAGGAGGTTTTGTATGCCTTGTCAAAATGAAACATCGAAGGGCGGTGGCGATAGTCTGGATCTTCATCTGGATAGTCGACCATTTGATCTTTCGCCCACTGGCTGGCTCTTGGGCCAAGCCGTACGCTATCTGAACACTGCGGATAAAGAAGGAGAGTTCGCTTACACTCAGGTGGTCGAAATTCTACGTCGCTGCAGCGAAGACCTGCTCGAAACGTTGACTCGAGTCTTTCGGAGTATGAAATCCGGAGACTCGGCTTTACGTTGGAATCTCCTTTACGTCCTCGGCGACGCAGGAAATGAAAAGGCCGCCGAATTCCTTGTGCGCGTTGCATTGCAACCTCTCCCGGACGCCAGAGAAGACCTGGGCTGTGAAACTGAGCGGGACATGGAGATGCTGGTGTCTACGATGGCAGTTCATGCGCTCCAAAAAGTGGCCCGACGTCATCCCGAGGTCTCTGATTACATTTTAAGAATAGTTTCTGAAAAACCTGCTCGACCAATCCTGATCGAGGCCGTAAAGGTCGCCAGTGAACTGGGAATGAAGGATAAGGTCCGAGAGCTATTGTCTAAGGAAGAACATTGGATGCTCGAAATTCGCCAGGCGCGAATTCAGGAGGTCTTCGCTGAACCTGAACGTGAAGATGGCAAAGAGCGTGGGTTCACACCTCCTAAGTCAGGATCCCTATATACCGCACCAAGGTCTGTTTGTTGTACCAGAAAGGAGAAATGAGTCATGGCTTCATGTACTTACTCAGTACCTAACCTCGATACTTCGGGTGACAATCTTTACGGTCCTAGAATGTGTTGGCAGGCATTTATCGACTGGGCCTGGGATGCCTTCGATTTTGATAAGGACGATTGGGACGAGGGCTTCGGTTATGACAATGTATGCGACAAAACGCAGCCCCTCTCTCGTGCGCTTTCAGGCATCTGGTGTTTGACTTATTCCTCGCCTCACTTCCCGAGTGAGTCCTACAGTGGGAACATTCTGGAATGGGGATGCCGATTTGCGCGAAACGCAATCGATGAGCTCGATGCTCGCTGCGGAACTTCATCGTGCAGTCCGAGCTCTTGTCCGGGCGCTATTGCTTATACACAATGGGGTCCCTTCACCGACGATTTGACCCGGCTCTATCTTCCTTTCTTTTACAACCAGGGCGTTAGCTTACGTGCCGGAACGATAATCCACGAATCGCGTCACGCTGATGGCAAAGGCCACGACAGCGGGAACAATGATTCCAGCTGGGGTTATAACGGCGCCTGGAGGTGGCAAGTGTGCTGGTTAGCATGGTTCGCTTTCGAAGGCACCCAAACTTCGACCGCCATGCGGACGCAGGCGACACAGCGCGCCAACAACATCATCAACAACAATTTCGTTACGCATCCCGGCTTCAACGTGTAAACATCCGGGACGGCCCTCATCCTTTGCACACGGAGCATGCTTTGTTCCTGGGAAGTGCCGGACCTGAGGACTAGAGACCCAAAACCAGTACTAAGCCGTAATACGAGTTACACAATCTTTTTTGAATCCCCTTATGAACCCGCAAACATCCCTTCTGGGTTGTTTGCGGTTTTCTTGTAGCTACAAAAGATCTGTGAACGTCCCTGCCCTCATTAGCTCGCTTCGTCTCCTTATCTCTAATTTCAAGCTTGCCCCCGAACCAAAAATCGATGTCCATTGGCGAGACCTCGCATCTGCGCAATCAGCAGCCTATGCGAAAGCCCAGTTGCACGGAGTTCTTGCCGCGGTTCGACATTCGGTGCACAATTCTCCCGGTTCTATTCTGTATCTAAATAACTACTACTCGGAAGGTACCTATGCGACGAATTGTCACCTCAGTTCACTTAGGCATTAGCCTAATGATTACCGCAAGCCTGATGATCAACATTGAGGCGCAGACGAAAGCACCGGTACCGCCTGCCGACTACGGACAGTGGGAAACACTTCTCACCGTCGGGAGCCGCGGCGGCTTGTCGCCGGATGGAAAGTGGCTGGCCTACGGTATCAACCGCTCAAACCGAAGTAATGAGCTGCGCATCACCAACATAAACGATGGAACAACAAAAGTCGCCGCCTTCGGCGCGCAGCCAGTGTTCTCCAACGATTCCCGGTGGGTGGCCTACAGCATCGGCTACTCTGAAGCGCAGGAAGAGAAACTCAGAAAAGACAAGAAGGCCATTCATCGGAAGCTTGGCGTGGTCAACCTGACCACCGGCGAGCAAACGACCATCGACGGTATTGAATCGTTCGCTTTCAGCCAGAACGGCGCTTATTTGGCTATGTGCCGCTATTCACCCGAAAAGAAGGAGACGCCGGATGTATCCCCAAGCAGTGAGGCCGACGAGACTCCAGGAGCAACACTGATCGTGCGTGATCTGG
>Ga0126384_10000126_pt1 | contig 34834 bp, 34 predicted proteins | sample PanSoiMetPlot_36_FD_92543 | JGI IMG/M metagenome (GOLD analysis project Ga0126384, IMG submission 92543) | Tropical forest soil microbial communities from Panama - MetaG Plot_36 | ecosystem: Environmental > Terrestrial > Soil > Tropical forest > Bulk soil | place: Panama | collected 2016-02-17 | reverse complement strand
GCGGAGTCGCAGCGTTCCTGCGTGATGCAGCCGATCGCGCGGTCGGTGATCGTGAGAGCCGAACCCGCTCCGGTCGTCTCATATACTTCAGCTTCGATGCAAATGATCGCACTCAGGTAGGCGCTACGCAGCGGCTCGGAAAGAATGCTCCAATTCAGGGTTCCTCCGCGGACATAACCAAACGAGCTCTGTCTCTATTGTACAAGGCGTTAAAGCAGGTTGACGCGAAGATTGTGAACTGCATTCACGACGAGATTGTAGTCGAGGTTGCAGAGGGTCGGGCGAATGAGTGTGCGGCTATCCTGGATCGAGAGATGGTTACTGCGGCGAGAGAGTTCATTCGCAGTGTTCCGGTGAGCGTTGACACAGTCGTCGCTGATGCATGGCTGAAGTAAATCTGCTATGGCCTGCGCCCCCCGCCGAGTGAATCCAGGCGACTTCGTGCTTCCGCCTTCCATCCGTCGCCCGAAGATTGGTCGATGAATTTTTGCCAGTCACGCCGCGCATCTTCAGTACGATTATCAAATCCCTCAGCGAGGGCGAGATTGAAAAGAGCCTCACTATAGGAAGGATTTCTCTCGAGCGCTCTCTTGAAATATGCGATCGCTTCCGAGTAATCCCGCTGTTGAACGTGAGCAACACCGATGTCATTGAGTAGCTCCGGATGACCAGATGCGGCGCTTCCCAGCTGATCATAAATCTTCAGTGCCTGCGCTGCGCCATCCGGAGTTGCTCTGGCCAGGTAGACGCGAGCAAGCACAATTCTATTTTCTATGTCCTTATATTCCTGATCCGCAGCAAACTTCACTTTATTCTCGGCACGGGTTAGATAAAAATCATTATCGTTGTTATCTATCCCACGTGTTGATCCTGCGTGCCGCGAATAATCGAATCCACCTGAGATACGAGCCTCACTTAATCTGGAGTCTTTGAGACCCTGTTTGAGAGATGCCATTGCAGCTGCAGAAGGGGCCTGGTCTCGTGTCATAACGAATACAATGCCAGCCGCAATCGCACAGATGATCAGACCGGCCGATGCCAGGACAGCATAGGACACTGAGAAACCGCGAGTAGAATACTTCTTTTCCCGCAAATTATCGAAGCGGTTACGCTCATCCCTTTGTATATATGAAAGAACGCGATCTGTTTGTAGCGTGATCTCCTGGTCGGTGATCGCGACGGAGTTGATTTTCTCGCGGCCGAGGAACGCGAGCGTATTCTGGCAATCAGTGCATCCGGAGAAATGCCGCTCCAGTTCGTTTCTTTGATGTGTGGAGAGGGTATTCTCTGAAAAGGCTAAAGCGTCAGCTTCGTCAGGACATTTTGTATCTTTTCCGCCGATCAGACCAATTAAAGTGTCGATGAGTTTCATATGAGTTCCATGCGCCTCCCTTTCAGGCACCAACTGTTGCAGAACCAGACTGGGGCTCCGACTCATTTTGAAACCTACCAATTGCGAAGAATCGGGAATCCTGGCTCACTATCTTGGCGGAACCCACTCTGCCGAAGCGTCCGCGCCAAAATAAAGGGTTTTAAGCTTCTTGTTTTCTGCCCTTCACTAGTACTGACGGAAAGATCTTTGAAAATAATTCAACTATTTCAATTCCTGGATTCTTTTGTAGTACGTGGAATCAGACGCTGTTAATTTTCTGAGCACAAGATTTAGAGCAAAACTCCCGTCCTCCGACCAGCAAAGCGCTTGATTGCGTGATGAACATTCCGCAGCTCTCACATCTTATCATTTGGGCAGGCCTTGCCTCGCGCGAACCTACGCGAGATGTCCTTTGAGTGACTGGAGAAAGCAGACGCCGGACAAAACGAATTACAAGATAAGCTAGAATTGAGTAGAGTATGAATCTGAGAAGCATATCGCCGGACTGGTGCAGTGATGAAAAAGCAGATCAACTCCGCCGTTCTTAACCCCGAAATTTCGATTTACTCTTTTGGTATGGACACCGGCTTCCCCGCTTTCAAGTCTGAGATAACCTTCTCGAGCGCAGACAGTCGTTGATTAGTGGGATCGGTCTCTTTTAACTTTTTCAATGAGTCTTCCGCCCCGTTCACATCCTTCTTCAATGCATACGCTTCTACGAGATGGCTTAACGCGTGTCCATCTTTTGGATTTGACTTCAGCTCTGCTTGAAGCTCCTGTATGGCCTTTTCGGGCTGGGGCGGCTCGCGCTGAAGGTATGTCGATGCAAACTCGATCCGCATTTCGCCATCGTTTGGCGTCGCGTCCAAGGCACGGCGGATCCACGTGTCCGCTTCCGCATAATTCTTCTTTTCATCGTAGTACATCGCGATGAACGGTAACACGCCCTGAAGGTCGGCACCGCTTTGACGCATGAACTCAGTAGGATTTGCAGCATACGCTTTCTTCAAGTAGTCCACGGTCTCGTCTTTGCGCCCGACCTGGTTGAAGACTTTTGCGGCCTCTATTTGCGCTTGAAAATCATTAGGGCTGTTTTTGGCGTGTTCTATCACCTGTTGCACCTGGCCCATCATCGCTTGCTGACTCATTTCACCCGAAGCCCCTGCCTGAGGACCAGAAGCCGCAACGCCTTTAGTCGCTCCGGCTTTATTAATACTCTGGGTCCAGAAAAAGCTGATTATGAATCCGACTGCCAAGCCAATAAGGCCGACAAGGTATTTGTTCTTGTTCACTCTTCGCCTCTCGAATGCAATTTGCCCTCGATCATCCTCCGACGTTTGAGCAGGTAGCCGATGGAGATTCGACGTGTAGGTGATTCTGGAGTGGGTCTGTAAGCCGAATTCTGTTCCGGTCCCAATATCCCCGGCAGCGTTTGCTCCGAGCAATTTTGGGATCCGGTAACGGTCATTCATCTAGGCGGCGAATTGCTTCGCTCGCTCGAGCGACCTACCCGGAGGTCGTAGCGCGCGACCGAAGCCGTACGCTTTGGGCGGGCAGCCCTTAACAACGCCTCCCTATTTGGTCTTGCACCACGGAGAGTTTGCCTAGCCACAGAATGTCACCACCTGTGCTGGTGGGCTCTTACCCCACCGTTTCACCCATCACCTGTGCTCCTGATGCTTTTAGCGCCAGGGAACCATCGGCTGGTCTATTCTCTGTTGCACTTGTCGTCGGGTCGCCCCGCCTGGCCGTTAACCAGTCCGCTGCCCTCTGGTGTTCGGACTTTCCTCTCGCGCCGAAACTCGATCTGTTGAATCTCAGATACTGAGATTCTGATCTGCCGTGGCGCCAGCAACCGTCCAACCCACTCCAAAGAACCACTTGAATTATACTATAAGTCCAATAGGTCCTATAGGTCGTCTGGATCCTATCGCTCTTTGCGGTTCTCCGGTTGCCTACTTATACTGAAACTCATGCGAATTCTTGTCGTAGAAGACGAAGCAAAAATGGCCAGCTTCATAAAGCGGGGCCTCGAAGAAGAGGGTGCCGCAGTCGATGTTTCGATTGATGGTCAGGATGGTCTCTACCGCGCATTAACTGGAAACTACGATTTGATCGTTCTTGATATCACCTTACCGCTGGTTGACGGCCTCGATGTTTGCCGTAAGTTGCGCGAGAGCAAGATTTCAACTCCCATTCTTCTGCTGACCGCACGTGATTCGGTTGATATGAAGGTCAGGGGTCTGGACAGCGGCGCTGACGACTATCTGACCAAGCCATTTGCTTTTGCCGAGCTGCTGGCGCGGCTTCGAGCCCTTCGAAGGCGTGACCGCGCAGAGGTCAACCTCCGATTACAGATCGGCGATCTGGTGCTGGATCCGCTTACACGTCGCGTGACTCGCGCAAACCAGCCAATCACCCTTACTTCCAAGGAATTCGCGCTGCTCGAATGCTTTATGCGCCACCCCGATCAGGTTCTGTCGAGAACGGTGCTATCGGAAAATGTCTGGGACGAGACATTCGACTCGTTCACCAATGTAATAGATGTTTATGTAAACTATCTTAGAAATAAGGTGGATCGAACTTTTTCGCCTAAACTCATCCACACAGTACGCGGGGCAGGTTACGTGATGAGAAGACCCGAAACATCGGGCGAGGTTTCTTCTGAAGCAAAGATAACCTGATCAGCAACCTGAATCGATAATAGAGGGAGCGTAGACTGTCCAGTCTGCGCATTATTTCAAAGATCGATCCAGACGACGCTCTGCGCAGACTTGACAGTCTACGCTGAATTGTTCAGACGGCGAGATTTTAGCGATTGTACTAGCGTAAGTGGGACGTGTTAGTCGTCGGTCGATGCGACCGCCAGCGGTCGAGGTTGAACCAGTCGTGAGGCGACATTTCCAGGATTGATCACGCGAACGCGGAATCTCCCCATCCTTTCAAGCTTCTTCGCCGGCACAGAAACGATCAGCTTGTCGCCACTGGCCAATTGTGGCTTTTGCTGAATCACCGGCGCGTCTTCCATTCCCACTTTGAAGAACTCTACCGTGCTGTTTCTCGTGAAATTTGCTCCTTGAATCACAACTCGAAGCTGTGTTGAGTCATCCTGCGTAGCTTCCAACGACGCCTCTGCGATTTCAGGTCCCACGATGGCCAGCCCTTTATCCGCAGAGGGTACTCCGTCAGCATCGTTCGGATTTACAACCTGAAATTTCAGTGTGCGTGGTTTTTCGAGGAGCCTCGTCAGTTCGCCGTCGAGTGTGACGGTTAGATGCGAGCTGCTCCGGAAGCGAACGCGACTGTTCTCTACTCGAGCATTGCCAACGTAGACTCTTGCGTTTCTTCGGAAGCTCTTGCCGCGAATATCGATTTGGACATCTGACGAACCCGCAAACACCCGGTCCTGTGCAAAAGATGTGATCTCGGGTGCTCTCACTTCAAGCTGTCCAGGCTCGGATGTACTCCCATCCGGGTTGCGTACAATCACCGCCAGAGTCCCCGAGTCCTGTATTATGTGCGTCGGAACTGTGAGCCTTAAAGTTCGGCTGCCGATCCGTTGGACCTGGACGGCTGTGAATACATCGCCATTTACTCGCAAATCCACCTGAGCACCTTCGCGGAAGTTGTAGCCGGCGATTCTCAATCCAAAGCTGCGTCCACCCGCTACGACATTTGGCACCGAGGGCTTCAAGTCCGTCACACGCGGACCAAAAATCTGGAGCTCCTTTTCATTTGCGGATGCAAGGTCGGGCACCGCCAGATCTTTTACTTGAACTTTTATTCCGGATTTCACGGAGTCGGCGATGTCTGCGGGAACTTTCGCTTGCAACATGCTCGATCCGATCTGTTGAGTATTCAGCGCGCGGCCGCCTACTACGATTGTCGAACTGGAGCGGAAGTTCTTTCCTGAAACCCTGATCATGAACGGTCCGCTGGGTCCCGGAACCTCGGCCGGACTGATGTGATCAATGACAGGCAAATCAGGTCTGACGACCTTGAGTTCCCTGGGCTGAGACAGCGTGCCGTCAGCTCCTTTCACCGCAACCTTGATAACCGCAGTCTGATTAAAGAGACTCTTAGGAAGACGTGCCTCAAGCACGCCTCCGTTCTTAATAAGATCAGCTCCCATCTCCACACCGTTCACAACCAGCGAAGCGCCCTCGGTGAAATTCCTGCCCGCCACTTCGAGCTTCAAATTTCCCAAGCGTCCCTGTTCCACGATCTCCGGGAAGATTGAGTCGATAAGCGGGGAAGACGGATTTGCCGCGCCGGTCGAAACTATGTCGAAACTAATGATGCTCACTTCATCGCCGGCCGCCGACGACCGCACTGCCGCAACGGAGTGGCTTTTCTCGCTTAGCGCAAGGCGCCGAATCTCACTGCCGACTTCCTGATAAGATTCCAACTCTCCCGTCGAAGTGTTAAACGCGAAAAGCACCCCAGTCGTCGATCCAACAAACGCAGTTGCGCCGTTGCTGGTTATCGCTACGTTGTTTGCTGCGGAGAAATCGATGCCATCGGGAGGAGAAAAATCAGATCTTGACGAGAGGCGACCGTTGACACTTTCAACGATCGTCACGCCGGCTGCCTTGACGTTAGTTGGCCGTCTTATTCTTGTGGTCGCGATCATCTCAATTCCATCCGGACGAGTTCTGACGCTGACCCGCGCAGGAGACGGTATCGAGATGCTGTCGACGATTATTGCGCCTTGGGAGTCTACCGCGAACAGCCGATCCCCAGTAGCAGCCGCTATATAAACCAGTCGACCGTCGCCACTGAAGACCGGGTTGTTTGTGTCATCGAATCGCGCGATAGATGGGTTGAAGTTTGCAGCAGTTACCAGACCGCCCTGTTCGTCTATACGAACTACAGAAAGATTATTCGAAGTCGCACTAGCGATCGCGAGCATCCGGCGAGATCCATCATCGAACAACGATATCTCTGACGGTCGTCCTATCAACGGCAGATGGGAAGCAAGCTGTCCGGTTGCTACATCGAAGGAATAAAGAGTTGGCACATCGAGGCTTGACGCGATCACACAGAAGCGGCCGTCGTGTGTCAGCATTGCTCCGGTGCTCGGCGTGATTATTGCGTCCCCGGGAAGAACGAGCAGAGCAGTGAGCTCGAGCTGTTTGGCGCTGGTTGCATCAATGATGCTGACGGTCGCGGGACTGCCCGCTGCAGGATTGTTTACCGCGGGAACCGCGATAAGCCGCCGGCCTTCAGCTTCGATCATCGAGATGGAGCCAATTGTTTCCCCGACGGCAACCGACGACAGTATCTTCCCCGAAGACATGCTGAACGACATCAGCGCGCCGCCTGTCACTGAAGCTACAAATCCTACCTTGCCACTGGATGCGATTAGTGGTTGCGCGTGATCGTTAAGTATGGCGGAAGAGGGAAGTGTAACGCTGCGGCCACTGGAGAGCCGAGTTCGTTGATCGCTGCCCTGAGCCACAACAAGGCTCAGCAGCAATAGGCAGATGACCAAGGTTGCTGGTTTCCTATTCTTATTCACCAGTCGAGGGCTCCCAGTGTATGTTATTTTCAACGTTAGTGAGAGCAATACGTTGCGAAAAAATCTTATTCATTTTGAAGGAGCATATCAAGTGAAATCATAGATTTAATGTACCGTTAACTGTCTGGTGCAGCGGACGTACCGTAGCCTGTCCAGTCCGCGGCGGACGTACCGTAGCCTGTCCAGTCTGCGGAGATTCGACGCAGAATGACTTGAGATACGTTACGATATCACGGTTCCGCAGACTAGACAGTCTACGGTACATCAATTCCGGAGACTAGACAGTCTACGGTACATCAATTTCGCAGACTAGACGGTCTACGGTACATCATAAGGAGAATCGCAATGATTGTTGTAAACCGAAATAATGCTGATATTGTCCGAACGCCTCATAACTCTGAAATTCGCCCACTTATTGATCGGACAACCTCGCCCGTAACTCAATGCAGCCTTGCGGAGGAAATGCTTCCACCCGGTTGTGCTGTCACTCCTCATCATCATCGCGATCTCGAAGAGATTTATTACATCGTCTCCGGTGAAGGATTAATGACGGTAGGTGAACATTCTCGAGAAGTCGGCGTCGGGGATGCGGTGTACATACCCCGCGGTCACCGCCATTCATTGAAAAATACCGGCACCGAACCCATCAAACTGATATTAGTGTGCGGTCCGGCTTTCTTTTATGAAGATCAGGTGTTTGACGCCATAAAATAAGGAGTTCAGATTATGTGCTCATAGCCACGTGGCTGGACCGTTTCGATTATCCCATTTCGTTCGAGTTTCAAATCTCGTCCAGGAACAATTTCTCCGATTTGCGTCACCCTTTCCCCCAGAGTTTTCACAAGGAAAGTAAGTCCATCCTGATCTTGAGGACGCACCGTGAACAGCAATTCGTATTCTTCGCCGCCGTTGAGTGCGAGAGTCGTCGCATCAACCGCCGGGACTGATGCTGTCGCCGACAGAACGCAGTCATCAATCGGCAATGCAGTGGCTTTCAGCATTGCACCCACGCTGCTCTCTTCGAGAATGTGACTCAGATCAGTGCTCAGCCCGTCGCTTATGTCGATCATTGCAGTCGCCAAACCCGCCTCGCCGAGTGCGCGGCCGAGCCTTAACTTTGGCTCGGGTGCGAGATGTTTTAACAGCGCGTGTCGGGCGGTGTCGCCGAGGTCCTTAACATCTGAGAGCCTGAAGCCGGCCTCGAGGAACGATAAGCCAAGTGCCGAAGCTCCCAATGAACCGCTAACATAAATCCTGTTTCCTATCTCGGCACCGCTTCGAGTCACAGCCCGTCCGCCCTCACACTCGCCAATCACGCTTATATCAATGAATAATGACTGGGATGAGCCTGAGGTGTCTCCGCCAATGATTGCTACACCGGATGCGTCCGCAAGCTCGCTTATTCCTTTGAGCAGCTCATCGATGAATTCTGGAGAATATTTGTGCGGCACAGCGATACTGATCATCGCGAATTTAGGTAAAGCGCCCATCGCAGCTACGTCGCTCAAATTGACCGCCAGCGCTTTTCGACCCAACAGTCGGGGCGGCGTCCACTCAGTTCGAAAGTGAACGCTCTCGACCATCAGGTCGCAGCAAGCGATCAGATCAGTACCGGCTGAGGCCTTGATCACCGCCGCGTCATCGCCGATCCCTACCAGAACCTGATCGTTGAGTCTTGCGTGTTTCTTTACCAGCGAGATGATTTCGGATTCATTTGGCACGTGTTTTAGATCGTAGCATCGGCTTGACCGAGCAACAAATACGGGGTTGGGGATTGGGGGGTGGGGGTTGAGGATTGAGGATTAGGAGTTCAGCCGTCACGGTTCAGCGTTCACAGTTCGGCGTTCACAGTTCAACGTTTCGTACCTGTGCCTAAAGGGAACCATCTGAACTTTGGAACGTTGAACGCTGAACCTTAAACGCTAATCCCCAACCCCCAATCCCCAACCCCCAGTCACAACAATTGTATAGCCCGCAGTACCCCAGTGTTGTAGAATTGGAGCGCCCTGCCTCCTCAATGTTATTCCCCGAAAGAAGTATCGGATGACGCTAAATAGCAGCGAAGTGGCAGTTTACACAGAATCAATTGAAGCGCATGGGCACTCGAGTGCCGAAATCGAGCTGTACTCGGAACTGATCGAATTCGAGCACTTACCACCCGAAGAACAGGCCCGACTGGCTGTTCATCCCGAAATCAAGGTTTCGCAAGATAACCCTCCAGAAGCAGTTGCTCAATCTACCGAAGGCGTCTCTGATTTGGAGGACGCCTCTCCCAACGTAATGTCTGCGGCCGTTGCCGAAAAGGAGAGCGCTGAACGTGTCGAGCCACAGTCTTTCAGCGATGCGGTTGAGGCTGAGCAACATTTATTGAGCGGCGCGGATGCGGGCGTTACTACTCCGCGGATCGAGGATGTAAACAATTCTGAAAACGAATCTTCGGTAATCTCATTTGACAACGAATCCTCGATAGTCTCATTTGACAACGAATCCTCAGTAATCTCATCTGACATCGCTGACCATGATGACGCTGTCGCAATGTGTTCGGGAAACTTAACCAGCGAACCGGCAGCTTCTGAAGAAATGGATACTCCTGCTACAACTCAAGCCGATGCCGATGAGATTTCCCAGACGAGTGAAGCTGAACCGGATGATTTTGTGAGGTCTGGTGGTCCACTCGAGAATCTCGACGATGGCATTGAGTTCAACGGTACGCTCTCGCGAGGCGTTTGCCTTGAGTGCGGCGCGGAGACGGATGACTTGTTCTGTTTGGCGTGCGGCGTGTTTATTGAGGACATAACGTAAGCGCTTCCCACCTATCCCGCTACTCACCATGAAAAGACTTGTTGTTGAGAAACTTTCTACCTGATGTAGGAGAATCTACGTCTGCCCAGGTTGAGGTTAGTGGAAGGAAGGATCAAGGATTGATGTCGTCCAGAGCAGCGCGCAGCGCTTCGATTGCGAGAGCAGTGCAGTGTGCCTTGGCTGGCGGCAGATGACCCAACTCGCGAACCACATCTTCGCGGCTTATCGCTTGTACTTCGTTGATCGATCTACCGATTATCAGTTCAGTAAGAACCGAAGCAGCGGCTATCGTAGGCGGGCACCCCGACGCTTTAACTTTTGCGTCGATGAGCAGGTCGTTCTCGAGCCGCACAGTCAGCCTGATCCGATCAAGACAGACTTCATTTATCACGTCGCCTATGCCCGAAGGCGTATCAAGCTCTCCAACGTTGCGTGGGTTTGCTATGTGATCAGCGATTTGAGGGCTATACATTCCACTATGACCGCAAAGCTAATTACCGGAAAGGCGCGATACCTTCTCAGCAGCCTCCTGTGATGTCAACACCGGATGGACCTCAAAATCCGCCAGGTCATTCCACAATTTTATCCATTCATCCAGTAGCGATGGATCATCGGTCTCCATCAACTGATAGCAGCGCTCAAGGTTGTGATCGACCCAAACTGGAAACATACGCCAATCCGTCTGGCAGCATCCGACCTCGCTCACGAAAACGCTGGTAGTCGGGCGCAGCGTCTCCGTTCTTGAAATGCTCGACTATCATGTACAAAGTCTTAGCCATCGCTACGACTGACCCCTTGACTGGGCCTCCAGGCTTTCGGTTCCTTCGTTCGGATTCATCTCCCGAAGCCGCGCAATCGTCTCACCGAGAACCGAGAGCACATAATCGATTTCATCCTGCGTATTGAACGCGCTGAAACTGAAGCGCACGCTTCCCCGGATTTCTTCGCGGCTTAGCCCGAACGCCTGAAGCACGTGGCTCGGCTCGATCGAACCTGAGGCGCACGCCGAACCCGTCGAGACCGCAATTCCCTTGAGGTCCAACGCGATCAATAGACTCTCGCCGTCAATTCCATCAAAACTTAGATTCGAGACACTAGGCACTCTCTGGTCGACGTCGCCGTTGATGCGCACACCGTCGAACCGCGAAATAACCGATTTCTCAAGGTGGTCTCTTAACTCGCGCATTCGCTTAATCCGTCGATCGAGCTGCGTCCGCGCAAGCTCGGCGGCTTTTCCCAGCCCGACTATGCCGGGAACGTTTTCTGTCCCGGGTCTGCGATCCCGTTCATGGTGGCCGCCATGGAGGAGCTTGCCTAGTCGCACGCCCTTCCTTACGAAAAGCGCGCCTGTACCTTTGGGCCCGTGAAATTTATGACCCGACAAAGAAAGCAGATCAACGCCTAGCTCTCTTACATCGATGTGGTGTTTTCCGACGGCTTGAACCGCATCGGTGTGAAGATACAAGTTATCGAGCCCGCGCGCTCGCGCCTCGGCGACGATCCCGGCAATTTCTTCAATCGGCTGGATGGTTCCGGTCTCATTATTTGCCATCATAATCGAGACAAGGATCGTGTCCTCTGCGAGGGCGTCCCGTAACTCGCCCGGATTTATCAAGCCCTTACCTGATACCGGGAGATAGGTAACTCGAAAACCGTTCGTCTCGAGTGCTTCACAGGTGGCAAGGACTGCGGGATGTTCAATCCTGGTTGTAATTATATGCCGGCCGCGTTCCCGATTTGCTTCTGCAACTCCGCGCACGGCCAGGTTGTCGGCCTCGGTTCCGCCGGATACGAACACGATCTCAGTCGGCGCCACGTTAATCAGTGCAGCGACTTCGCGTCGTGCCTTCTCGATCCCGGCTTTTGCGCGCTGACCAAATGAATGAACCGACTGTGCATTGCCCATCTCATCTGCGAAGTAAGGCAACATCGCCTCTATGACTTCGGAAGCCATCGCAGTCGTCGCGCTGTTGTCGAGATAGACTTTCATAAAAGATTGTTGAGCGTTTAGCGTTTAACGCTCATGTCCCACGTAGTAACGAATTTATTCGTTACCGATGCATCCATTGCTCTACAATCAACACAAACGAATAAATTCGTTACTACGTGAAAGTTTTTGAATTCTCAACGCTGAACGTTAAACTTTCAAACGTTTAGTTTTGCTCCTCCTGCCATTCTTCGTACCACGTCATTTGAATTGCTTCGAGTTTCTTTTCGTTCGACTCCTTCGCCTCACCGCTGAATCCATCCAACTCCATCACCCAACGATGCAGGTCAGTGAAGCGGACCGTAAGCGGATCCAAATCGGGATGCGCTTCGAGCAACCTAATCGCGATCTCTTCCGTATCCGTCCAACTAATTTCTTTCATAGGCTCCTCGCGCGCATCCCTCGATTTAAAGCTTAAGCAGCGACGTCTTCGTTCTCGTGTATGCTTTCGCTCCGGACAAACGAATAGCAGATTGCGCAATGTGAAGTACGGATCACAAGCTTGATCGCTTCACCGTCCGGGCCGGTAATTTCCTGCTCGGTTGTAGTTTGGTTCATCGGCTGGGGTGCTGCACACCTTGGGCAAAACAATGAAATCATACAATCTCCTTCAATCATCCGTGACGAATGAAGTCCAGCACGTCAGGTATTTCCACCGTCAAATCGCCGGTCACTACACACTGGCATCCAAGCCTCGAATGCAATGTGAGCCCGTCAGCCATATAAAGCCGGTCTTCTTCGTCTTCATCCATTTCTGTGAGATTTTCCTCACCTTCTTTGACTATTATGTGACAAGTAGTGCACGCACAATTGCCTCCGCAAGAGTGCTCGAGATTAACACCAAAATTCAGCGCGATATCTAAAAGGGATCCTTCCTTGCCGTGCTCACGGTAGGGCGTAACCCCCGGTGTGTAAGTGACGGTCACGGGTTCGCACTTCGAACGCAGAAATGTGACCCGGCACGTTTTCCCTTCGATTACGGCGCAGCCCTGCTCTGCTACGGCGCTGCGACCGCCTTCGGTGACTTCCATTCTTATCCCTCCGCGACTTCGGACGCTTTGCGGTTCTTGAACGCCGCAACCAAAGCACCGTCCATAATGAGCTCCGCAAGGTGGTGCGATTTCTCGTCGAGCGCCGTAGTCTTCTCGCGAATGAGCTGAGTGTCATCAGTTCCGACTGTCTGCCGCAGCTCATCGATGGCTCGCCGTATCCCGAGCTGTTCATTTTCGTCAATCAATCCACGCGGGTGCTCGACCAGCGCTTTCTCCGCCGCTCGCATTACTGTCTCGGCCTCGTTTCGAGCCTCGATCAGTTGTCGCTTGAGAACGTCCTCTTCGGCGAACTCAAAAGAGTCCAACAACATTTTCTCAATCTGATCATCGGTCAATCCGTACGAAGGTTTGACTTCGATTGACTGCTCCTGGTTGGTTCGCTGGTCACGGGCGCTCACGGTGAGAATCCCGTTCGCATCGATTAAGAATCGAACCTCGATCCGAGGAAGGCCCGCGGGTTGGGGCGGGGTGCCCTTCAACGTAAACTTCGCGAGGCTGCGGCAGTCGTCGACTAACTCGCGCTCGCCTTGTAATACGTGAATGTCGATGCCGGTTTGATAGTCCACCCAGGTAGTAAACATTTCAGCGGCGGAGGTCGGAATGGTCGCGTTGCGATGTATTATCCTGGCGACCACGCCACCCATCGTCTCAATACCAAGGCTAAGAGGCGTCACATCGAGTAAAAGTAAATCGCGACGCCCGCCGGCTAGAACATCGGCTTGAATCGCCGCGCCTAGAGCAACCACTTCGTCGGCGTTCACTTCGAGGTGCGGCTCTCTCTTAAATAATTCCTTTACTTTGTCGCGCACCAGCGGAATCCGCGTCGAGCCGCCTACCATCACAACTTCGTCGATCTGTTCCGGTGCAAGATTCAAATCTTTGAGCGCTTGCTTGCACGGCGCAAGCGTCCGCTCGACTATGTCGGAGATCAGTTCGTTGAACTCATCGCGCGTGATCTCACGTCGATATTCTTCGTGTTGATCGTTGCCTTTAATCTCTATCATCGCGCGGTCATCTGTAGACAACTGATGCTTCGCTCGGATCGCGGCTTTGCGAGTCACTTGAAACAACTCCGGGTTCCCTCTGAGGCTCCTATTGAAGCATCTTTCAACGTCATCGACGATCGTGGTGATCAGCCGGTTGTCAATGTCATCGCCACCGAGGTGAGTGTCGCCGTTTGTCGCGAGCACCTCAAAAATCCCATCTTTAAGTTTCAAAATGGAGATATCGAAGGTGCCGCCTCCAAAATCATAAACCGCAACAACTGCCTCGTTCCGTTTGTCAATGCCATATGCAAGCGACGCTGCAGTCGGCTCATTCACGATCCGCAATACATCCAAACCCGCCAGGTGCCCAGCGTCCTTTGTGGCCTGTCGCTGAGCGTCATTGAAGTATGCCGGAACAGTGATCACAGCCTGAAGGACCTCTTCGCCAAAGAAACGCGATGCTCGCTTTTTTAGCTCTCGCAAAATGAATGCGGAGATCTCGGGCGGCGTGAAGACGCGGTCACCCATTTCAAATCCGATAACGTGCTCACTGGCGGGCGCGATTTTGAATGGGACCAGGCTGAGATCTTCTTGAACATCCGCACTCCCCTTGCCCATAAATCTTTTTACTGAGTAGATAGCTTTTCGGGGTTCAAAAACTAAGTTGTCGCGGGCGGCTTCCCCTACCAGCAGCCGATCATTATCGCTTTCGTAAAAGACCACCGATGGTACAAGTCCATTCCCGTTCTCATCGCGAACAACTTCCGGGCCGCTTTCGCTCATATAGGCGACCAGGCTGTTGGTGGTGCCCAGATCGATGCCAACCACGCGTGCCGATTTTGGCCGGCCGCTCAGACTGAGTTCGATAACCGGCATTAGCTAAAGTTCCTCCTGAATAGCTCTAACCAGGTGTCGGATATAAGATCTGTGTGATAGCAGTTCACTCATACGATCCAATAATATTGTCTTACGATTCTGTTCAGCGCATTGATCCACGGCATCATCCCAACTCTGTGAAACCAGGGTAAGCTGCCCGTCGATCTCGCCTAACTTCTGCTGCAAACCGTCGAGCGCCGTTTCCAGCGAAAGGCGCGCGCCTACAACCACGTTGTCCTCGCTCAGCCGTTTCGCGGCTTTGATCTCTTCGATCGCCATATTCGACTCGAACACCTCTTCCAATAAATCCGGCGGGGCTTTCTTCTCGGATTCCTTATATCCCTCGAGGGCCAGAAGATATGTGATCCTGGCTATCCTGTCTCGCAGCGTGCGATATGCATCGTTTAACCTCGACGAGCGCTCAAGGCTTGCGCGCTTTTCCAGCTCGGTCGCCGACATGAAGTAATCGGGATGGAACTGGCGGCTAAGCGAATAGAAGCTTTTTTCGAGTGCAGCGTCGTCGACGACCAATTTTCTGGGCAGTTCAAGAAATTGAAAATGATCCACGTCTGGACTGAGTATTTGGATCTTGCCGCATTCAGAGCAGAAATGCACCGCTGAAATCGCTGCACCACAATGAGCGCAGATGCAGCTCAAGTCTCGTCCGGTGTTTACTGCTTCTTCAGCCATCTCGCCTTTCTTTAATACTTTCGATAGATGTTTATCGTGTTGCCAACAAAAAAGATGGTTGAGTCGCTATGCGAGCTCCAACCATCGATTTCGCCGAAATACCGTTACAAGGGGCCTTCGTCGAATTACACCGCGAAAGATTCGCCACACCCGCATGTGCCCGAGGACTTCGGATTATTAAAAGTAAACCCTCTCTGCATCAGACCTTCGTCTTTGTAATCGAGTGTGGAACCGTCAAGGAACAAGAGACTCTTAAAATCAACAAAGACCTTTACGCCGTCCTGTTCGAAGACCTTATCGCCCGGACGTTCTTCAGTATCGATCGCCAGATTGTAGCTCATGCCGGAGCAGCCGCCGCCCTTTACACCAACTCTGAGGCCGCCCTCTGCAACACCCTGGTCCCGCATGATTTCCCGGACCTTTTCAACCGCACTTGAAGTTAATTCAATCATGTTCGTTCACGCGTTACCGGCAGCCTCTTCGGCCTTCTTTGGTTCGGCTTGTTTGTTTTGATAATCGCGAACTGCAGCTCTAATCGCGTCTTCCGCCAGGACTGAGCAGTGAATCTTAACCGGCGGCAGGTTCAATTCCTTGACAATCGCCGTGTTCTTGATAGCCAGCGCGTCATCAACCGTCCGTCCCTTCAGCCATTCGGTCGCAAGGCTGGAGCTTGCGATCGCAGATCCACAACCGAACGTTTTGAACTTCGCATCCTCGATGATTTGCGTCTCGGGGTTGATCTTGATTTGAAGCTTCATTACGTCGCCGCACTCCGGGGCACCGACGAGGCCAGTGCCGACACTTTGATCTTTCTTATCGAGGCTGCCTACGTTTCGCGGATTATTGTAGTGGTCAACAACCTTATCTGAATAAGCCATCCGTTTGTCGTCCTCTCGTACTTATTTGTTAGCTGCTATTCGCCGGCCCACTGAACTTTGCTGAGATCAATACCTTCCTGAACCATTTCCCAGAGGGGTGAGAGCTCTCGCAATCTGTTAACCGCTTCATTGACGCGGCCTATGGTGTAATCGACTTCCTCTTCGGTATTGAATCGACCGAGTCCAAACCGAATCGAGCTATGCGCAAGCTCTTCGCCTACTCCAAGGGCTTTCAACACATAACTTGGCTCGAGACTCGCTGATGTGCACGCAGAACCAGATGACACTGCGATGTCATTCATACCCATCAACAACGATTCACCCTCAACATATGCAAACGACATGTTGAGATTTCCAGGCAGACGCTCGGTCAAATGCCCATTCAGGTACACGTCGGGAATCTCATCCATAATCCCTTTTCGAAGCTTTTCACGGAGTGCGAAAACCCGCTCGTTTTCGGTTGGCATCTCGCTCTTTGCTAGCTCGCAGGCTTTCCCGAGCCCGACGATACCGGTTACGTTAAGAGTGCCGCTTCGCATCCCACGCTCGTGGCCACCACCGTCCATCATAGGAACGAGCACTACGCGAGGATTCTTGCGCCGGACGTACAGACCTCCGACACCCTTGGGGCCGTAGATCTTATGTCCGGAGAACGATGCGAGATCCACATTAAGATCGTTCACATTGAACGGAATCTTGCCGATCGCCTGTGTCGCATCGGTATGGAATATCACACCTTTTTCTTTACATACCTTTCCGATTGCGGAGATCGGTTGAATCACACCGATCTCGTTGTTGGCCATCATAATGGTCACCAGAATCGTCTTATCGGTGATGGCGTTCTTGACATCGTCCGGTGAAATCAACCCATCGCTTCCCACAGGAAGATATGTCACTTTGAAGCCGCGCTTTTCGAGCTTTTTGCAGCTGTCCAGGACAGCTTTATGTTCGGTGACTGCGGTAATAATGTGGTCGCCGCGCTCGTAGTACATATCGGCGACGCCCTTGATCGCCAGGTTGTCAGATTCAGTCGCGCCGCTGGTAAACACAATTTCCTTTGGCGAGGCGCTAATCAGGTCAGCGGCTTGTTTTCTTGCGGTTTCCACCGCTTCTTCGGCTTCCCACCCAAATTGGTGGTTGCGACTCGCGGCGTTTCCGAATATCTCAGTGAAATAAGGACGCATTGCCTCGAAGACGCGCGGGTCACACGGCGTCGTCGCGTGATAGTCCATATAAATCGGGAGCTTCAGGGCCATTATTTCTCCTTAAGAAATCTTGCGAGAATTACTCTAGGCTACTTCGGCGGTTGTGGTTTCGACGAGGTCCTCACCTTTATCTGGTCGATCCAGAATCTTCTTTGACTTCAGTCTCAACCCGTAAACAACCTCGGGTTTAGCCTTGTTCAAGAGATCGGCAATCGTTATCGAATCCAAAAAATTGTTTACGTGTTCAGCCAATTGTTTCCAGATTGCGCCGCTGATGCAACTGCTGGATATCCTGCAATCGTCAACTGATTCATTCTTGCTAAAACAGGAACTTGTGTAGATCGGAGACTCTATCAATCGCACGATTTCGCCGATGGTAATTTCTGAGGGATCGCGAGCTAAGACATAACCTCCGTGAGAGCCGCGGATGCTCTTTACGATATTCCCCTTGCGTAGCGGTTGAAACAGCTGCTCCAAAAACAGCAGCGATATTCCTTCGCGTTGCGAAATCGACGCGAGGGGCACGGGCGCGCCTTCCGAATGTTGAGCGATGTCAATCACCGCCCGCACCGAGTATTTTCCTTTCGATGACACCTGCATGCTCAACCTCAGTTTCCTTGTCCGGAATTCAGACTTTAGCGATACCCGACTAACTAAGTCAAGTTTATTGTTGACTAAAACGATCATGTTAATTTTGGTTCACTAAATTAAAAAATATTTGGCCTTACGGCTTATTTCGTAACTCCGATCCAATCTTGACTCGAGAGTATAGATTAACTAATATCAATTTAGGCTACGGAGCTAACGAGTCTGGATAGCAAAGTGGAGAAGAGCGATGAGCAGAGAAGCCGAAGCAATTGAAGCCCTGGTTAACCGCGAGTACAAATGGGGGTTCGTCACCGAGATCGAGGCTGACACCGTCCCTCACGGGCTTAATGAAGACACAATCCGTCTGATATCCGACAAGAAGCGAGAACCTGAGTTCATGCTCGAGTGGCGCTTGAATGCTTACCGGCATTGGCTAACGCTTGAGCAGTCACAGGCAGAGCCGAAATGGGCGAACGTTCATTACCCGCCGATTGACTACCAGAGCATCGCGTACTACTCGGCGCCCAAAACCAAAAAGGATGGCCCGAAGAGCCTCGATGAGGTAGATCCCGAACTCCTCAAAACCTATGAGAAGCTGGGTATTCCTCTTCGCGAGCGCGAGCTCCTCAGTGGGGTGGCTGTGGACGCGGTGTTCGACAGTGTGTCGGTTGCGACCACCTTCAGAGAAAAGTTAGGAGAGCTGGGAATCATATTTTGCTCCTTCTCAGAGGCAGTGCAGGAGCACCCGGAACTGGTGAAGAAATACCTTGGCTCAGTAGTACCACACACGGATAACTTTTTTGCGGCTCTCAATGCCGCGGTATTCACTGACGGTTCGTTCTGTTACATACCAAAAGGCGTGCGTTGCCCGATGGAATTGTCCACGTACTTCCGAATCAACGCCAAAAACACAGGTCAATTCGAACGTACGTTGATCATCGCCGACGAAGGCAGCTATGTGAGCTACTTAGAAGGATGTACCGCGCCGATGCGCGACGAAAACCAGCTGCACGCTGCGGTGGTTGAGCTCATCGCTCACGATGACGCAACGATAAAGTATTCGACAGTACAGAACTGGTACCCCGGCGACAAGGAAGGGAAGGGCGGTATTTATAACTTCGTCACCAAGCGCGGCAAGTGTCTTGGCAGGAACTCGAAGATATCCTGGACGCAGGTAGAGACCGGTTCGGCGATAACCTGGAAGTATCCAAGCTGTATTCTCCAGGGTGACAACTCGGTAGGTGAGTTCTACTCGGTGGCGTTGACAAATAACTACCAACAGGCAGACACCGGCACGAAGATGATTCACATCGGCAAGAATACCCGCAGCACGATCGTCTCAAAAGGCATTTCCGCGGGGCATGGGCAAAACACCTATCGCGGTCTGGTGAAGATTCTCAAGGGAGCCACTGGTGCTCGAAACTTTTCCCAATGCGACTCGCTGTTGTTGGGCGATAAATGCGGCGCACACACCTTTCCGTATCTCGAAGTAAAGAACTCGACAGCGCAGGTGGAGCACGAGGCAACTACCTCGAAGATCGGGGAGGATCAGATTTTTTATTTTCGACAGCGAGGGCTGTCGATGGACGACGCGATCAGCATGATCGTGAACGGCTTTTGCAAACTGGTGTTTCGTGAATTGCCGATGGAGTTCGCGGTCGAGGCGCAGAAGTTATTGGGCGTCAGCCTGGAGGGCAGCGTGGGATAGGATAGGTCCAATAGGTCCTATAGCAATCGCAATCAGAGATTAGTTTTGGGGGAGAGATGCTCGAAGTCAAAAATCTACAGGCCAGGGTCGAGAACAACCACATCTTGCAGGGAATAAACCTGACCGTAAACGCCGGTGAGGTACACGCGATCATGGGGCCGAACGGCTCCGGCAAGAGCACTCTCGCACATATCCTGGCGGGCCGCGAAGGCTACGAGGTGACTGCTGGGGAAGTAACTTATGAAGGCAAGGATTTGCTCGCGATGATGCCGGAACAACGGGCTCGCGAAGGTGTGTTTTTGGCCTTCCAGTACCCAGTTGAGATCGCAGGCGTGAGCAATAACTATTTTCTTAGGGCGGCTTTAAATGCGATCCGGAAGTACCACGGGATGGACGAGCTCGATGCGATGGATTTTCTAAAGGTGGTTCGGGAGAAGATGAAAATGCTTGAAATGGACGAATCCCTGATGAATCGTCCAGTAAACGAAGGTTTCTCAGGTGGCGAGAAAAAGCGCAATGAGATTCTTCAGATGGCGGTACTCGAACCGAAGCTGGCAATTCTCGACGAGACCGATTCGGGGCTCGACATAGACTCGCTCAGAACGGTTGCTGAGGGGATCAACAAGCTCCGCAGCCCTGAACGGGCAATAATACTGGTTACTCATTACCAAAGGCTTTTGAGCTACGTTGTCCCAGACTTTGTGCATGTGTTGTCCGACGGCCGAATTGTGAAATCCGGAGGAAAGGATCTGGCTCATGAGCTCGAACTGAAGGGCTACGGATGGCTCGAGCAGGGCGAGCCGGCTAAGTCAGGAGTCTCTGTTCGATGACTGCAGTCAAGGAAACACCCGGTATCTTTCTCAAGCACTTCGCGCGACTGGAGGAGAAGCTCGGACAAAACGATGGTTGGCTTCATGAACTTCGAACGAATGCGATAGAACGCTTTGCACAACTCGGATTTCCGACCACAAGACTCGAAGATTGGAAATACACCAACGTTGGTCCCATCGCAACAATCCCTTTTCAGGCAGCCGAGCTTCGATGGGACGGTGTTACTGAGGAACGTTTGTCAGAATTGCCCCTCGCACACTCTGCCTTTAGCGAGTGCTGCAGCAGGGTCGTATTCGTGAACGGGCACTATAATCCGCAATTGTCCTCTGCGGACTTAGAACAGCGCATAGTCGTCGGGAGTCTAGCTTCGGCTATCAAACAAAAGACGCCACTCGTAAAAGAACATCTCGCGGGATTGGCTTCGTATCAGCAACAGGCTTTCGTTGCGCTTAATACAGCCTTTCTTGAGGATGGCGCCTATATAGAAATCCCCAAAGGCGTAACAACGACGCTGCCGATTTATGTCCTGTTTGTTTCGACGGCTGACGAAGCGATCGCATCGCATCCTCGGACTTTAATAGTCGCTGGTGATAACAGCCAGACGAGCATCGTTGAAGATTATCTTGCGCTTGGTGAAGGCTCTTACTTTACGAATGCTGTAACGGAAATCACCGTCGGGGAGAACAGCAAGATTGAGCACTACACTCTGCAGGTGGAGAACGAGAAGGCTTATCACGTATCAACGATTTCAGCGAACCAGTCGCGAGCCAGCAGCCTTACGACTCACTCGGTATCTTTGGGCGGCGCGCTGGTCCGAAATGACGTAAATGTTGCGCTCGACGGCGAGGGCGCTGAATGTGTGCTGAACGGCCTTTACATCGCCGATGGCTCCCAGCACGTTGATAATCACACCGTCATCGAACACGTTCAACCCCACTGCGCCAGCCGCGAGCTTTATAAAGGAATACTCGATGACCGGTCATCGGCGGTATTCAACGGCTCGATCATCGTGCGCAAGGACGCTCAGAAAACCGATGCGCGGCAAAGTAATAAGAATCTGCTACTGTCGGAGGGAGCGACAATAAACAGCAAACCTCAACTCGAGATAAACGCCGATGATGTCAAATGCGCTCACGGAACTAGCATCGGACACCTGGACGAAGATTCCGTTTATTATTTGCGGTCACGTGGTGTTGGTCTCGCAGAGGCTCGGACCGTGCTTACTTACGGGTTTGCTAACGATGTGCTGAATCGAATGAAGGTAGATGAGATTCGAGTGCGGCTCGAGTGTGCGCTGCTCGCGCGTTTGTCAGGCGGGCACGCGCCAATGGAGGAGCGATGAAAGCGATCGGTAAGGAAGTTAAATCGAAGATGACCGATCATGCACCACAGTTGGATGTGCATAAGATCAGGCAAGACTTTCCGATGCTGAAGCAGTTGGCTTACGGAAAGCCGCTCGCATATCTGGACAATGCCGCGACCAGCCAGAAGCCGCAGGCGGTAATCGATGCCCTGATGCGCTACTACACGAACGACAACTCAAACATACATCGCGGCGTTCATCTCTTGAGCGAGAGGGCAACTCAGCACTATGAAGAAGCTCGTGAGAAGGTGCGGCAATTCGTGAATGCCAAAGAGAAGAGGGAGATAATTTTTGTACGTGGAACAACCGAGGCCTTGAATCTGATTGCGCACAGCTACGGGCGAGCCAACGTGAATGCCGGCGACGAAGTGTTGATCACTGCGCTTGAGCACCATTCGAACATAGTTCCGTGGCAAATGCTGTGTTCGGAAAGGAGTGCTCGGCTTAGAGTCGCGCCAATTAATGATGAAGGCGAGGTTCTACTGGATGACTTCGCTCAGCTAATAAACGAACGGACAAAACTAGTTTCAATTGCCCACGTGTCAAATGCGCTTGGAACGATAAATCCGGTTCGCGAGATGGTTGAGATGGCGCACCGCCAAAATATTCCGGTGATGATCGATGGGGCTCAAGCGGCGCCTCACACACGAATTGACGTACAGGAACTCGACTGCGACTTCTACGCGTTCTCTGGTCACAAGGTCTACGGACCGACAGGTATCGGGGTACTTTATGGCAAGTCTGAACTGCTGGAGGCTATTTCACCCTATCAAGGCGGTGGAGACATGATTGCCTCCGTTACCTTTGACAAAACGACATATAACACTTTGCCATACAAGTTCGAGGCGGGAACTCCGAACATTGCCGGCACAATCGGGTTGGGCGCGGCAATCGACTATGTAAGTGAGATTGGGCTCGACAGCATTGCGCGCCATGAGCACGACCTGTTGTCGTACGGGACTGAGGCGCTTTCGCAAATACCAGGTCTAAGACTGATCGGTACTGCTAAGAAAAAAGCAGGCGTGCTTTCATTTGTACTCGAAGGGATTCACCCTCACGATGTGGGTACGGTCCTCGATCGAGAAGGAATTGCGATTCGAACCGGCCATCACTGCGCGATGCCGCTGATGGAGCGATTCGGTGTACCGGCTACTGCGAGAGCTTCGTTAGCGGTTTACAACACCAGGGAGGAAATCGACACATTGGTTGCGGGAATTCAAAAGGTCAAGGAGGTGTTCGCCTTATGACCGACCTCCAGGATCTTTATCAAGAGCTGATTCTCGATCACGGAAGGCGTCCTCGCAATTTCGGCAAGCTCGCAGACGCGAATAAAACCGCCGAAGGTTACAATCCGCTGTGCGGCGATAAAATAAGAGTCTACGTGAAAGTGGGCGGCGATGTTGTCGAGGACATCAAATTCGAAGGTGCAGGCTGCGCTATTTCGACAGCGTCGGCTTCGATTATGACCGATGCGCTGAAAGGCAAGACGCGTGCTGAATCGGAGCAACTGTTTAAGGCTTTTCACGATCTGGTAACCGGGCACCAGCAGGAGGCTGAAACCCAGGACCTCGGAAAGTTGGCGGTCTTTTCAGGCGTCAGCGAATTTCCGACTCGAGTTAAATGCGCAACGTTGTCGTGGCATACATTACGCGCAGCGTTGAGCGGAGACGGTGAAGTTGTTTCTACCGAATAGAGGCACGTTCCGAAACGATCGAAGAAGGTAAAATGAGCGACGCAGAGAGAACTGATCTTACGGGAAGCGGTACCCTTGAGCCCGCGATCATCGAGGTGTTGCACACATGTTTCGATCCCGAAATACCGGTGGACATTTATGAGCTTGGGTTGATCTACGGCATCGACGTTCAACCGTCGGGTGAAGTAACGATCCGGATGACTCTGACGTCTCCAGGGTGCCCTGTTGCCGGCAGTCTTCCCGGCGAGGTACAGCAAAAAGTCCAATCGGTGGCAGGCGTCACGGATGTGAACGTCGAACTGGTTTGGGATCCGCCGTGGTGTATGGACAAAATGTCAGAAGCGGCAAGGCTTCAACTGGGGATGTAGGGCGGGTTTATAGTTTATGCTTTTGGTTTCTGGTTAATGAGTAGTTGTATCAGAATCTGTGTAATCTGCGTAATCTGTGGATGAGTTTTTTTTCCTTTTATCTCCGAATTGAAATCAGCCGTCGAAGGCAGACGTAACCGCAGTTGACGCAGTTTACACGGATAAGAACGGAAACCGCAGGTCATAAGACAAAACACATACTCTAGCTGGAGGCTGAAATGAAGTTGAGCGCACAGGAAGAATACGGGCTACGATGTTTGTTGCGGCTCGGAGCGCAACGCGGTGGTGGAAGCCTGACCATTCCCGAGATCAGCCGCGCCGAAGGGATTTCAGCTGAGTATGTGGCAAAGATTATGCGTATTCTGCGACAGGGCGGGCTCGTGACCAGCGCTCGCGGAGCGGCTGGTGGTTACACTCTGGCGCGGACACCTGAACAAATCACTGCTGGTGAAGCTCTCGCAGTGCTGGGCGGTAGGTTATTCGAATCTGATTTTTGCGATCGTCACGCGGGAGCTGAGAGTCTGTGCACGCATTCAATCGATTGTTCTATTCGGTCACTCTGGCGAGCGTTACAGAATGCCGTTGACAATGTATTGACTACGACGACGCTAAGAGACTTGCTGTGTAGCGAACCGGAGTTGGTTTTGCTGATGTCCGACCGGACGAGGACGCAGTCTCCCGCTCAACTTAGAGAATAAGACTCAGAGTTATCGAACAGGTATTCGTTCAACGCTCCGCTTTCTATCCTACCCGGGAGTTCAACTTCTTTAATCGCTCCTCGGCTGCCGCCAGCGTTTCGTCTCTCTTGCAAAAAGTGAATCTCACCTGTGTTCGGCCCAACTCTGGCTTGTGATAAAAGCTACTTCCGGGTACGACCGCGACACCTATATCCTTCACCAGAAATCTTGCGAACTCGACATCATCCTTGTATCCGAACGCGGAGATATCGGTCATCACGTAATAGGCGCCGTCCGGATCGAAGCAGCGAAAACCGGCATCTTTTAAAACCGGAAGCAGCCGGTTTCTCCTCACCGCATAGTCTGTTTGAAGGTGATCGTAATAAGAGCGCGGCAGTTTCAACGCGCGCACTCCCGCCTCTTGAAGCGGAGCGGCCGCTCCCACCGTGAGAAAGTCGTGAACCTTACGAATGGCGTGCGTTATTTGCTCGGGAGCGATGGTATATCCAACACGCCATCCGGTAACCGAATAAGTCTTGGATAATCCGTTAATGGTTATTGTGCGGTCCCGCATACCGTCGAGGGTGGCAATAGCGACATGCTTCAAATCATTGAAGAGGATGTGTTCATAAATCTCATCGGTAATTGCAATGGTATTCCACTTGTGACACAGATCGGCGATCGTTGTCAGCTCTTCGCGGGTGAACACCTTTCCCGTTGGGTTATTAGGAGTGTTTATGATTATTGCTTTGGTCCGGTCGTTGAACGCCGACGCAAGTTCATCCGGATCAAAAGCCCAGTCCGGCGCATGCAGCGTGACATATCGAGGAGTCGCCCCGGACAAAATCGCATCGGGACCATAGTTCTCATAAAACGGTTCGAAAACTATAACCTCATCGCCGGGATTTACGATTGCCATCATCGAAGCGATCATTGCTTCGGTCGAACCGCAGGTAACAGTGATTTCCCGTTCGGGGTCGACTTCCAGCCCCAGGTACCACGACGTTTTTTCGGCGATGGCGTCCCGGAACCTCTTTGCGCCCCAGGTGATCGCGTACTGATTGACGTCGGCCATGATGGCATCGCAGGCCGCCAGTTTTATTTCCTCCGGCGCTGAGAAGTCGGGAAACCCTTGCGAAAGATTTATCGCGCCGTACAGGTTTGCCTGTCGGGTCATCTCGCGAATGACGGATTCGGTGAACTGTTGAGCTTTGTGAGAGATGATTTCTTTTGACATGAATACGGGTTTCTGGTTTTGGTTTAACGCTTCGCGTTCAGCGTTTAGCGTTCAGAGTTTAGGTTTCATTGTGACGGATTCGCCGATCTCTGAACCAATAACGCTGAACTCTCAACGCTAAACGCTGAACGATAAACGTAAAGGCGGAGCGTTTTATCTTGGATTTTCTTCCTTCAGTCTTTCAATAATCGATTCAACCGCCGAAGCATATTCGCCCTCGGGGTCGAGCCGCAAGTAATTGCGATAGGCTTCAATTGCTTCCTTGTTTCGCTTGGCGCCCTCGAGGAGTTCCGCCAGTTGATAGTACAGAATCGGCTCTGTCTCCATATCTTGAATTATTCCGATTCGATATTCCTTCACTGCTTCGTCGACGTTTCCTTGTTCCCCAAGCGCAATCGCCAATCCAATGTGCGCCTCAAAGGAATTCCCGCGCGCCAGGCGAAGAGCCTTTCGATATTCGACAATCGATTCCTCCACTAGTCCCTGGTGTCTTCTAAGGTTGGCAAGAACGGTTTGAGCTTCCACCACCGTTGGGCCGCCGGCCTTGATCACGGCCTGAATTTGTTTTTCCGCCTCTTGAAACTCCTGAAGCGGAATGAGGCTTCGCGCCATGCCTACCTTCGCCTCCGGAATCGAGCGAAGCGCCAATGCCTGTTTGTACTCTTCAATCGCGTCTCTGTTTTTTCCTTTATCGCGAAGCGCTTCGGCTTTTTGGAAATGCAACGTGGGTTCATCCACCGTTTGCTGCTGCTGAGATGCCTTCAGGGTAGCGCTTGCACCCTCCGCAACCATAATTCTTCCATTCCAGTCTACGTACCCGACCGTTCTCACGCGCACGGGATGAGATCCCACCATCACGTGCGGCAGGTTCAGCTCTCCGTTCTCGCCAGTAATTCCGTGGCGAACATTGTTTATAAACACGACCGAATCGGGATGCCCGGTAATGACTTTTACGCTTCCAGCACGTGGCCTGGCGGTCGGAGTGGATTTGGCCGTCGACGTGGATGCGGGGGTCCTTCGATTCTTTTGAGTTTGTCCAATTGCTCGGCTAGTCGACGATGCAGAGGTGAGACATAGGCACAAACAAACAACAAACACAGCGCGGTTTGTAGTGCAAAAGGAATGTCTCGCGAATCTCTTTGGTTTGTACATCTCTTTGTTTCACGATCGATTTTCAGCCGCCAGGAGTCACTCCTTGTACAGCCTTCGGTAATTTGCCGCGTAGCGAAGGACACCCTGAACGTAGCCGCGGGTTTCAGAAAACGGAATGCTCTCGATCCAGTCTTCTATATCCATCGATCCGCGCTCGGCGATCCACCTCTGTGCGCGCGCCGGCCCGGCATTGTACGCGGCAGCTGCGTACTCTATGCGCCCGAACTGACCGAGAACCTGAGCCAGATAATTCATCCCAAGCTTGATATTCAGCGCAGGGTTGTAAAGGTCTGCTGCGCTTATACTGCCGATGCCCTGCCGCTTTGATACCAATTGCCCTGTTGCAGGCATGACCTACATAAGTCCGCGCGCTCCAACGCGTGAAATCGCATTTGGATTGAAGACACTTTCCTGACGAATCAACCCCGCTGCGATATATGGATCAATGCCATACCGCTTCGCTTCTTCTTTTATCGTATTCCATGCGACTAGCGGGAAGAATATTTCCCAGGCTTCGCGTGGTACGTCCGCCTCTCGATAAGAGTACAAATCGGGATAACCCTTACGAAGAACAAGCGTCGCCTGAAACTTCTCGCCGCGACGCGAGTATAGCGAGGCGAGCTCCAGGTTGAGTTTCGGAGAGGTTGGGAAGGAGTCAAGTGCTTTATTGAGTTCCCTAATTGCGAAATCATCAAGGCCTATCACTTCCAGGTCTCGCGCTCGTGCGATCCGTGACGCTTCCGATCCATTAGCGGTTTCTTGAATCGATTCAACATACGTAACGTTGGCTCGGATGCTTTGGAGGTCGGAGCCCGGCTGTGGCTGCTCCGCTTTCAGCGATGGCTCTGTTTTTCGCAATGCCGCTGAGCGGATACCGGCGACGTGACCATGGTATCCGTAGCGGTATCTCTCATTCACGAGATCATACAATGCGAGCGCGCGTGCTTTGTGGCCGAGCCTTTCCTCGGATTTCGCCGCCCACAGACCAGCTTCACCTATAAACTTTGTGTCTGGAGAGCGGTAGGTTGCCAAATGCTGTTCGAGAATACGAGCGGCGTCGCTATAGCTCTTCGCTCTGTAAGCAAACCAACCCAGATTGTAGGAGGCTTCCGGCGCGTATTGACTCTTCGGAAAGTTAGCCAGCAACTGGCGATAACGCGCGGCTGCTTCGCTGTCCCTATCCTGTTTGTTGAGATAGGTTGCAAGGTTGTACAAAGCCTCGGTAGCCCATTTGGTTTTAGAATGTTGCTGTAACAAACGGTCGACGACTACGGAGGATTCTGCTGAGCGACTTGCTCGTCGCAGTGCTTCGGCTTGATGGAACAATGCTTCAGCGCGAATCTCGGGGCTTTGCTCGCTCACTCGTGCGAGTTCCGCGACGGCTTGTGATGGCTGCTTGCCGTTGAGCAACGCAACGCCTCGACGCAAATGAATACCGTCAATCCGATCGGCTTCGGGGAACCGCGCAACCAGCTGATCATATGCCTGTGCTGCATCTGCGTATTGCCGGGCTTCAAATAAGCCGTCGGCGCGAGATCGCTCTTCATCGAAGGATCCCGCGTTATTTTTTGGCGACGCGTTCAGGGCAAGCAATCTCGAGTCAGCCTGGACGGCTGCGGTTGTAGCTGGCAGCCGATAGTATATTCGACGATACAGTTCTACGGCGCGATCATTCTTTCCCGTCGACTCTTGTGCTTGTGCTGTAACAAAGATCGCGTCCGCATCATTCGACTCAACCATTGGGGCGATATCTTTGGTCGCGCTTGAGGGATCACCGAGAGCTAGCGACATCTCGGCTGCCCGGATTTTTGCGTCGTGAACTTTTAATGACTCGGGGTATTTTCCGTAAACGCTAATGTAATCGCGCCGGGCACCGCTTTTGGCTTCGCTAGCGGCTTCGCTCTCGGCTCTATAAAAGAACGCGTAGTCCCCAATTGAAGTTGTGCTGCCGATGGCCTGGGCATCAAGTGCTTCGATCGCAGCCTGATAATTCTGCGAGGCATAGTAGGAGTAGCCCCTAAGAAACCGGGCCAATGATGCCGTCCGAGTTCTCGGGTATCGAGACTCCACGCGATTGAGATCGTTCGCAGAAGGCCGTCCAGAGGAAGCACGAACCAACCCGCGAAGCTCTTCCAACCCCGTATCCGGATCGGTAGCATTTCGTTGGCAAGAGACGGTCATCGGTGTCACGAGCGCAAAAGTTAGCACCGTGATCACAAGTATGGCTGAATTTCTTTGTGCGTTACTGAACCTACGCGGGGTTGGATTGGACATCGGTACTCCTGGGCGCATGCTCTTATGCGCTACAATGGAACTGGCGATGGGGCTTATGGGATTATTGACGAAGGGTTGAAAGAAATCAATTGTGGTGAGGATCTTTTTTTCGTGTCATTGCGCAGCATCGAGAAGCCAACTAATCGTAGTCGCAGATGCTCTTAGCGATGGTTATCCTGTAGTCGCGACGACTGACGGACCTGGACAGTCTGAGCCAAGTTTAGAGGGATCACCTTCCGCCAGCGTGCTCACCAACTCATCGTAAAAGTAATCAAACTTCGCGGCGACATTGGGGGTGACTCGCTTCTCGTACATTTGCCGACTCCGGTCGATATCTTCTTTGAGCCGATCGTATAAGTCGCCCCCGCGACGCCCGTCGGCTACCTTTTGCTCGTTGTAGAGTTTTATTTCGCTAACGAGTAGTCGCGCAAATCTGCGCGCGTCGTTATGGGCCTTCTCTTCCTCTCCAACAGGGGTGCTGGTGGCTGCGCTTGACGTAGTGACTTGCGGAGATGGTTCTACAGATTCCGTTGTGGAGCGGAAAAACGTCGGCGCAGGAGCAGGTGGCCTCAGTTCGCCCGAAGGCTCTTCATAAGTCATATCGGGCGGTACCTGATGTCGTTGCTCAGGTTCAGCAGCTGAGAGGCTTCCGCTTGATTGCTCGACCAGTTCGGCGGCCTGCTGTGGAGCCGATGCTGACTCGCCCGACGCCTGAGCGACGGGCGGAACCGCAGAGGCTGTAGTCGGTTTTGCGGGTTGCGCTGCCTCGGACATTCTCGCTCGAATCGAGACGAGTTCCACGATGAGGCCCGCGGTTAGGGCCAGCAATTCTATCGCCTCTACATTGATCGCAAACTCACCACGTTCGGCGGAATCCGCATAGATCAAAGCGGCCGTCTTGCTCCGAACTTTAAGCGGTACGGTAAGTATGCGTTGCGGCCGCGTCTTGCCGAATCTGTTGAATAAACCCAGGTTTTCTTCGTGAGGCTCGGGAGAACCATAATAGGTTTGTTGCGAATTCAATGCCGCCCGAAGAACGGAATCGGTATCCAGGCTGATGGAAGTTCCCCTGATCGATGTATTCTTTGCTCCTTCATCCAGGCCTCGCGCCGCCCAGGCAACTGCGTTACCGCCCTTAACCACAAAGAGCACTACTCTCGGCGCGAAGTGCGCTGCACGGGCTACCAGTGCGTTCAGAACCTCTGCCTGGGTGCGCTGCTCCTCGAGCTCGACAACGGAATCTCGGAGTAACGCAATATCGGCCCCAAGCCTGACGCTTTCAGCACCTGCCTGATCAATCTGCGCTGTAACGTCCGCCGCGATCTGCGCGAACGCTTCGTCCTGGTCAGGCATCGTTGCCGCTACATCGGTCTGTTCAAGTAAGCGATTGAACGACTCGTTGATCTCTCCCTGTAGCCGGCTGATGTCTTGCTCAAGTAGGCCTACGCGAGCCCTAACCAGTTCCTCTATTCGTCGGCGCAGCCGAACGTCACGCTCGTTTTCCACCTGGTTCCTCCCACATTCAGCGAAGATGATCCGTGGGGACTTTCGTTGGATTGGGTTATCGAATGCGGATTCGATTATTACTTAGGGTGCAGCGATTGTCAATGAAAACGACTTTCTGGGGGTTTGCTTGCTATTGTTTAGCGTTGCTGGAGGGGGCTGTTTTTTATGAACCGCCCTGGATGAAATCCCTATCCAAATGGTGCTCACTCGCATGTTTTGGGCGGGCTCGCCCGTCAGATTTCACTGTTCTTTTGAGCCACGATCATTCCGTAGACAAAGCACCCTGAAGCGAAACCTCTCCTCATCGCGTTGAATGAGCGCAGGAAACGGACGAACTGGATGCCCTGAGCGCTGGCAAGCTGCCACAATGCTGGATCCTTGATAAGGCTCGCGGAAAGATCCCATGTCTTTGAGCAACGCTCGCTCAGATCGCGGGCTTCGATGATTTCTAGTCCGGTAGCGTCGACAACTTCGGAGTAGTCGGAAAGGGATTTGAGCTCGACGAGCATTCCGCGCTCGATCGGAGTTATGTAACGGCGCTGCTCCGCTTCTGTCAGCCCGACCCGTTTAAACCAATCGATCAGCGCAAGCTTCCCGCCTGGCTTCAACATCTGTGCTACCTGAGTGAAGAAGTCAGTTTTGTTGGCAAAATGGGAAATTGCCTCGATCGACCAGATTACGTCAAACGTTCCCAGAAAGCTCAGGTAATCGGCGTCCATTACCAGGAACTGAGCGGTTGAATTTAAGTTCTTGGCTGCCTGTCTGGCCATCGCCGCTTGAATCGAAGAAATCGTTAGTCCTATGACCGATGCATCGTACCTTTTAGCCAGAAAGAAACTGCTTCCGCCGAATCCACAGCCAACATCGAGTATGGAAGCTCGGGGCTGTATGTTCGCGGTCTTCGCCAATAGAGCAGCGAGCGCGGTCTGGGCTTCCTCTTTGGTTTCCGCTCCGCTCTCCCAATAGCCATGGTGGAGGTGCTCTCCCCATAATGAACGATAGTAGGGACTCAATACGTCGTAATGTTCGATGATTCTTTGTTTTACGTTATAACCAGCCATTGCCTGATGTGCTTTGGGTCGGGCTAACTGTTCCTAAACTCAACGCTATCGCGGCATTCGAGTCCTTCGACGTTCGAGTGTTTCGACCTAAAAAAAAGAAGAGTGCAGTCTAAAGTTAGATTTCTATTTGTCGCAAGTTGTAACGCCTCTTTTGTGATACGACGGACTAAACTGGTAGGCGTGCGGACGACTTTTCAAACCGTGCCGCCAAGCATACGTCGTACCATGGGCATTAAACCAAATGAAGCCTAATATGGTCTCCTCCTTGCTTTTGCGGTGATGAGACGGTATTATACTTTGCTTGCTGAAAGAGTGGGCTTGGCCCACTTTTTTTCTTGGGATAATGGTGGAGCTGGACCGAGAAGCGATCGGCAAAATCATCGAGCGAATAGCGGCGCGAGAGGGACTTGAGCTTGTCCACTGGGAGGCAGTAGGGCCTCAGAACAATTTTGTTCTTCGTATTTACATCGACAAGCCTGGCGGAGTCTCTCACGGGGACTGCGAACTAGTCAGCAACCAGGTAGGCGCTCTTCTTGACGTCGAAGACCTGATTCCGAATCGGTACATACTCGAGGTTTCGTCGCCTGGAATTGAGCGAGGTCTCTACAAAAAGGCTGACTATGAACGCTTTTCGGGTAGTCGGATCAAAGTGAAAGTTTCAGAGCCCATTGATGGTCAGCGCAATTTCCGTGGAAAGCTGATCGGATTAGTTGGTGAGAATATCTCGCTCGATGCTGACGGGCGGGGCCCGATCGAAATACCTTACGATCAGATCGTCAAGGCGAATATTGAATACCAGTTTTAGTCATAAGCCGGTCGCAACTCGACCAGGCCGGCTTAAACGCTGATAAAACGCGGAGCTTTGAATTATGTCAACGAGTCCGATACCGCAGACTATAGACATCCTGAGCCGGGAAAAAGGTATTGACCCACAGGTCATTATCTCGGCGATTGAAGATGCTGTGGTGACTGCCGCGCGAAAGCAGTTCAAGACCGGAGAGGACCTTCGCGCTCGATACAACTCCGATACGGGAGATGTAGAACTGTTTGCCCTGATGACCGTTGTAGACGAGGTGCAGGATGTAGCAACTGAGATCAGCCTTGCCGACGTTGAAGCGATGGGCGTTGAGGGAGCCGAAGTGGGAGATCAGCTTGAATTCCCGAAGCCCCGCGAAGAGCTGGGCCGAATCGCTGCTCAAACCGCCAAACAAATTATTTTTCAGAAAGTGCGCGAGGCGGAACGCAATAACGTTTACGACGAGTATATCGGACGCGTCGGCGAGCTTGTGCACGGCTTCGTAAAACGGTTTGAAGGCGGACGCATTATCGTCGATCTGGGAAAGATCGAATCAGTGCTTCCAAAGACCCAACAGTCGCGCGCTGAAGCATTCAGTCAGGGCGAGCGCATTCGGGTAGTCATCAATACGGTTTCCAAGGATACCAAGGGTCCGCAGGTAGAAGTCTCTCGGACTTCGCCTGAGTTGCTCAAGCGACTCTTTGAAATGGAGGTCCCGGAGATCTACGACGGGACCGTGCAAATAAAAGCAGCCGTACGCGAACCAGGTGACCGAGCGAAGATTGCGGTGATTTCAACCGAACGAGATGTCGATCCGGTGGGAGCGTGCGTCGGAATGAAGGGCAGCCGAGTGCAGGCAATTATTCGTGAACTCCGCGGCGAACGCATCGATATCATCGAGTGGAGCGAAGACCCGGCCGTGTTCGCGGCTAACGCGCTCTCGCCCGCAAAAGTTTCGAAGGTCGAGATCAACAGCTTCGAAGAGAAGAAGCTGACCGTGACTGTCCCTGAAGATCAACTCTCGCTTGCGATCGGGAAGAAGGGGCAGAACGTACGCCTGGCAGCGAAACTGGTGGGTTGGCACATCGACATTCGAAGCGCTGAAGAAGCCGCACGCGCCGCGGCTGCGCAGCTCGAAGCAGTTATGGCTGGCGGTGAAGCGACTCTAACCGATATCAGAGACAGCCTCGCACTGGATCAGATAACCGCCGAACGCCTGAAGGATCGTGGAATAGAGACGATTGATCAGCTGGCAGCAATTTCGGTTGACGAACTTGTCGACGCAATCGACGTCAGCTTCGACCAGGCGAATGAGATACTCGAACGAGCGCATCGGCTCCTGGCACAAAAACACGCCCGTGAGACCAGAGAAGCTCGCGAGGCGGAAGAGGCGGCTCAGAAGGCCTCTTCGGAGGAATTTGAGGAGGGAGCAGCCGAAGCCGTTTCGTCCGAATCGGTCCTGGAACCCGCTGAAGAGGCGGCGGCTCAACTGGAAACGGTTGAAGGATCAGCCGTTCAAGTTGAACCGAGCGCCGCGATGTCGGAAACTGCAAGCGAGGAACCGCAACCAATGCAAACCTCGGATTCTTCAATCGCATCTGATGAGTTTACAACTTCAGAAGCGTCAGCAGAGACCACATCCGAGGGCCCGGATCACACTGAAACGGCAGAGCCGCAAGGAGCCGTTGATGAAGTTCAACTGACGACGGAAGCGGGTGAAGCCGCGGAAACAGGAACTAAAGCAGTTCATCTGGCCGAATCCGAAGGAATTGCTGAGGAGGGCGCCGAACCCGCGGCAGACGACGAGTCACAAAAGAACGAACCCAATTAGTCTTTGGAGATAGGAGTTTCAACCGGACGAGCGACCGGATTCGAAAGCAGTTCAAACCAATATGGCGACAGGTCAACACAAAATTCGAATTTACGATCTTGCTAAAGAGCTGAAGCTCGACAACAAGAAGGTAATGGAAGACGCGCGCCGGGAGGGCATCGACGTAAGTGTGCCCTCGAACACCGTGCCGCATGAAGTTGCCGAACGTATTCGACTCAAATACTTCCCGAAGAAGGTCGTTCCTCAAGTTGGCCCGCGTCTTGTAAAGCACGTTAAGCAGGTTGAGGTCGTTGAAGCACCGTTGGAAACTGCCCCGCCCGAGGCGGAGCCAGAGGTTGAGGTTGCGGCGGAACCCAAGCCGATTCAACCACCAGCAGCTC